>Ga0207703_10000203_pt1 | contig 69253 bp, 55 predicted proteins | sample KBSSwiS12_FD_184304 | JGI IMG/M metagenome (GOLD analysis project Ga0207703, IMG submission 184304) | Switchgrass rhizosphere microbial communities from Kellogg Biological Station, Michigan, USA - KBS Switchgrass S1-2 (SPAdes) (version 2) | ecosystem: Host-associated > Plants > Roots >...
AGACGATGGATATGACGCTCTCCATGAACGTCAGATCCATCGTCTTGTAGTCGTTTTGGAAATCGACCCAACGTCCCTGGCGGGTGACGTAGTACTCCCAATCGCGCGTGAAGCGCAGCACGGAACTCCGGCAATGGGCGTTGAACCGCGCCACTCCGTATTCGATGATCTGTTGGCGACCGGAGAGCCCGAGCTCCTTTTCTGCCGTCAATTCGGCGGGCAGTCCATGGCAATCCCATCCGAAGCGACGCTCGACGCGCCGGCCACGCATGGTCTGGTACCGCGGCACGACATCCTTTACAAACCCGGTCACCAGGTGGCCGTAGTGAGGCAGGCCGTTGGCGAAGGGCGGCCCGTCGTAGAACACGAACTCGTTCGTCGCGCCGTCGGATCTGGCGGCTGGCCGCAGCTCCACCGAGCGCAGAAAAATTCGGTGCTCATTCCAATAGGCGAGCGTCTCTCGCTCTATTGCAGCAAATTCAGCGCCACCTTCTGCTGCGGGGTAGATCTCCGCTCGTTCACTCTTCGCATCCAAAACCAGATATCTCCGTAGCGGTACGGTCAGACTGACATCGCCGTTACCGCGATCCCCGTTGAGCCTTCACTCGCTCCAACTCCGCCAGCCGCGCGGTGAGATCGGCGAGTTGCCCCTGAACCGATTCGAGGCGCTGATGTTCCTGCTGCAGTTCGTTCAACAGCATGGGTGCCAGCTCGTCGTAACGGACGCCCTCGATCCGGCCGGCGTCGTTCCGGATCACCAGCTCCGGGTACACGCGCGCCACTTCTTCGGCGATCAGGCCATACTGCACCGGGCCCCGGGGATCGGTTTTGAGGTGGAACGTCACCGGCCTCAACTGCTGGAGTTTCTCCGTGCTGCCGCTCATGGCCGCTATCCCGGTCTTGTAGCGCTCCGAAGAAGCCAACACACCCAGCTGACCGCTCGAGGTAACGTATACCGGTGCGCCGGTCACGTGGGTGCCGCTGATTCCCGCTATGTAGGTGGCTGAGTGGGTACCAGGCGTACCGATGCGGATATGGGCATTGTCGCCGGCCATTCCGCGGGAACCGATGTGAATATTGTTGCTTCCGGTCGTTACGAGGTAGCCGGCGTAAGCTCCGACGGCGATGTTCTCGGATCCGGTCGTGTTCGCCCCCAGCGCGGCGAACCCCAGCGAACTGTTGCTAAAGCCGCTGCTGTTGGCGAGCATGCTGGTGGCGCCCACCGCCGAGTTGTGGTACCCGGTAGTATTCGCGTACAGCGAGTTGAGCCCGTCGCCGGTATTGCTGGCACCGTTCGTGTTGGAGTAGAGAGCTCCGGACCCGGTAGCGGTATTGTTGTTGCCAAAGTTGCGATACAGCACCTGATAGCCGACACCGGTATTGTCCGTAGCGGAGCTGCTGTTCCATAAGGCTGAGGCGCCGATTCCGGTATTGCGCGCACCGTCTTCATTAGCAGAGAGCGCCTCGGTACCGACCGCCACGTTCTCGTGCCCGCTCAGGTTATTGGTCAATGCGAAAGCGCCGGCCGCCGTGTTGTTGTACCCGACCGAGTTCCACTGCATCGCCACGAAGCCGATTGCAGTATTGCTCGATCCCGTCGAGTTCTCAAAGAGTGAATCGGAGCCGACCGCAGTATTGAAAAAGCCGGTCGTGTTGAATTTGAGTGCGTTGAATCCGGCGGCAGTATTATCGGTGCCGCTTCCAATTGATGGCGTCACGGATAGAAGTGCATCCGACCCCATGGCCGTGTTGTCGAACGAATCACTTTGGACCACATCGGGGGGCTGGGCGCCCGAGGCGGAACCGGCGGCCGTCAGGAGAGTCGCGGCAATCAGGATATGGGTCAGGTTGCTCATTTGTTTCACCCTGGTTTGTTGTTTGCGTCGCTCGTAGCGCATGCGGCGTGAGCTCGGGTTTCGTCTGAGTCGCGGCTCGCGCAGCAGCTGGCGGTCCATCATGAGAACGCTCTGTTATCAGTCGCCAGCGCATCGATCATCGCACAAGACAATGCGCGAGAACGCGCGCCCCCCTTCTCTCGAGATAACTTTGGTTTTCGGTCTGGGTGCCGAGAAAGCCCGTCTGAACAGACCGCTCTCGCGCTCTGCCGACATTGATCTCGTGCGCGGAGTCTCCAGCGTGAAAATTCCAACATCTCGCGGGCCCGGGTGACTCGCAGTCACGATTGGGACTCGCTGGGCCGCATGCCGGTGGCATTCACAGACCGGCGCAGAAATGTCCGCGGCCCGAGGCAGGCCTACCGGGCGATATTGGCAACTCCCTCCGGCTACACGCCATCGCGCCAGCCGGAATGCAATCCGGCTGTGGCATCCTTGCGTCGATGATTACATTTCGAACCCGGGGACGACTGTGGTGCCTCGGAGCAATCGCTGCGGCGCTGGTCTCGAGCCTGGCCGCGCTGTTACTGAGACCTATGCTCGAGAACTCAGTGCGTGCGCGGATCGAGTCCGCGGCCGTGCGCCATGGCATGGCTGCCCGAGTCCGGCTGGTACACGTCGGCGTCTGGCCGTTTCTGCGACTGGAGGGATTCGATCTCGACCTCGGGCATGGAGTGCGACTGCATGCCGACATGATCGCAGCGACGTGGCCCGGCCGCTTGCGACTCGCAGTTCGCACCGCCACTCTCGCGGGCCCAGCAGGGGTCAGGGTCAACTTGCCGGCCACTGCCTGGGACATGGCGGGCAGTCTCGGCGAGGACCTCCAACTCACACTAGTGGAGCCACAGGCCGGCCTGTCAATCCGCAAGCTGGCGGATCCGGCGGGCAGCGCGTGGAACGTCGAGGCACGTGGCTTCGACGTCGGCCATCTGCTCGATGTGCGGCGCGATGGCTACCCGCTGCTCAATGGTGGTATCGCGGACGGCCGAGTGGGTCTTCGAGCCAGCACCGATGCGCTCCGTTTCCAAGTGGACATGGGCGCGCGCGGCGCGCGCTTCAGAGCGCTGGCGGATAACGCCGCCGACGAACCGCAGCTCGGCGATCCGACGGACGTGACCATACGATTCGATGGTGCCTGGCAGCGTTCCGAGGGCACGATCGAGATTCCCGAGGTTCACGCGACGTTGGCCGGTGCGGCGCTGTCGGGCTCCATCGCGCTGCGCGACCTCGACACCGATCCGGTTCTCGATCTCGCACTCGGCGTGCAACATCTAGACTTCGCGCAACTGCTGGGCACATCCGGGCTCGCAGTGCCCGAAAGCTTGGGAATGGCTTCCGGCGGCGGCCGTGATCTGGGCTCGGCCACGATTGACTTGCGTGTACGCGGACGCCCGGCGGACCCTGCGTCTCTCTCGGTTAGCCAAAAGATCGACTTCAAGCCGCCACGCCAGATGCCGCCAGCGATTGCTCGCCTGCGCGGCGATTTCATCTTCAGCTCCGATGAGGGAGCCGGGCCGCACCGCCCCATCGACGTCTCGCTCGCATCCCCCGACTTCATCGCCCTGCGCGACGTTCCGCCGCTGTTCGTGCGCACTCTGCTACTTGCCGAAGACACAGGTTTCTACGGACATCGCGGCATCGATCTTCGCGAACTACCCGCCGCGCTGCTCACCAACTGGTCGCGTGGCGGCGCCGCGCGCGGTGCGTCGACAATCACCCAACAGCTCGCCAAGAACCTTTTCCTTTCGCGGGACAAACAGCTCGGACGCAAGCTGCAGGAACTGGCGATCACGTTCCTGCTCGAGTCGGCGCTCGGCAAGGATCGTATTCTCGAGATCTACCTGAACATCATCGAATGGGGACCGGACCTCCGTGGCCTGCGGCCCGCGGCCCGCCGCTATTTCGGTCGCGAACCCCGGGAACTGACGCCGGCCGAGATGGCCTTCCTGGTCGCGATCATTCCCGGGCCGATCAAGTACCAGAGCTCATTCGCGCACGGCACGCCGGGGCCTGGGCTGCGTTCGCTGATCGACGCGCTGCTGGCAAAGCTGCAGTCGGTGCATGCGATCGGCGAGGAGGAATATCTGCAAGCGCTCGGCGAACCCATCGTCGTTGGGGGCGGCAGACCGCCCGGATGAGGCCGCTGGCCGATTATTCGGCCGGGGCGGCAACGCGCCTGCGCGCCGTCGCGAAGAAAGTTGTCCGGCGCAGAGCGCCTCGACCGTTAAAGGATTGGATGAACACCGAGGTCGGGCAACAGAAGGAAGAAGCGACATGGGAAAGATCGTAATTGCCACAAACTCTACACTCGATGGAGTGGTCCAGGACCCGGACGGTGAGGAAGGGTTCAAACGGGGTGGCTGGTGGAAGCAGTTTGTGGGCAAGGACGTCGACACATGGTTCAAACTCGAGACCGACGAGGCGCTGCGCGCCAAGGCGTTGCTGCTGGGTCGGCGGAGCGACGAGTGGTTCGGGTCGCGGACTCCATCGCGAAGTGGCGAGTATTTCGATCGGCTGAACAGCCTGCCCAAATACGTCGTGTCATCAACTCGCGAGAATCCCGTCTGGAAGAACGCGACGCTCCTGAAGGGTGATGTGGCGACAGAGGTCTCGAAGCTCAAGCAGAAAGTGGATGGGGACATTCTCGTCTACGGCAGCTATCAACTCGGGAATTTCCTGATGGAGCGCGACCTGGTCGACGAGCTACGGTTGATCATCTTCCCGGTCGTGCTCGGCGCCGGCGAGCGTCTCTTCGGCGCGACCAGCGCCATAAAGCCCTTCCGCGTGGTCGAGACGCGGACCCTGGGTGAAGGTCTGGTCTTCCTCACCTACCAACGCGTCCGAGGCGCCTAGCTCGAAAGCATCGCGCCGAATCGCGCGCCGCGCGCCCAAATCCGACGAACTAACGCTCCCAGAGCGCCTCGTAGAAATCCGTTTTGAGGTTCGTGCCGCATTCACACGCTGCAATACGTTGCTCAAAGAATCCTTGCTCAACCGGATTGCGAGCCAACGCGGCGGCTCGCGCGAAATGCTCTCCTGCACTCTCAACCCTCCCGCTCCGGAGTTCGAACTCTCCCTGTGCAGCTGAGTAAAACGGATACCCAGCCAAGCGCTCCTTATCCGCTATGAGGTGAATTTCTTCGAGGCCTCGGACAGGACCATCCCGTTGTCCGATTGCGATCGCTCGATTCAGCGCGACAATCGGGGACGGACGAATCGTAAACAATTCATCGTAGAGAGACACGATTCTCCCCCAGTTCGTGTCCTCGATACCGGAAGCTATTGTATGTACTGCGGCAATAGCGGACTCGACGTGATACTCATTGAGCTCCGAACCGTTGGCCGACATCTCGAGAAATTGCAGTCCCTGCGAAATCAGCTCTGGATCCCATAGGGCGCGATTCTGATCAGCCAGCGACTTCAAATGGCCTGATGCGTCGATGCGGGCCGGCAAGCGTGCAGCGTTCAAGCACATCAGCGCCGAGAGAGCATGCGTTGCCGGTGTCGCGCCATAGGGATGGTCCAACAACGCGGCCGCAAGGCGCATCGCTTCCCGGCAGAGCTCAGCGCGAACGGCAAACTGTGGGGACGCCCCGTGATAGCCCTCATTGAACAACAAGTAGAGCCCGCGCAGGACAGCCGGAAGACGACTGGAGAAATCCGCGAATGATGCAACATCGAACAGCTTGTTCGAGGCTGCGAGTACTGTCTTCGCCCTCTGGATGCGCTTCTCGATCGCAGCATGGCCACAGACAAACGCGCTTGCGACCTCGCGCACACTGAAGCCACATAGAATATGGAGTATGAGCGCGACCTGCGCCTCCTCGGGCAAACGAGGATGGCAGCAAGAGAACATCATGCGCAGCAGATCTTCCTTGATGGCATTCGCGCCAAACAATTCATCGACTGCTGAAGCAAGCGCCCATTCGCTGTCCAACAATCGGCCGACTTCTGGCGCGAAGGTCTGCTCCGTGCGCCGGCGCCGCAGGATGTCGAGCGCCCGATTCTTTGCTGTGGCCATGAGCCATCCAGCAGGATTGTCGGGCACGCCGCGAAACTTCCAAACCTCCAACGCGCGGCAGAAAGCATCCTGCACAACGTCCTCGGCCAAGGCGAGGTTCTGTACCCCGAAGACACGGATCAACGAGGCGACCATGCGTCCCGACTCGCGTCGGAAAAGATGATCGCCGGGCTCCATTTACTCGTTCATCTTCTGAATTGGACGCACTTCCACGGAGCCGCCAACTTCGAGGATCGGGCAGCCTTTCGAGAGCTCAGTTGCATGCGGCAAATCTCTGGCCTCAACGAGCGTGAAGCCACCCACCACATCCTTCGCCTCCGCATAGGGCCCGTCGGTCACGGCCTTCTGCTTGCCCGTGACAACCTTTCCCATGCCTCCAAGAGGATGGCCAGGATCCTTGATATGGCCATTCGCACTGAGCTCCTTGAACCATACCAGCCACTTCTCCAGGTGCTTTTGCATCTGCTCAGGGGATAGGGACGTATCCCTGCCGCGATATAGAAAAGCAAATTCACTCATAATGACAGCTCCTTGATCAACGTGCCGACGATGCCTGCCACGCGGCCATCGAGGCGTCCCTCGCAGCTAAGGATTCCTGCCAGGCGGGCAACAATGCGAGTCCCTCGTACCAACGCGTGATGTCCGGGAACTCTGCGACTGGGAGATGCAAGCGCTGTGCGGCGGGCACGAATGCGCCGATGGAAAAGTCGGCGATAGTCAGGGCATTGCCTGTCACCCATCGCCGGCCTTTCAGCGACTCGTTGAGTGCCGCCGCGAAACGCGCGAAATTCTGTTCGCCTCGAGCAATAAATGCAGGATCTGGCGGACCGAGTCCCAGCACTGCCTTGGAGACCTTCTCATACATGACCATTCCCCAAGACTCGGCGTCCCAGTGGGCGCTCTGCCAAACGAGCCAACGCAACACATCCGCCTGGTGCCTCACGGCGGACGGCCACAGGCCGCTCTGCGGCACTTTCGTGGCCAGATAAAAGAGAATCGCATTTGACTCCCACAGCACGAACCCTTTGTCCTCGAGCATCGGCTGCTTGTTGTTCGGATTCATAGCCCGATATTCGAGTGTGAGGTGATCGCCCTTCCCGAGGTTGACAGCCTGCGTCCGACATTTGAGACCGAGATGGTTCATGAGCGCGATCACGGCGAGGGCACGCGACGACGGTGGAAAATAGTAAAGCTTCATCTGCTCAACCTCGGGACAGGAAGACCGAGGCTATGCGAGCCCGGCCAACAGGTCGGCCAGTTCTCCTGGCATGTCGACCATGACGTCGTGCCCGCACGGCAGGCAGGCCGACTCCCAACCAGGGACGCCGGCGTACTTGTTCGCGAAATAGCGGCAGGGGTTCGGATCCCACCCGTCGGCCAGTATGTAGAGCTTGCGTCGCACGGTGTCGCTGGCGCCGGTCAGTAGCAGCGGCATCTCAATGGTCGCGAGCGCCTGCGGCACGCACCGTCGGTTCACCCAGTCCCGCTTGGCAGGTGTGACGTTGAACATCTCCGCAGGCAGAGGTGAAGTCATGCCGGCATTGTTCTTCGCCGCGCCGCGAAATCCCTCGACAAACTGTGCCGCCACGGGCGGCTCGAGCGCCTCATTGAGCAGCGTGATCATGGACTGTCCGTCTTGCGGCACGAAGGAGTCGAGGTAGACGAGGGTCTTGATCTGGGCAGCCATGCGGTCGGCAACGCCGGTGATCACCATGCCGCTGTACGAATGGCCCAGCAGCACGACCTCTTCGAGCTCCTCGGCCTCGAGGCATCCGGCGACATCACGAACGTGGGTCTCCAAGGTGATGGCCTGGTCAGCTTGGTGCGCTCGCTCGCCGAGCCCTGTCAGGGTTGGCGTAAAGACGGAATGTCCCCTCTGGCGCAGGGCCGCAGCCGTTTCGCGATAGCACCATCCGCCGCTCCACGCGCCGTGCACGAGAACAAAGTTGGTCATGGGCGCTATCTCCCTCAATCTTTGGTGTGATCCGCGACATTGCCAACCAAAGACGTGCGAAGGGCCGCTCGCCGGACATTTATTTTCACTTAGGATGAGTGGAGCCCGTTCCGTCTCGACGGTCACCAAGGATGGTTGAACTCCGCCACGGGATTATGGAGCCCTGATTTCGAAGCCGGTGCCAAGGACTGTACACACCTGCGTACCGGCGCGTCGGCCCCATGAGCCAATCTGAGTCCATTGTACTGCCCGCCTCCGATTCCACGAAGCGTGCGAGCATGCACCAACTCGTGCTCGCCGGAGTCATATGTTAGATCCAGAGTGAACGGCGCGCCGGTTTCCCAAGCGTCGAACATCTGTTCAGCATACGGTTCGGGGAAGTCCCCAACGACGCCGTTGTCGGCGTTCGATACGCCGTAGATCCGGGCGGATCCCGGTTCCTGAATCCCGTCGAGCCGAACTACGAGTCCCGTAATCGGATGGCGCGGGACTTTAGTGGTGACGTTCGGAGGTAAGGTGAATGAGCCCGCGGCGACGCTGGCGCGACGCGCGGCCCCATCAGTGAATACACTGAGCATGAGATCCCACTCGAGCGCGCTCCTATCATGTTCCCGTGATTGAGCTACGATATGCATTCCGCAAAGATTGTAGGTATCACTGGAATTTCTCGGGTGTTGTGTCCCATGGCGGCCGTTGCCGCGGAACATATCGTTGAGGTTGATTTTCTCAGCCGTGAAAGTTTTCTCTGCCGCGAACGCGGTGTTCGGTGCGTTCTCGAAGTCGATGTTCACGGGTTGCTTCGGCAGAACAGTTGCCGATGTCGCGGGAGAAGTGACGGGGACCTCGGCCGCCACCTTCTCCAGTCTGAAGTTGTCGCCCCAGACTTTCCCGCCTTGTGTCAGCAGAAAGCCGAAAACGATATCCACACTATCCGCGGGAACATCGAGAACGATCTCGTAGCGTGTCCAGCCTGTTGTGCCCGTTACAGGCCTGGCATCCATGTTGTCGAATGACAATACTCTGCGGTCGGGTCCGTCGACGCGCATCCACATCTGGGCTCGAGTGGCGTCGCTGGTTTTCAGATAGCCCGACAACCTCCAGCGCCCGTCGCGATAATTTTCCGCACTGAGCGTTTGCATCAGCGTACCGAAACCCCTGAGGACCACGCCAGACTTTGCGGCAATCAGTGCACTGTAGTGGCCGCTCGAGGCCGTGTTTGAATCCTGGGAAAACTCGTAGTCCTGGGGCGAGCTCCCGGCAACTGACCAGCCCATCGGTACGTCTGCAACAGCGGGGAAGGCGCTGATGCTGAACACACAAAGCGCCATGATCCTCGAGCAAAACTTGAAAATAGTCATCGTGCCCCCTCGGTAAGCCCGGGCCCTGAGTATTGGTTCGTTCCAACTTGCAGCAGATAGGGTCTGGTGAGGCCCTCAATCGTCCCGTAGTTGGTGAGTTTGGGAGTGGCGCGAGTCGTGTTCGATAGGTGACGGTGCCAACCGATGCTGATAGCCGTCACGGCGAGGGCGGTCGCGAAGAATGCGCCCTGCGCACGGCGGACGAAGCGACGCCTGGCGGCCTGGCGCGCGGCAGCCCTCATGAGTGTCTGGTCGAGAATCGGGGTCGCCACATCCTCGATGGATGCTCGATATCTGTTCAGCAGTCGCGTCGTCTCGTCGTCATTTATCATTTCCAAGCCTCCAACGCCGTGCGCAGTCGGGCGAGCGCGAATCTGAGCCGGCTTTTGGCTGTCTCGCGATTTGTGCCCGTCACTGCCGCAATCTCCTCGACACCCAATCCACCCTCGGCCCGCAGCAAAAACGCCTCTCGCTGCAGGATCGGGAGCGCTTCGATCGCCTGGAGCAGGTCTGCGCCAAACGCCGCATTGTTTACCTGATGCTCAGGCTCGTATTGGATTGGAGCGGCGAAGCTGTCCGGCTCCGCCGCCTCCGGCTCCCACTCTGGTGATCTGCCCCGCCGCCGCCACCGGTCCATTGTGCGGCGTCGGGCAATCGAAAACAGGTATGTAACAAACCGCGCTCGGGGGGAGTAGCGCTCGCGTCCTCGGATTACCGCCATCCACGTCTCCTGAGCAATCTCTTCGTCCTCCCCCGCATCAGGTGCCATGCGTTTCACAAATCGAAGCAGGGATGCGCGGTGGCGCCCGTAAAGATGCTGGAAAGCTTCACTGTTGCCGCGCTGGTAACGCTGCATCAGGACTTCGTCCGATTCGGCGAATTCGTCAGCGCCAGCCCCAGGGCCTGGACCTTCCATCGACGCACTGGGTCGATGATTGGGCTCCAATGCCTCACTCAATGGGGGAATCTCCAGCGTAAAATCCCACACCGCGACGATCAGATTCACGTCAGCTCGGCTCCAGGGGCGGTCAACTGCGCCCTCTTCTACTTTATCGCCGGAAACCGTGAACTGGGGTAATCAGCCCGTTCGAACAGTATCTAACGTTGTTGTGCGTGGATACCTGGTGTTGGAGCCGGAAAGCCACGTCCTGTACGAATCGTGGTCGAATGATAGGCTAGCAACCATGCCCACGTCCCGCTCGGCTCTGTTTGCCTGCACTGCGCTGTTGATGATGGCCAGTCGTGCACAGGCCACGGAGCCGGCCGTGCGGATCGCGCGCATCGATCCCCAGGTGACGCACCTCGAAGTCGTCGATCAGAACGACATCCGCTTCTCCCGGCTGAGCCACACCCCCGGCATCTCGCAGACCCGGGTCACGGCAATAGTGCAGGATGAACGCGGTTTTCTGTGGTTTGCGACTTTATATGGCCTGAATCGTTACGACGGTTACGTCTTGCGTCGATTCAAGCACGTGGACACCGATTCGCAAAGTATCAGCGACTCGTTGGTGAGAGCCCTTTTCAAAGATCGCGAGGGTCGACTCTGGATCGGCTCACAGGGCGTCCTCGATCGCTACGACCCGACGACCGAAACGTTCACCCACTATCCCCTGAATGTTCCAGTGGTGTCGGATGCTGATCTGCTGCCACGGCACATCAGCCAGGACAACCACGGGATGTTGTGGCTTTCGACGAGTCTGGGGCTGTACCGGCTCGATCCAGCCAGCGGCCGCGCGCAGGGCTTCCGACACCGTGCCAATGATCCAACGAGCCTCAGCAGCGATGTCATTCAGTCGAGCGGTGTCGATCGGGCCGGCACTCTCTGGGTGGCCACCAGAGAAGGGCTCGATGCGTTCGACCCTGCAACGGATCGGGTCACGATGCATGTACCCATTCGCGAACTGCGCGAGCCCAGTGAGATGTCCTTTTACGAGGATCGCTCCGGCACCTTCTGGATCCGGCAGTCTTCCGGTGAGGGAATCGCAACTCTCGATCGCCAAAGCGGCGTGGTGACCCGTTATTCGTTCGCGCAACGGCCGGCTGGTGCCGACACACTCACGGGGGTGAGCTCGATTCTCGAAGATGCCACCGGCCAACTGTGGATCGGAACCCATTCCGATGGCCTGCTCAAACTCGACCTGCAGCACCGGCGGGCGCTGCGCTATCGGAACGACCCCTTCAATCCGGAAAGCCTCGCGGAAAACCGCATCACGACCCTGACACTCGATCGCGAAGGCGATATCTGGGTGGGCTTGGGCGCCTCCGAGCCCAGTCATTTCCGGTCGCAACCCGCCCCGTTCCGCCCCGTGCCATTCGATGCCGCCAATCCCTACAATCTCGGTGAGCATCTGATCAACACGCTGTATGAGGACTCCGCAGGCTCGCTGTGGGTCGGAACGACCGGTGCTCTGAATCGATTCGATCGCGGCAGCGGTCGCTATCAACGCATCGAGGTACCCGATACCAGTCACAGCGACATCCTCTCGATCATCGAGGCTCAACCGGATGTGTTGTGGGTCGGCACTTCCGGCCAGGGGCTCGAGCGCATGGACCTGAAGAACCACACCTCCAGGTTGTATCGGCATCGCATCGGTGATCCGACGAGCGTTGCCAGCGACACGGTTCTCGCACTACGCATTGACGATCGCGGCATACTCTGGGTCGCGACGATCGATGGGCTCAGCAGCTTTGACGCGGCAACCGATCAGTTCCACACCTTCCGCTATGGAGCCGAAGGCTCCGCCATCTACACCGCAATCGCACGAGACAACCGGGGGATGTTCTGGATCAGCGGACCCAGCGGGGTGTTGGAGTTCGATCCCGTCGCCGGAAAGTTTGTGGAGGTCCCGGAGCTCAGGCCGGCAAAAGGCTATGCCGTGATGGCCGCCGCCAACGGGGAAATCTGGGCCGGGACGCAGGCCGGCCTGTATCGTTTCAACCCCGTTACCCGCGCCGTACGGGTCTACACGGAAAGCGATGGCCTGGCGAGCATCGCCATTTCCTGCGTGCTCGAGGATACCAACGGCAACATCTGGATGAGCACCACCGAAGGTATCTCCCGACTGTTGATATCGAACAACCAGTTCCGCAACTACTCCGTCGAAGACGGATTGCCTGGCCGAGATCTGACTGGCTGGAGCGCGTGCTCGCGCAGCCCCAGCGGTATGCTCAACTTCGGCGGTTTTTCCGGCGGTGTCACCTTCGATCCACGCGCCGTCGCGGACGACCCCTATGCTCCTACAGTCACCTTGACCGGACTCGAGTTGGCGGGCATACCGGTCACGTTGGCGCCAGGTTCGCCGCTCACTCGGGCGATCGGCTATACCCAGGAGCTGCACTTGTCGAGCAATCAACGTAACTTCGGCATCGAGTTCGCCGCCCTGAGCTTCCGCAGCCCCGGTACCAATCGCTACCGTTACCGTCTCGACGATCTCGACGCCGGGTGGCATGAAGTCGGAGCCGAGCGGCGAGTTGCCAACTACACGACTTTGCCTGCAGGCAATTACACCTTCCGGGTCCAGGGCGCCACCAATCGAGGGCCCTGGAGCGAGCCGGGGGTGGCCATGCGGATCACAATCGATGCCCCATGGTGGGCCCGCTGGGAATTTCGCGCCTTGCTGGCGGCGATTGTGCTGGGACTTGGCATCAGTATCTATCGATATCGACTGCAACAGATTACCCGGGCACTCGAGATCCGCTTCGATGAACGGATCCGCGAACGGACCCGGATCGCCCGCGACCTGCACGACTCGCTGCTGCAGGGTTTCACTGGACTGACACTGAAGTTTCACGCGCTGGCGTATTCGCTCGGTGCGGGTGATCCAATCCGCACCCGTATCGAAGACAACTTGCGGCACGCTCGCGAGTTGATGGAGGAAACGCGTTCGCGGGTGCGCGACCTGCGGGGCGAGGACGAGGCGAATGCCAGCCTCGAAGAGCTTCTTCAGGAGTTTGCTGATATTCTGCCGGCCTCGGCGTCCACCCGGTTCGAGCTGCGGGTTGTTGGTGTACCGAGGCAGGTTGATTCCATGGCCTTCGAAGAGATTCTGCTGGTGGGTAGAGAGGCGATTTCCAATGCCCTGGCGCATGCCGCGGCAACGCGAGTGGAGGTCGAGCTCACCTACGGCGCCCGGGACCTGACACTCAGAGTATCTGATGATGGCAAGGGGATGGACGCAAAGACACTCGAAGCGGGTCGCGAGGGCCATTGGGGCCTGCAGGGCATGCGTGAGCGAGCGCAGTCACTGGGTGCGTCCCTGGAGCTCTGGAGCAGATCCGCGGAAGGCACCGACATTCAGTTGGTGGTACCAGGCGCGATTGCGTATCCGGGCTCCCGATCCGGAAAGGCGGCCACACCGATCAAGCGACTCCTGCGGATGATCACCGGAGGCCCCGGAACTTGGTGAACCCGGACAATCCACCGATCCGCATCCTTATCGTGGATGATCACCCGCTGTTGCGCGCTGGCGTTGCCGCGGTGCTGGCAACGCAGCCGGATTTCGAGCTCGTCGGCAGCGCGAGCAGCGGACACGAGGCCCTGCATATCTTCGAGCAATTGCGGCCGGATGTCACATTGATGGATCTGAAGATGCCGGACATGAGCGGCATCCAGGTGATCAGCACGCTGCGCTCAAAGCATCCAAGCGCCAGATTCATTGTGGTTACAACATTCCCAGGTGACGTTCAGGCGCTCCAGGCGCTCAAGGCAGGCGCATCGGGATATATGCTGAAGAGCAGCCTCGGCGAGGAGCTGATTGATACGATCCGGATGGTGCACGCGGGCAAGCGCCGGATCCCAGCGGAAATCGCCAGCGAAATCGGCCAATACGCTGCTGACGATGCACTGACCGAGCGCGAGGTCGAAGTCCTGCGGCGCGTAGCTTCCGGCCAATCGAACAAGCAGATCGCGCTCGGGTTGGCTGTCTCGGAAAGCACCATCAAGGCGCACATCCACAGCATTCTGCCGAAGCTCAACGCCAATGATCGCACCCATGCGGTCACGATCGCGCTGAAAAGGGGGATTCTGGACCTCTGAAGAGCGAGGCCGGGACTAGATCGAAAGTTCAATCGCCGTTCCGATCTTTCGGCCCTGTACACCCCTCGCCCAACGGCGCACCTTGGCCGCCTTGAGAAGCCCCTATTCCATGTTTCCAGGCGGCTGGCCCGGGATCGCGCTCGTGATCCTGAGAGTCTGCACGACAGCTACGCCCATCATCAGCGCGTGCCAGCCCGTTCATGACCGGCCGGGCTGGTATCTTTGGGCTCTGTTTGCGCTGGGAGCGGCAATCTGCGCCGGATTTCTCACGCACCTCGCTGCATTCCTGTCCGCGGCGTTTCAACTGTTTGCGTTCAACACCGCGACCGCCTCACCGCTGTGGCAGGGCGCCTCTTTGCTCAACGCGCTCTGCCTGGCCCTCATCGGCCCAGGGGCCTACTCACTGGACGCACTGCGGTTTGGCCGGCGTCTGCTGATGTCGAATCGTCGCCGTTAGCTGACCGATCGTTGAGAACAAAGACCCTTCGTGCGGCGGATGCGCCTGGTTCACTGACTGTCGAGACTCGTGGCTTCCACCGGGAGTCAGTCAATGAACATCGAACCAACCCTTGCGACGGTATCAGTCGTTGATCCCGACCGCTCCGACCGCATATCTCTCGAGCCTCTGATCACCCGTTGCGGCTGGCGACCGGAGTTCTTCACCTGCGCCGCGGAGCTTCTCGCCGCACCCCGCGCGCCGGTGCCGGGTTGCCTGCTGTTGGACCTGCACCTGCCCGGCATGGGCAGCCTGGAGCTGCATTCCCTGTTGGCGCAGCGGCATGAGCTACCGATCATTTTTACAACAGACCGCATCGACATACCGGCCGTCGTGTCGGCCATGAAGGCCGGGGCAGTCGATATTTTGACCAAGCCGCTGCATGAGGAAGCTGTCGCGAACACGATCGCGGCGGCCCTCGAGCGCAGCCGCCAACGCATGCGTCACCAGGCACAACTCGAGCAGATCCGCGAGCGCTATGCAACCCTGAGCACCCGGGAACGGCAGGTAATGGCCCTCGTTGTGTCAGGTTGGATGAACAAACAGGTGAGCGGCAGGCTGAACATATCGGTCATTACCGTCAAAGCACACCGTGGGCGGATGATGCGCAAAATGGCTGCCAGCTCCCTGGCTCAACTCGTGCATGACGCAAATGAGCTCCATATCGCCCGCGTCTCACCGCGCTCCGCAAGCACCAGCATGCCTGTCGGGCTCTCAGTCGAGGGTGGATGCATCGGTGTGTTCTGAGAACCCCGAGGGTGAGCGATTCGGCGCTCGATGCCTCCATTCGAGCTCAGTCGTAGAAGGCAGGCAGGAGCTCGAGCTCGAGGGTCTGGTTCTTATCATGATTGATGAAGAACATCGCATGGTACGTTGCGATCAACCGCCTCACTTTCGCCATCGACGCGATTGATTCCGCCGCATTGGTGTTGAGCGATGGGACGATGTCCCTGTGGAAATTCTCTTCCAGGTGAGCAACGTCCCCGGACAGCATGATAAAGCCGGCCCTCCTGAGATGAACCAGCAGCGACTGGTGGCCGGGAGTGTGCCCTGGCGTAGACACCAAAGTAACGCTGCCATCGCCGAATACATCCGTATCACCGTCGATGAGCCGAAGGTTCTTCGGAGCGCCCAGGAGTTTACGCGCCAACGCCATCAATTGATTTACGTTGTCGTTCGGCCCGTTGGGGGAATGTATCCAGCGGTACTCAGCTTGCTGCATCACAATTGTTGCGTTGGTGAACAATCCCACGTTGCCGATGTGATCGCCATGAGTGTGCGATACTGCAACGAGGCCGATGTCGGCGGGTTTCAGTCCGATTTCGGCGAGTTGATCTGTCAGCGACCTGTCGAGGTGATAGACAATCAATTTGGGTAGAGTGGACCAACCCCGGGGATCGTTGAGCGCGGTTTCCGGAACACCGGTATCCCAAAGCAGCCACTCGCTGCCATGCTGTATCAGCCAACAGGTGGAGGAGAATTCGATATTGCGTCCGATGTTCTCTCCTGGCGTCCATACCGACTCGTCGTTCGCGAGAGAGCGGCCACAATCCAACCTGTAAAGCCGTTGGGCGACACCGGCGTTGATGAGATCTGGCAGTTTGGAACGTGCGTCCGCATCCCTCGTGACTTCGAGCACGAGGGCGAGCATGACAAATGCTACTGTTACTCCTGTTCGCCTCAACATCACGACTCCTCCATCAGTTGAGCGCTCCCTACCCCGGAAACCGTGTATTTCGGGTTCAACTGACTATCCTTCCCGAGGGGCGAATTCGATTGGTTGTATCGACACCTGCAGGTATCGGATCACATTCAGAGACATCGCCCTATTACCCGTTGGTATCGGTGGGGGTCCTCCGCCATGTCACCTGGCCTGGTGCACAGAAATGGTGCTCCGGGCCCTGTGACCTGCTGGCAAAGGCTGTGTCCCAGCTGTGAGATCGGGTGCACTTTGAATCCCGCGGGATCCCCAGCCGCCGGACTTCCCTACTCAACGCCTGGGTCACTGAACTGACAACCATACAAACCTCGTCGTGATGCGCACTGAGTCCCGTCCGGCAATCCAGACGCGCGGCGCCTGAGGTTATGGCCGCTTGGTTTCTGTTTGCCGTGTAGTTTCGATTACTGTAAAGTTTGACGATCTCGCCGCACGGTCTCCCCGACCTTTCCCAAGCTTTCCTCCACGAATGCCTTGGAGGTTCGACGATGCGATTGATAGGTATTTATCTTTCCCCCTACGTTCGCAGGGTGGCAATCAGCTTGAGCATCTTGCAGCTGCCATTCGAGTTCGAGGAGGTTTTTGTCTTCGGGGAGCGCGACGTCGTCCGACGCTACAACCCGCTCGTCCGCATCCCCGTGCTGGCGCTCGACGACGGTGAAAACCTCGTCGAAAGTGGAGCGATCCTCGATGAGATCGACCACATGGTGAGTCCAGAGCGACGTTTGGTGCCGAGCGACGGCCCACTACGAAGGCGTGTCACACAAACAGCCGCCGTGGCGCTTGCGTGTGCGGAAAAGGCTCAGTGGGCATTCTATGAGGACCGCGTCAGACCGGCGCAAAAGGTCCACACACCCTGGATCGCGCATAATGACGAGCAAGTGCTCGGCGGCTGCCAACGCCTGAATGCGACCGCGGCGAAAATCAATGAAGGCGGTTGGATTGCGGGAACGCCGAATATGAGCCAGGCCGATGTGACAACCGCGGTCGCCTTTACTTTTGCCGCCCTGGCCCGACCGAACCTGGAGTTGGCGCAGCGATTCCCGCAACTGGCGCGCTTTGCCGGGCGTTGCGAAAATCTGCCCGCATTCCTGGGCGCTCCGATTCCATCAGGCTCCCGGTTGACGAGTTTGCTGTCCAAGCCATTCGTCCACTGAGGCACTCCGTGGACATGCCATTTGCCCCTGTGACCCGCTAGAGGCGGCGCTCGGGTTGGGGCAGTGGAGCCGAACTTTGGGAATCGATAATGACATCGCCCCGCCGCGAGATCGCGCAATCAGGTTTGGCCCGTTTTGTTTGTGGCCCGCGGCGCATCTTCTGCTCGAGCGTGATGCACCCGTTCGCATTGGCGTCCGTGCACTCGACCTTCTGATCGTCTTGGTGGAGCATGCCGGTAAGGTCGTCACCAAGGACGAATTGTTCGCTCGTGTCTGGCCTGGTGTCGTCGTTGATGAGGGCAATCTCAGAACTCAGGTGGCCCTCCTACGAAAAGTCCTTCGCGATGGCGAAGGGAGTGCTCGTTACCTGATGACGGTTCCTGGCCGCGGCTATCGTTTTGTTGCGCCCCTCTCGAGCCAAGAGGCGCCAAAATCGATCGAGCCACGAGCTCCTCTCATGGAATCCACGCCGGGTTTGCCGGCGCGTCTGACGCGGTTGATCGGCCGCGCAGATGCAGTTAACGACATCGCCGGGCGTTTGAGCAGACATCGCTTTGTCACGATCGTTGGCCCCGGAGGAATCGGAAAGACATCGGTCGCCTTGGCGATCGCGGAACGAGCAAACACCTCATACGAGGATGGCATCTACTTCGTGGACTGTGCGCCCCTATCAGGCACGTCATTAGTCGCGCGGAAGCTCGCATCGGCGCTCGCACTCGAGATCGCCGAAGACGACCCGAGCCGCGGATTGGTAGCATTCCTGCGTGGGAAGCGAATGCTGATCGTCCTGGATTGTTGTGAGCGAGTCCTCCAGGCTGCCGCTGTTCTGGTCGAGAACCTGCTCAAAGGCGCTGCCGGTGTGGGCATCCTGGCGACGAGCCGCGAACCCCTACGAGCAGAGGGCGAGAGCGTGTATCGCCTTCCCCCGCTGGAAGTTCCTCCGGTATCAACCGATTCGAGCGCCCCTGAGGCGCTCACTTACTCCGCTGTTCAGCTTTTTGTTGAACGTGTTACGTCCAGCCTGGGCCGGTTCGAACTCAGCGACAGCGACGTACCCGTCGTTGTCGACATCTGCCGCAGGCTCGACGGCATCGCGTTGGCGATCGAATTGGCGGCCGGGCGCGTAGAAGTATTCGGACTGCTGGGCCTGGCCGCACGGTTGGAAGACCGAGTCCGCCTTTTGACGAACGGTCGAAGGACTGCGCTGCCGCGGCATCAAACTCTCGCTGCCATGCTCGACTGGAGTTACGACGCCCTTTCCGATTCCGAACGAGCAGCACTTCGCCGACTATCCGTGTTCGTGGGAAGTTTCACGCTGGAGGCAGCGCAGGCGGTAGCAACCGATGATGCAGTAGTCGCGTCCGATATCGTCGAGGTTGTGGCGAGCCTGGTCTCGAAGTCGCTGTTGAATGCGGATGTCACAACAGCAATCGGTCACTACCGTCTGCTCGACACCACGAGAGCCTATGCGCTCAGGAAGCTCACCGAACATGGCGAATTCGACCGGACCGCTCGGCGACACGCTGTGTATATCCAATATCTGCTCGAGCGCGCGAGCATGGCCGCAGCCACATCGGCAGCGGCAGCGCGGCTGTCTGCCGAATCAAAAATCGTCGATGAAGCGCGAGCGGTTATCGACTGGGCATTTACCGGCGGCGGCGATGTCGAGTCCGGCATAACGGTCACTGTCGCAACTATCCCGATCTGGACTCATCTTTCTCTCAATGCCGAATGCTGCCGGTGTGTGGAGCGGGCCTTGCTCGCGGGTAGAACGAGTTTTGGACGGCATGACCGCCGCAAAATGCAACTACTGGCCGCATTGGGTGCGGCGCTGGTCTGGACAAAGGGACCCGGGCCAGAGGCGGAAGCGGCCTTTGAGGATGCGTTGCAGATCGCTGAGTCCCTCGACGACGCCGACTACCAGATTCGAGTCCTGTGGGGTTTGTGGTCCAGCCATTTCAATAGCGGCCGCATCCGCACCTCTCTTCATACCGCAAAAAAATTTCGCGACGTGGCGGCAAACTATGGAGACACAACAGCGGCGCTCGTAGGCGAACGCACAATAGGAATGTCGCTGTTTTATCTCGGCGACCACGCCGGATCGCGCCAGCATGCCGAATCAATGTTGCGTCATTATTCCAGGCCGAGAGATCGGGCGGACATCGCCCGCTTTCAATTTGATCCCCGCATCGTGTCTCGCACACTGCTCGCAAAGCTGCTTTGGGCTCAGGGATTTCCCGATCAAGCGCTGGCCGAAGCTCGTGGGGTGGTCGAAGAGGCCACTCAGATTGGCCACGGGATGTCGCTGGCTCTCACTTTGGCCCAGGGCGCATGTCATGTGACACTCCTCTGCGGCGATCTGACCGCGGCAGAGCGTTTCATCAATCAGTTGCTCAAACATAGCCTGGAGCACGCATTGAACCTTTGGCATGCGTGGGGCACGTGTTTCGGTGCCGCGTTATTGATTGCGCGGGGCAGCACCAACGAGGGACTGAACGCACTACAGGGAATTTTGGACGAACTGCCTGACGGTGCTTTTTTCGCGCACCATGCCGGGATCCAGGCAACATTGGCGGAAGCGCTCGGGAAAGCAGGCGCGATATCGAGGGGGCACGCCACCATCGACCAGGCGCTGATGCGATCTGGGCGTGATGAAGAACGGTGGTACCTGGCTGAGTTCCTGCGAATCAAGGGTGAGCTTCTGCGCCTCGAGGACACCCCGAGAGCGATGCGAGAAGCCCAGGAACAGTTTCGGCGCTCGCTGGAGTGCGCCCGTCAGCAGAACGCGCTCTCCTGGGAATTGCGGACGTCCATCAGTCTTGCTCGGTTATACCAGGAGCAAGGACAATTCATTGAAGCTCGGGACGCTCTCGCGCCAATCTATAGTTTGTTCGAGGAAGGCTTTCAGACGACTGATCTGAAGACAGCGAAGGCTCTGATCGAATCCCTTCCCTGACGCGCCCATTCACAACAATTGACAATGATTCACTGGGTCTGCCTCTCGAGACCCGGCAACATGGAGCCCTGGGTCTCAGCCGCGCGAGCGACGCCGAGCCGCCGTGAGAGAGGACGGGGACGTAATGATTGGCAACGAGCTCCACCCGCCGAGTCTCGAACCGGTTACGCAGCAATTCCTCGATGAGCTCGCGGCCGATGGCTCGTTCCCCTTCTCCGGTCGATCGGCCGCCCGCGTCCGGGCCGCGCTCACCGACCTGCAATCAGGGCCCACAGGAAAACCGACCGCGAATATCGAGGATATGACCTTTCCAGTTGGCCCGACGGGCGCGGTCCCGGTACGCATTTTCCGCCCAAGCAACACGGTGGGAATCGTACCCGTCGTAATGTTTTTTCACGGCGGTGGGTGGGTCGCCGGCGATGTCGATACGCACGATCGTCTCGTTCGAGAAATTGCCGTTGCCGTGCATGCGGCAGTCGTGTTCGTGGGATTTGGTCGCGCACCGGAGGTCCGGTTTCCGATTGCAGTCGAACAAGCCTATGCCGCCACTACCTATGTGGTGAACAACGCCGATAGTTTGAATCTCGACGGTACGCGACTCGCGGTGGTCGGTGATGGGGCCGGCGGTAACATGGCCGCCGCTGTGACCATCATGGCCAAGCAACGGCGTGGCCCCAAAATCGTCTTCCAGGTCCTGTTCTACCCGCCGACCGCAGCCAACTTCGAGGCGGCGTCATACCAGGATTGGCGCAACGGCCCCTGGCTGACCAAACAGGATATGGAATGGTTCTGGGATGTGTATCTTCCGAGCCAGGGCGACCGTGCGGATGTCATTGCAACACCACTGAGTGCCACGATCGACCAGTTGAGAGGATTGCCTGATGCGCTGCTGATAACAGCCGAGCTGGATGTGCTTCGCGACGAAGGCGAATCTTATGCGCGCAAACTGCAGGAGGCTTACGTGCGTACGACATGCACGCGCTACATTGGAACAATCCACGATTTCGTCATGTTGAATGCCTTGGCTGACACTCCGGCTGCGCGAGGCGCGCTCGCTCAGGCCGCCGCTGCACTCAGATCCGCATTGGCTTGATGGTGCAGATCGACACACTCCAATCCAGTCCTCGGAAAAAGGGCGATACGCTATGCCAGACGCAACTCCAATCGTATACGTCGTCGATGACGACAACTCAGTGCGCGAATCCCTCAAAGACGTAATTTACAAGTCGGGTTGGCAACCCTTGCTGTTTGGATCCGCCGAAGCGTTTCTTTCCCATCCACGCCAGTTGTGTCCGAGTTGTCTGGTTCTAGAGGTATTGCTTCCTGGCCTCACTGGCCTCGATCTCCAGCAGCGGGTCGCGAGCGACCGAGCCCGCATGCCGATCATCTTCATCAGCGCTCAAAGCGACGTGCCGATGACCGTGCGGGCGATGAAGGCTGGCGCGACGGAGTTCCTGACCAAACCGCTCAGTGAGCACGCACTGCTGGAAGCAGTCCGCCTCGCTTTGGATTGCAGCCGGGCAATGCAGGCAGCTGCATCGGAAATGGCGACACTTCAGCAGTGTTATTCGTGCCTCAGCAACCGCGAACGTCAGGTTATGAGCCTGGTAGTCTCTGGTCTGCGCAACAAGCAAGTTGCGCACGAGCTCAGAATCAGCGAAATCACCGTGAAAGCTCATCGCGGCCGCATGATGCGGAAAATGCGAGCGGCTTCATTGGCCGAGCTGGTGACCATTGCCGCCAAGCTGCATGTCCCGCAAGACGGACTGTTCCGGCAGACTTCAATACTGATGCGCAGCCAATCAACTCACGGTGAACGACACCAAAGTACAATCGCGATTCCACGCAAGATGCGTCATTACTGCCTCCACCAGCTCGCATGAAGCTGCGAAGAGGATACATGCGATGGAACTGCCAATAGGTCGGTTTGGATCCAGTGCACACTTTTTCACCCTCGCGCTCTTCGTGTCGTGCGCCGCTGTGGCGGTGGCAGCACGCGCGTCGGACCATCTCGATTCTCCCGCGACGGTGGCGAATCCCCAAGCGGATATCGCGGATGTCTATGCGTGGCCATCGACCGACGGCAAACGCCTGAACCTCGCGATGACCATCCAGGGTCATGCCTTTTCCAACAAAGTCGACTACGTGATTCACATCGACAGCGGCAAGGTCTTCGGTCACACGACCGAGTCCACATCCATCGGGTGCCGCTTCGCGGCCGCGAACGAGGTCCAGTGCAACCTCGGTACCTCCGACTCGATATCAGGAGATCCGACTAACGCGCAGGGCCTCGAAGGGAAGCATCGCGTCCTGCGCGTCTATGCGGGCCTTCGGGACGATCCTTTCTACAACAACATCAAAGGGCTGCTGGCCGCCTATCAGGTCGCGGGCGAGGCGATCAAGAAAGGTGCCCCGATCGATGTATCAGGGTGCGCGCATTTTGATACGGCCACCTCAAAAGCGATTCGCGAGCAGATGACGCACACTGATGGAGGACCGGCAAAGAATTTCCTCTACAACTGGACAGTTTCCGCGATTGTGGTTTCCGTGGACCTGAGCGCGGTAACCGCGGGTGGCAAGATGCTGGCCGTCTGGGGCTCCACTTCGTCGGCCGGCAGGCAGATCGATCGCATGGCCCGCCCTTTCGTCGTGAATACGCTCCTCGGCGTCGCGCCGTTTTCGACTGACGATGCGAGCGGTGTGCGTCGAGAGGAATACAACGCCTTGCTTCCTGCCGACTCGGCGCAATTTGCTACGGACCTTCAGAAGTCACTCGCATTCCAGGACTCGCTGGACGGTGAATGCGGAAACCAATTCCTCGCCGAATCGCACGAGTCGCCTGCGCGATACGCGAAACTAGCGAGTGTGTTTGCGGATGATCGGCTTTGGGTCAACAGCGCATCGCGCGTCTGCACGCAATTCCTTGCCGTGGAAGTGGCGAGCCTGAGCAACCAGGAGATGCTGAGTCAGGACTGTGGTGGTCGCACGCCCACTTACGATACGTCAAACACGTGGAGATCACTGCTGATCTCGGGAACTCTCACCGGTATCACGGACGGCCTCAATCGGGACGAGCATTCGCCGTCCGCGACGGTGTTTCCATTCCTTGCGCCTCCGCCCCCCGAGCGTGTCGATCACTAACCGTCATGGAGCCGTCATCCCTCAAAACTTGCTGCCGGCGATCGACCTGGCGTGGGTCACATCTCGCGCGAGCGGTGCTGACGTTAGCGAGTGCTTCACTCGTTTCCGATCCAGTGGCGGCACACAGTGGCACCGGACTTCCCGGGGGCTGGACAGCTGGCTTCATGCATCCATTGAGTGGCATCGATCATTTGCTCGCAATGATCGCTGTGGGAATATGGGGCGCATTCCTCGGCCAACCTCTCATCTATGTGCTGCCGATCGTTTTCCCCACGATGATGGTTGTAGGGGCGGTGTTGGGCATGTTCGCTGTACCGCTGCCTCCAGTGGAGATCGGAATCGCGTTGTCGGTTCTCATGCTGGGAAGCTGTATCGCGCTGGCGATCGAGCCGCCGATATGGGCCGCCTGCCTCGTTGTCGCCCTCTTTGCGATCTTCCACGGCGACGCGCACGGAAAGGAGCTTCCATCAGCAGCGGATCCTGTCCGCTACAGCGCGGGGTTTGTTCTCGCCACGGGGCTTTTGCACGTATCCGGGATCGCGCTCGGTAGCCTCACTGCTCGACCCGTTGGCGTCGTGGCGACACGCAGTTTGGGAGGCCTGATTGCAATCGGCGGCGCGTGGTTTCTCCTTCGAGCGATCGCCACATGAGGGGCGGAATCGTGCCGCCCGCGCTCCTGTGCGCCGCTCTCGGCCTTGCGCTGGCATTCGCTCCTCCAAATGCCTGGGCACCGAGCGTCCTCACACTACTTTCTACGCTCGCGGCACTCACTTTCATCCCAGTACCAGGCGCCTGGCTCGAAGGCGCCTTTCTAGGTTGTTGGGTTAGTGTGATCGCGACGGCTGGAATCCTGCAGCTCTTTCCGAAAGTCACATCTCCTGCGGCGCTCATCCTCTCGATCAACGCCGGCGTTTGGGCAAGTGTCGTCACCCGTTTTTCAGGATCGCACCTCGACCTCGTGGAGGTGTTGCCGTGGGTGCTGATACTGTGGCCAGCATCGTGGGTCGCCCGCCGCTTTGGCTCAATTCCGATCAAGGTAGTGTCGAGCTGGCTCATCGCGATCGCCGCACTGTCGATCACCCTTCAATTGCTGCCCGTGACTCCGGGCTATCTACCCGATCATATGGAGTAAACGTCATTGCACTTGCGTCGCGCCGCCATCGCGTGTGGCCTGTTAGTGTTCTCTCATGCGTCGCGAGTTGCCGCTCACGATTTCTGGCTGCAACCGAGCGAGTACTGGCCACTGGCGGATGCACCCACTTCCATGACACTGCAGGTGGGTCACGGGCCGTTGCGTCAGCGCTCACCTATACCGGCCCGACGCATCATACAATTCCGGGCGATCGCGCCCGCTGGCGCGTCAACCGACTTGCGACAACGACTCCAGTTGGGTGAAGCAAGTAAGGATGGCGACTTTCAGCTCCATGATCCGGGCACTCACGTTCTGATCTTGCAAACGGACGATCGGGCCCAGACACACCTGGCGTCCTTGCGATTCAACGATTATCTAAAGGCTGAAGGCCTGACTCCCGCGTTGGAGCAAAGAGCGCGTCTGCATCGATTGGACGCGGACGGCTCGGAGCGTTACAGCCGATGCGCCAAGTCCATCGTGCAGGTCGGCCCAGGCAGTGAGCAATTGCAAGACCAGGTCAGCAAACCCGTCGGTTTGCCGCTGGAAATCGTGCCGGAGGCAAATCCGTATCACGCACCACAACCTACGGCCTTACCGGTGCGAGTGTTCTATGAAGGGCGTCCTTTGAAAGGCGCGTTGGTGAAGCTCACCGATCTCAGGCAGGACGGCGCACCACTGGAGACGCAATTAACGGATGGCAACGGGCGCGCGATCTTCGCCATGCCGAGATCCGGTACCTGGCTGCTGAATGTGATATGGACGAAGGCGCTCCCACCTTCAGACGAAACTGACTTCGAAACCATCTTTTCCAGTCTGACCTTTGGTTTTCGGTGAGCTTTCGATATCAGCGCCCATCACAGGTCAACTACGACGTCGGTGGTTGGCTGCGAACAGCAAATGAGCACGTCGCCGTCTGCTGGCTCGTCGAGGGGCTCAGGCGCGTATGCGACAGATCCCGACACCAGCCCGCTCTCACAGTTGTGACAAACACCGGACCGACATGACCAACGCACCGGGACATCGCACGCTTCCGCGAGCTCGAGAATGTTTCGATAGGTGGTTGGATCCCAACGCACGGCGATACCGCTACGTGCGAAGGCGACTCTAACCCCTGTATCGCTCTGCTTCGACGGAAGATGGGGAGCCCGTCGCGGCTCGCCAGAAATTCCAGGAGTCATCGGTTCGCCGCCGTTGAAGATCTCCACGTGAATCCGTTCGGCCGCGACGCCAGACTCGACCAGGGTATCCTGCATATCGGCCATGAAGCGACTCGGCCCACAGAGGTAGACGTCCGCGTCGGGTGAAACATTCAGCGCAGCAAAATCTCTTAGCGACAGGTGACCTGTCGCGTCGAATCCGTGTCCAACTGTGTCGTTGGATCCAGGTTGGCTATAACACACGTAACTTCGAGCGTTCGCGAGCGCATGCACGAGCCGATTCACTTCCGCGGCGAAGGGATGATGTTCTCCATCATGAGCCGCATGCACCCACAGCACCGGCCGCACGGAGCGTTCTGACTCGAGCGCGTACAGCATGGCCAATACCGGCGTCGCTCCGATTCCTGCGCTCAGGAGAACCAACGGTCGCTCTCCGGCCGCCAGAATGAAACTTCCGCGCGGCGCGCTGACATCCAAAACATCGTCTACACGGACATTTTCATGAAGATAGCTCCCGGCGACACCGTTCGGCTCGATCTTTACGCTGATTCGATAGCGCTCGCTCGAAGCCGGGCCCGAAAGAGAATAGCTGCGAAAGATCGGCGGGCCGCCCATCGTCGCAGGCAGGCGCACGACCACATATTGGCCTGGTAGCGCGGGCGTGACCGGCTGACCGTCCGTTCTCTGTAAAGTGAACGAAAGGACATCGGCCGACTCTCGATTGACCTGACTCACGGAGAGGCTTTGAAAGCCCGGCGCGGAAGGGTGGGCTGCCGCCTCTGGTGTCAGCCCCGCATTGCCACCCCTTGGATTTCCCCGAAGCAATGCCTCGAAGGATTTGCGCCAGCCCAACGCCAGCGGCTCGATGCGCAATGCGCGCTCCAGTCGGTCGTGCGCATGATCGGATGAATAGAGGAGCGCGTTGATCTCTCTGACGGTCATCCGCTCCGCCGCCGCGCCGATCTGGATGATCTCATCACCCGCGCCAACGTCGCCTTCCTGCAGAACGCGAAAGTAAAATCCGGGCCGCCCGCTCGAGGTCAGGAGAGCCGGCATGCGTGGCTCATCCATCCGAATGCCGACGCGATAGCAGGTCACCCGCGGCTGCGTCACTTCGAACACGGCGCCGCCGATCTGATAGCGATCGCCTATGCAGACGGTATCGTCGGGCAATCCTTCGATAGTGAAATTCTCACCGAACTGCCCGTAAACGAAATCGCTTCGCCGCAGTTGCTCCTGCCAATAGCGATACGACTCGATCTGGTACACGAAAGCCGCGCGATGCTCGCCCCCATGGCCGCGCAGATCGCCCTGCCCGTCGCCATCGACGTTCAAGCGGCGGACGCGGCAACGGCCGGCAACCGGACTTTTCCAGATACCGGTGTATACCGTGCGGCCCCGCCACTCAATGTCACGCGGACGACCTACATTTACCGATAGCAGATGAGCCATATCGATCGCCTAAGAACGGCTGATTGCACGCATGTTCTCAGCGATTCACGCGCGGCAGGTAGGACCCGAGCCGATTTTCGGCGTCACCCGGCTCGTGCCACCCCAGCTCGCGGAACGTTTTGAACCGAGCCTGCGTCGAGGGCCTCAGGACTGAGGTAATGCACGCTTCCCACCCCGCCGCCATCTCGACCTCCGGCGCCAAACTGGCGGCATTGACCAGGCGTTTCGTGTTCGCAATGGCCCACTTATCGAAGGATGAGATGCGGCTCGCGAGCGCATCGACGAACGCATCGAGCTCAGCGTCCGGTAGCGCCCTGTTCACGTAGCCATAAGCCTCGGCCAACTCCCCGCTGATGTCGTCGGACCCCAGCAGCACCTCCATAGCACGGCCTCTGCCGATCTGGCGAGGCAGGCGAGCCATCGGTCCACCGCCCGCAACCATGCCGATGCCCACTTCCCACTGCGACAGAAGCGCCTTCTCTCGACTCGCGAACGTCATGTCGCAGGCCAATGCAAGCTCACTTCCGTTTCCAGTCGCCCGCCCCCGGATCATGGCAATCGACACGACAGGCGCGCGCGGCAGGCGCACCAGAATGTCCGGCCACGCTTCCAGACCCGTGGGCCCCTGGGGAATGCTGGTCAAATCCTCGAATTTGGCATTGAAGTCGGAATGATTGAGAAAGAAACCTTCGACGGCACTTTCGAAGACAACGACCCTCAGTTGTTCGTCGCTCTCGATCGCCGCCACGATGCTTCTGAACTGTAGAACGAACTCCGGCCCCATGAGATTGAGTGGAGGGTTGTTCATTACGACGCGCCAGTAGGTGGGTGAAATCCGATTCAGCCGGACCTGCGCGTTCTTGACTGGGTCTTGCATAGAGGTCTCCCGGAATTCCAGATTGGTGCGTATCAGCCCGTAAAACCCGCGGTCGCTGCACGCGCGACGGCCACATCCTGTTCGACACTGCCGCCGCTCGCTCCGACAGCCCCGATCACCGCGCCATCGCACCTGATCGGGATGCCGCCGCCGAAGATGACGACCCTGGACTCGTTGGTCGTGTTGAGGCCGAAGCCCTGCTGACCCGGTTGTGTGATCGCTGCCAGCTCGTCAGTTGCCATGTCAAAGGCACGCGCGGTCCAAGCCTTGTTGATTGCGATATCCACGCTCCCGAGCCAGGCGCCATCCATGCGAACGTGTGCGACGAGGCCGCCGCCCGCATCAGCGACTGCGATGTTGTAGGGAATACCCAACTCACTCGCCTTGCGTTCACCCGCGGCGATGATTCGGCGCGCGTCGGCGAGATCCAAAGACGATGCTTGTCGAGTCATGTGGAGCACCTGCGTTGATGTGTACGGCCTCATCAGATCACAGCATTGCTTGCTCATCGATTGCACGAAGGTATTGGCCGTTCAGCTGCCGACTCGAGGATCATCCGGCAGAACTCGCCCTTGGCGATATCACTCCCCGCCAGCCGCGGTGGTCACTCCGCCAAGGGGTCGGTGCGCTCGCGAGGCTGACCGGCGGTCGTCTTTTCAGGGAGCACTTTGACTCAGCGCCGCCTCGACCTCGCTCAACAGACCAGTCTCCATGTCAAACACAAACCCGCGCACAGGAATCTCTTGCGCAATCCAAGGATGCGATCTGACCTTCCTGATCTGTTCGCGCGCATTCTGCGCGGGGTCTTTGTAAGCGAAGAAGCGCATCGGAGCGGGCGAAGAGTCGCCGGTCGCTGCAGCCCGGGAGGTTCGACAGGCGAGGGTCCATGCAGGTGACCACTGCGATTTTGGGAGCTGGGCGTTGCCCGAGTTTTGGATCGTGCTTCTTGGCGTAATCGCGGTTTGCTTTCAGCGCATTGTCGATAATGCTCATCGTCGCTCTCCAGGTCGGTTTGCCGATGGTTCTGCAACGAGGATTCGCTCGCAGGCCGCGATCCGCCAGTAGACCTTGGTATCTATCAGAGATCAGAATTTGCCGCGGACGCCCACCATGATCTGGCGCCCGGGGTCGTATTGTGTCCATGTCGCGTTGGAAAACTGGAAGTAGGTTCTCAACCGCGCCTGGAAGATATTGAGGGCGTCGGCGGTGAGTTGCACCTCATGAGACCAGCCGAACATCTTTGACAGGTCCAGGCTCGAGGAGAAGTCCCATTGACGGTAGTCGGCGCTGAACAGGGCTGCGTTGGTGATGCCGTTCTGGTTCAGGTTGGCGATCTGCGATCCCTTGTTGTACACCGTCGAAAGTCGGGCCATCACGGGCCCATGCTCGTAATAAGCGGTGATGTTGTACGTGTGCGGAGCAACTCCCAACGCGACAGCCGGCGCGGCTCCCGTCCCGGACTGATCAACCAATGTGTAGTTGGCGGTGAAACCGAGTCCGTGGAGGCCAAAACGGTCCAGCAGGAAATCCAGCGGCTGGACCCAGTTGAACTCAAATCCGTTCACCGTCAAGGCACCGCTTGCATTTACCTGCTCCGTGAGCACGACGGTCGCTACGTCCGGGCCGCCACGGAGGTTGAGCGCAATCTGCTGCGTTGGACTCAACGTGCTGTAGTTGACGCCATACTGCGCCAAGGCACTGAAGGGGACCGTGGTGTTGCCATTCGCTGTGAAGCCGGTGAGCCGCTTCCGGAACACGGCCGCGCCGACATAACCTTCCTGACCGGTGTAGTACTCCAATCCCAGATCGAAGTTGTCCGACAAGAAAGGCTTCAAGGCAGGGTTGCCGACCGATCCGGTATCGGCCGAGGGGGATCCGAAGTTCAGTCCGGGCAACATTGCGCTCGGATCGGGCCGTGTCATTGTCCGGGAGCCTGCGAGTCTGACAATCGTGTTGTCAGAGACGTTGTAGGCCACCTCGGCCGAGGGAAGGACATTGTGATAGGTATTGGTCGTGTAGGCGAAGTTGAGGATATTGGAATACAACCCGCCGTCCTCAGGGCCTTCGCCCGTTTTCGGCTGTGCCGGATTGCGGGGATCGGGGATGGAGACGTAGCCGCCAATGGTCTGATTGGTGCGAACGTAACGTGCGCCTCCGGTGTAGCGCAGACGATTGCCGCCGAGCTCGGTGTCGCCTCTGAGCTCGAGGTAAAAGCCCGTGTTCTTTTCCTCGACAAAGCCCGCACCGGCTCCGGTGTTTGATCCGGTGGAGACCGGCTCGGAGTTATGGAATCCGGTGTAGTTGGTAGCACCTGCGAACGCCGGCCAGTTGACAGAAATGAAACCGGCGGGGCCGGGTTTCAGGAACGAAGGGACGGCGCCGTTGGGAACCAGGGACCCTTGATAGGTGACGGGAGTGGTCTGCCCCGCGGTCGATCGCGTTCCGTAACCGGGATACGCCGGATAGGGAAATCCTGGCATGCCTGTCTGGACGAGGCCCGCGCACGGTGGCTGCAGGTTGGGGCTCGGAACGTAAATACTCGGGTTGTCGCCGCAGACCGCGTTCTGCCACGCCTGGCTGTTGTCGTACCCCCTGATTTTGCGCAGGATGTCGTCATACGACGCGCCGAATTGAAGGTTGACCGCTTTGCCGGTCCCCCAGGTAAAGTTCGCGCGCACGCCCTTGGTGTCGGTGTCCCGCTTCTCGTCCTGGATGTTTACTCGCGAGCCGGCATTCCAGCCGAAGCTGGCGGGATTGTTGAGGTCGACTGAGCTCTGGATGACCGGCAGACCGCCCTTGTTGGCGTAGCTGACGGTCAGGCCGGATCCGAGCACAGTGGTGGGATCCACCGATGGCACCTCGCGATGGAACGTGCTGTTGGTCTTGTTGGCCTGCACATCCATTTTGAACGCATCGGCGATCTGCCACGTGAGGCCAGGGTTCACTCCGTAGAAGTTGACAGTCTCGGTGTAGGGGCGAAATTCCTCAAAGAACTGGGCATTGGCGAAGGTGCCGCCCGTCACGACGCAGCCATTGCTGCAATCGCTGCGATCTACGGTCATGTTCAGCGGAATGGCAGAGCCGTTGCGGACAATCCAGGCCATGTCCTCGCGAAGCTCGTTGTTTTTCTTGTGCCCGTACATTGAGTCGACATAGAGATGCAGGGAGTCATTGGGGCGATACTCCAGGCTGACAACCGCATTGTCGCGATCACGAGCGCCGGATTCTCGCGAGGCACGGCCGAGCCGTGGCAGTAACGCATTGTCAATCTGCTGCAGGGTGAGTCCGGGGTTGTGAGCGAGCAGGAACGCGTTATCGATCGGCGTACCGGCGACGAGCCCGTTGCCGGCGTTCGCCGGCACCGTCGCGGGTATGGTCCAGTTCCCGCCACCCGTGTTGTTGCACGTGGTATTGCCAGCACCGCACTGTGCGGCCGTGAGGCCCGCGTTCGTCCAGCCGATCGTCTCAAATCCCCGCACGTCGATGCGGTTGGCAACTGAGGCTACGCCGACGAGAGCGCCGAAACCGTTATCCCAAGTGTCGCTCGCAATGAGAGCGCCGCGCTCGCCCCAGTCCGAGGCCTTTTGATTCTTGGTACCGGTCGCCGTGTACGTCAGATGAGCGCCCGGGTTGTCGAAAGGCCGGGCGCTGCGCATGTCGACAGTGCCGGCCGCGCCGCCTTCAATCATGTCGGCTGTCGAAGTCTTTTTGACAGTGAGTTGGGTGAATAACTCGGTGGGAAACAGATCGAGGTCCACTTCGCGGTTGGTGTTCTGCGAGTCGGTGGTTCCCGTGGAAGCGACCGCGACGGGCGCGCCGTTCAACAGCACCTTGGTGAAGTTCGTGCCGAGTCCGCGAATTGATATATCGGTTCCCTCACCGTCGATATCCCGGGAGATCGTGATTCCTGGAATCCGGTTGAAAGACTCCGCGATATTGGTGTCGGGAAATTTGCCGATATCCTCGGCGTTGACCTGGTCGATGAAGCCGATTGCATCGCGTTTTGCATCGGTGGATTGCGTCAGGCTCTTGCGATAACCCGTCACCACGACTTCCTGGACGTCGCCCGCAGCGGCGGAAGTCGGGTTAGAAGAGTTGTCAGCGGGCGCCGGACCGTCCGCGCCCTGTGCCATGCCGGCAGTGAAACACAACCCGATGAAACCAATGGTTTCGAGCGCGCGACCTTTTGAATTTTTCACGAGACCCCCCTCCATTTACGACTGTGCTGATGTCCTCAGTTGCGGCCTGTCCGAACAGCGCCCGGAGCGACGGCTCCGGTAAGGCCAGTTCATGATAGCGCTACCAAATTGGCCAGCGCAACTGAATCGCAAACTCGGTCTTCTTTCTCGCAGTCGCTCGTAATGCCGCCCTACTTCGCCCACGAAGCGGAAAATTCTGGTCAGGCCAGTAAAGAGCGCTCGGAACCCGGAATAGGTCAGGCAGATCTGCCTGGCGCCGGACGGTGATGGCCAGTAGCGGCCGCCACCGGGTTCGTCCGCTGAGCGGGGGATTGTCCTTGGCATTGCACGATGCCCGGCACGGGTCCTCCGCCGCACCGCGCATCCGTCAGTTGGAGCGCGAGCTGGTAACTCGAGTTGATAGTTTCCGCGACGAGTACCCAGACCACGCCTTTGATCCGCGGCTTTACGTTTCACGGTAGGCGCCGAGTTGGGTATCGATGAACAGCCATGCCCGTCGGTTACGGAAGCATTTCCCTAACCGACGTGTTTGGCCGACGTGTTTGGCCTTTCGCCAACGATCCGCTGGGCGCACGCGCCCTGCTTCACCTCGCGCGGGCGTTGTCTATCCGACCGCCGGATCTGTTTCCGCCGATTGTGTCCGCCGCGGGTGGCCTCATCCTCGCACCAACAATTCTGCGCCTTTTGTGGCTATACCTGAGCGGTTGCACACAGACACGATGCGCTATTGATGTAATTCTGGTGCCCAAGCCAGTTGGACACGACATCGATGTTGCAAATTTTTCGAGGCAATGAGCCACTCTCGCGCGCCGCACTAGCGTACCGTTTCGCCGCAGTCACAACCGTTTCCGCGTTGATGTTGCTGCCGCTGGTCCCAGCGGAATATTTCTATCACCGTGCAGCCCTTTTCAATTACGACGGTTCTCTTCATCCCGGCATCCATTGGCGCGTCGGAATGATAGTACCGGTCGTTGCCTTCAGTGCCTTTGCGCTGGCCTATGTGTGGGCGGGCCGTGCCGGGCAGGCTCACTTTTCCGGATTGCGCGGACTGCTCTGCGCCTTGCTGACATTTTTTTATGCGGCCGTGTTCATCAGCCTGTCGGGCCATTGGTTATCCGACGAAACCCTGCCGTTTTTTCGCCTCGCCGCTGTCGGCCTGCTGTTTCTTCCGTATCTGTGGTCGATTCCCATCGTCGGCGCCGTCGCAGGCAGCCTGCTGGCTCGCAGGATCGCGCCCGAACCGACGCATTCCCGCGCACGACTTCAACATGCCGTGCAACCGCTGGTGCTGAGTATCGCTCCCCTGTTCGCCATTGTCGGAATCGCACAATGCTTTCCACCGCCGGAAACCGAAATTTCAAAGGCGACGCTGCAACTGTCCGATGAGGTATGGGCGCGCTTCGATGCCGGCGATGTCGACGGAGTCTATGCCTTGTTTTCGGACGAATCGAAAAAGCTGCTCGATCGCGACCGGTTCGTCGCGAAACTGACCAACGCATGGCGCATGGCCAATGCGCTTCCCGCCGACACGGCGAGCGCACACAATCGCCCTGCGCCGGGAACGCGAAAGCGTTTGAACTGGCGCATCTTTACCCGCAGTCAGAAATTCGAGGTGCTCTCGATGCAGATCGCTGCCGGCGGGGAAATGCAGGAAACCGCGGTATTCGACCTCAGTTCCGGCCGGCCGGAACTGTACGGCATCGCCATCGGTTTCAATGACGGCGCTCCCGCCGACAACATCATCGCACCGACGCGTTATTGCAGCCGCACCAATGCGACGCTGCTCCACTGCGGACAAATCGATGAGCCGCTGCCGCGTCCGTGGTTTTAGGCGCGCCGGGCGGCGGCGGCATCGGGACCGAGCCCCGGCTTAGAGCAACGGCGGCAGGAACTGAAGCAGCGCCAGCGGTACTAGCTCGAGCATCTGCGTGCAGCGAGGGCGCAAGGGCGGCTACGGTGTCCGAGCTTGGAGGTGCTCAACAGCCGCAATGTAGAGGCTCCCTGTCCGAACGGTCAGCACTGCGACTCACCCATGATTGCGGAGACACCTGTCGAGGTGGGCTTCGATGAGGCATTCTCTGCGCGGGAGAGCTTTCCGGGGCCAATCAGCTGCGAGGTCAGCGAAATGAGTTTGGTCGATGGATATCCTCGAGTAACTCAAGAAACCGAACAGATCTGGACCAGACCATCGGTGCTGCTCGCATGCGCAAGTCTGGTACTGCACGCCCTGGCCAACGGACACTACGGTTTTTTGCGCGACGAGCTTTACTTCATCGTTTGCGGCGATCACCCAGACTGGGGTTATGTCGATCAGCCACCCATCGTCCCGCTACTCGCGTCTTGGTCACATGGGGTCTTTGGCGATTCGCTCTTGGGCTTTCGTCTGCTTCCGGCACTGTTGATGACGGCAACCGTAGCGCTGACTGCCGAGTTCACGCGTATTGTCGGCGGCGCTCGATTCGCGCAATGGCTAGCAGGATCGTGTGTATTGCTGGGGCCGATCTTTCTCATACAGGGTGTATCGTTCTCGACAGACATGTTCCAGCCCCTGACCTGGCTGGGACTCGGCTGGGCACTTGTGCGGTTGGAACAGACGGGTGACGAACGCTGGTGGCTGCCTTTCGGCGCTATCGCAGGATTCAGCTTCAACACCAAATACCTGATCGCATTCTACCTGGTGGCATTAGCCGTGGGGCTGCTCGCCACGCGGCAACGCAAGTCGCTGTCGAGCCCCTGGATCTACCTGGCAAGTCTGCTCGCTGTCCTCATGGTGCTGTCAAACATACTGTGGCAGCGGGCACATGGCTGGCCCTTCTTGGAGATCGGCAAGGCCGGTGCCAGTGGCAAGAACATCGAAATGTCGCTGCTGGAATTTTTTGTGCAGCAGACCTTCTTCACCGGTCCCGTGGCGACAGTAGTATGGATTTGCGGACTCTGGGCCGGGGTCGTTCGACCCAGGCTCGTGATTGCGCGCGCTGTCGCGATCGCCTGGCTGCTTCTACTTTTGGCGTTCGACGCCTCGCACGGCAAGGCTAATTACCTCTCTGCGATCTATCCAACATTGCTGGGCTTCGGCGCAGTGCGGATCGAAGGATGGATCGGTAACGCAATACTGCGTGCTTCTGCGTTGGTGGGTGTGGTCGTCCTAGGTGCTCTCGCTGCACCACTCACACTTCCGATCCTTCCAGTCGATGTCTTTATTCGCTACCAGAGGGCTATCGGCTTCATGCCCTCCGCGGGCGAGCATCAAATCCTTGGCGAGCTTCCACAGTACTATGCCGATATGTTTGGCTGGCGAGAAATGGCCGAAAAGATCGCCGCTATCTACTGGTCGTTGCCACCGCAAGACCGCGCACGCGCCGTGTTCTATGGGGAAAACTACGGAGAAGCCGCAGCCATCGACGTGTTCGGCCGCCGTCTTGGATTGCCGCCCGCCATAAGCGGACATAACAATTACTACATGTGGGGACCTCGTGGCCACGACGGCAGCGTCATGATCATTATCGGCGGAAGCACAGAACACTACGCCGACCTGTTCCGGTCGTTTGAAGTCGCAGGTCGGATCGAAACGCCCTACGCAATGCCTTACGAGACCGGCAAGCCGATCTATGTACTGAGGAACCTGAAGAGTCCACTCGAAGACTATTGGCCGAACGTCAAAAAGTACCGGTGAAGAGTCAGGCCCGCTGGATTTTCGAGTGGCGTTTTTTGATCGCCATTGCGATGGTACTGTTGACTGTCAACCGGCAGTTCAGGGCCTCGATCGCCTCCACCGTCGTGGCCAGCGGCAGCTGCTGGAACACCTCGCTCAGGTATTCGAAAGGCTCGAGCCCATTGGCACGTGCCGTCATCACGAGCGAGAACAGATTGGCGCTGGCCTGGGCGCCAACCTTGTCATAACAGAACCTGGGGGTGGAAGGATTATTTGGGCCCGAGGAGCGCTAGGTAAGACTACCCATTCGGAGCTGAATTCCCTCGAGTCCCCTCACTCCCCCGCCGCTGGCACCAAAGCTGGCACCAGAGGCGGGCGGAATCGCGACGAGTCGGCTTCATAGATCGCGCAAGTATCTTGAGCATCGCTATCGTCGTTGCGGAGTTGACTGGCCGCTCGCTGCACACAGCTGACAGCGGCCACGCGAACTCAGTTGGGTCTGGCGTTACGGGTAAATGTCCGGATAACCCGTATGAACCAACGGGCATTTATTAATCGTCGCCAGAACGTTCGACCAATTGGCCGAAGGCCGCGATGTGTTGTTGTTACCAACGTTAGTCCAGAACGCATGGCTCGAAGCATAGGATTTATTGAGAGCCGTGCAGATATCCGCCGGAGTGTAGCCGCTGCTCGAGGTATAGACGCCCAGATTAGGTGGCTCGATGAAGACCATGGAATGCATCGTGGGGCGCATGTCCGGCCCGAGCGGAGGAGAGCCGGCGTAAACGCTCTTGCCGATATATTCGTTCAGGCCGCCGTTGTTGAGGTTGGCGCCGTGCTGATCCATCCAGGTCTGGCCATAGGTGTCCATCGTGCCAGCAACCACCCGACGCTCGATCATGAATCGTTCGAGCTGCTGTGTGCGCAATGGTGTGTCGAGCCATGTGTTTTCCACGATGACGGTGGTATTCGGGAACGCGTCTGCTGTCGCGGCAACCAGGTTTTCCCAATTTGTGAGGGACGTAGCGGCGTTCCAATCCGGCGCGCCATTGTTCTTCGAGGCTCCGATGACCCATGAGGTCTCGGCGAACATGATGGCTTCGAAGTTGGGATCGCCGTTGAAAGCCGCGCCAAGCTTCTCATGAAGCTTGATCCACCGATCCATGACAGCAGGCCGGTGCAAAGCGGCGACCGCCGTGATCCCATTACCCTTGCCGCCCCACCAGCCATAACTTCCGGCGATCGGGCTGGGGCCATACATCGAGCTGTTCGAGATGTAACTCGGTATCGCGCCCCTGGCATCAGTGGTGGAATTCTTTCCCGGCATGACGACGAGCACCAGATGCTTGGGTTTGTTGAAGTGCGTCTTGAGGTAACTCAACAAGGCCGAAATTTGCGAGAAGTCGTATTTGTCCTGCGATGGCTCCAGCGCCGACCAATAGACGAGGGCGGTATAGCCGACAACGTTATCCTGATTATTGAGCTGGTTCACTTCACTCAGAAATTCGTTCCAGGTCCCCGCCGGCTGAGCAGTAAACGATTCGCCACGTTCCAGAATGGCATTCGATGCCATGTAATGCCCGGGATTCCATTTGATGGAATGACTGCCCGAAGCAACCTGAACCGAGCAGCTCGAGTAAGCGTATGTACCGCTGAGGGTGCCATTGGAGCAGGTACGCGTCTGGCTGCTGCAGGTCTGGCCTGAAGGAACGCTCGAGGCCAGATAGGCCGTCACGGATGATCCGCTGGCGATGGTCTTGCCATTGAACGTGCACGACCCTGCGGTGCCAGCAGAGCCTGCGCTGCCAACGGTGAATGTAGCTGCGTGGGTAGTACCCCACAGCCCGGTGCCGCTGGAAGTGTAGAGGCTGGGATTGAAGTAATAACTGCCGGCCGCGAGCGTGGATGGCAGGGCGATGCTGGTCGTTGTAGTTTGATTGAGCGTATAGCTCAAGCCTGTCAGTGAAACCTGACCGACATAGGCGTTGCTGCTGGCGTTATAGAGCCAGAGAGTGAGCCTTGCGCTGCTGGCCGTGAGGCCGGGATCAATCTTGGCCGTGACGGTAATGGCCTGGCCGGTCGCTGCCGGGTTGGGACTGATTGCAAAAGTCGCTGAGGAGGCAAGCGCCACATTTCCGCCGAAGCAGCCCAGCGCTACAACAGTGAGCGCACAAAGAAAATTCCGCACCACATTTCCCCGCAAAAAACTTTAATAAAAAACTGCTCGAGGTTTTGAATGGATCGCAGGCGGTAGCGCGCTTGCGAACTAAACTCGCGCAAGATTACGAGCGCAGCAGTTGCCCAAGACTGTGGGTGTTATGTTGCCTCAGGCTTGCCATGGGGGCGGAGTAAGCCATCACATTTTTCAACGCGCAAGATGTCTCCATTGGAGCACGTCTCCCACAAGCGACAACGAGAGGTGTCTCTCTTGGCAGACATCTCGGGACGTGACAGCTAGCTGGCACCGGAAGCAGAACTGTCACTCCGTTTCTTCACACTGCGGCCGCGACCTCTTCGGCGCGTCCGAGCCGGCCGACCGATTGCTGCTTCATGATCTCCGTCATCGCATCCGGCTGGCCTCTCAACATGTCCTGCGCCATCAGTGTATCGATCGTGCCTGAGCAGACGGCATTGATACGGATCTCGCGCGGCGCATATTCAACACCTGCGCGTCACATGTCAGTACAGGTGATGTATCGAAATCCGCCGTCCGCGGCCTCCGCTGGGCAAGTCCAATATTCGCAAGGTGGCTACGATGCCTCGTTCGGTCGGTACGAAATCGATGAGCGGGCGCGCAGCTTTAACTATCACGTGGAGGGTGCGTTGGTTCGTAATCTGGTGGGACAGGTGCAGACCCGTCTCTACGAGTTATCCGGCAAGCAGCTCGTCGTCGAGTCCTCCAATCCGAACGAACACTGGAGAGTGGGCTGGGAGCACTACTGAGTGCTCGGGGAGCTGCTGGGAGAAGGGCTTGCTCCATCGGGTTGACTTTACTCTCCGGCGGCAACCGCCGACTCGGCCATGCATCCACTTTCCGAGAAACAGATTCCAGCACTTCACAGCTAATCTCATGCCGGCATCCAGACAATAATCACTACATTGGCTCGAGCACGGGCGCCTTTAGATTGCCAGGATGGACCAGCCGCATTTTCTGATTTCAGTGGTAGATGACAATGAGTCAATACGTGAAGCACTGCCGGACCTGCTGAGAACCTTGGGGTTTGATGCCGAGTCGTTTGGTGCTGCCGAGCCATTTCTGAGCTCGGACGCTGTCGACAGAAGTCAATGCCTCATCCTCGACGTTTCGTTGCCGGGTATGTCGGGACCCGAGCTGCAGTGGGAACTGCGACGTCGTAAGCCGGATTTGCCGATTATTTTCATCACCGCGCAAATTGACTCGGCACTGCGCGCGGACCTGCTCGCGGCGGGGGCCGTTGCATGTCTGTTCAAGCCGTTCGATCCCCAGGAGCTGCAATCTGTCCTCGATGAGGCTCTCGGTCCGATTCGGGCAGAACAGTCCAAGAATCCAATGTGACTGTACTGTAGCCTGGCGCACCGGTACCGATGGTCCGCGCGTCGGCGCGCGTCTCAATGCCACATCTGGACAACATCCTGGCGTTTGTGAAAGTCGCCGAGTTCGAAAGCGTCAGTAAAGCTGCGCGCTCTCTGGGTGTTCCCATTTCGACTGTCAGCCGTCGATTGTCTGTGCTCGAATCCGAGTTGGGGGTCACGCTGGTACGACGCACTACCCGGCGAATCACGCTGACGCCCCAAGGGATGGAATACTACAAGCGAAGCCTCGATCCGCTGGTTGCACTCCAGGAAGCTGAGCGCGCTCTGCGGCAAACGCAAAAGCGACTCGAAGGCAACCTGAAAATCTCAGTGCCGATGATACTCGGCCAACCATCATTCATTGATTTCCTGTCGCGATTTTCGCGGGCTCACGCCGCGGTCCGAATCGACCTGTACATCACCAACCTGTACCTCAATCTGGTGGCGGACAACATTGACGTCGCTATCCGGTTCGGTGAGCAGCAGGATTCGAGCGTAGTGGCAAGCAAGATTGGCAACAGCATCCGGTACGTCGTCGCCACGCCAGACTACCTGAGAGGCAAGAAGTTACCTTCGCAACCCGAAGAGCTGACGGCCCACGACTGCGTGATGTTCAACGCCAGTAACAATGAAACGGAATGGGACCTGGTGAGTGGCCGCCGCAAGGTTCGGATACGCGTCTCGGGACCGATCTCGAGTCGCGATTGCCAATCGGTGAGCGCGTTTGTCCTGCGTGGACACGGAATCGGACTCATCGAGAGCAGTTATTGCGAGCAACCTTTGGTCCGCGGTGAGTTGGTGCGCCTCCTGCCCCGCTGGACATCCCCGCGAATTCCGGTATTCGCGGTTTTCCCGACCCGGAAATACCTGCCGTCGAGAGTCAGCGCGTTTCTCGATGCGCTTGGAAAGTGGAACAGCCCGCTGTGGATTCGCGATTGAGCTCGCGGCATGCCGACATCCCCGAGCCGTCGGAATAATTGCCTGGGTCCATCCGTGACCGGCGCCACTGATTCGGAGATTCTCCGGACAACCGTGTGAACCAACGTGTCAGATGAGATTGGTCGCACATGCCACAAGCCAGCGCGATCTTGCTCAACGGCTCGGAGGTATTGATCATGAGTTGCTGCGCCATCTCGATCCGCCGAGACATCACGTACAGATGCACAGTTGTGCCCAAAGAACGCTTGAAAGACCGGTGAAAGTGGCTTTCCGACTGTCGTGCGATCGCCGCGATATCTTCTACCGTGATGGAACGATCGATATTTTCATTGATAAATTGCAGTACCCGCCTCAACTGCCATGCTGCGAGGCCTCCTCGTACGACATTCGCACGGATAGCCGGCAGCCGCACGACAAAGCGCTTATCGTCACTGCAATCGATGCTGCGGTCTTGCTCGACCGTAAGGTCAATACATTCTGCGGAAGCTTCGAGCAAGATGCACATTCGTCCCACGGGGGGACTGAATTTACACACGTTATCCAACAGGTTCGTAACGGCCTGTCTCAGACCCAGCACTTCGGGTAAGGCACTCCTGGTCCTACCCTGGTTGACTTGCAGGGAAGATGCATGAGTACGGCCGATTGGCTTTACCATCGCATTCATCGCAATGCCTCCTGTGGCAACATCGAATAGGGTGAGTTTCGGGCCGACTTCGCGCATTTGCCATTGCACGTTGGTATCTAGACACTCGACCGTCAGCTGCGAACCGCGCGGCTCAGCCGCAAATGCCGACTCTGACCGGCCCTATACCATTGGATAATCGTGCAGCACCGATTACCGTGATTTCATCATCCCAGCGCCGCCCATGCAGGCGTGTCCCCGACGCGCTGCACGGGATTCTCAGCCGGACGTTGAGTCCTCGGCTGCTGTTGGGCCACTCACAAGGAGTTGGATGAATCATGCAGAGGCTCGATCCATATGCCGTTTCGCCAAAAGAGATGCAGGAACTCATCTCTCTACATGCGTTCCTGGATTCCTCGGGGCTGGAAGAGTCGTTGATCGAACTGCTGCGCCTGCATGTATCTCAGCTAAACGGTTGCCCACGAGGAATTCACAGGTATTGTCGCCGCCTCCGCAAACTCGGCGAAACTACGGTGCGATTGGTGGCACTCGGGGCCTGGCGAAGCACTTCGCTCTTCACAGAGAAAGAGAGGGCAGCGCTGGAGTGGTCCGAAGCGGTGACATTCGTTTCGCGGTCGCGCGTTCCCGACGGTGTCTATACGGCGATCAGAGGATGGTTCACTGACATCGAGATCGTCAGGCTCACGATGATCATTGTCGCGACAACTGCGTGGAATGGTGTGGAGATGAGCTTCCCGCGTTCATACAGCGAAGGCGAATGAGTTTAAATGGGAAAACCAACACCAAGGTAGCTACCAGACCCCATCGGAACTGGGCATTCTCCAACCAGGCAGCGCACGGGGAAATGGGGATGGAGATTCACGTTATCCGTTCAGCATCACCTTCCGGGCCACGGAAGGGGGTCTGATGGAAACCCGTGCGCTGATAATTGTGGTCGACGACGACGAATCCGTTCGTGAATCACTCCCAGATCTACTCAGGGAGCTTGGATTCGCCGCGAAGGCTTTCGTGTCAGGGCCGGAGCTGCTGGCGTCGGCCGATATCGGCGCCGCGAAATGCCTGATCCTCGATATAGGACTGCCGGGCATGTCGGGGCCGGAGCTCCAGCGCGAGCTCTTCGAACGAGGACATCTGATTCCCACCATCTTCATTACGGGGCGGTCCGAAAAGAGCATTCCGCCCGGTTTGCTGGACGAAGGGGCCATCGACTGCATATTCAAACCATTCAGCGAACAGGATCTGCGCGATGCGCTGGATGCGGCTCTGCGGGGAAACTAATGGAAGCGCATTACGTGCCAATTGCAAGTATGGCGGAAACAGTCATGCCCACAGCAACGTGCTACCCGTCGCAGGCGACAGTCCGTCCGACGGCCGGCGACACACCATTCGTGTTCATCGTCGATGATGACGTATCCGTACGTGAATCGATCGAGCTCCTGGTCGAAGAATCCGGCTGGCGACCCGAAGTGTTCGGCTCGGCGCTGGAGTTCCTTGCGCGACCGCGGCCCGCGTGCCCCAGCTGCCTGGTATTGGATATAGGTCTTCCCGATCTCGATGGCCTCGACGTGCAAAGCCGCATCGCGAGCGAGCGCGGGGAGATGCCAGTCATCTTCGTAACGGGTCGCGGAGACGTCAGAACGACTGTACAGGCAATGAAGGCAGGGGCTGTAGAGTTCCTGACAAAACCCTTTTCACCGCAGGCGCTGCTCGAGGCCATTCGCAACGCAGTGCATCGTAGCCGGGTGTTCCTCGAGGAGAAGCAGAGCCAGATGGCCCTTCGCGATCGATATTTGTCCCTTAGCCCACGCGAGCGGCAAGTAATGGAGCTCGTCGTCTGCGGACACCTCAACAAGCAGGCAGCGGGTGCCTTGGGTATCAGCGAGATTACCGTAAAAGCTCATCGCGGTCGGGTAATGCGCAAGTTGGAAGCAAGGTCGTTGCCCGAACTGGTCACCATCGCGCTTCAGCTTGGCCTCGATTCCGCAAGGCAACTGCCACGGCAATGCGTGTTGTAATACGCTGCATCCGATTCTATCTATGTGCTCGTACGAATCCCCAGCGCCGCTGCCATATCCACCAGGTCGACAAATGTCGTCGCCTGCATTTTCTCCATGACCCTGCCGCGATGCGCTTTGACGGTCGTCTCGCTGATATGCAGTGTGCCGCCAACCTGCTTGTTCATCAGCCCGCTGACAACGAGAGTCATGACCTGCCGCTCGCGCTTGCTCAGTGACTCGAATCGCCTCTGCAATTGCGACCTTTCGAGTCCTTCTTCCAGCCTCTTACGGCTGCGACGCAACGCGCCACGAATCGCTTCGATCAATATGTCAGCGTCGAACGGCTTGGTCAAAAACTCCGCTGCGCCCGCTTTCATTGCCTGCACCGAGGTCGGGATATCGCCGTAACCAGTTATGAAAATAATCGGCATTGCTGCCGATTCGCCGGTCATGCGCTGTTGAAGATCAAGACCGCTGAGATCGGGAAGATTAACATCCAGAATCAGGCAGCTCGGCGCCGACGTAGGTGCTCGCGCCAGAAAGTCCCGGGCCGACTCGAACAGCATGGATTTCCAGCCCTCATTGCGTATTAAGAGGTCGAGTGACTCGCGCACAGAAACATCATCATCGACAACGAAAACGATGGGGGTGGCCGTCGGCCTGGGAGGCAACGGTGAAACATGATCGGGCGCCTGTGTGTCACTCATGGAGACTTCCTCAGGGCGCCTTCCGGACCACGGGGTCCCTGGCGCAGGGAATGGTGAAACCGAATGTCGCCCCCGGTCCGTCGTTCGCCATCCCCCACAGCCGGCCTTTATGACTCTCGATGATCGAGCGGCTTATCGCCAGGCCAATGCCCAAGCCATGCGCTTTAGTCGTGTGAAACGCTTCGAACAGTTTCTCAATACCGCGCGGATCCAGGCCAACGCCGGCGTCCCGAACCAACAGTTTGACACTATCGCTGCGATCAACCGCTGTCTCTACTCGAAGTGTTCTGGGTCGGTCTTCGATGCTCGCCATGGCATCGGCCCCATTCATCATCAAATTCAGGATGACCTGCTGCAATTGCACGCGATCGCCGAGAATTGCCGGCAGGGGTTCCGCGAACTCTGTCTGCAGGACCGCGCCGCTCTGTCGTAGTTCAGAGGCAGACATGGTAAGCACTTCCCGTGCCGCATCGTTGAGGTCGACTCTCTCCAGGGTCGGCGCCCTCTTTGCAAACATTGTTCGCACACGCTTGATCACCTCAGTGGCCCGATTGGCGTCTCGAATAGTCCGGCGAACCGTCTCGGCGGCCCCGTCGAGGTTAGGTGGGTCAGCCGCCAACATCCGTGCGCAGGTATTGGAGTTGGTCAGGATGCCGGAGATAGGCTGGCTCACCTCGTGCGTAATGGAAGCGGTCATTGCGCTGAGGGTTGCGAGCCGCGCCACATGCGCCAACTCCATACGGGACTGATGCAGCGCTTCGTGACGCCTCTGTAGTTGGCGCAGGCGCATTCGATACAGCGCGCAGATCAGTGCCAGAACCGTCGTTACGCAAAGCGCAAAGAACCACAGGGTCTCGTAGAAGCGCGGAAGAACCCTGAAGGACGCGGATGACACGGGCTCCGTCCATACTCCGTCACCGTTCGAGGCAATCACGCTGAACGAATACCGTCCCGGTCGCAGATGCGTGTAGGTCGCCTGAGTGCGATGACCAGCGTCCTGCCAGGAATTCTCCAAACCGTCGAGCCGATACTTGTAAACAACACTTTCTGGCGTGGTCAGATTCACGCCGAGATAGTGGATGTCGAGTGCCTCTGGGCCGGGACCAATGTTTCCCCCGTTGTAGACGGGCTTCCGGTCCACTGTGAGGGACTGGATCGACAGATTGGGAAGACGGCCTCCCGAAGTCAGATGTTCGGGATCGATGTGAAACACACCGTTCATCGTGGCGAACCACAGGTTACCTTCGCTGTCTCGTGCGGCTGTCGACTTTCCGGCTCGCAATTCCACAGGGCCGACGAATTCGCCCTCCGTGAGGAGCTCCGAGCGCATCGCGTGGTGCGGCTTCTCGAGTGCCATCCGCAGCTCAGTCGAGCGGATACGTACGATCCCTCGGGAGGCGTTCAGCCACAGATCGCCATCGGCGGATTCCACAATCCCGCCGACGCCGCGCGAGGAAATTCGGTCGGCGAAGTCGAGCATCTCGAAACGATCGCCGCGCAACACGGCCAGTCCGTTCAGACCACCGGCGAACAAACCGTGCGAGGTCTCCAGGATGGCGAAGACAATGCCAAGCCCCGGATCTCCGGAAGGCAGCAATCGGCCGCCGCCTTCGAGAGGTAAACCAACCCATCCGTCACGATTCCCGGTCCACAGCCGCCCAGTCGAATCCACGTATTCTGTGAAAGGAGGCTTGGAGGGAATGCCAGGGTTCGTGAGCCTCGTCCAGCCTCCTCCCGCATACCGCCAGATTCCGCGATGATCTGGGCCGCCCGACACCGAGGCATACAACATGTGGTCAGGGGTAGCGACGACCTGAAAGGATTCGAAAGGATGAGTTCCGGGAATCATCGGAATTCTCGTCGTTCGATCGGCATGGACATTGAAAATGCCATTGTTGGCCAACAGCAAGGTGTCGCCATCCGGTCCGCAGGATATCGAATGGATTTGGCCCGTCGGAAAGAGCAACTTTGTGGCGGCGCCGGATTTTCTGTAGAGCTGATCCTTCGCTCCAACGGCGAATATCCAGACGCTGCCATCTTTCCCGGCACACAGAAGCGGGTTAGCTTCGACGCCATATTTTGCAATGAATGGCGCCAGTCGCGCCCTGCGAAAGCGGTCGAGTCCTCTTTGACCACCGGTCCAGAGATTTCCCTCTAGATCCAACAACACAGCGCTCACTGTGTTCGAGGAAAGCCCATTTTTCTGCTGGTATGTTTCGTCCGGGGTCTTGGTCGCGGCTGGTTCCCCGCTCAGCGCTCGAGCGGAAAATCTCAAGACCCCTTCGTCATACGTGATCATGGTGAGGGAGCCATCGGGGGAGTACAGAAGGTCCTGGACGTTGTCGCTGAACGCTAGGCGAGCGAGGAGCTTGCCTCGCGGGTCGACGTGCTGCGTCCGACCGATCGGGGTTTTTGCAGTGTTCGTTATTGAGTCACTCAGCCAGAGGCTATGATCGGGCGTTTCGGCGACTCCGAAAAGCCAGTCCACCTGTGCCTCCGTGCCTAGATACTGGGCTTGATTGAGGGGCCGCCGGTACAGGCGGCCGCCCTGTCCGATCCACAGCGTGTTGGAAGAATCAATGAAAAAGTCATAGATCGGCGCTCCGGGATCGGCAAGAGGCGTTGGCTCTAAATGCCAGCCTCCATCGGCGCCGAACCGGATCAGCTCCCGCTGCCGATGTAACGCCCATAAGCGACCGTCGGACGACTGCCGGATAAACTCCACGGCACTCAGCCGTAGCTCGTCCGCCTGCGTGAAAATCCTGACGTGTCCCTGAGAGATGCAAGCGATTCCGCCATAGCGATATCCGAGCCAGACCGCCCCATCGCGCGTGGCAAGCACTGTCCCTACCTCGCCCGCCGGCAGATCCGGTTCGCCAGTTCTAGGCTGAAAGGCACTGAAAGTGTGCCCATCGAAGCTGAACAAGCCACTGACGGTCCCAATCCACAACACCCCGTCGGGCGCCTGTGTCAACGCAGTGATGCCTTGGGGCGCTCCATCCCGAGCCATCCAGCTCTTGTGATTCATTTCCGCGAGGGTCGATCCCTGAGCGAGCGCGCGGCTGGGCGCGCTCGAGCACACCAACGCCACGGCGGCAAATAGCAGCCCTGCCATCGCCCGAGCTGTCAACGCATCAAACGGCATTGCGGTTGGAATTCCACCCTGGCGCGTGTGCGTCAGCGCCGACCACTAAACGATGAGGCAGCTACCTCAACTCCACACATGAAGAAAAGGCTTCAGCCGTATGGAAGGCCGGTGCTCTGTCCCACCTCGATAATATATCCGTCAGGATCGCGGATGTAGCAACGCGTCTCGCCGTACTTGGGGATCGGCTCCGTGATGAACTCCGCTCCACGAGCTTTCCACAATTCATAGCACGCTTGAATATCCGCAACGCGGAAATTCATAAAGCTGTTGATGTGATTCGGGTCGGGGATGCTGAGTGTTACCGTCGGCTTATCCGGGGTGGGGCCGCCTCCGACGTTCAGAATCATCCACATATTCGCAAGCTGAAGATACCCAGGCGCATTGCCGTCACCCAGGCTCAGAATGCGAGCGCCGAAGACCCTTTCGTAATAGCGAGCTGACCGCTCGATGTCGGTGACGGTGAGAAAATGCGCGATGCTCATCCCCTCTCTGGGGGGCATCTCATAGCTCTTCTGCTCGATTTGTACGCTGCTCATTGACGACTCCAATTCCGACAAACAACTGGACTGGTAGTCCGTACATCAACCACGACTGCCCGGCTGCCCAATGTTATGACTGGCGACAACACGAGGCGCGAGTGGCCCCGCAAGTCGACACTGGCACAAGCGGGAGGACGAATCCATCATACCAACGTATCTATCAATACCTGGAGCGAGACGTGACTTGGTTAAGGAGCGCAACTATCCAGGCAGTCGACGGCGAAGGCAGTTACCAATGCCGCCGTGGGCACGGCGCTCGGGCAGGCAAATGGAATCCAGGCGCTCGCTCGCTCCCGCCAAGTCATTGCGCTCGTTCGTGTTCGGCGGAGGTCGTCGCAAGATGACATCCGCCGCTTAGACAGGGCTGACGCGTGCTGCGCCGTGGCCAACCCAGTAAGGAACGCCACGAGCGCGACGCAGGTTTTTTCTCCCCCTCCAATGCAGCCGCGGCCCGACACCGCGGTACCGTGGATTTGAGAGTGCAGTCCACTCACCTTTCTGGCGGACCTTCAATGGAGCTGCGGCGTTACACCGCAGTACGCACCCGTGCCGTCGATATTGTTTGCGACGTATTTAGCCATTCTTCAACGGAGCCGCGATGCATGCCTCGCGTCAATGAGGCCGCAGCATACATCTGCGGAGAATACAGCTCCAGGTCGGTCTCCACCAACCTGACAAAAACTCAATTCCGTCCCATTCCCTACAACAACTAATTTCTTCAAAGGAGCCGCTGACGTCTGTGGCGTAGGCCGCTAACGTCTCTAGCGGAGAAACAAACAAACCGTGCGTACACGTCTATACCGCGATCCCATTATCGCGTCCAGGCTTTATAAGAATTAATTGAAGTCCAGTTTTGACTGTTGAACAGCAGCCAAACTCACTTCAGCATGGTGCCAAGTCAGCATCTGACAGGTGGGGGTCACGTGATTAAGCTGAAAAGCCGGACTTCTAAACGATCGTCGCCGGCCAGCCGCCGGCATGTTGCAGTGCGAATGATAACCGCCATCGAGAACATCGCGGCGCAAATCCAGTCGCGCTGCGCCGAAATCCGGCGACTCGCCCGACAGATTCGCTAGCGCGAGATCCGCCCGTTACGTCCCGCGCTCCGATCAACCCTTGAGAGAAGAGGCACAGAATGAGCCTGTCGTACAGAGATCTTCAATCAGCCGTCTCGACCTGCGCCGCCATCCGGCGGCGCCAGAGATTGCAACCCGTTGGCGGCAAGAACGATAAGATTTTTCCCCCAACGTATCCTGCCGAAGCCGACAACTCGCCACCGGTACACGTTCTCGAACGCAGGCGCGTCGGAGGCGAGTCTCTCTGGTGCGTCCTTATAGACAGTGTCCAAAGCCAGGCAAACCGCCTGGAGGAGTCTCTGCTTGCGGCCGTGCATACGGGGGCTATTGAGGTACCGTATATAGAGGTCGATTTCAGGAAGACGGAAGTTCCGGACGTGGGATGCATCACGTCGCTGGAAGCACCCCATCGAGTCTATGACGCGATCCTTCGGGACAGTCTGCTCAATGGAACGCCGTTCATGCAAAGTGCCGCCGGCGTACGGCTGAAACAGGCCAAGCCAAACAATGCGGCAGCTCTGTTGGAGATATCACCGACTGCTTTGTTATTCGGGGCGTGGCACTCGCAGGGCGAAGGCGGTGGATTTGGGGCTAAGTTCCCTCGTTGCGTCGTGTCCGAGATCGTCGGTGTCAACGTCCCAGTCGAAGAGACGGTCGACAGGCGCACGGGACAGACCAACGGATACCGCACCACAGGGAGGCGAACGGGAAGTCGGATTGATCCCTTAGGCATACTGCGTAAGGTGCCGGTCTATCAGGGTCCCAACGGTTGGTCGAACAAACCGGAGGAGGCGGGCAAAGGCGCCAAGCAGATCAGACCGTCTGAGATCAATCACGGCAATATCGCTCCAAGTGTAGAGCCGCTCGGCGTAACTGTGGACTATGCCGAGCAGACCACTGTGATCAGCTTCGCTGGTCTTCGACGACTCGGATTCGGGAAGGGTGCCAATGATGCGGCCGCTCGAGGTTACCTCGCTGCGCTTGGCCTGCTGGCCGTAGTCGAGCAGGATGTTTGTGGCTACGCGCTTCGCTCCCGTTGCGATCTGGTACCGGAGATGAAAGGTCCCTGGGAGCTCGTTCAGTCTGACGGCACCGTCAGTGAGTTTGAGATCGATCTCAAAGCCGCACGCACATGCTACGGAAGCGCACTGAAAGCCGCCAAAGATGCCGGCTTCGAATTGCAACTGCGGCCTACCCGACTGGTTCCGCAGCCAAAACTCGTGGCGATCGTCCGGCAGAGCCAGGATCGTGCACTAGCCGGGGACGGCGGTGAGCAAGCAGGAGCCAACTGATGCTCGCCCTCGACGTGGAATACCTCCTGGGAGTGTGCTTTGCCGCGCGCGAAGGGTCCTACGAAGCGCCAGACTGGCCACCCCAGATAGATCGGATCTTTTCGGCGATGGTCGCCACGTGGGCCGCGCGCGGAGAACGCGCCGAGGAAAAAGAGGCGCTCCAATGGTTTGAGACGTTGCCGCCGCCTGTCGTCCACGCCTCTTCTCATTGGTCCCGAACGGCGCCCCCAGTCTATGTTCCTCCGAACGATAGTGGACCGTCGCAAATTCAGGTGTTGCCAGCCCGACGCAGACGGCAGCAGAGGCGTTTCCCAGCAGCGATTCCAGAACATCCGATTGCGTCGTACGCCTGGTCGACCATCGAGCCGCAGACTGGCGTGTTGAAATTGCTCGCAGAGCTTGCCCGGGACATCGTCTACGTGGGCCATTCGTCTTCTCTGGTCCGCTGCTTCTTTCATCAACGACCCGAGGGTCTCACGGAGCAGATATCCCAAAGTACTCGGCGGATTTACGCCGGCCGATTCGAGGAGTTGGAGCATGCTTTCAAAAGGGGTGTTCGGCCACCTACGGGACTGTCTTTTCGCGCGCCCGAACTCGAACGTAAGCCACGAGCCAGTGTCTTTGGGCGTGAGTGGCACGTGTTTGCCGATGCCCAGGGGTTGTGCCCCGATGTAAGAAGAAGCGCTGCAGCGGCTCGTGCACTCCGCACCGCCATCATGAGCGGATTCCGGGGAAAACCCGTGCCGGAGTCGCTGTCAGGACATACGCTCGACGGTCAACCCTCAACGCAACCACATATGGCGATTTTTCCCTTGGCCAACATCGGGTGGAAATGGGGGGACGGGCGGCTCATGGGTCTTGCGATCTGTCTTCCTCGCGACGTATCTGCAGAAGACGAGGGACTGTTGTTCCGGGCTTTGGCCGAAATAGCCATCAAACAGGACTCCCCAGGGGAGAGTGACTCTCCGGATTGCGAAATTAGTGTTGCGTTGCCGGCCGGTGGCACGTGGCGCCTCGTCAGACAGCCCGAGCCACTCGGCTCGTCGCTCAAACCGTCTCGCTACTTGCGCAGTGCCAGGATTTGGGCAACCGCTACGCCGATTGCGCTCGACTGCCACCCAAAGGCTGTAGGACCCGAAGCCCGGCAGCGCGAGATTGCCGGGTTGATCGGCAATTCGTGTACTCGGATAGGGCTCCCGAAACCCATGCAAGTTGTTCCTGACAAGCATTCTGCCATCCGAGGTTCCGCGCCTGCGATCGCATCGCAGCGGTTTCCCGAATGGACGCGCTGGACACTTCCGGGTTCGTTGAAGGGCCGGGCCCTGACACATGCAACACTCGTATTCGAAGAACCGGTTGCGGGGCCTGTGGCACTCGGGGCAGGCAGATACTTCGGGTTGGGACTGTGCCTGCCGATTGAAGCGGGAAACAAGACATGATCTTGCCCAGGCTGAGAGCCGAAGAGTTTCCCGAGTTTTTTTCTCAACTGCATGGCCAAGACGAGCGCGGCAAGCCGATTGAGCCCTTCCGCTGGCAGAGCAGATTAGCCAGAGAGGTCACCTCCAGGGGACGGTGGCGCGCGGCTCTCGACGCCCCAACAGGTGCGGGGAAGACTGCCGCCGCTCTCGACGTTGCTATCTTTCACCTCGCGTTGGAAGTCGACAAGGGACCCCGGCGGCGTGCGCCGGTTCGGATCGTTCTGGTTGTAGACCGCCGGGTCATTGTCAATGCGGCCTACGAGCATGCGAGGCTCATAGAAGAGCGATTACAGAACGCGCTGACTCCCAAAGATACCCGGAATATTCTGTACAGAGTTGCACGCAGACTCATGTATCTGGGCGACAGCAAAACCCCCGTAGTCGCCCGGGCTCTGACGGGCGGGATTCCCCTGGAGGATGACTGGGCCAGGACACCTTGTCAGCCAACTATCCTCTGCTCTACCGTTGACCAGGTAGGATCGCGATTGTTGTTCCGGGGTTATGGCGTATCGGATTCGATGAAGCCGGTGCATGCTGGACTCCTTGGCAGCGATTGTCTGATTTTTCTCGACGAGGCGCATCTGTCAGAGCCCTTCAATCAGACGCTCGAGGCCATTCAGCGCTATAGAAGACCACGTTGGACACAACGAGAGCCGGCACCTTGGGCCTACGTGAAGCTTTCGGCAACGCCGGCAAACAGTCGGGGACACAAACCGTTCTCGTTGACCTCCCGAGAACGGGCCGACCAGCGACTGGCCCCGCGCCTCGCTGCGCAGAAACCCGCTCAATTGATAGTCGCCAAGGCCCGTTCGAGTCAGCACGAGCTGCACGCCAAGGAGCTCGTCGATCATGCATGGCGCCTCAAAGGATCTATCGAAGACGGCGGGCCTCATACGATTGTTGCCTTGATCGTCAACCGCGTGGCGCTCGCCCGACGGTGCCATGAAGAGCTATCTACCCGGATCAAGCAGTCGGGTGTATCGGCAGAGTCGGTTCTCTTCATCGGACGCACGCGTGAGGTTGACCGCCGGGCGTTGATGAAGGAGTACGAGCCCAGGATCCGGTGCGGGCATGGCGACCCGGACAAAACGCTGTTCGTCGTATCCACGCAATGCATCGAGGCTGGCGCCGACTTTGATTTTGACACTCTGGTCACGCAAGCCGCACCACTGGATGTGCTCCGACAGCGGTTTGGACGAATGAACAGATTGGGAAAGAACGGGTCACGGGACGCAGTGATCCTGGCGTGCCCTGACGAAGTGGACGGGCGTGGGCACGATTTGCTTTATGGCTCGAGGACGAAGGCTACATGGGAGTGGCTCTTTGCCCAATCAAGGGACGATCGCCTCGACTTCGGTGTCAACGCACTCGATGCGCTCCTGGAGGATGAAGATACTTCTCTGTTGACTACCGAAAAACGTGACGCGCCCACCATCATGCCGGCCTACATCGATCTTTGGGCGCAGACTTCACCAATGCCAGCAGCCGACCCGGATCCGGCCCTGTTTCTTCACGGCGTGCCCAATACGGCAGATGTTCAGATTGTGTGGCGCGCTGACATCGAGCCAAATGATCTGGATCACTCAATCACGAGTGGGCGCGCATTCCGGCTCCTCGATCTCATGCCACCCAGGGCAGCAGAGGCGCTCGCAGTTCCCATCCATGCTGCCCGCGCGTGGCTGTCAGGAAAGACGCCGGTGGGCATCGACGATGTGGAAGGCTCGCCTGATGCCGAAGCCTATTCCCGAATCAGCCACAGAGTTGCCGCGATGAGGTGGTATGGCAACGATAGCGATTACACCGGCACGCTGAACCCATCGAGCCTGCGTCCCGGGGATATGGTCGTTGTAGCCGCTGTCAAAGGTGGTTGCGATCAGTATGGATGGTGTCCGGAGAGCACTGCGCGCGTGGCGGATGTTGGCGAGATAGCGCAGCGCCCCTACGAAAGCCAGCGGTTTATTTTTCGTGTGCATCGACGCCTGCTGGAGGATGCCTTTCGCGCTGAAGGCGGTTCCGCGCCAAATCTTCAGGGTATGAAGTCCATATGGGGCAACCTACATCGCAACATGCAGGAAGCTCGAAATGAGCATAACGGCTCGAAGGTAGCCAAGTGGCTGTTGAAGGTCGATGGACTTCCGGCGCAATGGCTGAGAGTTCTCAGTGGTTTCGAGAACACCAGGAACGCTCAGGTTGTATTCCCCTACGATGATGATGAGGCACGGCAGGTAACCGGGCTCGTGCTCATCGCTCCCCATGGCATCGAGCACCCGAAGGCTCACAGATCGCGGGAGCCGGCCATTGCGAGCACCGAGGGCGATGATGCAGGTTCATTTCAGGCAAGTGCAATCACACTGGAAACCCATGCTGGTCATGTGGCTGACAAGGCTCGGATCTACGCTCAACGCGCAGGACTGCCACCGCGGCTGTCGGATGACATTGTCCTGGCTGCGCTTCTCCACGATGAAGGTAAGCGCGACGCTCGTTTCCAACTCTACTTACGGTGCGGGGATCGCCTCGCGGCCGCCACAGATAACCGGGTGCTTGCCAAATCAAACAAAGGTGCAATGGATCGCAACACACAACTTCGGCTGCGCGATCGCGTTGGATTGCCACCCAAATGGCGCCATGAAGCAGACTCGGTCAGACGCTCGCTTCAGAGCAAGCGGTTGGCGGCTTCCCAAGATCCGCGCCTCGTTCTCTGGCTCATTGGCACCCATCATGGCTACGGTCGGCCACTGTATCCTCATACCGATCCCCTGAATTGCGGCCCGCAGGATTTGGACTTTATGGTTTACGGAGATGACTGGTCGGAGCTCTTCGCGAAACTTCTACGGCACTACGGTGCCTGGGAGCTGGCTCGATTTGAGGCGATCGTTCGCTTGGCCGATCACCGGGCCTCGCGGGAAGAGCAGAAGAGCATCCAGAGTTCCACAACGGCCGATCAAGCAAAGGTTGCGTAATGAGCCTACGAGAACACAGGCTCATTGGGCTGGAGCCTGACAACCTCCTCGCATTCCTTGCGCTCCTGGGGCTACTTCGTGCTCTGCGAGTTGCGCGATCCGCTTGGCGAGCACGTATCCATTGGGACACGAGTTGTCCGCCGATACGGCCGATCTTGACGCTTCACCAGCCCGCGACGGCCGCAAACGTGGCGAAGGCAGCCGCGAGTGGTTGCGCAGTGTTGGCAAGGCACCATGAGTTCCCCAGTTGGAAAACGCCGGCGATGCCCCGAGCCGACGCACGGAGACTGATGCGGGACGCAGTCCTTTCGGGGCCCGCCGGCCGGAACCGTGCAGACGTGCTCGCAGCACTCTTCTCAGATGCCGTGGAAAACAATGAAATCGTGGCCCCGACACCTTTCTGCCTGCTCTTCGGCCAGGGGCATCAATATTTCCTCGATCGATTCTCCTCAGTTGCAAAACAAGCCTCGGTACCGCGCGGAGGCAATGGCCGCGGGTCATCGTCGCCGGACGACCCGTTGGAACGCGCCCTGTTCCGGGTTTGGGAACGTGTCGATGCAACTCCTGGATTTCGATGGGATCCAGCCGAAGACAGGCGCTATGCGCTCAGGTTTAGCGACCCTTCCAAGGACACCGCGACTACCGTGCATGGTGCCAACCGGCTTGCTGTAGTCGGATTGCCCGCACTAACCACCTGCCCCGGAACAGTCGGAAAGCGTGTGCGGCTCCTGACGATGGGAGTCAGGCAAACCAACAGTCGAGACGTCGAAGTCACCTGGCCCATCTGGACACGTCCCGCTAGCCTGGAGGGGATTCGCGCTCTGCTGACACATCCGCTGCTTGCGGTCGATGAACCCGACGTGACCCGCCTGCGGGCGCTTGGGATACATGAGATTCGCAGAGCTAAACGAGTGTCTACTGGGAAGTTTCTCAATTTCACACGCGCGGTGGCGATTTAGTGGCGGCCCCAAGGGCATTCTGCGCTGTGTACTGCCGTTCAGATTACCGCGGTAGAAGATTGATCCGCCCACCCTCTGTCGATAGGTTCAAGCAATGACCTGACCCTCCTTCAAGCCGGCTAACCGTCGCATCGCGATCGCGCTCACTCTGGCGAAACGCCGCCAATCCGAAGGTGCGTCATGCTCCGCCACCATTAGCTCAGCGCCTGCCTCCACGGCGGCCTGCCAGTAGCGTGGCCAGTCCATGACTCCGGCCCCCACATCGGCGAAGTTCATCTCCTCCGGGTTCGTGTTCGGCGCCGCCACATCCTTGACGTGTACCGCCGGCAGCCGGCCCTCATACCGCTCGAGCCAGATCAGCGGATCCTGACCAGCCCTGAACAGCCAGCCGAGGTCCAATTCGAGCAGCACGTCCTCGCCTAGTGCGTGTTCTATGCCGAAAGAGCCATCCGGCAGAGGTTCGAACTCGAATTCGTGGTTGTGCCATGCGAACCTCAGACCCTCCTGGGCCAGTTGCCGGGACAAACGAGACAGCCTGCGCCCGAACATGCTCCAACTCTCCCGGTCCTTTGGACGGTCATCCGGATCGATCCAAGGCGCGACGACGAGATCCATGCCGATCGTGTGCGCGGCGTTCACGATGTCATCCAGAGCCGTCTCGAACATGGCCAATGTGAAGTGGCCGCTGCGCGCGGTCAGCATGTGCTCATCGAGCAGCGCGCGTATCACCGTGGGGTTGTCGCACTGATCGTGATAGGGCTGGACGTCGCCGTATCCACAGCTTTTGAGATAACCGAGCTGCTCGGCCAGGGGCGTCGCGCCGCGGGTGGACCAAAGCTGGATCGAGAGCACGTTGTTGGGCAACATGACTCGTCACCATGTGTATTCGAGCCGGGCCCCATACGTTCGCGGCGGATAGAACTCGTAGGCGTAGGCGACGGCGTATTGGCTTTCTTCCGCGTCCTTGAATACCACGGAGTCCTCGATGTTGCGGACAAACGCGGTGGCCTTCCAGTGGCCATCGCCAGGCTGGTAGGTCAAGAACGCATCAGACATGGTGTAGCCCTTCTGGCGCGTGTCGGGGAAGTTATAGAAGGAGAAATAGTAGGAAGTCTGGGCCTTGGACTGGATCCGGCCTGTCAAGGCACCGCCCAACACTGCCCAACTGTGTTCCAGGCCCATGCCGAAGCTCCAAGCCGGCGCCTGCGGCGGTTGATTCCCAGCCAGTTGCACGTTACCGCTCGCCTTGGGATCGCTGGGGTCGGCTATCGACTGAAAGTCGGTGTAACGAGCGTGCAGATAGTCAGCTGTGAAGTTCAGCGTGCCGATCACCGGGACCTTGTAAAGCATCTCAGCCTCGGCGCCGTAGTTGCGACTGGCGCCTGCATTTTGAGTCAGCTGTACCGGCTGCCCGGTGGACAGGAACGCATAGTTGGCGACCTGCTGCTCTGAGTAGTCATCATAGAAAGCTGCAAGGTTCAGCTGGAGCGTGTTGTCCAGGAACCGATTCTTGGAACCAATCTCATACGCTTTAACCGTCTCCGGCGCGTAAGCACCGCCTCCAAAGTTGAAGCCGCCTGCCTTGTAGCCAGTGTCAAATTTGGCGTAGAGCATGTTGGTCGAGCTCAGGTCGTAGTCCATCGCTGCGTGAAAGGTCGACTTCGAGAACGATGCGCTGCCAGCCTGGTTAGCGAAAATAATACCCCCCGTAATGTCGCCGAAGTATCCGGACGACGCCTTGTAATCGGCCGTGTAGCGAAACCCGCCCGTCAGCTTCAAATGAGAGGTCAACTGGTACGAAGCCTGGGCGTACCCCGCCTTGGAGTTCATGGGCGTAGAATAGGAAAAACCGAAGAACATGTTGCGCCCACCGTTCGTGCCCTGCGAGACATCGCCCGAGAGCAGGTTGGAAGTCTCCCTGAAATAGAAACCACCCAATTGCCATTGAAACGGCCCTGAGCCCCTGGACGCAAACCGCAACTCGCCATTGATCGTGTTCGGACTCTGTGACGGCGACCACTGATAGACACCTGTAGGTGCATCCGGGTAGAGAGTCTGATCGATCCCCTGGGCATATGCCGTGTGATCGTAGCCGCCGAGCGCCGTGACTTCGACCTCGTCGAAGTCGTATATCAGACTTGCCCGGTACTGCTCGCTTCTCATGCGCAGAAACGGTTGGGTTCCCAACGGAAACCCCGTGCTGTCGATGCTCGCAGGCAGAGTGTGATCGAGCGCCCCGGTCGCAGTGTAGATGAAGGGAATGTACTGCATGACATCTCCGGACCCACCCTGAGCTGTGTACTGCGCGGTGAGCAGAGCCGTGAGATTGTCCATCGGCTGAAAAGCCAGCTCGATACGAGCCGATTTGTCGTCCTGGTCGTCCCCCGGCTGTTGAGGCGCATTGTTGCGATAGCCGTCGTGAGAAGCCGAGAGGAATGCCGTGCGCATCTGGACCCGGTCGGTCAGCGGCACGTTCACCATGCCTTGAAGTTCCAGGTCACTATAGTTGCCGTATTGAACACTCGTGTAGGCCGCAAAGTGATCGACCGGCTTGGCCGTGATGATGTTGATTGCGCCGCCGACGGAGTTGCGCCCGTTGAGAGTTCCCTGCGGACCGCGGACCACCTCGATCCGGTCGATGTCGTACAGGTTGGCGCTGAGCCCGTAGGGCCGGTTCATGTAGAAGCCATCGGTGTTGACCGACACGGCGGGATCGCCGATCTCGGTGGTATCGCGGCTCGATATGCCACGGATCGTAATGATCGACTGGCCTTCCGTGGTCGTGAAACTGATATCCGGTGCCATCGCGGTCAGGCTCGCCAAATTGGTTATCCCGGCGGTCCTCAGAGCATCTGCGTTGTAGACCGATATTGCGATCGGGGTGGTCTGCACGTCCTCATTGACGCGCTGAGCCGTGACGACCACGTCAGCCAGTCCAGTCTCGGCATCGCTCGGCGTGTTCTCGGCATGCGCGACGGCCGCCCCAATGCTCAACCAGACGCCAGCGCTGGCGATCAGGCGACGCACCGATCCCGACCTGCCCGGTGCTACATGGCCCTGCGCAGTGGATAGCCTCGCTCGGCGACTCGCCGGGCAGTCATCTGTATGCAAATCAATCATGCGACTCTTCCCCCGAAGCGGATTTGTTATCAAAAGGGTTTGCCCGTCAGTGGCGGTTGGGTGCTGCTTCGAGCGCGTGAACACGCCGATTCGCAACCCACACCTCACCGATATTGACGCGAGCACAGTGGTAGATGATTTTCTGCAACATCTCTTCCGGCGTGTCGTGATGGTCGAAATGCAGATTGCTGCCGGGGACGCGGGTGTTGATCACCAGCGCGTCGAATTGAAAGCCTTCTCGAAACACGCCGATCGGCAAGTCGAGGGTGACACCTCCGCCAGCCGTCGCGAGCCAAAAGGCCGTCGCCGCATCGATGCGAGCCTCGGGATGGCGGCGTAGATCTCGGCGCTGCGCTGGGTCCACTCCCGATTCCAGGATACGAGAGGCGATCACGGACTGACGGGCATTCTCCAGGATCGAGGGACTCGCCCCACCCGCTATATCCGAGCCCAAGCCGACATGGACGTCCTGGTTCAAGACGCGTCGCAACGGAAACACGGCATCGGAAAAATAGACATTTGAGAGCGGGCAATGAGCTATGCCCGCACCGCGTTCCGCAATCAACGTAATGTCCGCGTCGGAGACGAAATTGCCATGAGCAAGAACCGTCCGTCGTGACAGCAGGCCGAATCCATCGAGCGCGACCGTATCGGTGCGGCCACAGCGACTCAGCACGAACTGATGTTCCCAATCGCTCTCCGAACAGTGTGTCTGAACATGACAACCGGTCTCTTGCGCAAGCCTGCCGAGCCGGCGCAACAGATCATCCGAGCAGGATGGAATAAAGCGCGGTGTAACGACCGGCCTGATCATCTCGACCTCATTGCCGGGCATCGATTGCACATATGCAATAAAGGCACGTGTTTCTTCCTCAGCGCACTGTGCGGAGGAATCTCGGTAGTACGCGGGACACTGTTGGGAATCGTCCATCGCGACCCGGCCGATCAGGGCGCGCTGTGATCTTCGAAGACAGATCTCGGCGAGGATCCGGGTGGCTGGCAGATGGATGCTCGCGAAATACAACGCTGTCGTCGTTCCGTTCGCCAGCAGCCCGTCGACAAGGGATTCATAGACGCGTTGCGCGTAGTGAACGTCGGCGAAGCGTGCTTCGAGCGGAAAAGTGTGGACCTGAAGCCATTTCTCGAGCGGCAAATCGAGCGCTTTCCCGAGCTGGGGCCATTGAGGTGCATGAACGTGCAGATCGACCAATCCCGGCAGCAGGCATTGGTCCGGCCCGAGAGTCACCAGCCTCTGCGTAGCCGCGAATCCCTCGACCAACCTGCCGGTATCGGGCGAATCGGCCGGATGGACCGCGCTGATCCTGCCATCGGCGCCTACTATGATGAGAGCGCCGCGCAGCAGTTCCAACTGCCCTCGCACTGGCGTATGCAGCGCTGTGCCCAGAAACGCCCGCTCGGTCGCGACGTCAGGTATTGCGCTCAACATAAGACTGATCTCACCGGCACAAACATCTATTCCCGAAAATCAGGACTGGACGATTCTTACCGGCAACACGCCGAGCGACATACCTCTTGTTTGCTCGGATTCTTCCCTTTTGTTGCTGTGTCTCGACGTGCCCGAAGAAATGCACACGGGTGGCGCGGGCGCGAGGCGACTGCACCCTTATGCGGCAGCAGAGGCCATCAATCTTTGGCGAAGCGAGCGCGCTCGACTTCCGGACCTGCAATCGTGTTCGGTTTGCCTGCACGAGAGCTGGCGAGCTTGGCGGAGAGATGCTCGCCAATGCTGATGGGCGGATATTGGTTGCCGTCGCGCCCCACGCACGTCGGGATAGTTGAAATCACCGCGTCGATATTCCCGTCGTGAAAGTACGCAGCAGATCGTCTGGGCTGGATAACACCATCGACGACGGGCGGCTTCACCCGGTGCAGAGTCGATAGCCACCGGTTGTTGGTCCAGCGCGCCGTGAGGTCTCCCAGATTAACCAACAGTGCGCCTTCGACAGGCTGAACATCCTGCCAGAGACCGTCCGGGGCCAAAACCTGCAAACCCGGAACTCGATCCGCCCACAGCACGGTAACGATCCCATAGTCGGTATGAGCGCCCATGCCCAACGGTTTGACATCACCAACAACAAACCCGGGAGACAGCGCATAGTTGTTTAGTCTCAGAACGTCGGCTGAATGGTCCGTGACTGAGGCGAACACGTCAGGCTTTACGCCCAGAGCATCGGCAAAAATCCGACATAGCGTCCGCGCCACGCGGCCGGCTTCGGTAAAATAGGCTTCGACGCTACTTCGAAAGCGCTCACCCTCGAAGTCTGCGTAGCAGGCTGGCCATGGATTCCCGGCATAGATGTCGCGCGGCAAATCGAGCCCAGGATAGGCGTCCGCCGGCACGCCGATGTTGAATGCCTCGAAATAGTCTTTGAGCGACGCCGCGGAGTTGAGAGTGAGAGCGAGCGACTCACTGTGGGGAGGCGTATAGCCGCGATTGATTTCGGGCGGCATTTGAAAGGATCGCTTCCATTCGGGCGGCTGCCCGAAGAATGCATCAATGGCCGATGCCAGGCCGTCGATCGTCGCATCGGCAATGCCATGTCCCCGAATCTGTATGAAGCCGACCGTGCGGCAGGCGTGCTCCAGTTGCGTCGCCACATCCCGGCGCGCCTCGTTAGTGCCACCGGCTACATAGGCGGAAATATCAACGAGAGGTACCGAGAAGGACGGTTTCACCGATGTTCACTTCCGAAGGGTATAGAGAAATCAACGCAATGAGCAGCAGGCACATGCCCGCCGGCAGCCAGACGAAGCCCGCAGTGATCCAGGCTGACAGGTGCTCGTTCTGGAGCGCCGCACCCGGCGCGTAGCCGCCCAGGCTCAGGAATTCAGCCAGCAGCGCGCCCGTCACTCCAAAACAGGCCTTCTGAGCCAAGCTGTTGAGCGAATATCCCATGCCCGCCGTGCGCACCCCCGTGGTCCGCGTCCCGTAGTCGATCGAGTCAGCCACCATCGCATAGTACAGTGGCGAGCCGATTCCTGCTGCGCAGGACGCCACGATGAAACACGGCACAAACACCGCCAGATTGCCGGGAAATCCTGCGATGATGGCCAGTGCCAGCGCTTGCAGGAAGTAGCCGCACTGCAGCTGCCTCTTATTCCCGAAACGAGTCAGCTTCGAGCTGCAGACATTCCCGAAGAGGCTGCACACAGTAAACAGCATCAACAAGTAACCGCCGAAGGCTGCATTCTGATGCAGTACATAGCGGGCGTAATAGATCGCAAAGGACAGATAAGCGCAGAGGATCACGAACGAGAGGCTGAAGGCCGCCGTACAGATGAGCCAGGGACGGTTGCGCGCCAATGATTGCACCAACTCCTCGATCGTGTGCCGCTGAGGTTCCGGCGTATAGCGAACCTTGCAGCCGCTGTAGGTGAGGAACCAGAGTGTCGCACCCACTCCACCGACGATCGCCATGAAGATCGGAAAACCCGCCAGCTCGTTTTCCCGTAGCGCTCCGCCCCCGATCCAGTGGACGGCGGGTATCGTGAAAGCATAAACGCTGAGCGTACCCAGTTGACAGCCGACCATCCGGAATGCGGCCAGGCTGATGCGAGCGCGTGCATCGGTGGTCATGATGTTCTGCAGGATGCCGTAAGGTGTGTTGATGCCGGCATAAATCAAGCCGAACATGAAGTACGAGACATAGGCCCACAGCAGATTGATCCGGCTATCCGCGGATATCGGCAGGAAGACCAGGAATGCGATACATCCGAACGGGACTGCCAGCCACTTGATCAAAGGTCGGACGAGCCGTCCGGCGCTGCGGTCTATGACATAGCCGACCGTCGGATCAGCGAGCGCATCAAATACCCGCGTCACCAACAGCAGGACAGCGATATCGGTCGCTGCCAGGCGCAGTGTGTCCGTGTAGTAGTACATCAGGAACCCGCCCGAAATACCCCACAGCAGATTGGAAGAAAAGTCTCCGCATCCGTAGCAGATCTTCTCGCGCAGGCCGGGGACCGAGGCCGCGCGCGTCTCAACCGTCATTGCGAGAATCCCTGCAGATACAACTCCACCTCCGGCGGCGGGAGCAGCCGGTTCACGCCGTCGCTGGCCGCTTCACGGCACACGAGGAGCTGATTCATGTATTTTTTCCGATACTGTGTCGGCGTGGTCGCGAAATGTTTCTTGAAAGCGGCGTCCAGGTGTTTGTGCTCGGAAAAACCGCTGCCGCTGCTGATCCGCGTAATATTCAGAGTTTCATCGCGCAGCAGCTCCCGCGCCTTGTTGACACGGAGCAAGGTCAGATACTCCCGAAAACTGAATCCGCTCACCGCCTTGAAGGTATGAGACAGGTGGTGGTAACTCACACCCATAGCCTCGGCGACGTCGAGCAGTTTGATGTCCTCGAGGTAGTGGTCATTGGCATACGCGATCGCCCGCTTGGCGATCTCGATCTGCCGATCACCACTGCCGCTGGATTTCACCGTATCGTCAGTCGCTGCGGACGAGTCGGACACGACCTGCACCGCTTCGAGCAGCGCGAACACGCGTTTCAGCAGGCTGTAGTCACCAAACACGGGTTCGTGGTGAAAAACGTGACGAGCCAGATCGGTGACCGCGGCCAGGAGATCCCGGTGGGCAGGTTCCTGCGGACGAAGTTCCTCGAAGACCCTGCTCGGCTCGCGACCCGCACCGCATACCAAGTGTAGAGCCGGCGAAAACTGCACGCCCAGAAGTACACTGCGATCTTCCCGCGGATGCACGGTATGCAGGTCATCACCTTGCACGAACACCGCACCGCCTCTTTTCAAGCGCAAGGAACGATTCGGTAGCAGCACCTCGAAACTGCCGGACAGCACGATGATGAGCTCGGCCGCCTCGTGCCAGTGCGGCTCGCAGTACGTGAGCTCCGTGACATACAAGTTGACTGGCTGTTGGTTGAAATCGACTACTTCGTAGCCAAGTGCGGGCTCGGCGACGGCACGGTGCCCATTTGGAGGCAACACGGGACTCGAACGCGCATGTCTGAACGGACGCATCAGGAAAACGTACTCAGATCTCTCATTGATACCGGGAACTCATTCGCCGTAAAGGGCCTCCCGGAACTCGTTACGACCGATATCGAGCTCGAACGTCGTTGTCAATCCAACATAAGCGCTGAAAAAGATGTCGGGTGCGTTAACTTCGAGCAGGCGTCTGGCGTGCTCGAGGGACGTGCCGCTCTTGCGGGCGAACAGCTCACACACACGGGAAAAGGCTCGACTGTGTGGCATCAACTCCATCAGAGAGCAATCTTCCTGCAGCGGCGGCAGTCGCAGCGGCGCGTCGATTCGTACTTCGGCGCTGAGCCGGATATCACGTGAGGAAGCGCCGGCGAGGATGCGGTACGTTCCGGGCTCCACGATCCACGCGGACACGGCCGGGTCATAACTCGCAAGGCGCTCGACGGGAATTTCCATGCGCACTTTCCGGCCCTCCCCGGGCTGCAGTTCTACCTTGTCGAATCCCTTGAGCTCGCGCGGCGCGCGTGCGATGCGCCCTTGGGGAGACTCCACGTATATCTGTACTACTTCCTTACCCGTACGCGTTCCTGTATTTCTAACAATGACCTCGATCCCGATGGTGTCCTCTTCCGCGAAGGCGGAGCCGGAAAGATCGAGCTTTTCGTACTCGAATCGGGTGTAACTCAGGCCAAACCCGAACGGGAACAGCGGCTGCATTTTCCGCTTGTCATAATAGCGGTAGCCTACGTAAATACCCTCGGCGTAAAGATGCCGGTAGTTCTCACCGGGATACTGTAGAAACGCAGGAGTCTCTTCCAAAGTGTTGGGAGCTGTAGTCGTGAGGCGGCCGCATGGATTGGCGAGACCGAACAGAATGTCAGCCACCGCACGACCCATGCCCTGACCCGCATAGAAGACCTCGATCAAACCTTTCACTTTCGACAGCCAGGGCATCACGACGGAATCGCCATTGGCCACAACGACAACGACATTGCGCTGAACCGTCGCGATTCTGGCGATGAGCTCTTCATGGGCGGGGACAATGCTCAAGTTTGCCCGGTCACCGTTTTCACCATCCTGACCAGTTGGATCGTTCACGAACACCACGACCGTGTCGGCCTTCGCCGCCTCGCTCACAGCCTCCTCCAAGGCCCGCTCGTCCCGAACCCCGTCAGCGGCCGTACCAGCGAAATAGCTGATGGACAACGAGTTACCGGCGATCTCGACAATCTCGTCGAGCGGCTTATCGAGGATCCAAGGCGTTGTGGTTGCGCAGCCCGACCCCTGAATCACCGGTGCCACCGCCATGGCGCCCACCACCAGCAGCTTCTGCGGACGATCGGGTGGGATCGGGAGTATCCCGTCTTCATTTTTGAGCAGGACGATGCTTTCACGTGCTATCTGTTGCGCGAGCTCGTGATGGGCCGCGAAATCAGCCTTGTATTCAGCCCTGCGGTTCGCAGTAGCTTTCTTCACCAGGGCGAGCACACGTGCCGTAGAGCGATCCAGCGACTCCGCCGGCACAGCGCCGACTTCAATGGCACGCAACAACTCCCGCCGATCCACCGCGTATTCGGGCATCGCCATGTCATTTCCAGCGAGGAACGACGCGGGCCGGTCCTTGGTGCCGTACCAGTCCGAGACCACGACACCCTGATATCCCCACTCCTCACGCAGCACTTTCTTCAGTAACCACTCGCTCTCGGAGGCCTGCACCCCGTTCAGACGGTTGTACGAGCTCATCACCATCCATGGATCGGATTTGCGGATCGCGTGCTCAAAAGCAGCCAGGTAGATTTCCCGCAGAGCACGCTCGTCTACCACCGAGTCCATCTTCGTCCGCTGGAACTCGGAGTTATTACAGGCGAAATGCTTGAGGCAGGCGCCGATGCCCTTCTCCTGAAGTCCCTGGACCATTGCAGCGGCCAATTCGCCCGTCAATAAGGGATCTTCTGAATAGTATTCATAGGAGCGGCCGGCCAGCGGCGTGCGGCGGATATTGATCCCTGGCCCGAGGAGCACGCTGACTCCCATTTCATGACATTCCTCCGCGAGGGCGTTGCCCATGCGGCGAACCAGCTCAGGATCCCACGAGCAGGAAAGACTCGAGCCAGTTGGAAAACACGTCGCCGGTCGGCTCTGGCCGAACGCCAGCCACTCTGGAGCACTATTCAACTCGCCAGGCCGATGCTCGTCGATCTGTCCGGAGGGCGGTACCGCTCGGCCGGTGACGTCCCGTCGCCCCCACGACTGCCCATGATCGATCTGCGCCTCGCTATACCGAACACCGTGCGTGCCGTCCGTCATGAGGATCGACGGAACGCCCAATCGCTCTATGGGCGCAGTTCGCCACAGCCCTTTTCCGCTCAAAAATAAACCCTTCTCTGCCGCAGTGGCGGCGCTCACGACCATTTCGATATCCATGATTTCGGAAGTTCACTTTCGCTGAAGGTTCGCGCTTGGTATTGCTTATACGATCTCGCAAATCGGCGCGCCACGGCCTGAATTCGCGCGTCGCATTTGCGTGACCGTACTTTCCTGACAAATCAGCGCACGAGATACCCGTGATTTGCGCAGCGCCTTCCCTTTTCTTGCGACCTTGCGCGCCCTCGCTCGAAGGTTGTGTCTGACCAGGCCCGCGCCCGTACGCTCAGGACTACGGGCCGACTGATGCACGTGATGCATTCTGGTGCAGAGTGACTGACAGTGGTGCAGCCGATCCTGATGACGCGCCTTCCCTGTCCAGCGCGTTCCAACCTGGAACACAGCCGATCGGCAGCGTGAGCTTCGGACCTGCCTACGCACGGAAAGGTCATCTGCCAACACCGGCTGAGCGCCTGCACATTTCATGACTGTGCATCGCGCGCCGGAAGTGATGGCTGGCTGGGCGGAAAGGTGGCCGCGAGAAGAACCGCTCCGGTGTTGAATCGGGGCGGTTTGTTCATTTACGGCGTACAAACTCCGTCTACAGTTGCTGGCCGACGGAGCAACAGCAAACGTCCCCGTGTCGGCCGCGATTGGGAGCGTCGGCCTAACTGCCCGTTTCCCGAGCTTGACTAGGCAGCCTTCGCCGGCACTACCACCCGGTGAAGCGAGGCAATCCTCACGATTTCCTCCGGAGTGAGGGGCCCCTTGCCTGCCGCCTGGTCAAGCGCACGGAAGAGGTGACTGGCGCCGGCCGGAGAAGTCACAGCGATAAATTTGGTGCCGGCTGCACCGGCGTGAAAACCATGCGGAGTGCCTGCCGGTACGCGCAACGACTCGCCCACCCGTAGGTCCGCATCTTCCCACCGCTCACGATCTGTATGGTTCCTTCCAACACATAGAAGTCCTCGTCCCAAGGATGGCTGTGCAGCGGCGCGCCGCCACCAGCGGTGCCTAGGACCTCAAACACCTCGTAGCGCCCTCCGGTGCTCTCCCCGGCCGTGAGTACACGCACGCGATCGGACAGAACGGTCAATTCTTCTACCGTCGAAGGGCTGTGGTCTCGGCTCTCGGGCGACATGGTCATGGCTCCTTACAGGTATGCTGAACATACACAGCTATACGGATGCCATACTCGTCCGGATGCACGCTCGATCTGGCCGTCCGGATTGGAGCGCGCAGCACTAGCTACTCCCTAGTCCTCGACGACTAATGCCGCCACTTCGCTTCCCGCAACTGCGCGAGCGTTACGCCAGCGACTGATTTCCTCTCGCACAAAGTCAACCGGCAGGAACTCCTGCTCCAGGCGCCCTCTCGGGAGTAGCTGCTCGCTGAGAGCCGGGGCACGCAGACATGGCTCGATCACAAGGTACAACTGCCGCAGAGCGTCTAATAGCGATCCACAGGACATAGGACAGGGACGGCGCCGAACTGTGGGTCAGGCCAATACGACATGGTTGCTGCTGTCGAGCCAATCCATCGTCGGATTCATTGAGCTGCGCGGTACATAGCTGAGCAGCGTTCCAGCGGCGCCGTCGTCCGCAACCTGGAATCCTGCGGCATCGTATTGCCCCGAGAGTCCAATGCTCGCCGTGTGACTGCCGTCGGTCACCGTCAGCGTGCCGCCGGTCCCGCCGGCGTTCGCCGTATAACCCACGGAGACATTGGCGTTGAACTGAATTGCGCCCAAGTCGAGCCGATCGTCTGCGCCAAAACCCGAAACGGTGCCGGTGAAGTCCAACACATCGTCGAGTTTGAGTGTCCCGGCCGCAGCAGCCGCGAACGTCGTGTTGACGGAACACGCACCGCCGAACTCGAGAATGCCGCTGCCGCTGATCAAAGCGGAGCCGGAACCGGTAACGGCGCCTTCGACCGTAACCGTCCCGCCGTCAGCCCACAGCAATCCGGCATTCTCCACATCTGAGAGAACGTGCAGTCCGCCGCTGCCGCTCCCCTCGAGTGTTCCGCTGTTAACCACCACATTCGGGCCGGTGTCCACCAACAGCGCGTTACTGCCCGTAGCGACGATCGTGCCCTCGTTGATGAGCGCCATCTGCCCACCGCCGAGCTGTCCCGCTCCTGAAATTCTGTTGTCCACGTTGGTCAGCGTCACGTCGGAGCTCGTGCCGCAAATCAGGTTCTGGCTGCTATCCGAGAGAACGATCTCGCCGCCGCCGCTCAGCGTGATCCCGTGCTGAATGAGTTGCAGTTCCGACTGGCCCGAGGCGGAGTCGATCTCGATCGTGCCCGAATTGTTGATAGTCCCGCTCAATGGCATGACCGCGCCGTCGCCGATGACCATTGTGGCCGCATTATCGACTACGGGTGTCTGCTCGAAGGTGAAATTCGCCGCGTTGAGTGAGCTGCTCTGCACACCCTGCAATGTGATTGACTGCCCGTCACCCAGGGCAAGCACCGCGTTTCCGTGGCTGTCAGTGCTCAGATGGGCCTGGACGTCGGTGAAATTGGTGAACCCCGCGTAACCGATGAGGTCGATTTTGTCGGCTGCCGCGTCGAAACGATAGACGATGTCGTTGCCGATTGGTTGCGAGAAGACGAACAGGTCATTGCCCGCCGAGCCGGTCAGATTATCGTCACCGGACAATGCGAAAACCGGTGAGCCTTTCGCATACACCTCGACGTTGTCCGCAGTCAGCCCCTGGCCGGTGCTGCCGTCGGAATTGGTCCAGCTGGTCGACACATTCACGGACACCGCGCCACAGAAGGTTTCTGGCGACTGTATCCACAGCGAACTGAGATCAGCGGTCTGTATGGTCCATGAGCCGTCGCTGTTGAGGGTGCCGCCGTTCAGCGTCCAACCCTCCGGCACTTGCGAAATCGTGACTGTAACGAGAGCGCCATCGGTTGGCAGAGAGCTCAACCCGAGATTGATGGCCTCCCCCGCAATGCCCGCCGGATCTGAGGTGCTGACAGTGGAGGTCCCGAGTACGGCGCCGTCGCTCGGATTCGAAATGGTGACGGTGACTGTCTTGTTGCTTGCATTTGTCAGCGAGACACCGAAAGATTCGGTGCTGTCGCTGGGTGAGAACGTGAGTGTCCCGGAGCTCGGGCTCGTAACCGCGGTGCCCGAGGCGCTCCAGTGCACCGCTTCCGTGTTGAGTACGCTTTCTCCGGATGACAGCCCGCGGCTTACGGTATAGTTGACGGTCGTGTTCTTCGTCGCTGTTGTCGGTCCCGAGAGTGAGAAGATGGGTGCTGCATCACCCTCGGTCAATGCTGTCGTTG
>Ga0207703_10000205_pt1 | contig 69078 bp, 69 predicted proteins | sample KBSSwiS12_FD_184304 | JGI IMG/M metagenome (GOLD analysis project Ga0207703, IMG submission 184304) | Switchgrass rhizosphere microbial communities from Kellogg Biological Station, Michigan, USA - KBS Switchgrass S1-2 (SPAdes) (version 2) | ecosystem: Host-associated > Plants > Roots >...
GCCGCGGTTTTCGGCGACCAGGCGCAGCTTGCCCGCGAGCTCAGGGCTTATTTCGCCGCGCGCAAGCCAGCTTATAAAGTGACCTATGCCAGCGCCAATATCGAGGAGCCGACGGTGCGCCGGCTGCGCGAAAGCGAAGCGGCGTTCGTGAAAGGCCGGCTCGAACTGGGCGCGCGCGTGGTGATCCCGCCAACACCACCCGCCAGTGCTGACCCGGCGACCGCCAAGGCGATGACCAAGGCGCGCGACCAGGCGCTCGCCGATCGGGCGCGCTGGCTCGATCGGCTGCGGGGCACCGCCGCCAAATGGTCGGGCGAGCTTGGCGCCCAGTTGCTGCTCGCCGAGGCTGAATGCCGAAGCGGCAACGCCGTTGAAGCCCAGGTCGCGATCCGTCGCGCTGAGGCGCTCGCGCCGGCCGACCCACGCGTCCTCGTCTGGAAGGGTGAGGCGATGATCCTGCAGGCGGCCACATTGGCGGGACCCGAGCGGGACAATATGGTGGCCGCCGGCCGCAAGCTGATCCTCACCGCGAACAAGGCCGATAACGACGCGGTCGAGCCGTTGCTCGCTTATTATCGCAGCTTCGCCGTGGCTGGCGAGACACCCGGCACCAATGCAGTAGACGCGCTTGACCGCGCCTCGCAGGAAGTGCCGGCCGCCCCCGAGACGCGCCTTGCGCTCGCCCAGGCGCTGGCACGGGAGGGAGAGCCCGGGGTCGCGCAGAGCGTCATCCTTCCAGTGGCCGCTGGCCCGTATAACTCGCCCGAGCGGCCGGCCGCAGAGGCGCTGCTGAGCAGCCTTCGCCAGGGCGCGCCAGCCTCGGGCGGCGGCGCTAGCATGAACATGAGCGCACCGGTCGACGAGAAGCCCTCGCCGGTCCGCTAGAGGGATCGATCCGGTCGAGGGACGCGCCTTTCGGCGTCTCTCGGCCTAGCTGCTATTCCACCGTCACCGATTTGGCGAGGTTGCGGGGCTGGTCGACATCGGTGCCCTTGGCCACCGCGACATGATAGGCCAGCAGCTGTACCGGCACCGCATAAACGAGCGGCGCTATCAGCGGGTGGACCCTGGGCATCTCGATCGTCGCGATGGTGTTCTCGCCGGCCTGGGCGATGCCGTCGGCGTCCGAGATCAGCACGACCTGCGCGCCACGCGCCTGCGCCTCCTGCATATTGCTCACGGTCTTGTCGAACAAAGGGCCTGACGGGGCGATCACGATCAACGGGACTGACTCGTCGATCAGCGCGATCGGCCCGTGCTTCATCTCGCCCGAGGCATAGCCCTCGGCATGTATATAGCTGATTTCCTTGAGCTTCAGCGCCCCTTCCAGCGCCATCGGATAATCCGGGCCGCGGCCGAGATAGAGCACGTCGCGCGCCGCGGCGATCTTCGGCGCCATCGCCTCGATCTCTTCGTCATGGCTGAGCGCGTGGCTCATCGCCTCGGGCACGGCGCGGAGATGGGTAACGATCTCACGCTCCATCTCACGGGTCAGCTTGCCCTTGGCGCGCGCGAGGTTGATCGACAGCGCCGCCATCACCGCGAGCTGGCAGGTGAAGGCCTTGGTCGAGGCGACCCCGATCTCGGGCCCGGCATGGGTCGGCAACAGCAGATCGACCTCGCGCGCCATCGAGCTGGTCGGAACGTTGATGATGCCCGCTGTCGTGAGACCGGCCGCCTTCATGTGGCGAAGCGCTGCGAGCGTATCCGCCGTCTCGCCCGACTGCGAGATGACGATGCCGAGCATGTTCGGCGTGAGGACGGGGTCGCGATAGCGGAACTCGGATGCGACATCGACCTCGACCGGCAGCCGCGCGAACTGCTCGATCCAGTATTTGCCGATCATGCCGACATAGGAAGCCGTGCCGCAGGCGACGATCGCCACTCGCTCGACCGAGCCGAGATCGAACTCCATATCGGGCAGCGCGACCATCTCCTCGAGCGGGCGGAGATAGGAGCGCAGGGTCTGCGCGACGACCACCGGCTGCTCGTAAATCTCCTTGAGCATGAAGTGACGGTGATTGCCCTTGTCCATCAGCTGGCCCGACGCGCCGGAATTGACGATCGGCCGCGCGACCGGCTTGTTATCCTTGTCGTAGACCTGGACGCCATCCCGCTTGATGACGGCCCAATCGCCTTCCTCAAGATAAGCGATGCGCTGTGTCATCGGCGCGAGGGCAAGTGCGTCCGAGCCGAGATAATTCTCGCCATCGCCATACCCGACCGTGAGCGGCGCGCCGAGCCGGGCGCCGATCAGCAGATCGGGCTCGGACTTGAACATCACGCCCAGCGCGAAGGCGCCGTGGAGGCGCGGCAGGACGTTCGCCACCGCCTCCCTCGGCGCGAAGCCCCGGCCCAGCTCGCGGTCGATCATGTGCGCGACGACCTCGGTGTCGGTCTGGCTCTTGAACTGGCGCCCTTCGGCGATCAGCTCATCGCGCAAGGGTTTGAAATTCTCGATGATGCCGTTGTGGACCAGCACCACATCGCCGACGATGTGCGGATGGGCATTGTCCTCGGTCGGCGCGCCATGCGTCGCCCAGCGGGTATGCGCGATGCCGCTGTCGCCGGGGAGCGGATCCTCGCGAAGGCGTTCGGCGAGGTTGACCAGCTTGCCGGGAGCGCGGCGACGATCGAACTCGCCGTCATGGACGGTGCAGATGCCGGCTGAATCATAGCCGCGATATTCGAGCCGCTTGAGGCCGTCGAGCAGCCGATCCGCAACAGGGCCCTTGCCGAGAATTCCAACGATACCGCACATATTCTCTTCTCTCCAACCCCTCCCTTTCAAGGGAGGGGAGTGTTGGTCGCCACTGGGCCCGAAATGCCCCCCGGGCATTTCTCGGTCATGCCGGGGGCATGACCGACCCAGCGGCGATCAACGCTGGGTGGGTGCGGCGCTGACACCGGCTCGATGCCGGTGTCGGCGCCTCAGTTCCGGGCGGGGGAGCCCGTGAGTCCCCCACCCCAACCCCTCCCCTGAAGGGGAGGGGCTTTGTTACTTCGCGGCCTTTTTTGCCGCCATCACCTCGCGGAAGCGCTTCGCCCGTCCCGCACGCGCCTCCTGCTTGCCGCGGGCGATCGCCAGGGCATCCGCCTCGACATCAGCCGTGATCACGCTGCCGGCACCGACGATCGCGCCGGCGCCGATTGATACAGGCGCAACCAATGCGCTGTTCGAACCGATGAACGCGCCGGCCCCGATGACCGTCTTGTACTTGAAGTAGCCATCATAATTGCAGGTGATCGTGCCGGCGCCGATATTGGCACCCGCTCCCACCTCCGCGTCGCCGAGATAGGTGAGATGGTTGGCCTTTGCACCGGGCCCGAGCACCGTCTTCTTCATCTCGACGAAATTGCCGATCTTCGACTTCTCGCCCATCACCGCGCCGGGCCGGAGCCGCGCGAACGGCCCGACCTCGGCATTCGCGCCCACCGTCGCGCCGTCGATATGGCTGAAGGCGTGGATCACCGCGCCGTCGCCGATCGTCACGCCAGGGCCGAAAAACACATCGGGCTCGATCACCACATCGCGGCCGAGCTTCGTGTCGTGCGCGAACCATACCGTCTCGGGCGCGATCAGCGTGGCACCGTCAGCCATAGCCTGCGCGCGGCGCGCCTGCTGCCAGCTCGCCTCGACCGCCGCCAGCTCACCCCTGCTGTTCACGCCCGCCACCTCGGCGGCGTCGGTCTCGATCACGGCGGACACGCGGCCATCCTCGGCCGCCAGCATGACGATATCGGGAAGATAATATTCGCCCGCCGCATTCTCGTTGCCGACCATCGCCAGCAGCGCGAACAAATCCTCGCCGCGCACCGCCATCAGCCCAGAATTGCACAGGGTCTCCGCCCGCTCCTCGGGCGAGGCGTCCTTGTATTCGACCATCTTGACGATGCGCCCGGCGCCGTCGGTGATCACGCGGCCATAAGCGCCGGCATCGGCGGGGCGGAAGCCAAGCACCACAGTCGCTGGATTGTCAGCGCCGTGCAGCCGATCGAGCATCCGCGCCATTGTCGCGGTCGTCACCAGCGGCACATCGCCATAGAGGATCAGGATATCGCCGGCGAAATCGCCGATCGCCTCCTGCGCCTGGGCGACGGCATGGCCGGTGCCGAGCTGATCGGCCTGGAGGGCGGTGACCACACCGAGCGGCGCCACTGCCGCCTCGACCTGTTCGCGCCCCGCGCCAGTCACCACGACCGTGCGCGCCGGATGCAGCGCCGCGACGCTCGCGATCAGATGCAGCAGCATCGGACGCCCCGCGATCGGGTGCAGCACCTTGTGCAGATCGGATCTCATGCGCGTGCCCTTGCCGGCGGCAAGGATGATCGCGGCTACAGGACGGGTCATTGGGCCTCCACGCGGCGGCACTGCCATGATTGGCTTGCCAATTCCATAGCCGCGCTGGCAGGCGGGCCGACATGACGATAAATTCATTCCAGATTGTCGGTTTCGACCTCGACGGCACCTTTCTCGACACCAGCGAGGATCTGACCGCGGCGGTGAATCATGCCCTCACCGCGGCCGGCCGGCCGACACTGACGGTCGAACAGGTCAGGCCGATGATCGGCGGCGGGGCGAAACATATGCTGACGCTCGGGCTTGAGGCGACCGGAGGCTGCCCGCCCGAGGAGTTCCAGCGGCTCTACAAGATGCTGCTTGGCTATTACGAAGCGCATATCGCCGTCCATTCACAGCCCTTTCCCGGCGCGCTCGATGCGCTCGATACGCTGGCGGCGCGGGGCGTGAAGCTCGCGATCGTCACCAACAAGTTCGAGAGCTTCGCCGAAAAGCTGCTGGTCGAGCTTGGTCTCCGCGACCGTTTCGCCGCACTGATCGGCGGCGACACCATGGGCCCGGGCATTTCCAAACCCCACCGGGCCCCGATCGACGAGATGATCCGCCGCTGCGGCGGCGGCAGCGCGGCGTTTGTGGGCGATTCCATTTATGACATCATGGCGGCAAAAAATGCCGGCATTCCGAACATCGCCGTCAGCTTCGGTTTTCTGATGCAGCCGGTCGAGGAGCTAGGGGCCGATACCGTGATCCATGGCTATGGCGAGTTGATCGCGGCGCTGGCGCGAATTCAGCGCCGAAGCTGATCGCGCGCTCCCGAGGCCGATCCGCTGGCTGTTCCTGGCTGTTATTCCCGGGAATTTTTTGCTGGCTGTTATGTTGGAGTTGTGGGGTAAAATTCTTCCTTATTTTCAAACGCCTGGAAACAGGCTGGCTGTTATTCAATAACAGCCAGGAACAGCCAGCAGGCTGGCTGTTCTGTGGAATATCAGCCAGCGCCGATCATCCGACATATTCGACGATAAGCATATTCGACGATAAGAAAGAGCGGGGCGGCAACCTTAGCTTCCACCCAACCCTGTGGTGTCATGCTCCGCCGTCGCGTTGAATCAAGCGCGCGCCGCAGATGGGCGACGATCCGGCCTAATTGATGATCAGCGCGCTAGAATTGATATTGTACCCGACAAGCTGCGCCTTATCGCCCGCGATCTTGTACACAAAGGTCTCGGTCGCATCGCCCTGCGCATAGCTGGTGGCATAGTTCAGCGTGACGAAATGCCCCCCGGTATTGATCTGATCATTCCAGCCCTTCTGCTCGGCCTTCTTGACCGGGCCGAGCTTCCGGTGAACGGCGGCGAGCAGGGTTGTGAGCTTGGACTCTGCTGCCGCCTCCTTCATTTCGGAGGCCGATTCCTGATAGATTTGGGCGTTCTGGCCGGCATCGAGCATCGTATGGAACCGTGCCACGGCCTTCTCCGCCACCGGGACATCGGTGCCCGCCGAACAGCCCGCCAGAGCACAGAACAGCAGCGCGACACCCGATTTTCTCATCTCTGCTTTCCTTGCCGATCCGGCGCGATGCTGCCGCATCGCCGGCGGCAAGGCAATTGGCTTCGGCGGGATTTCAGCGCAACCGATGGATCGCTCCGGCGTGCGGTCGCGCAGCTGGTTATGGTGGGAAGGTGTGGACTCGAACCACTCCCCGAAGGACCGGAGTTACAATCCAGCTGGCGCATCCGAGCGCCTTTCCCTTCCCTGATGGGCCTCCGGGGCCGAAAGAGACTGTGACGCCAATGGGGCGCCCGCGCCTGATATCGGCCGGAGGTCCGGTAATGGCGGAGCGCGGAGGACTTGAACCCCAGCCCCGCGCGGGGCCCCCTCGCTTAGCAGGCGGAGCCGGCGCCTTGCCGGATCACGCTCCTGAATGTGGCGGAGGGTGGAGGATTCGAACCCCTAACCTTGCGGATAGCCCGGTCTTCGAGACCGGTTGCGCTCCATAGCGCGCCACCCTCCGTGGACGGGTGACGCAGTTCGTCGTCCGTCAGTATCGAAGGCCGATACTGGATGACGAGATGAGGGCGCGAAGGCGGTTCATGCGCGGGCCGATATTCAAACGCTGGTTCCCCGTCAAGGATTCGAACCTCGGTTGCCGACGCCAAAAGCCGGTGTCCTGCCGCTAGACGAACGGGGAATGGCACCAGCGGCAGGAGTCGAACCTGCTGACTTTGGTTTTGGAGGCCAAGTCGCGCCCGCGCGCTCGCTGATGTGAAGTGGTTCGCCGGGCAGGGATCGAACCTGCCATATGCTGATTAACAGTCAGCCCCGTCCACCGTGTTCGGCTCCGGCGATCAAATGAATGATGTGAAAGTAATGGTGGCAATGGTTGGGATCGAACCAACGACCTCGCCCTTATGAGGGGCTTGCTCTACCTCTAAGCTACACTGCCAGAATGCGGTGCAGCCGAACGGGCTTCACCAATTTCGGGTGAGGTGCATTCGTTGGAGGGAGCGTATCTGTCGCATGGCGGGCCTGTAGCCTGACTTGACCGCCATGGCAATGGGTACGCGACAATCAGCCTTTCGACGTCTTGCGCCATTTGATCCACAAATGCCGGGCGAGCATCGCGGGCGGCATGCGTAGCCAGTGCGAGCGGACGTAAAAACCGAACCGCGTGACGGGCCGCGTCGCCCTGCCCCAGCCGTCCCGGGCGGTAAGGCGGCGGAGATAGAGGCGGTCGGCGGGGTTCAGCGTTGCGCCATCGCCATAGAGCGCCACGGCCAGGCGAAGCGCCCGCGCGACCTCGCGCGCCAGACCGTGATGCGCCGCGCGCTCCTCGAGTCCCTTTGTGCCGAACTCTTCGACCAGGCAGTGCACGTCCCACAAATTGCGCATGCCGCCGGCGAGATCCCCATCGGCGAAGAGGTGCGCGGCGGCGTGCACCAGCATGTCGCTTGGCGAGAGCGCGAACAGTCCGGGCGCAACCTCGATGCTGGCGGCGAGCAGCGCTGCCGCATCCGGAGTGATCCGCGCGGTGAGCGGCAGGATCGTGTGATGGACATCGATCATCCGGTCGCGCTCGCGGTGGATCAGCGGCGGCAGCTCGTGCATCCATTGCCGGAAATAGGCGTCGTCATAGGGGTCAGGCTTGACCCATTCCCATCCCACCTCGAGCAACGCGGCCTCGACCGCATCGAGCGTCGCGCGTGCGACGAGGATATCGAGGTCGCCGATCGATCGCCCCTCCCCTGCCCTTAGGCGCGCCGCGACAAAGGCCGTGCCCTTGAGCAGGACGAGCGGCACGCCGATCGGCGCCAGCGCACGACGGGCGGCCTCGGCCTCCCACAGGGCGGCGATACGGCCCTGCTCAGCTGAGGCGCGCGCATCGGCGAGGATGCGGTCGACCGTTTCGGGCAGCGGCAACCCCTCGAGCCGAAACGCCAGCGTGCCGATCATCTGCTCGGCCCGCGCGATCGCGATCAGCGCGGTCCAGCCCTCGCCATCGAGCGCCAGCGTATTGCCGGGGGTGCGGAGCGCCCGGGCGAGCAGCCACCCATCCTTCACAGCGCCGCCCATAGTGCCTCCACCTGGGTGATGGCGCTGTCGGTGTCGGGATAGTCGATCGCCCGCGCCGGCACGGTCTTCACGATCCGGGTCAGCGCGTCGAAGCCACGCTCGCCAAGCGCTACATAGTTGGTCGAGGCCTGGGTCAGCCGCACGAACACCTCGCTCGGCGGCACGTCGCGCTCGGCCGCCTCGAAGCCGAAGCGCGGGAACAGGATCAGCGCCGGCGCCGCGGGCCGGTCCATCGCGGCAATCGCTGCAGCATCGGGGATGAGATGGCGGATATCGCCCTTGGGCGTATCCGCCAGCAATGGCCCGAACCGGCCATCCGGCACGCCGGTCTCGACCACCCCGATCGCTTCGTTCTTCAGGCTGACCAGCCGGGGAAAGGCATGGACCGATCCTGTCCCGGGGTCGACCAGCGCGAACTCGTCGCCCATCAGCCGCCAGCCCCGCGCGCCAAGCAGGGCGGCAAGCGTCGATTTGCCCGCGCCCGAGATGCCGGTCATCAGCAGCGCCCGTCCGTCGCGCTCGACCACCGAGGCGTGGAGCAGCAGATAGCGGCGCTGCCCGAGCGCCATCTGAAGGTTCATCCCCATCTCGGCGGCGAGCAGCCCTTGCGCGAGCGGCAAAGGCGCCGCCTCGGGCAGCACGAAATCGCCGCCGATCATCACGGCCGGCCGGACGAAACGCCGCCACGGCCGCGCGGCGAACAGGCGCACGTTGAAATCGGGCACGTCATCCCGTGGTGCTGGATAATCAGCGTAGAGCGACTCAAGCCGGGCTATCGGCGCGCGCCAGTCCGAACCGATGCGGAAACCGACCGGCCCGATCCTGACCGAGAAGACATGTCTCATATGATCGAGACCAGCCCCGCGGCAACCAGCTCGTCGAGTCGCGCTGCGAGCGCCGCATCGTCGAGGTCGCCGAGCTCGTACTCGCTACCGAGTGTATCGCGAAGCGCCCTGAAGGTCATACCCGCCTCACCCAGCGTGGCGAGGATTTCGGGTGCGGGCGCGGTGATCAGATGGGTGATGCCGGAGCTGCGATGATAGACAGCCATGAAGCTGTCGAGATGGGCGACGCGCAAATCTTCCGGCCGCGCCATACGATACAGGCGGTCGGACATCCGTGCGCGGCCTCAGCCGCGCGGCATCTGCAGCGAGGCGAAGCAGGTGAAGCCGCTCGTCCCGGATTGCAGGCGGCGGATATAGTTGGTGTAGGCGCGGCTCTGTTCATAGCTGGTGCCGGGCAATTGCCCGCCGCCAAGCGCGACCTTCACGTCCTCGCCCTTGAAGGCCTTGCCGGCGGGCGCGAAGGCACCCGCTGTCCCGGGAGGCACAAGCGATCCATCGGCAGCGATATAAGTGCCCGCCCGGCCCGGATCGGGCACCGGAATCTCGCAGGTGACGACTGAGGCAGCCGTCTGCGCCAGCGCCGGCCGGATCGAAACGATCGCGCTCGCACCAACCGCACCGAGCATCAGGGCACGGCGGCTGGTGGCGCCCTTCGGTGGATCATCCTGAATGTCGTCGCTCATTTTTCGCCCTTTATCGTCATGGTCCTTTCACATTCGCAAATCACTGGCAAGCAAGGCTGGCGGGGTTAATGACGAATGAGTAGGCGACGCTGGATGGAAGACTCGCTGGCACAATCCGCCCCGGCTTTCGAGGCCCCCGCCGCACTTGATGCCGGCGAGGTGATCGAGGGCATTGTTGAGCCGGTGCTGATCGTGACCGAGGGCCGCGTCAGCCACGCCAACGCCGCTGCGCGCAAACTGCTCGGCGGGTATATCCTCGGCGAGGATGTGCGACTCGCGATTCGCCATCCAGCGGCGGTCGAGACGCTGACCCATGACATGGCGCCAGACCGCGAAGGCCCGATCGACCTGATCGGACTGGGCGGGCTCGACCAGCATTGGCTGATGCATGTCTGCCGTGCCCGCGGCGGCGCGCGAGTCGTCCATCTGACTGACCGCACCGGCCAGGATGCCGCTGAGCGCATGCGAGTCGATTTCGTCGCCAATGCCAGCCACGAGCTGCGCACCCCGCTCGCCTCGATCCTCGGCTATATCGAAACGCTGGCTGACGAGGCGGGCGCCGATGCGCAGATCCGCGGCCGGTTCCTGAAGATCATGCTCGATGAGTCGCTCAGGATGCAGCGGCTGGTCGAAGACCTGATCTCGCTCAGCCGGATCGAAGCGGAGAAATATCGGCCGCCCGATGGCGAGGTCGACCTGGCGAGCCTGATCGCCGAGGTTCGCGGCGAGCTCGCCGGCAGTGACGTGCGGCTCGATATCGGCGCGTCAGTGCCGCCGATCTCCGGCGACCGCGCTCAGTTGAGCCAGATGCTGCACAATCTGGTGGGCAATGCGATCAAATATGGCCGCACGGGCGCACCGGTGACGGTGCGGCTGTGGTGCGATCAGGCGGGCGTGGTGCGGATCAGCGTCGCCGATGAGGGCGATGGGATTCCGCCCGAGCATATCCCGCGCCTTACCGAGCGCTTCTACCGGGTCGATGACGGGCGCAGCCGCGCGGCGGGCGGCACCGGGCTCGGGCTCGCCATCGTCAAGCACATCGTCGAGCGGCATCGCGGCCGGCTCGAGATCGCGAGTATCGTCGGCAAGGGAACAACGGTAACGGTGATGTTGCCCGCGCATGGAAATGCCGTGCATGGTGGTCTTGTCATCAAACGGTAACGCCAGTGCCACACAGGCACGGACATGCCCGGACTCACCGTCATGCCAGCGTTCGCCAACAGGGACCCAAGCGAAGAGCCTGGCGCCGATATGTCGGCGTTCGGCGCAGACATACGGAATCCGGCAGTGAACGAATATCGACCAGGCAGTTTCGACGCGGACATCAGTGAATTGCGCGGGCTGATCGCGCAGATGGGCGGACTCGCAGAACGCGCGATTGCCGGCGCGATCGAGGCTCTGCAGCGCCACGATCTGGTCGCGGCCGAGCGGATCGTCGCCGAGGACAAGAAGATCGACGCGCTCGAAAAGCAGGTCGAGCATCTCGCGGTCGGCATCATCGCCCAGCGCGCACCGGTCGATGGCGACCTGCGCGAGGTCGTGGCGGCGCTGAAGATCGCCGGCGTGGTCGAGCGGATCGGCGATTATGCCAAGAACATCGCCAAGCGCGTACCGGCGATCGACAGCCACCGCGAGATCGAGCCGCTCGCGGTGCTGCCCGCCATGGCGCGGCTCGCCGCCGAGATGGTCCATGACGTGCTCGACGCCTTTGCCGCGCGCGACGCCGAGGCGGCGGCTGATGTGTGCGAGCGGGACCGGGCGGTCGATGATTATTACAACAGCCTGTTCCGGGTGCTGGTGACTCACATGATGGAAAACCCGCGCACCATCAGCCAGGTCGCGCACCTCATGTTCGTCGCCAAGCATCTCGAACGGGTGGGCGACCATGCCACCAACGTGGCGGAGATGGTCTATTATGCAGCGACCGGCACCCACATGGCCGAGCGCGATCGCGGTGCACTCGCACCCAATTGAGGGAAATGCCGCATGACTCGGGCGAAGATGTTGCTGGTGGAAGACGATGCGGCGCTGGCCGAATTGCTCATCTATCATTTCAAGCGCGAGGATTTCGAGGTCAAGCAAACCCCGGATGGCGAGGAAGCCTTGCTGCTCGCCAAGGAACAGGCCCCCGATATCGTGCTGCTCGACTGGATGGTTGAAGGACTGTCGGGGATCGAGGTGTGCCGCCGGCTGCGCCGCATGCCCGAGACGCAGAATGTACCGATCATCATGCTGACCGCGCGCGGCGAGGAAGAGGACCGCGTCCGCGGTCTCGAAACCGGCGCTGACGATTATGTGACCAAGCCCTTCTCGCCGCGCGAGCTGGTCGCCCGGGTCGGCGCGGTGCTGCGGCGGGTGCGGCCGGCGCTGGCGGGCGAGCAGCTGGCCTATGCCGATATCGAGATGGATACGGTCGGTCACAAGGTGCGGCGCTCGGGCGAAGTCGTGCCCCTGGGCCCCACCGAATTCCGCCTGCTCAAGCATTTCCTCGAGCATCCCGGCTGGGTGTTCTCGCGCGAGCGTCTGCTCGATGCGGTGTGGGGGCATGATTCGGACATCGAATCGCGCACCGTCGACGTGCATATCCGGCGGCTGCGCAAGGCGATCAACGGCACCGACAAGCCCGACATCATCCGCACAGTGCGTTCGGCCGGCTACGCGCTCGATACGGGGGCCTGACACCAGCTCGAATCGCCTGCGGAACGAGGGAGCAATGCCGGCGCCAGTGCGTTTTTGACCTGCGCGCGGCGATTGTCCGCGCAGAGCAGGAGAAGCCTCGTGAAGATCATCCTCCTGGCCGCGCTCGCGGCCGCGACGCCGGTGATGGCGCAGGATATGCCCGCGCAGACCACCACGACGACGACAACCACCGCCCCGACGGATCCGGTCGGCGGCTATCAGCCGTCCCATCCGGCGATCATGGGCACGCTGCCCCCGGGCCAGAAGCCGGTTTATGTGCAGGCGCCTTCACCCGACGAGGCCTATCCCGCGCCACCGCCGCTCGCGCATTATCCGATGTGCAAACCCGGCCAGTTCGACAAGTGCATGGAGCGTAACTCGCCCAAGTGACAGGTCGCTAGTGGCCGCTCTTGCCATCACTGAATGATCGCCTAGGAAGCGCTCAATCATCCTTCAGGAGCGCCCAGCATGACCATCAGTTTCAAGGACCGTGTCGCGATCGTCACCGGTGCCGGCGGCGGCCTGGGCCGCGCTTACGCGCTCGAGCTGGCCAAGCGCGGAGCAAAGGTCGTGGTCAATGATCTCGGCGGCGCGCGGGACGGCACCGGCCATTCGGATGCCGCGCTCCAGGTCGTGGAAGAGATCAGGGCCGCTGGCGGCGAAGCGATGTCCGACGGCGGCAGCGTCACTGAATATGCGCATATGGTCGAGCTGGTCGCGAAGACGAAAGAGAAATGGGGCGGCGTCCACGTCCTCATCAACAATGCCGGCGTGCTGCGCGACAAGAGCTTCGCCAAGATGGAGCCGGCCGATTTCAAATTCGTCGTCGACGTCCATCTGATCGGATCGGCCAATGTCACCAAGGCGGTGTGGGAGACGATGCGCGAGCAGAATTATGGCCGCATCCTGATGACCGCCTCCTCGACCGGGCTGTACGGCAATTTCGGCCAGGCGAATTATGGTGCGGCCAAGCTCGGCCTCGCCGGGCTGACCAAGACGCTCTATCTCGAGGGCGCAAAGAACAACATCAAGGTCAACACGATCGCGCCGGTCGCCGGCACGCGGATGACGGAGGACCTGTTCCCGCCCGAAGCCTTTCAGGCTTTCTCGCCTGACAAGGTCGTCCCGGCCGCACTCTTCCTTGTGTCCGAGGACGCGCCGACCAATGCGATCGTCGGCGCGGGCGCGGGCGTGTTTCAGGCAGCCTATGTCACGCTTACCCAGGGCAAGCTGCTGACCGGCGACGACCTGAGCCCCGAAGGCGTCGCGGCGAACTGGGCCGAGATTACGGACCGCAGCGGCGAGATCACCCCGCAATCGGGCGGCGAGCAGTCAATGTTGATCTTCAAGAAACTGCAGGGCGGCTGAGCGCCTCGCTAAGAAGCTGAAAACGCAGCTGTGTTGGTGTATTGTATTGGCAATACACATATGGTATTCCGTCTGTCACAAACAGGAGGAATGCCATGTACAGCGAAAGCGACATTGATGGCGCGGTGGCGGCAGGGGCAATCACAGCCCAGGCCGCCGCAGCGCTGCGCAACCATATCGCGACGAGCCATTCGGCGCCCGCGGTGGATGAGGAGCATTTCCGGCTCCTGAGCGGCTTCAACGACATCTTCGTCTCGATCGCGGTCGGACTGGTGCTGGTCGCCGTCGCCTGGATCGGCAAATCCGTGACGACGCCGCTCGCAGGGGGCTCGGTGGCGGTCGTTTCCTGGGCGCTGGCTGAATATTTCACCCGGCAGCGGCGCATGGCGTTGCCCAGCATCCTGCTGCTGCTCGCCTTCACCGGCGGCGTGGCGGCGACCATGATCGGCGTGCTGGTCGAACTCAATCCTGACTTCTCTGACCAGACCAACGCGGTCATCGGCGCAGGCATCGGCCTCGTCACCGCGGGCGCGGCCTGGCTGCACTGGAAGCGCTTCATGGTGCCGATCACGGTCGCCGCCGGCGCGGTCGCGCTGGTCGGCGTTGCCGTTGCCCTCACCGTCGCAGCGGCGCCTGCCACTAAGGACCATATCTATCCGATCCTGCTTGTCAGCGGCGTGCTCGTCTTCGCGCTCGCGATGTGGTGGGACATGTCGGACCGCGAGCGCCGCACCCGCCGGTCCGACGTTGCCTTCTGGCTGCACCTCGCCGCAGCGCCACTGATCGCGCATCCGATCTTCCAGATGCTCGGCATTTTCGGGCAGGATATCGGTGTCTCGACCGCACTGATCGTCTTCGCGCTCTATCTGGTGTTCGGGTTCGTGGCGCTGGCGGTGGACCGCCGCGCGCTGCTCGTCTCGAGCCTCGTCTATGTGCTCTACGCGATGTATTCGCTGTTCCACTCGGCGGGCGCGGTCGAGCTGGCCTGGGCCTTCACGGCGCTGGCGATCGGCTCGGCCCTGCTGACACTCTCGGCCTTCTGGCACCCGATGCGCCGCATCGTGGTGAGCACTCTTGGCAATCTCGGCAACCGGCTGCCTCCGGTCGGGACCCTCGTCCCAGCCTGATTGTCACGACCACCCGCGCGAGCGGGTTCCTGCCCCCGGCAGCCGCAAGGATGCCGGGGGCTTTTTCTTATTGATCGACCAGCTTCATCAGTCGTCGCTCAACCGGGGCGAGCACCGGCGCAAGTTCATGCCCGCGCTTCAGAACGACCCCAGCCTCGTTGACGAGCGACCACATGCCCTGGCGATTTCGCAACGCCGGATTCTTCTCGATCCGGAATTCGGGCCGCTCGGCGGCGCGGCGGAAGGCAGCGAACACCGCCACATCGCGGGTGAATTCGATGGCGTAATCGCGCCAATGCCCGGCCGAGACCATCCGCCCGTAGAGATCGAGGATGCGAGTGAGTTCGAGGCGCTCGAAGCCGACCTGGCTCGGTCGGCCTCGATCAAAAGGGAAGGGCGTGACGGTGCCCATCAGGCCCTTGCCAGGAGGCCGTCACGCACGATCGCGCAGGTCCCCATGGTTTTCGGCGAGGAGCGCGTCGAGACGCTTGCGCATCGTCTCCAGCTCGCAACGGAGCAGTTCGACCTTCTGCGTCTGCGGATCGAACATCTCGCTGCACGGCGTGCCGTAAGCGAGGAAGCCTGGCTGTTTCTGCCCGCCCTCGACGATCGTCGCGCGCGCGGGGATGCCGACCATCACCGCGCCCTCCGGCACATCCCGCGTCACAACCGCGTTCGCGCCGATCCGCGATGCCTTGCCGACCGTGATCGGCCCCAGCACCTGCGCGCCCGAGCCGATGATCGCGCCATCGAGGATGGTCGGATGGCGCTTGCCGGCAACGCCATTGTCGGGGCTGGTGCCACCAAGCGTCACGCACTGGTAGATCGTGACATTGTCGCCGATCTGCGCTGTCTCGCCGATCACGACGAAACCATGGTCGATGAAGAAATTGCGCCCGATCGTCGCACCCGGATGGATGTCGATCGCGGTCCATGCGCGCGAGAAATGATTCACCAGCCGCGCGAGGAAATAGAGCTCGGCCTTGTACAACCGGTGCGCGACGCGGTGCCATGCAAGCGCCCACACGCCCGGATAGGTGAGAATTTCCAGCCGAGATCGTGGCGCGGGATCGCGCGCCTTGATCGAATCGAGATAGGCGAACAACCGCTCCATCATCTCGCGTCCCCTTCGTAGCGCCCGTATTTAGGCGCACATTCGGGCGAATTAAAGGACCGGCTTGTCGTTAACTTCTCGGCCTCAAACCCTATCTAGCTTGTAGGATTTAAATTAACGCGCGAATTTGCGTTGCGACACGCCGTGGAGAGTTGCTTGATGTTCGATGTTTCGCTCACGACTTTCGAGGCGATATTGCCCTTTATCGCGGTCGGGTTTGCCGCGCAGATGGTCGATGGCGCGCTCGGCATGGCGTTCGGCGTCATCAACAACACATTGCTCGTCAGCATCCTCGGCCTGCCGCCGGCACTCGCATCGGCAAGCGTCCACGCAGTCGAGACCTTCACCACCGCCGCTTCCGGGATCAGCCACGTCTATCACCGCAACGTGAACTGGAAGCTGTTTCGCAGGCTCGTCATCCCCGGAATGATCGGCGGCGCTCTGGGCGCCTATGTGCTGAGCAATGTCGACGCCTCGGTCGCGAAGCCGTTCGTGATGGCCTATCTCGCCTCGATCGGGCTGTACCTGCTTTACCGCGCCTGGCGCGGCAAGGTCGAGCCGCGCGAGCCGAAGATCATCGAGCCTTTGGGATTGGCCGGCGGGTTCCTCGATGCCGCGGGCGGCGGCGGCTGGGGCCCGGTCGTGACGTCCAACCTGCTGGTCCAGGGCGCCAGCCCGCGCACCACGATCGGCACGGTCAACACGTCGGAATTCTTCCTCACCGCAACGATCTCCGCCACCTTCATCGGGACGATGGGCCTGGCTGCGTTCACGCTGCAGACGGTCGGCCTGCTGATCGGCGGCCTGATCGCCGCGCCGTTCGGCGGATTGCTCGCCAAGCGTGTGCCTGCGAGGCTGCTGATGGCGATGGTCGGCGTATTGCTGACCGTGACCAGCGCCTACACGATCTGGTCAGCGCTTTCGAAGTAGGTCCCCTTTCTTCTCCCCTCCCGTTTACGGGAGGGTTCGGGGGTGGGCTCGCGCTCACCGCGAGCGATAGCTTTTGAGGAAAGCGCGCGCCCACCCCTCGGTCCCCTCCCGCAAGCGGGAGGGGAGGAAGAAGATCAGTTCACCGCCGCATGAACCGTGGCAACAGCCTTCATCACCGCGCCGATCCGCACCGCGGTCTGGATCGCCTCAGCCGTCGCACCCGCCTTTTTCAGCACCTGCTCATGCGCATCGATGCACATGCCGCAACCGTTCATCGCCGACACGGCAAGGCTGAACAGCTCGAAATCGACCTTGTCGATCCCCGGCGCGCCGATCACGTTCATGCGCAGCTTGGCCGGCATGTTGCGATATTCCTGGTTCCCGGCGAGATGGGTGAACCGGTAATAGACATTGTTCATCGCCATCACCGCCGCCGCCGCGCGCGCCGCATTGGCCGCTTCGGGCGAGAGCTTTTCGGCGACTTCAGCCTCGGTCACATCGACCAGCGGCTTGTAGCCGGTGGCATGCGCACAGGTCAGTAGCAGGCCGAACTTCTGCTGATCGGGCAGATGCTGTTCGTTTAGGAGCGAGCCGATATTAAGCCGGATATCCTTGGCGAAATCGGGCAAGGTGCCCGCGAAATCTTTGAGGGACATGTAATTCCTTCTTCCTCCCCTCCCGCTTGCGGGAGGGGATCGAGGGGTGGGCTCGCGCTAACCGCGAGCGGAGCGTCAAAGGAGAGCGGGCGCCCACCCCAGTGGTTGCCCCCGGGAGGGTCGAAATGCCCCCCGGGCATTTCTCAATCATGCCGGCGGCATGATTGACCCACCCGGGTTCAACCACTCCCCTCCCGCAAGCGGGAGGGGGTGGTCAATCAGGCAGCAACCTTCAGGACGTCGTCGCCCTTGTTCCAGTTGCACGGGCAGAGCTCGTCGGTCTGCAGCGCATCGAGGACGCGGAGCGTCTCGGCCGGGTTGCGGCCGACGTTCAGGCCATTGACCTGCACCGCCTGGATCACATTGTCCGGATCGATGATGAAGGTCGCACGATAGGCGACATGCGCGTCCTTATCGAGAATGCCGAGCGCCGAGGCGAGCTTCGCGCCGTTGTCCGCGAGCCAGGGGAAATCGGCGGCCGCCAGATCGGGATCCGACTTGCGCCAGGCGAAGTGGACATGGCTCGTATCGGTCGAGGCACCGATCAGCACGGCGTCACGATCGGCGAAATCGTCCTTGAGCGCTGCATAGCCGACGATCTCGGTCGGGCAGACGAAGGTGAAATCCTTCGGCCAGTAGAACAGCACCTTCCACTTGCCGGGGAAGGAATCCTGGCTGAGCGTCTCGCCGCCGGGGAGTGCATCGACACCCTGCTGAACGGGAACGGTGAAATCGGGGAGCTTGTCGCCGACAGTGAGCATTTTTGGCCTCCTCAAGGAATTGGGTCGGCCGATCGGACATCCTCGCATCGCGGCGATTGATTCGCCGTCTGTGCTGCGCCGCATATAAGGCTGGCGTTTGATCGATCCAACAGGTTATTTAGGCAGCGTTGATCGAGTGAGGCGATTATGGCGACCTATCTGCCGACATTGAAGCAGCTCCAATATCTGGTCGCGTTGAAGGATCATGGCCATTTCGGCCGCGCCGCGGACGCGTGTTTCGTGACTCAGTCGACCCTGTCGGCCGGGATCCGCGAACTCGAGACGTTGATCGGCGTGACGCTCGTCGAGCGAACCCGTCGCGTCGTCCGCTTCACCCCGCTAGGCGACCGCGTTGCCGACAAGGCGCGCCGCGTGCTGCGCGAAGCGGAGGAACTGGGCGATCTCGCCCGGGCCGCCGGGCGGCCGCTCTCGGGCGAAATGCGGATGAGCGTGATTCCCACGATCGCGCCCTTCATGCTGCCGCGCATCCTGCCCCGGCTGCGGCGCGATTATCCCGACCTCAAGCTGTTCCTGCGCGAGGAGCCGAGCGGCCCCGCCTGCGATGGCCTGCACAATGGCCGCACTGACTGCGTGCTGCTCGCCCTGCCCTATGCCTGCGGCGAGGTCTCGTCGCAGTTCCTGTTCGAGGACAGGCTGTTCGTCGCCGGCCCGCAAAACGAGATCGGCGACGCGTCACGGGCGATCAAGGCCGACGATATCGACGAGACACGGCTGTTGCTGCTCGAAGACGGGCATTGTCTGAAGGACCATGCGCTCGCGGCCTGCAACCGGCCCGAGCTGCGCGCCGAGGCGACGATGCTCGGCACGTCGCTCCACACCATTGTCCAGATGGTCGATAACGGCCTGGGCGTGACGATGCTTCCCGAAATGGCGTTGAAGGCCGGCATCCTCGACCATACCGGGCTGTCCGCCCGGCCGCTCGACGCCGCAAATCCGGCGCGGCGGATCGCGCTGGTCTGGCGCCGCGCCTCACCGCGCGAGAAGGATTTTCACTTGCTCGCCGAGGTCCTTGCCGAAGCGCAATGAGGGTTCGGATGCCATTCAGCCTTTGAGCGTTATCGCACTATATCGACCAGGTCGGAGTGACTGATGAACTTTTCCCGGACATTTTCCCTGACCGCCGCCGGCCTGCTCGCGCTGACCGCCGCCCCCATTGCGGCGCGCGCACCACAGGCGACGAGCCCTGACGCGGCTCCCGGCACAGCCAACCCGACGGTTGGTGGCGCGGTCATGGACGCTACCAAGCCGATCGGCGTGAATGTCGCATCGCCCCCCAATCTCACAACGCTTGTTGCCGCCGCCAAAGAGGCCGACCTGCTGTCGACCCTGTCCGGTCCCGGCCCGTATACCGTATTCGCGCCGACCAACGAGGCGTTCGGCCGGCTTGCGGCGGGCACGGTCGACACTCTGATGAAGCCAGCGAACCAGCCCGCGCTCGCCAAGCTGCTGACCTATCATGTCGTGCCGGGACGGATCTCGCTCGACGATCTGGCTCAGCGCATCGCGGCCGGTGGCGGCGCCGCCGTGCTGACCACGGTCGAAGGCGAGCCGATTACTGTCACCCATCCGGGCGGTGCCTTCCTGCTGACTGACGTCAACGGCAACAAGAGCTATATCGAAACGCCCGATGTCGGTCAGTCGAACGGCATCATCCATATCGTCAACGCCGTGCTGATCCCGGCGAAGCTCGGCTAATCGGCGCTGATCCACCGCGCGGCAGCGGCCATATCGCCCTCGCGCGGCTCCACCCAGCTTGCGCGATCGCCCCGGGTTTCGCGCTTCCAGAACGGCGCCTCGGTCTTGAGCCGGTCAATCAGATACGCGCAGGATTCAAGCGCCGCCGCACGGTGGACGGCGGCGGTGCCGACGAACACGACCAAATCGCCCGGATGCATCACCCCGACGCGGTGGGTGATGGTCGCTGTGGCGAGGCTCCAGCGCTCCGCCGCTTCCTCCGCCAGGGTGCGAAGCGCGGCCTCGGTCGCACCCGGATAATGTTCGAGCTCGAGCGTGCTGACGCCGTCATCAGCGCGGACTACCCCGGTGAAGGTCGCGATCCCGCCGACACCGGCACCCACAAGCTCGGCGAATTCCGCCGCGACCTCGATCGCCCCGGTCTGGACGGAGACGCGAATCATCCCCCGGTCACCGGCGGAAAGATCGCCACCTCGCGCGGCTGGCCAAGCGGCGCGTCGAGCGGCACGAAGACCTGGTCGACCGCGGCGCGCAACCGCGCGCGATCGGCAAAGGCGCGCGCATGGCCATCGCTCCGCGCCGCCAGCCAGTCGACAAGATCGCCGACGCTCGCCAGGCCTTCGGGCGGATCGAGCGTCTCGCTCCCCACACCGATCGCCTCGCGCACCCAGGAGAAATAGAGCAGGTCGATCGCCACCGGCTCAGTCCATGTGCTTCAGGCCGACGCGCAGATAATCCCAGCCGGTCACGAGCGTCAGCACTGCCGCGCCCCAGAGCGCAGCGATGCTCGCGGTCTGAAGCCAGGGCCAGGCGGGCACCGCGCCGGCGAGGATCAGCCCACCCATCGAGACCAGCTGGAGCGTCGTCTTCCATTTGGCGAGTTGCGATACCGGCACTGAAACCTGGAGTTGCGCAAGAAACTCCCTCAGGCCTGAAACGGCGATCTCGCGGACCAGGATGATGATGCCGGCAATCAGGCTCACCCCGGAAATGTCGCGCGTCGCGACCAGCATCAGGATCACGGCGGCGACCATGATCTTGTCCGCAATCGGATCGAGGAAGACGCCGAGCTTCGAAACCGTACCTTGCGCCCGTGCGAGATAGCCGTCGAAATAATCGGTGATGCCCATCAGGCAGTAAAGCGCGAAGGCGATGGCATAGCCCGTCGTCCAGGCCGGCCACCATAGCGACCAGACCAGGAGCGGCACCGCGACGATCCGCGACAGGGTGAGCAAATTGGGCAACGTCAGCATGGCAACACCATCCCTAGCGCCCTCCCGTCAGCGGCGAAAGCCCGACGGGCACAAGCGCCTTGCTGGCGGGGGCACCCCTCGTCTATGCGGGGCGCCATCAATTTTAGCGGCAACTGGGACCTAATCAAAATCATGCATGGTGCGCTCGGGCTATTGAAGGAGCGCCGATTCCTGCCGCTTTTCGCCACCCAGTTCCTGGGGGCTTTCAACGACAACCTGTTCAAGCAGATGATGGTGCTGTTCGTCACCTATCATGTGCTGCACGACAGGCAGGCCGAACAGGGCTTCAGCTCGATCGCGACCGGCTTCAGCCTCGTGCCCTTCTTCCTGCTCTCCGCGCTGGCGGGGCAGCTCGCCGACAGCAACGACAAGACCAAGATCATTCGTATCGTGAAATCGGCCGAAATCGCGATCATGGTCGTGGGCGGCCTCGGCCTGATTCTCGCCCGGGCCGGGCACACGCATATCGGCATCGGCGTCATGCTCTTCGCCGTCCTGTGCCTGGGCATCCACTCGACCTTTTTCGGCCCGATCAAATACGCGATCCTGCCGCAGCATCTTCATGGCGACGAGGTTCTCGGCGGCACCGGGCTGGTCGAGGCATCGACCTATCTCGCCATCCTGCTGGGCACGATCGCGGCCGGCTGGCTGTCGATCGACCAGGCGCTGATCCTCACCTTTGTCATCGCCATCATCGGCCGAATCATCGCCGGCCGCGTACCACCGGCACCGCGCGAGGGCGCCGAGCTGCAGATCAACTATAACCCGATCACCGCGTCCTGGCGGCTGGTCAGCGCGACGATGCATATCCCGCGACTGTTCCTCGCCATTCTGGCGATCAGCTTTTTCTGGATGATCGGCACAGTGCTGATCGTGCTGTTCCCGCCCCTGATCAAGAATGCGCTGAGCGCCGATCAGCGTGTGTACAGCACGCTCACCGCCCTGTTCTCGATCGGCATCGCGATCGGCTCGGTTGCCATCAACGCGCTGCTCAAGGGGGAGACATCGGCCAAATACGCGCCTGCCTCGGTGATCACCATGGGCGCCTTGATCGTCGTCTTCTCGCTGCTGGTGCGCACCTGGCCCATGCTGCCGCACGGCCAGCTTTACGGGATGCTCGAATTCTTCACCCTGCCTCGCGCCATCCCGCTCGTGCTGGTGCTGATGGGCATCGCCATCACCGGCGGCATCTTCGTCGTGCCGCTTTACGCCTTCCTGACAACGACGGTCACAAGGGACCAGACCGCGCGCACCGTCGCCGCCAACAATGTCGTCAATTCGGGCGCAATGGTGCTGGGAGCGCTGGGCGTCGCTGCGATTTCAGCGCTTGGTGTGTCGCCGGAGAATATATTGTTCCTAGTCGCCGGGATGTGCGTCGCCTCGGCATGGCTCGCGCAGAAGCTGCATCTCGCCTGCGATTAAGAGCGCCTGCGATCAGCGCGCGGCGACCCTCAGAGGATGAAGGTGTAGATGCAGATGAAGAAGGCGGTGAAGCTCATCGCGAACAGCTTTAGATCCTGGTCGTCGGTACGCCGCCGTCTTTCGATGACGCCCTTGACGGCCATGTCATGACGAAAAGGGTGGCGGGTGGCTGGAGCCACGAGGGCGAATAAGCGCTGCATGGCAACAGTTAACGTCGTGTTTACGATTCACGCCAGCAAAGAGTGCGGTTAACGCACGTCCAATTGCGGGACATGGCAAACCGCGAATTTCATGGAACCAAAACCGGAATGCGCCTCGGCCCCGTCCGCGCAACAAGAGGCTTCTCTCAGCGCTCGCGTCGGCTAGACAAGGGCCATGACCTGTCATGACTTCGATACCGCGCTGCTGCGCCGCCCCGGCCGCTCCGTCGTCAACGGCCTGACCGCGGGCAACGGCCCCGCGCCGACCTATGAAGGCGTCCTAGCCGAGCACGAACGCTATGCCGAGGCGCTCGCAGAGGCGGGCGTGACGGTCGAGATTCTCGAACCCCTCGAGGCCTTTCCCGATTCGGTGTTCGTCGAGGATCCCGCTCTGGTCTTCACTGAGGGCGCCATCCTGCTGCGCCCGGGCGCACCGACTCGCCAGGCCGAGGCCGAGCATCTCGCGCCAGCGCTCCGGCGGCATTTCCCGATCGTCGAGACGCTCGCCGCCGGCCATGCCGATGGCGGCGATGTGATGGTGACCCCCGACCTCGTGCTGATCGGGCTGTCGGGCCGCACTGACCGCGAGGGCGCGCTGAGCCTGGTTGCGGCGCTCGATCGACTCGGTCGCGCCGCTCGGGTGATCGAGCCGCCAAGGGGGGCGCTGCACCTGAAGACCGCGGGTAGCCTGATCGACGATGAGACGGTGCTGACGACTCCGGCCGGCGCCGCGAGCGGCCGGTTCGATCGCTTCCGCGTAATCGTCACCGAGCCCGGCGAGGAAGGCGCCGCCAATGCGTTGCGCGTCAATGCCCGGCTGCTGGTGGCCGGCCAATATCGGCGCACGGTCGATCGGCTCGCAAAGGACTATGATGTGATCGCGGTCGCCACCGATCATATCAGCCGGATCGATGCCGGCCTGTCGTGTATGTCGCTGCGCTGGAAGGCGCGCACCTGATGAGCGTCGAGTCGGTCCGGGCCTTCTTCGCGGAGAAGGCTCCCGACATCGCCATCATCGAGCAGGCGGCGAGCACTGCGACCGTGGCCGAAGCCGCGGCCACGCTGGGTGTCGAGACCGCACGCATCGCCAAGACGCTGTCGCTGCGGGTGAAGGACGAGGTGATGCTGATCGTCGCCAGCGGTGATGCGCGGCTCGACAATCGCAAGACCAAGGACGCGCTCGGCGGCCGGCCGCGGATGCTGGGTGCCGAGGAGGTCGAGCGGCTGACCGGGCATATGCCGGGCGGGGTGTGCCCGTTCGGGCTTGCCACGCCATTGGCGGTGTATTGCGATGTTTCGTTGAAGGGGTTCGATACCGTCTATCCGGCGGCTGGTTCGCGGACTGCTTCGGTGTGTTTGACGCCGCAGCGGCTGGCTGCGTTGACGGGGGCGCGGTGGGTGGATGTCTGCCAGATGCCCCCGAATCCTTCTCCCCCTGTGGGAGAAGGAGGGAGGAGCGAAGCGACGGAAGGTTGAGGGGGAGTTAGGTTCGGCAACGCCTACCCAAGGAGAGTCCCCCTCACCCTTCCCGTGCTTCGCACGGGCCCCTTCCCTCTCCCACAAGGGGAGAGGGAGAAAGAAGGCTTCAGAGATTAAGCAGCGCAGGATCGCCCCCTTGGGCGGCGATGTTGATCGAGACTGCCCGTTCCATGGCGTAGCGCAACAGCGCATGGGGCCCGCCAGCCTTGGGCCCGGTGCCTGACAGCCCCTCGCCGCCGAAGGGCTGGACGCCGACCACCGCACCGATGATCGAGCGGTTCACATAGACATTGCCGGCCGGGACGAGCGCGCTGACCTCGTCGGCGAAGCGATCGATGCGGCTGTGGACGCCGAGCGTCAGGCCATAGCCGCGAGCGGCGAGCTTACCGGCGACCTTGCGCAGATCGGCCGGGTCATAGCGGTAGATGTGCAGGATCGGGCCGAACACCTCGCGCTCGAGGAAGTCCGGGCTCGGCACCTCGGCGATGATGGGGCCGAAGAAGCTGCCCTTCGCCGTGAGCGGGCCGGGAGCGAGCCGCGCGAGGATCTTCGCTTCACGTTCGAGCCGGCCGACATGATCGAGCAGGGCGCCGCGCGCCTCCTCGTCGATCACCGGGCCGATATCGGTCGCCGGATCGGACGGATCGCCGAGCACCTGCGCCTCGAGCGCGCCGACCAGGGTGGCGATGATGTCGTCGGCTGTGTCCTTCGGCAGATAGAGCAGGCGCAGGGCCGAGCAGCGCTGGCCCGCTGACCCGAATGCCGACTGGATCACGTCATCCACCACTTGCTCGCGCAGTGCGGTCGAATCGACGAACATGCCGTTCAGGCCGCCGGTCTCGGCGATGAAGGGTATGATCGGGCCGGGCCGCTCGGCCAGCGCGCGGTTGATCGCGCGGGCGGTGTCGGTGCCGCCGGTGAAGGCGACGCCGTCGATCCCGGGATGCGACACCAGCGCGGCGCCGACGACCGCGCCGTCACCCGGCAGCAGGGCAAGCAGCGCCGGATCGAGGCCGGCGCGGTGGAAGAGGCGGACTGCCTCGGCGGCGATCAGCGGAGTCTGCTCAGCCGGCTTGGCGAGAACGGCATTGCCCGCCGCGAGCGCCGCTGCGATCTGGCCGGTGAAGATCGCCAGCGGGAAATTCCAGGGTGAGATGCAGGCGAACACGCCGCGACCATGGAGCGCGAGCTGGTTGACCTCGCCAACCGGCCCGTCGAGCACATCCGGCGCGCCGAACTGGCGCTCGGCCAGCATGGCGTAATAGCGGCAGAAATCGACTGCCTCGCGAACCTCGGCGACGCCGTCATCGAGCGTCTTGCCCGCCTCGAGCGAGAGCAAAGCGACGAGCCGGTCAGTCTCCGCCTCAAGCGCGTTGGCCATTGCGCGCAGCACCGGCGCACGGCCGGTGCCGGTCAGCGCGTTCCAGCGCGGCTGCGCCTTGCGGGCGAGCTTCGCTGCCGAAGCGACATCGGCGACGGTGGCGCTCCCGACCTGGCCCACGATCATCGCGCGATTGGCGGGGTTGGTGACCGCAACGGGAGCCCGTGCGACGAGCTTGCCACCAATGATCGGCCCGGCGCGCAGCGTCTCGCCGCGCACCGCTTCAAGCGCCCTCGCCGAGGCCGCCCGCGCACTCTCCATCGCATAATCGCGGCCAACCGAGTTCAGCCGCGCCGGGCCGTACAGCGCCCGGGGGAGCGGGATGCGGGCATGGGCGCGGGGATGCGCCTCGACGATCGCGATCGGATCGCGCACCACATCCACCGCCGGGATGGTCTCGTCGAGCAGGGCATGGACGAAGCCGGTATTGGCGCCGTTCTCGAGCAGCCGGCGGACCAGATAGGGCAGCAATTCCTCATGCCCGCCGACCGGCGCATAGGCACGCAGGATAACTGGGCCATAATGCTCGGCGACGCCCGCATAGAGCGCCTCGCCCATGCCGTGCAGCCGCTGATGCTCGATCTGGACGCCCGCCTCGCCAGCCATGCGGCGCACCGCCGCGACGGTATGGGCATTGTGGCTGGCGAATTGCGGATAGAGCGCCGGCGCCGCATCGATCAGCGCTTTCGCGCAGACGATATAGGAAAGGTCGGTCGCCGCCTTGGTGGTATAGACCGGATAATCGGGCAGGCCCGCAACCTGGGCGCGCTTGATCTCGCTGTCCCAATAGGCGCCCTTGACCAGCCGCACCATGATCCGCCGCCCCGACTCCCGCGCGAGCCGGGCAAGCCCCGCGATCACCAGCGGGGCGCGCTTCTGATAGGCCTGCACCACCACGCCGAGGCCGGTCCAGTCAGCGAGCTCGGGCTCGCGTACCAGCCGGTCGATCAGTTCGAGCGAGGGGATCAGGCGATCGGCCTCCTCGGCGTCGATCGCGAAGTTGAGATCATGGCGGGCGGCAATCAGTGCGAGGCGCTTCATGCGGGGATAGAGCTCGTCCCAGATCCGCTCGGGCTGCACCGCCTCATAGCGCGGGCAGAGCGCGGAGAGCTTGACCGAGACGCCATGCCCGCGCTCCGGCCCCGCCCCGCCTGCGGCCTTGCCCACCGCCTCGATCGCATCGGCATAGATGCACTCGTACCGCTCGGCGTCGGCGGCGGTGCGGGCACCCTCGCCCAGCATGTCGAAGGAGCAGAGCGTGTCCTCCCGCGCGGCGCGGGCGAGCGCTGCCTCGATGGTACGGCCGAGCACGAACTGCTCGCCCATCATCTTCACCGCCGCGCCGACCGCCTGGCGGATGACGGGCTCGCCGATCCGGGTGGCGATGCGCTTGATATAGCCGCCAAGATCCTTCTTTGCCGCCTCATCGGCGTCGATCAGCTTGCCGGTCAGCAACAGGCCCCAGGTCGAGGCGTTGACGAACAGGCTGTCCGACCGGCCGATATGCGCCGCCCAGTCAGCCGATCCGATCTTCTCCGCGATCAGCCGATCCCGCGTCTCGGGATCGGGCGTGCGGAGCAGCGCCTCGGCGAGGCACATCAGCGCCAGGCCTTCGCGCGTGCCGAGCGAGAATTGCTTGAGGAAATCCTCGACCACGCCCTGCCTGCCCGCCGCGCCCCGTGCCGACACGACCAGGGCGGCCGCCTCTTTCACGACGGCCCGGCGATCCACCAGCGACAGAGGCTGGCGCGCGAGCAGGCCGGCGATCGCCTTTGCCTCGTCCTGATATTTGATGTCGTCGATCATGTCCCAGGGCGAGCGCGGCATCGGGATTCCTTCAGAGAGCGGATTGAAGTTTGGAGGTGAATGATTTTCGTCAATACGCTCATATCCGCTGAAGGTGCTTCGTGTTACGATGGCATTTTCCGAAGAAAGACTGGGTATGTCCGCCAAAGCTGTGGAAACTTCGGTCGATGCGGTAGACCTGCGCATCCTGCGGCTGCTGCAGGAGGATGGCCGCATCACCAACCAGGAACTGGCGAACCGCGCCGGCCTGTCGCCAGCCGCCTGTTTCGATCGCGTGAAGCGGCTGCGCACCGCCGGCGTGATCCTCGGCTATACCGCCTTGCTCGATCCCGCGAAGCTCAGGCGCGCGCTGCTGATCTTCGTAGAGGTGGTGCTCGACCGCACGACCGACGACGTCTTCACCGCCTTTGCGGCCCGGGTGACGGACATCCCCGAGGTGCTCGAATGCCATATGGTCGCGGGCGGCTTCGACTATCTGCTGAAGGTGCGGGTCGCCGACATGGCCGCCTATCGCGCGTTCCTCGGCGACATCCTGACGAGCATCCCGGGGGTGCGCGAGACCAGGACCTATGCCGTGCTGGAAGAGGTCAAGGCGACCACAAGCTTGCCGATTTAGGGCCTAGATGCGGGGGTGTTCGGCGCCGAGTCGCGGACGTCGATCGGCGCGATTGGCTGGCTGTTACTGGCTGTTCCGCGCGAAAAAATTTTGCTGGCTGTTATGTTGGATTTTTCCGCCGAATTTTCGACGTTTTTTGAGATGGTTGTGAGAGGTTTGGCTGTTATTGAATAACAGCCAGGTATCAGCCAGCTTAACAGCCAGCATGCTGGCTGTTTTGCCGCGGAACAGCCAGCGCCGTCGGGTGCATATATTCAAGACTGAGAAAGAGCGGGGCGGAACTTTGGGAAAAGCTCCGTCCGATCCTCACACCTTGCCATGGGCAGCCATCGGGTTGAATCGAGAGCCGCCGAAATCGATGCTTCAGGGCGTCGGGGCCGGTTTCGGTTTGCCATAGATCATGCATTGGCCATTTGCGCGCGCGACGATGCACCGACGGACCGGCGGCGGCGTTGCCGGGAATGTCGTGGCGGGTGGCGCCGCCTGTTGCTGGGTCTGCGGGGAAGCGGGCGACGCGGCCGGCATTGCCACCGACGACGCAGTGTCCTGCTGGGAAAGAATGACCCAGCTTTCGCCGCGACGCTGGAGGAGCTGGGTTTCGAGGCCGTGCTGCTCTCCGGCCGACAGCCCGGTGTCGAGTGTCCGCCCACCGTCGATCGACCAGCTGAGCGTGACCAGTGCCAGGTCGGGCGTCAGTGTGCGAACCTGTACATCCGATATGCGCAAATGAGCCTTGGCATATACGACCTTGAAGCCGTCACCGAGATTGCGCGCGACCTCCGCCTGGCCGGTCCAACGCCAGCCGAGCATCGTGATGACATCGGCGTTCTGATCGAAGGCGTCGGCATAGGCGGCGGCGTCATGCACGTTCCACGCCGCCTGCTGCGCGGCTTCGAACACGTCGATCGTCGGGTCCGCGGCGAAGGCCGGCGAGGACGCAAGCAAGAGCGCCGCGGGCGACGCGATCAGAAGCCATGCCGCGCTGATGAGCTTGCGCAAGATGATCGTCCTCCAGCTGCCGGGTTTGCGTTCGAAAGCGCCTTGTGGCCGGCGCCTGGCAATCACCGGGCTTTGGTCGCTTCTTTTGGGATGTTGGTCAATCGATAACGGGAGTGTCGGCCACGATGCGGGCAAGGGGGCGCACTTCCTCAAGCCACCTTCATCGGTCCGGGTCGGCCAGTGACTTTCTGCCAAAGCGCAAAGGCAAGCGGCGGATGTATATCCCGCTCGAAATTCTGCGCGCTCGCGATCGCCAGGCGGGAACTGGGATGGAGGATCAACATGGTTCGGGTTTCGGTCTGGCCTCCGTCGTGAAACAGCACGCGATCGCTCGCGTCGCCCACTACGCTCCAGCCCATTGCGTAACCGTCGGTCCGGGGAAAGCCCGCTATCTGCCCATCGCGGGTTCGAGTCGGCGTCGTCATCAGTTCCATGCTGGCAGGCTGCAGCAAGCGTCCCTCGGCCAGCGCGACGGCAAACCTTATCAGGTCGGGAACATTGCCCCTGCTGGCGCCCCCGCCGAACCTGCTGCTTACATCGACGAACTCGGAGTTGCGGACTTGGCCGTCGACGAACTGATATCCGCGCACGCGGTGAGGAATGATGGCCAAAGGATCGTCCATGCGGGCGGACGTCATTCCCGCTGGTCGCCAGACATGATCCCGCAGATAATCTCCGAACGGAACCGTCGCTGCCGTTTCCACCGCAGCCGCAAGCAGATTATAGCCATAGCTCGTATAGTGAAACCGGGTTCCAGGCTCAGCGATGAGGTCATGATCCGCAAAGACAGCGATCGCCTGCTGCGTGGTCATCGCCTGCTTAAGATGCTCCTCGACCGGATTGGCAGAATAGTCGGTGATCCCGCCGATATGCCCAAGCAGCTGTCGTACCGTGATGGGATATGCCTTCCGTGGAAAGTAGGGCACATATTGGCGAACATCGGCATCGAGTTCGATGCGGCCTCGCTCGACCTGCTGAAGGACGGCGACGGCTGTCATTGGTTTCTGTACGGAGGCATATCGGTACGCTGACAAGGGTGTCGCAGGAACGCCGTTTTCCAGATCGGCAAATCCGTAGCCCCGCACCCAATGGGCTTCGCTGCGGCCATAGCCGATCGTCATCCCGGGTATCTGAAGGTCGTGCATGGTTGCATGCACGAGCTCGTCGAAACCCGCGGGATGCGGCAAAGCCCGGTTGGCCGCCGAAGCGACACTGGAGCCAACCAATGGCAGTGTCGCCGCGGCACCGAGGAGTGTGCGTCGGTCAAGTCCCGTAGAAAAGCGTTTCGTCATTTTGCTCCGTTTCCAACTCATAGTGACAGTTCTGTCAGCGAGACCGACGCTCCACGACCAGCTTGGCTGCTCGCGTGTTGGGCCTCGCATGAATGCGTCCACCGACAGATTGATGTTGCATCGTCCAGGAATGTAAAGCGACGCTTGGAGAGCGTCACGGACTACGGGACCGCTTCGAGGATTCTGTAGTGTTCAATGTCTAGTGGGTCGCGGTCAGCTATCTGAACAGGTGCGCCTTCCCATTGCCAGATCTTGCCTGCCGCCGAGCGTGAAAGACTTATTCGACCCCGGGACCCTTCAACCTCTGCGCCCATCCAAAAGTCGGCCTTAGTCGAACTGATGCCTTTCCCGCCCCGAAGTATCTCCGCCATCAGGCGGATTGTATCGTAGCCTTCGAAAGCCACAAACGACGGGCGAACCGACAGCTGACCGCGTACTAGTTTCGACCCTTTCGCCTAGCGGTCCGAGATTCTTCGGAAGGTAGCGCAGGAATGGGATCGTGGCACCGTCCTTCCCTAAAGATCCTGCCCAGCTGGCGAACTCTGGTTGCCCGGCTGGAGCGCCGATCTGGATCGAGTGGAGGCGGGGGTCGTGCCGAACCGCGCGGACAATCGCTGTCGCCGGCTCCGGCACTCCGACCAAAAGAAGCAACCCGGTCACATTGGCTCGAGCAAGCTCATCGCATACTGCGTCCGGAGCTAACGCAAGCGTATCCAGCTCGAGAACGGAACCTCCGCAAGAGGCGAATCGCTCAAGCAGGATGCGCGTTCCAGATGACCAGTAGATGCTCGACTGGGTGATTACCGAGATGTGCCTGTTTCCCGATCGGATCAGGAAATCTGCAAACCTCTGCCAGCCACGCGAATGCGGGGGACAGAGACGAGCGATCCAGCCCGCGCCGGTCCGACGCGGCAAGCACGCGGTGGTCGGCGCCGAGCAACATCATCAAAAAGACCGCCGCACCTTGAACGCAATCGCCGGCCCAAGGCTCAAGCTGCGGTCGTCGCGATACAGCAATGGCTCACTGCCGCGCGGTCCGTCGTAAAAATCGATCATGCGGCGATAGCGGCGGCCCAGAAGGTCGCTTGCTTCGAGCCTGAGCGACAGATTGGGCTTCGGATTATAATCGATGAACACGGTCAGCAGGGCGCTGGCCCGATCGGTGTCCACCTCGTTGAAACGGTAGGTGTCGGTCCGCCAGCCGCTGTCCAGCGTGACGCCCCATGCCGCCTTGAGGCGGGGAAGATCCTGATGGAAATCGGCGGTGAGCGTGAAGGGCTTGCTGGCCGAGACGCGCCGCTCGCGGCCAGTCGTCGGATCGGTCACCGAGGCATGGCGATAGGTCGCGCTCAGCTTGAGTTCGCTCTTGCTCAGCAACCGGCCGAGCGGGATCGTCGTGTCGACCGCGACCAGGTCCTCACTGCCCGAGCCGATATTTCCGGGCGCGTCGAACGACGCCGTGGCGGCGCCCGGCGTGCGTACGGGCACACGGTCGATCACGTCGCGTAGCCAGCTGCGCCGATAGGTGAGCGACAGGTTGAAGCGCGAGGACGTGCGCAGATCATAAGCAGCCTCCACCAGCCAGGCGCTGTCCGGCCGGAGCGCCGTGTTCCCCGCGGACACCACGCCCTTGTCGAGGCTCGCGGCCGCGATGAAATTGGCGAAATCGAGCTGGCCGGCGGTGCGCTCGGCACGGAGCCGGATTTGATGGCCCTTTGCCGGAGTCCAGGTGAGATGGAGGTTCGGCTTGAGGAAGGTGTAGCTGTTCCGTTGATCGACCTCGGAGTCCGCGCTGATCCTCGAGGCTTCGATATGCATGCCGGCCTGCACTTCGAGTTTTGGCGAGGCCTGCCATGTCGCGAGGAGGCCGGCTTCGCCGCGCGTTTCCGTGACGTGCGCGTCGCCATTGGGGAGCGGGATCGCGAAGGCGTTGAAGGCAAGTGCGCTGCGTGTATCGAGGCTGTTGAAGGCGCCTTCCAGATCAAGCGCCAGGGTCAGCGCCCTGGCCGCGTGGTAGCGCATCTGGACTCTGCCGAGGACTTCGGCGGTGCGATCGTCCTCGTTGAAGGCAAGGCGCGCACCGGGCGCCTGCGATAATGAGGCGTAGCTCTTTCGCCCCAGCCTGCCCGATACCGTGGTTTCAGTGTCCAGCCGGCTGCCGAAGGACCGCGTCAGGTGGGCGCCGATCTCGCCGCCCGCCTGTCCGCCGGCGACGCCGCCGAGATCCTCGTCGAGCGTGGTGGTGACGGGCGTGGGCAAGAAGGCGCGGTCCTCCTGATGGTCGCGATAGTCAGTCCAGGTCAGCGTGCCGTTCAGCCTGAGCTGCCCGCCGAGCGCCGGGAGTTCGCCCGCCGCCTGGGCATAGCCGGTCGTGCCCCCAGCCGCCGCCTTGACGCGGGCCTGTTCGATCAGGCTACCGTCGGAGCCGGCGCGCGACCGATGGCCGTCGCCCTTGTTGACTTCGACATAGCGCGACACCGATGCGCTGAACGACAGGCTGTGGCCGTCCCCCGAGGTGCGCGAGCGCTCGATGGTGATGCCGGGCGTGACGCGGCCGTCGAGATAGACGCCGTTGCTCAGCGTGACCGCGGCGCTGCCCCCGGCGGCGGCGCGGCGGATGATGTTGGCGACGACGGGCTGGCCGAGCATATCGATGCCGGGCGCGCCGCCGCGGATCAGCTCGATGCGATCGACTTGCGATGCCGGGATGCGATCGAGCACATCCTCGAGCTTGAAGGTCTTGTCGGCGATGCGCTTGCCGTCGATCACGACATTGCCCGCGGATTCAGCCATGCCGCGCAGGGTCGGGTCGCCGGGCTGGAAGGTGAAGCCGGGCAGGCGCCGGACCATATCGAGCGCACTATTGGGATGGAAGCGGTCGAACCAGCGCGCCGAATAGGTGTCCGCCGGGGTGGTTTCACCCGCCTCCTGCGCCGTGCAGGGCTGCACGACGCCGGCGGCCAGTGCAGTCGCGAGCAGGCTCGCAATTCGAATGTTCCACATGATGTCCATGCCTCTGCCGTTGGAGCGACGAGGCTGTGGCAAGTCCGCTTGTGGAGGTCCTGTGGGATGGGTGATGGTTCGCCGATGTTTTTCTCGACGAGGGGGATTGTACCCTTATCGGTCGATCGCGCCGAGCCGACGGAAGGCCGCGGCCGCGCTGGATTGGTCGGTACCGCGCAGGCACCACAAGGGCACGCCTTTCGCCGCGAAGGCATTCCAGTCGAGCTTCGGCCATTCGAGACGGGTCTCGCGCGACGCCTGGCGCGCCGCATCATCATCGCCCAGCGACGCCGCGGCCGCGGCAAGCGTGATGCCCGACCAGGTCATCCGCACGATCTGCCGCGATTGTTCGGCCGCCTGCCCGGCCGCTGCATAGTCGCCGCGCGCGAGATGGAGATCGCCGATGTGCGACAACAGGACCCAGCGGACGGGATTTTCGGGCGAGATCCGCGCGAGTGCCTGGTCGAGGCCGGCAAGGGCTGCGGGGGCGCCTGCGGTACATTGGCCGGCGATGAACAGCCGGTCGAAGCTCGCGGTGGGGTGATCGGGCTGAATCGCGAGGACGCGGTCGAGCGCGGCGATCGCGCCGGGGCGGTCGCCGATCAGCCGGTAATAGGTGGCGAGTTCGTAGAGGACACCGGAATCATAGGGCGCCAGCGCGCGCGCCTGCTCGGCATGCTGGCTGGCTTCGCGGAGGAGCGCTGTGCCGTCGATGTTCGTGAACATGGCCCGGTAGGCCAGGGCGCTTGCCAGCGAGGCATGGGCGGGCGCGTAGCCGGGATCGAGCTCGAGCGCGCGCCGCTGCGGCCAGAAGGAATCCGCCGTGTGCGGGCGCAGGAAGACCTCGTCGCTTCCGGGGACCCAGGTTGCGAGCAGGGTCAGCTCCCAGGGTTTCAGGTCCTGGCTCGGCTTTTTGCGGATCGTCGCCTTCGCCGCCGCGAGCAGCCTATTGTCGAGCTCGGCGGAGATCGTGCCCGGGAGATCGTCGGCAGGTCCGGCGTCCAGCGGGCGGTCGAAGCTCCCCGACCATAAGGTGACATGGGTGGCGGCATCGTCGAGTGCCACGGTCACGCGCAGCCTTTCCCCGGAGCGCTGCATCGTGCCGTGGATCGCATAACGATAGTCGCTCTCCGCCGGGCCGTTAGCATCGGCCCCCGCCACCCGGAGCAGGCTGACCCGCGACAGGGACGCGGCGATGCGCTCGGCGAGCAGCTTGCCGCGACCGGCCAGGCCGTCACCGATCGAATCGAACGGCGTGAGGGTGACGAAGATCGCATCATCGGGAGCCCGCGCCGGGGCGAGCGTGCGCCAGAGGGCGATTGCGCCGACGAGAAGCGCCAGCGCCAGGGCAAGGCCGATCAGGATCCTCGGTTTCGGACGCGCGACCGGCTTTGCCGGATCGGCGTTGGGCCTGGGCGGATCCCGGTCGAAGCGCACCGGGGCGATCAGCCGATAGCCTCGTTTGGGAACCGTCTCGATCAGCCAGGGCGGCGAGCGGGTGTCGCCGAACACCTTGCGCAAGCGCGATATCGCACGCGTGAGGCTTTCATCGGCACCAAAGGCGTGGCCCCAGACCGCGTCGATGATCGCCGAACGCGACACCACCGCCCCGCCACTCGCCGCGAGATGACACAGCACGTCCATGATCCGCGGCTCGAGCGATTGCTGCTCATCGCCTGAATCGACGAGGTTGCGGCTTGGATCGACCAGAAAGCCCGCAATGTGGAAGGGCGCATGCGCGTCCGTCGCAGATGAAGCCGGCTTGTTGTCGTCCATGACGATATTTTTGGACCTGACGCCCGGCCGCGGTCCACAAGTTTCTCCCGCGATCGATTTCGGGATTCGGCCGATGGCGTCCCGCTGGCGCTGTGGCGTCGATGGGCCGACGATGCGCGGGGCCATCTGGTGCCAGGTGGCCATTTCTTCCCGGAAGAGCATCCCGCCGAGACTGTCGCCGCCCTGCGCGCCTTTCTGACCGCCTGAAAGCGACGTCTCGTCCAGATGTTTTCCACGTGCCGCAACGACCATCCTCATTACAATACTGACTTACTCGTCAGTCAGTATTGACTCTCCTGCCCTGGCAGTGCCAAATCCGCGTCGATCGCAGGACAGCGCCAGCACAGGCGCGGCAGCGGCAAGGAGGGGACATGAAGTATCTAGCCTGTACGTCGTCGCTCATTGCGTTGATAGTCGCGGCCGCGCCCGCCGCCGCGCAGACCAGTCCGGCGCCGGCCGACCAAAGCGACCCCAATGACATCATCGTCACGGCAACCCGCCACAGCGAACGCCTCCAGGACGTGCCGCTCAGCGTCACCGCCTTTACCCAGGAGGAGCTGACGCAAAAGGGTATCGTCGGCTTCGAGGGCATTGCCCGCGAGACGCCCGGCGTCGTGCTCGATCGGCGAAGCGACAATAATGTCAGCGTCACCACGCGCGGCATTTCGACCAACGGCTATCAGGCGGGCCTGCAGGCCACCACCACCGTCTATCTCGACGAACTGCCGCTCACCACCGTCGGCAATTCCGTCACGCTCGATCCCAATCTGTACGATGTCGAGCGCGTCGAGTTCCTGCGCGGCCCGCAGGGCACGCTGTTCGGATCGGGCTCGCTCTCCGGCGCGCTGCGCATCCTGACCCACAACCCCGATCTCAAGGGCTTCGATGCATCGGCCCTCGCCGATATCGGCGTCACGCCGGACGGGGGCGGCATCCGTCAGCGCTACAACGCCATGGTCAATGTGCCGCTGGCGACCGACACGCTGGCTTTGCGCGTCGTCGGTTTCTATCGGCATGAGGAAGGCTATCTCGACAATCTCGGCACCGGCATCAAGAATTCGAACACGCTGAAGGACTGGGGCGGACGCGCGATCCTGCTGTGGAAGCCGACCGACCGGCTCAGCATCCGGCTGATGGGCCTTTACGAAGATAGCCATCCCGAAGACGCGTCACTGTCATCGCCGAACCTGGGCGACCGCAAGCGCTACACCACCATCCCCGATCTCTACACCTCGAAGAGCCAGCTCTATAACGCGACCATCGATTATGATCTGGGGGGCGCCCACCTGACGAGCGCGACGAGCTATGGCCACCAGGACGGCCTGTTCGACGTCGATCTGGCCGGCACCTTCGCTCTCGCCGTCCCCTTCTATCTTTATGACCATGGCATCTGGAAAACCTTCGTCCAGGAAACCCGGCTCTCCTCCAATCCCGGCGGCAAGATCGACTGGACCGTCGGCGGCTATTATCTGCACCGCGACCTGTATCTCGACGGGCGCGAATCCTCGTCCCCGGCCTATCTCGCCGCGCATCATATCACCGGGCTGCCAGCCGACGGGACCTTCGTCACCTTCCCGAGCGATACGCGCACCTATGAGCTCGCCGGCTTCGGGGACCTGACCTATCATCTGACGGAGAAATTCGCCGTCTCCGGCGGCATCCGCTACGGCAAATATGGCGGAACGGTGGACACATTCCCGGGCTTCAACTCGGCCTATTTCACCTATGCCCTGTTCGGCATTCAGGGGCCGCTCGCACAGGTGCCGACCGCGGCCACGAGCACGCGTTATCCCACCGCATCCAAGGTGTCGTGGAAGGCAAGCCTCACCTGGAAGCCTTCACATGATGTGACGACCTATGCCACGGTCTCCACCGGCTATCGCACACCGGTCTATAATGCGCGCGCCGGCAGCGTCAGCACCGTCAACCCGAACGACCTCGTCATTCCGGCAGGCGCCGGCTCGGACAATCTCACCAACTATGAGATCGGCCTGAAGGGGCGCTTCCTCGATGGTAAGCTGACCGCGAACCTCGCCGCTTATTATATCGACTGGCGCAACTTCCAGGTCCAGGCCAACCGCCAGTCGGATTCGATCCAGTTCGCGACCAATGTCGGGCGCGCCGCCAGCAAGGGGCTCGAGGCGGAAATCGTCCTCGCGCCGATCCGCGGGATCATATTGGGCCTGAACGGATCGCTGAACGATTCCAAGGTGACCGGCATCACGGCGTCCGAAGCCGTGATTTCGGGCGCCGTCAAAGGTGCGCGGCTGGCGTCGCCGCATGTGCAGGGCTCGTTCTACGGCAGCTACAGCTATGGCATGGGGCACGGTGCCGTCGGGTTCAGCAGCTTCCAGGTCCAGTATGTCGGCTCGTTCCCCAACGGCTTTCCCAACACGCCGGGCAAGCCGACCACGCCGAGCGCCGTGTATAATTTCACCGACGCCTATGCCTATCTGAACGTCCAGACCGGCATCAGGCTCGGCAAGCTTTCCACGACCTTCTATGTGGAGAATCTGGGGAACAGCCGGGCGGCGGTCTATATCCATCCCGAGAACTTCATCTACAGCCGGTACGCCACCTTGCGCCCGCGCACCTTCGGCGTGCGGATCGGCTACGACTTCTGAGCATGAGGGCGTGGATGACGGCGTTGACGGGCCTTCCGCAAATCGGCAACCGGATAGCCGATGAACGGTAAGAAACAGGCTGCACTGGAGACCGCTTCCACGCCGACACGCCCCCCTGTGCGCAACCACAAGGCGCGGGTCCGTGAGGCGTCGATCGAGCGCATTCTGGACGCAGCCGAGCAGCTGTTCGCCGAGTTCGGCTATCACGGTGTGACATTGAAGGACGTCGCCGCGCGCGTCGGCGTCAGTTCCACGCTGATCCATTATCATTTCAACGGCAAGGAAAGCATCTTCGAGGCGGTCTGGGCGCGGCGAGCGCCAGTCTCGGCGCGCAACCGGCTCGAGGCGATGCGGCGTTATGCGGAGGAAGTGGGCGACCAGATCACGGTCGAAGGCGCGCTGCACGCCTGGATCGACACTGACCTCAACGTGCAGATCGACGATACCGAACAATGGATCGCGTTCGGCAAGATCAGCGCGCAGGCCAACAGCGCCGCCGGCTGGGGCGCCGAGAAGATGTCGAAATATTTCAACCCGGTCGTGCTGGCGCTGATCGACCTGCTCAAAAAGGCGATGCCCGATTGCGATGAAGAGACGATCTTCTGGGGCTATCACTTCGTGTCGGGCGCGATGACGCACAATATGGCGCGCACCGGCCGGCTGGACGATCTGTCGCACGGGCTCTGCTCGTCCAATGATTTCGTGTCGATCAGGAAGCATATGGCGACCTTCATGGCCGCCGGCTTCAAGGCGATCTGCCAGGGTTCGGCTGAGGGCAAGTAGCCGCGCCTCACAGGGAGGCTCTAAGGGGCCCCTGTTTCAATCATTTTTTGAGGAATGGTGGAGCCGAGGGGGATCGAACCCCTGACCTCTGCAATGCCATTGCAGCGCTCTCCCAGCTGAGCTACGGCCCCATCCCCGCGAGCCAACCGGCCCGGGAAGGCGTCGCCCCTAGCGAGGCGGCGCGTGCTTGGCAAGCGGCGCGAACGCCAACCTGCCAATTCTTTCATATCAGGCGCCCCGGCCATGCCGAGGCGCCTTTTCATCACATCAATGCTCGTCGTCGTCCGTTGGCGTCTCGACGCCCAGATCGTCATCGCCGCCGAGGTCGACCTCGTCGTCGGGCGAGGGCTCCTCGTCTTCACCGGTGTCGATATCCTCGTCCTCGCCGACCAGATCATCGTCCTTCTTGATGAGCTCGGGCTTGGGCGCGTCGAACGGCAGGGGCTGTTTCGACTTCAGGATGGGCTCGGGCTCCCACGCCTGACCGCACGCGATGCAGGTGACGGGATCGTCCTTGCCAAGATCATAGAAGCGCGTTGCGCATTTCGGGCACGTTCGTTTCGTGCCCCATTCCGGCTTGACCATGTGCCGATTCGACCTTTCGAAAAATGGGAGTTTTGCGAGTGTAGCCCGCAAAGTGGGGCGCGCCTTGCCATAGCGCAAGCGCACTGTCAAAAGCCCGCGCCAATGACCCACCCCCTCCCTTCTCCGCGCGAAATCCGCCCCTCCGGTCCGCTTGGCGGCACCGTGACCGTGCCCGGCGACAAATCGATCAGCCACCGCGCGCTGATGTTTTCGGCACTCGCGGTGGGCGAAAGCCGGATCCAGGGCCTGCTCGAAGGCGAGGATGTGCTCGCCACCGCCGCGGCGCTGCGCGCGATGGGCGCCGATATCGAGCGCGGCGCGGATGATGTGTGGCGCGTCCACGGCGTCGGCGTTGGCGGGCTGCTTCAGCCGGGCGCAGCGCTCGACATGGGCAATTCGGGCACCTCGACCCGGCTGCTGATGGGGCTGGTCTCGAGCCATCCCATTACCGCGACCTTTGTGGGCGACGCCTCGCTCTCGAAGCGGCCGATGGGGCGGGTGATCGAGCCGCTGTCGCGCATGGGCGCTGACATCACCGCCAGCCCCGGCGGCCGTCTGCCGCTGATGGTGCGCGGCCTCTGCCCGGCGGTGCCGATCGAATATACCCTCCCCGTCGCCTCGGCGCAGGTTAAGTCGGCAGTGCTGCTCGCCGGGCTCAACACGCCGGGCATCACCCGCGTGATCGAGCCGATCGCGACGCGCGACCATAGCGAGCGGATGCTGAAGGGCTTCGGCGCCGAGCTGAGCGTCGAGGTCACCAATCAGGGGCGGATCATCTCGATCACCGGCGAAGCCGAGCTCAAGCCGCAATCGATCGTGGTGCCCGGCGATCCCTCGTCAGCCGCCTTCCTTGTCGTGGCCGCGTCGATCGTGCCCGGCTCCGACGTGGTGGTGGCCAATGTCGGCCTGAACCCGACCCGTGCCGGGCTGTTCGAGGTGCTGCGGATGATGGGCGCCGATATCACCGAGGAGAATCCCCGGATCGTCGGCGGCGAGCCGGTCGCCGATCTCCGCGTCCGCCATGCAGCGCTCCGCGCGGTCGATGTGCCGCATCACCTCGCGCCGAGCATGATCGACGAATATCCCGTGCTGTTCGTGGCTGCGGCCTTTGCTGAAGGCCGCACCGTCGCCCGCGGCGCGCACGAGCTGCGGGTCAAGGAATCGGACCGGATCGTCGCGATGGCCACCGCGCTCGGCGCGTGCGGCGTCCGCACCGAGGAATATGAGGATGGCCTCGCCATCGAGGGTTCGGGTGGCGAACCGATCCCCGGGGGCGGAACGATCGCCTCGCAGCTCGACCACCGTATCGCCATGAGCATGGTGGTGGCGGGGCTCGCCGCGAAAACCGCGCTTGTCATCGACGATGTCTCGCCAATCGCAACATCTTATCCCAATTTCTTCGAAACGCTTGACGCGCTCGGGAGTTGAGGCGCTTGGTAGTAGCATGATCATCGCCGTCGACGGACCAGCAGCATCGGGCAAGGGCACGATCGCACGCGCGCTCGCCAAACATTATCGCCTGCCGCACCTCGACACGGGATTGCTGTACCGCGCCGTCGCCGCGAATGTGGAACGGCTCGAGCTCGACCCGACGATCGAGGCGGATTGCGTCGCCGCGTGCGACTTCGACGACATGCTGCTGGAAGACCCGATCCTTCGCACCGACGAGATCGGCAAGCTCGCGTCCGTCGTTTCTGCCCACCCGCTGGTGCGCGCCGCCCTGCTCCACCGCCAGCGCCGATTCGCGCATCAGCCGGGCGGCGCGGTGCTCGACGGACGTGACATCGGCACGGTGATCGCGCCCGATGCCGATGCGAAATTGTTCATTCGCGCCACCCCCAATATCCGCGCCAAGCGCCGCCATGCCGAGCTGCGAGCGCGCGGCTCGACCGTCAGTCTTGACCGCGTCCTGATCGACATCCGCGCCCGCGATCTGCGCGACTCGACGCGGGGCACCGCGCCGATGCAACCGGCTGACGATGCCGCCTTGCTGGATACCAGCTTTCTCTCTATAGACGCCGCCATCCAGCGGGCGATTACGCTCGTGGAGGCTCGGACAGCGGCAAAGGTGGCTACACCCTAGCCGGCGAGGCGCGAAGCGGAACGGCGGCCCTTTTTCAAACAAGGGACCTTTGCCGATCCCGCTTACGCGCCCTTTTCGCTTTGTCTCATGTCGTTCACGAGGGCAGCCGTCGTTGGACGTCGCGATCGGCAATCGGCCGCCGCGGCAGCATTGGCCAAGACCGCCGGAGACAACCGGCTGGCCGGAACATGAACTTAGGATTTAGAGACTTTATGGCCACTTCGGCAAACCCAACACGCGACGATTTCGCGGCCCTTCTCAACGAAACGCTCGGCGATGCCGACAGCTTCGAAGGGCGCGTCGTCAAGGGCACCGTCACCGCGATCGAGAATGATCTCGCCGTGATCGATGTCGGCCTCAAGTCCGAAGGCCGCGTTCCGCTGCGCGAATTCGCGATGCCCGGCCAGAAGGCCGATCTCAAGGTCGGCGACGAAGTCGAAGTCTATGTCGACCGGGTCGAGAACGTGCATGGCGAAGCGATGCTGTCGCGCGACCGCGCCCGCCGCGAAGCCGCCTGGGACAAGCTGGAAACCGAATTCTCCAAGACCGCCCGTGTCGAGGGTGTCATCTTCGGCCGCGTCAAGGGCGGCTTCACCGTCGATCTGAACGGCGCCGTTGCCTTCCTGCCCGGTTCGCAGGTCGATATCCGCCCGGTCCGCGACGTGACCCCGCTGATGGACATTCCCCAGCCCTTCCAGATCCTGAAGATGGACCGCAAGCGCGGCAACATCGTCGTTTCGCGCCGCGCGATCCTCGAAGAGACCCGCGCCGAGCAGCGTTCGGGCCTTATCCTCAGCCTCGCTGAAGGCCAGGTAATCGACGGCGTCGTCAAGAACATCACTGATTACGGCGCGTTCGTCGATCTCGGCGGCATTGACGGCCTGCTGCACGTGACCGACCTCAGCTACAAGCGCGTCGGCCATCCGAGCGAGGTTCTGAACATCGGCGACACCGTCCGCGTCCAGATCATCCGCATCAACAAGGACACGCAGCGCATCTCGCTCGGCATGAAGCAGCTCGAGAGCGATCCGTGGGAAGGCGCGGCCGTCAAGTATCCGATCGGCGCCAAGCTGTCGGGCCGCGTGACCAACATCACTGAATATGGTGCGTTCGTCGAGCTCGAGCCGGGCATCGAAGGTCTGGTCCATGTCTCGGAGATGAGCTGGACCAAGAAGAACGTCCATCCCGGCAAGATCGTCTCGACCAGCCAGGAAGTCGATGTCGTCGTCCTCGAAGTCGATCCCGACAAGCGCCGCATCTCGCTTGGCCTGAAGCAGGCCCAGGCCAATCCTTGGGAGGCCTTTGCCGAGGCGCACCCGGTCGGCTCGACCGTCGAGGGTGAAGTCAAGAACGCGACCGAGTTCGGCCTGTTCATCGGCCTCGACAATGATGTCGACGGCATGGTCCATATGTCCGACATCGCCTGGGGCGTTTCGGGCGAGGACGCGCTCAACCTGCACCGCAAGGGCGAGATGGTTTCGGCCGTCGTGCTCGACATCGATGCCGAGAAGGAGCGCATCTCGCTGGGCATGAAGCAGCTCGAGCGCGGCGCGCCAGCAGTTGGCGGCGCGGCCGAAGGCGGCGCGGTTGCTGCCCGCAGCGGCGGCGGCGGCCTCAACAAGAATGCGATCGTAACCGTGACGGTGCTCGAAGTCCGCGACGCGGGCCTCGAAGTGCAGGTCGGCGACGATGGCGCGACCGGCTTCATCAAGCGCACCGATCTCGGCCGCGACCGCGACGAGCAGCGTCCGGAGCGGTTCCAGGTCGGCCAGAAGTTCGATGCGATGGTCACCGGCTTCGATCGCTCGAAAAAGCCCACCTTCTCGATCAAGGCGATGCAGATCTCCGAAGAGAAGCAGGCTGTCGCGCAGTACGGCTCGTCCGATTCGGGCGCGTCGCTCGGCGACATCCTTGGCGAGGCGCTCAAGGCGCGCAGCAGCGAAGCCAAGAAGTAAGGACACCCATAACGGGCAGGGGAAGGCTATTCCCCTGCCCGTTATGGCGATTTTTTCCAATTTTCCGTCGTTTCGGTCCTATCGCGCAGCCAAAGCCTGATGTAGATAAAGGTCCGGGGCGGACTTTATTTCATTAGTTGATTTCGCAACTGTAGATGAAGATCGCAGACCCATATCGGTTTGAGGGAGTCGATGGCGCCATGATCCGTTCTGAACTTGTCGAAACGCTCGCAAGCGAAAACCCCGATCTGGCCATGCGCGATGTCGAAGCGATCGTGACCACATTCTTCGACGAGATCTCCAAGCGCCTCGCAACCGGCGGGCGTGTCGAGCTCCGCGGCTTCGGCGCCTTTTCAACCCGCGCCCGCGACGCCCGCACCGGCCGCAACCCGCGCACGGGCGAAGTGGTCGCCGTGGACGCCAAGCGCGTCCCCTATTTCAAGCCCGGCAAGGAAATGCGCCAGCGCCTGAACGTCTGACGCCCGGCTTTCCTTCACTCTCGGGCTTGACGCCCGCCCGCCCATGCGCTTCGCAGGATCTGCGCGGACGTGGCGAAATTGGTAGACGCACGGGACTTAAAAGCGGAAATTCTACTTGATTTTTCTTGTGTTTGTAGTAGTTTAATAGCCATAGGGCGCTAGCACACTCCTAGCGCATTTTAGCGCAGTGAGAGGGCGCTTCCGATGGCAGATGCAGTCCACGATATTCTAGGCGGCAAGGTTCAACTCTTTCGACGTCCGCGCAGCAGTTACTGGCAATGCCGCGCCAGCGTCGGCGGCGCTCAGCATCGACACAGCACCAAGACAGCGAGCTTGGCTCAAGCCAAGGATGTGGCAGAGGATTGGTTCCTCACGCTCAAGGGCAAAGCGGTACGCGGCGAGCTGCGCACAGGCCCCACGTTCGCGGATGCCGCGAAGCGCTTCATGACCGAGTTCAAGGTGATCACGGCGGGGCAGCGTAGCCCGCGCTATGTGGAACGCCATCAGGAACGACTCGACCACTACCTCCTGCCCTTCTTCGGCGAGAAGGCGATTTCGGAAATCACGTCTGGCCTGATCCAGGACTACCGAATCGACCGAATCACCAAAGGCGGCATTGATCGAAAGACGAAGGAGCGGAACGGAGTCGCTCCCTCCCGCAGCACCATGCACCAAGAAATGGTCTGCCTGCGGCAGGTGCTGAAATGCGCGAATCGGCATGGCTGGTTGCCAGCCATGCCGATTATGACCGATCCCTATCGGGCATCGACGAAGGTTTCGCATCGCGCATGGTTCTCACCGGCCGAGTATAAGCGGCTCTTCGAGGCTACGCGGGAGCGGGCTAAGAATCCGAAGAAAGAGCGCTGGAGAACCGCTTGCGAAGATCTCCACGACTACGTGATCTTCATGGGCAACACCGGCCTGCGGCCGGATGAGGCCAAGCGTCTTGAGGTGCAGGACATTCAGATTGTCGAGGACGGCGCTGGGCGTCAGCGCATCCTCCACATCGCTGTCCGAGGGAAGCGGGGTACCGGGTGGGCAAAGTCCATGCCCGGCGCGGTGATGGCCTTCACCCGCATGAAGAACCGTCACGATCTGCAACCAAATGACCTTCTATTCCCCAAAATTCAGCGACAGCTATTCAACGCTATCTTGGACGAGCTGGGCCTGAAGAAGGATCGGGAGGGCTCGTCCCGCACCACCTACAGCCTTCGGCACACCTATATTTCGATGCGCCTCTTGGAAGGCGCTGACATCTACCAGATCGCTAAAAACTGCCGGACCAGCGTCGAGATGATTGAGACGTTCTACGCCTCGCACATCAAGGACATGATCGACGCCGAGGCGATCAACGTGCGGAAGCCGCCGAAGCGGCGGGAGACCGGACCAACGACGAACTAACTGCGCGTAAATCGCATATCGTCCTTGGCGGAGATTCAGGCTCCCTCTATACCGTCGGTGGCTGTGCGGGCGTGGCGAAATTGGTAGACGCACCGGACTTAGACGATGACTTGAGTGCTCGTGGGGAAACCCACGCTGTAGAACTGCTCAAATTCGGGGAACCCTGTAAAATGGCAATCCCGAGCCAAGCCCAGCGGCTCCGCCGCCGGGAAGGTGTAGAGACTAGACGGGCAGCACCTACCCCCCAACGTCGGGGCATGGTGAAGGGATAGTCCAGACCACAAACGCCCAACCGGGCGGCGGCGAAAGCCGTAGCTGGTAAGAAAATCCGTAGGGCCTTTGGCCTGTGGGGGTTCGAGTCCCCCCGCCCGCACCAGCTAACTGCGCTCGAACGAAGCGCAGATCGAGCCAAAACCCGAACGGGTGACGCGCACGCGAAATGGACCCGGAACCGGGGGGAATGGTGGTCATCAGTGGACCGAACGGGCCGCGACCATCGCCAAATCACACCAACGCGCTATTTGTTGCGCATGCAAAACCAAGACCGACCGCTCATCAACGACTTCCTCGACCAGCTCTATATGCTGCGAGACGATGCAACGGCGCGGACCAAGGCGGAGGCGGATGCCATCGTCACGGGGCGTGCCGCGAAAGGTGGCCTGCGATCGGGCGCGACGCTCGTCGCCCTTGCAGCGCTCATCGAGCGCGAGTTTGACACTGCGATCGGCGAAATCCTTTCGACCTTGGATCACATCAAATCTCGCCCAAACACTGATCTCCAGCCGTTCCGCAGCGAGGCTTTCCTGCGCGGCAGAGATATCATCGCGATGCTTATCGGCGCGTGCGATATGGAAAAATGGTATGGCCAGATTGGGCGGGGTTCCGCGGCAGATTTGATCCGAAAGCGCTTGGACAAGCTATATCCCCGCCTCGAATACAAACTGCGCCAATTCGATGCAGGACTCCATCGACCGCATGTAACCGGAGGGACGAACGTGACCCATAACGTGGTGAATGCCCACACCATCAGCGGCGTCGTGCAGCAGGCCGGCGATGGCGCGATTTTGCACGCGACAGCCGAACTCGATCTGCACCGCGTTGCCGATGCTACCAGCATACTAGAAGCGGAGATCGCCAGCGCGAACGCCGGGCAAGATCGCGACATCCGCCAACTTATGTCGGACGTGTCTACGATCCAGGCACAGCTTGCAGCGCCGGAGCCGAAGACGTCGATCATAAAGGAAGCCGTGAAAAGCGTCCGCGCAGTCGCGGAGCAGGCCGCCGGCGGCGCGCTTTCCCCTTCGATCATTGCGGCAGCCGTCACATTGGGAAATATCATCAGATAGCCGCCAGCACCCGCGCTCTGCATGAGGCCGAGCGCGCCGATGTAAAACGCGCCGCTCATTGCGATGGCGACCACCATCGCCGCTTGGCCCGCCGAGGTGGCGGGCGGGGCTATTTGCCCCGCCACACCACAGCGACCAGTTGTGCCAGCGCCGCTAAAATTTGGCTGATCGACGCGATCAGGTTTGCAATGTCGTTGGTGGTCATGGTCTTCTCCCTTTTTGCGCCTCGCGCGGGATGCGCGATGGACGAGGAAGAGCCCGATCGACCGGACGAGCCTGGCTGCCACAGGTCACGGAACGTGCCGCCCTGCGGGATGGAGCTGCACGGAGGAAGCGAATAACCTTGGCTGATAGGCGCGGTCGATCAAAACGAACGAGACAAGCGCAGCCCGCCGCAGGCGCACTTTGGAGACCACCCCCACCACCGGCCTTTGCAACCGTTAGGAGAAAATTAACCAAATTTTAGCGAATGCTGGGGTATGCTGCGGGGGAATGTAACGCCCACGAGGCAGGTAGTTCATCGCCGCAGACATCGCAGTTTCAAGGTCCAGTCAGCCGCTTGCGGCTGACCCGCTGGCTAGCCAGCGGGCTGAATTGCTCGGCAATCTCGTCGCCGCCCAATTCGACCTTGAAAAGACAATCGCCGAACTGAACCGCAAGTTTATCGCAACGCCCGGCTCTGTCATCGACCAGCTCGCTGCTCTTGCCACATTGCAGCGCCAGATCGGCACCGCGAGCGGCGCTGATTTGGCTGAGTTACGTAGCAATGTGATCGCCGCCGTCGCGGCCACGCAATCCGCGATTCAAGATGGCCGCATTGCGGTTGCCGACGCGAACGCAGCGGATGGCGCTGGGGTATCCGGGAACACGACCGCCGCGCGGCAACAAATCCAGTCGTCGATGGCCGCGATGCAGCGCTTCAGTCCCTATCTGCGCTTTGCATCACCAGAAGACCAAGCCGACTACGAGCGCCGCGAAGCCCAGCGCCGCGCCTACATCGAAGCCGAACTCGCCAAGGGGACACCTGGCGCCACGCTTAATGCGAACGCCGCCGCTATCGGGCAGTTGCTCGATGCCGGCGATCATGGGGCAGATGCGAGTCCCGATTTCCAAGCGCAGCGAGACGGCCTGACGGGACAATACCGGCGACTTCAGTCTTCTATCCGTGCAAACGGCGGATCGACGCGTGCGGCCGACGACCAGTTGGACCAACAGGTGCGCGAATTGCTACGCCGTCGAGGAAAGACGGATCAGGAGATTGATGCGATCTTTGCCGCCAATGGCGGCGATCCGCTCAAGGTCATCGACGCGATTTCGGCACCTCCGGCACCGGCTGCTAAAGTCGAGCCCCCGCCCAAGTCGGCGAATGATCTTGACGCCGCGATGGCGGCGCTTCGCACCGCTGGCGTTTCTGGTCCACCGGACGCGCCTACGAGCGCCCCATATCACGGTCTTGTCGTCAACGATCAACCCGCAGGCGAAGTAGCGCTCACCTGATCACAGCAGGCCTAGCTTCCGGCAATCGGACCGCGACCGTTCAAAATAATCACGATTGCGCAGCATTGCCGTACCCTCGACCGTGGCAGTCAAATCGAGGTCCGACTTAATTTGCGAGTTCCCATAGCCGAGGATCGAGCCCATCTTATAGGCCGCGTCGAAGGCTCGGCGGCCGCTGGCCTCCGGTGCATTTGCACCGTCCTGGTTACCGATATAGCCCGCAACGGCCCAGCATTTGAGCGCATAATCATACGCGCTTCGCTGGCCTGCTGATTGGCCAGACGCGGCCGAACCGATCAGGCCGACGGCGAGGAAGAGTGTGCGTTTCGCGGTAGTGCGGAGCATCCGAAAATCTCCCGATTGGACCGGGAGATTCTGAGGTCATGCAACAAAATGAGCAATTTTGTTACAGGGTAATTAGTTTATTATCAGTCACTTAGTATGGATAGCGCGAGAAGCAATAGATTTTCGCTAGAGACTAATCACGGTTATCGCGATCTACGTTTTCGTGGGCTCACTCGCAGCCGGAAGAGGCAGAAACAGGTGGCCACCAAGCGCATCCACTAGTAGATGGCCATATTGAAATCGCAGGTATATGCCGAGCTGCTGATGGCATAGTCCGCCGTACTTGCCACATCCGTTGTGCTGCAACCCGGTCCCCATGTCGCCGAAGACAGTAGAGTCCAGACTTTGCCAGATGCTGGCTTACCATCGTCAAGCTTTACATCTAGATTCCATAACTCTTCAGGCAAAAGCAAACGCCCGCCAGCGGGCAAAAACTCCGTGAACATGTTAACCATCGGAGTCGTAGGAAAATATTGAGTAGGGTTACCGCTTACATTCGCCCAAGAAAGCGGACGCATGCCGCTACCACTAATTTTTCCTACTGGAATATTCGTCCCCGCGCTGAACTTTCCCGAAGTTGTGACAGTTGATGATCCTGTATAACTTCCTTCTATAAGCCCCGCGTAGGCCATGTGCTGCACTGCAAGAAAATACTCGGCACCGGTAGGATCGGCAAAAAGTGTTGTGTTGGTGATTTTACCATTTCCGTCGCCATTGCAAGTGCCGGTATAGGTGGCGATGGTGGTGTAACAGGTAGCATCGCTTCCTGTTCCCGCACGCGTACCCCAGAAGCTGGTGGCGTTTGTCATGTCGCCTGGCACAGAGAAATATTTATCGCGAAAAGCCGCGATAGCCGTCTGGTATTTAGTTGCATCCACGCCGACACTACGTAGCTCGGTGGCGCGAATAAGTGATTTTCCAGCCAATATGCCGCCGGTGAGAAGTCCCAAAATCACGAGAACGATAGATAATTCGACCAACGAAAAGGCAGTATTACGGTTACTGTGCATCGATGCTCCTCTTTTTTAGATGCTATCATGATATAACATTAAGTGAACTTAATTTTATGCCGCCGATCATTGTAGATGGTCCAAGGCTCGTATCGTAAATTTATCTGCGCAACCCTATTGCTCATTTTGTTGCAGGAGGTTGCCTTGTCGTTCGCGCATCTTGGAGGTTGGCAGATTCTCGACACCCAAGGGCGTCGGAAATACCTTTCTGCCGCTGAGCGGCGGCGCTTTCTAACTGAGATCGATTCACTCGCGCCGCCGCTCCGCGCTCTCGGATATGTTCTCGCCTATAGCGGTTGCCGGATCAGCGAAGCGCTCGGTATGGCCGCGCATCAGGTCGATGCAGAACAACAGCGCCTGATCCTTCTTACTCTCAAACGGCGACGGCTGATCTATCGCGCCGTTCCAGTTCCCAAGAAGCTGATCGAAATGCTTCTGGCGCTTCCGATCGCGCCCGATGGTCGGCTTTGGACCATGCATCGAGTGACCGCCTACCGGCATGTGAAGCGCGCGATGGCCGCAGCGCGCATCGAAGGCCCAATGGCATGTTGTCGCGGTCTTCGACATGGGTTCGGCATTCACGCGGCCAGTAGCTGCGTTCCGCCAAACCTAGTTACGAAATGGATGGGGCATGCGTCGGGCGCGACCACCGCCATCTACCTTGATGCCGTTGGCTGGGAGGAGCGCGAGTTCGCAGGACGCATGTGGTAGCGAACGGCGCAGGCCGCAAGCTCACGTCTATTTGGAGCAAGCAATGCCAGCCAAATACCGTCGCATATCAAACATGATTTTCGTGTCTTATCTGTAAACACCCCTCCCATTGCGCGCCAGTGCATGCCCCTACAAGGGTAATTAAGTTGTTTGGAAGTGTTGAACCTATTATAGTTTTGCTATGCAGCGTTTGGCATTTTCGCTCGTTGAGCTTTCTATTGTGCTGGTCATTCTTGGGCTGCTTACCGGCGGCATTCTGGCCGGGCAATCGCTGATTCACGCCTCGGAATTGCGTTCGATTAGCGCAGATTATACGCGCTACAACACGGCGGTCTTCGCCTTTCGCGACAGGTATTTTGGTTTGCCCGGCGATCTGTCCAACGCCACCAGTTTTTGGGGCGCTGCGTCCAACGTCAGCCCTTCGGCCTGTCGCGCTGCCATCGGAACCGGCACTCAAACCTGCAACGGGAACGGCAACGGAGTGGTTGAAACCTATATTACCTCACAATATGCCGAAATTTTCATGTTCTGGCAGCATCTGGTGAATGCGGGACTCATCGAAGGTAATTATTCCGGCATTACTGGTACTGGTGGAAATAATAACGCGACCGCTGCCAATCTGCCACCCTCCAAGCTCTCCGGTGCCTATTGGATGGTGTACAATTTCGGCACTACTTTTTCAGGGTCTTCAACGCTTTTCGACGGACCGTATTACGAAAATTTGCTCCAGTTCGGCGGCCTCACCGCAACCAGTTCAAATACCAATCCTATATTGAAGCCGGAAGATTCTTGGAACATCGATACCAAGCTGGATGATGGACGCCCGGCAACCGGCGTCGTGCGAGACCGTGTATGGGGTACCTGCACCACCGCTGCCAATAGCGCCGACGCAAATGCAGGTTACAAGCTCACGACCACTTCTGCTGCTTGTTTACCCCTGTTTTATTTTCGATAGCTCACGAGATTGCGCCACCGAACCTTATTCAGCGCTGGATGGGGCATGCTCTGGCCTCCACGACAGCCATCTATTTGGACGCGGTGGGGGCAGAGGAACGGAAGTGCGCAGAACGCATGTGGTAGGAACGCCATGAGCGTCCTTCATTCGTGCCAAGCACCATGAGCTGCTTCTTAGCTGTCGATTTGCCACCGACCCGCGACGGGTAAAGCCAGCTCGCTTCCGCGCCTGCGGCTTGTGCAGCTCCGCTCCCTCCGGGCGTGAACGGGCTGTGACCCGACGCTCGTTGGTCGGTGGCCTTCTCTCCGCACGAAGCCGCGGCATGGCGCCCGGCGAAATGAAGGAGAGTTCCAATGGCAAAACAACAACCCCAACCGCAGCCCAGCAAACCGACCCATCGCCTTTACCGCGTCGATGGTGAAGGCAAGAAGTCCCGGTGGATCGAGATCGGAGCCGCCTGGCCGAACAAGGACGGCAATGGCTACTCGATCGACTGCGACGCGATGCCGATCAACGGTCGTCTCGTCATGCGCAAGATCACCGAACGCGCCCCGGCGCAGGAGGCAGCATGAGCGCGAGCGACATCATCGACTGGCAGGGCATCACCCTGTCAGTCGACTACACCCCGGATCGCTACGGCACCGGTGTGCATCACCTAGAAATCCGGGTGCTTCAGCCACTCGGGGCAATCCTCCCGGTGACGGACACCGGCTATCGATCCCATTTCTTCAGCGAAGAGGTCGAACCATACGGCGGACCCGCCGGGTATGTTCGAGACTGGCTCGATCGGCACGCCGCCTCGCCGGAATGGAAACGGCAGGAACTGGCGTCCCGGCAACTTCGCCTCTTCTAGTCTCGGCCGGCAGCACCGCTGCCGGCCGCTTACGCGTCCGACGCACCCGCAGTGTCAGGTACGCCTAAGCGGCGGATCGATGAAATGATCGGTCCGCCCGGTGGTCTCGCCCAGACCGACGCCGAATGCTCGTAAAGCGCCAACACGATGCCTTGTTGAAGCGGCGCGATAAGCTGATCCAACCCCTGGCCCTGCACCACAAACTGTCGCATCCCGAAATCGAGCGAGACCATTCGGTCGCCTACATACTCGACGGCCGCGAGGTGCGGGTAGGAAACGGCCCACCCCATCCACATCGCCGAGCGCGTCTCGAAACGGCGAAGATGCAGCATCATTGCCGGTCGCGATCGGCCGCGTTGAAGTACCCACGGTCGGTAATCGGTTGGATCGGCTAGCACATCCTCTTCCGGCTCCTCCCGGAGCGTCGGTGACGGAGGTGGCGGCGCGGCTGCCGCGCGCTCGCTGCCGCGTCCTTGCGGCTCAAACATATTGGTCCAGTGATTACCGGTCATGGGAATGCTCTTGCTTTGGAGGTTGGTGTCGTGGGATTTGATGTTCGGGCTCCGGGCTCAGCCGCGCTAGCTGGCGCTCGAACCAGCCGAAGAAGCGCTCCGCCCGCTTCGCCGGCTCGTCGCGCTTGCCGGCGACAGGGCCGGCCGGGTCGAACGCGGCTTTGGCGCGGGTCTCGACCTCGCGATAATGCCGGGCGGCCTGGAACTGGCCGAACCGCTCCCGCATGCCACCGTAGAGATCCTTCAAATACCAAGCGAGGCGGAGGGCCGGCTCCGGCATCCGCGCGAGCCCGCGCTCAACGAGGCTGCGCCGGTCGATCCGCTGGTCGGACCCGGCCCGCGCGAGTGCGTCATTGGCGATGTTCTCCCAATCCTCCCGACAACGCTCGTAATATTCGTTGGAGTTCCAACTATCGGCGTTCGACACGATCATGACCGGGCGACCGTCTGGGAGAGTCCGGCCGGACGGGTCTGGCACCCAATCGTGCCGAACCTTTTTGCCGAAACCGCCATCGGCCAGCGGACGCATGGTGAGCATGACATGGGCATGGGGTTGCTCAAGACCGTCGCTGGCGGTCTTGTTGTGCCAGCAAACGTCCGCCACCATGCCGCGCGCGACGAAGGCGCGATCAACATACTCCCGCACGACCCGTATCCGCTCGGGCGGATCGAGCTCGCGCGGAATCATGATGCGCAGTTCGCGGGCGGTCTGCGCATCCTTGCGTTTTTCGGCCGCGTCGACCGCGTTCCAAAATGCCTCCCGGCTCAGGTGCTGGACCCATGGCGGGGAACTATCTGGGAGGAGTAGTTCCCGGTGTTCGACCCCGCCGCGCTTACTGTAGTCATGCACGATGCCCTGCCGCTCGTCGCGAAGCCGTTCGCCCGCGCGGTACGCCGCTGCGGCGATGACCGATCGGCCAGCGCTGCGTTTGATCACCTGCATGCGCATGCTAAACTGCGCCATGACCCGCCCCCGGATCGCTCCGTGGCCCCCCTAAGTCCGTTGTCAGAAAAAGCCCAAGACAGGGTAAGAGTGCACAGATACGTCGCAACCGCGACGTGCACCCCTGCCGGAGGCTTTTGTCTGCCACTATGGGGGTGGCCGTGGTTAACGATCTGCTAATATGCCGAGGAAACAATCCGTTTCCCCAGCAGATTAGCCACCGATCGCGGCGCTCCCGACCGGGCCTGAGCGATGGCCCGATCGGCCTCGCGAGCCCACCAGTGCGCAACCAATGGTTGCGCTCCGGTGGGGCTGACGGGCTCGCCACGGCTTGCAGCCGAGCAAGCCCGCCGCGATCGGCGAGGGGGCTCAATAGCTCGCCGCTTGTCGTAGGCATTGGCAATGTTCCGGCAGCATGGCGAATGCCTGCTGCAGGGTCGGGATCGGCATCACCGGCCCCCGCACAGCAATCGTAACGAGATCGGATGTGCTGGGCCGGGCTCGCCGACCGAAGCCAATGCCGAGGCGTCGACCGATTGACACCACGACCCACAGCCCGAGGCCCAGCCCGATAAAGACGAGCCCGCCTAGCACCTGTGGATCGCGGATGTGGGTCAGGGCGAAGAGACCAGCGAGGACGGCGACGACGACGCGCGCGATCGCCATCCCTCGCTTGGGTCGCGGCGGCTGATCGGCCATGGCATCCCAGGCGCTCTTCCACGCCCGATACTCCATGACCGAGGCGTTCGCGCGCATCACGCGCTCAAGGATCACGCCCATAATCACCGCGAGGAAGAGGCCGTCGCCGCCGCGCAGCGCGCAGACGATGGCGAACGGCGCGCCGGCCAGGACGATAAGGCCCGCGATGACGGGATGCCCGACGACGCGGGCGGCTGGTGCCGGCGGCTTCATTGCTTGTATTCCACAAGCAAGGCGTTGGTGCCGGAGGCCTTGAACTGACGCCCGGCCTGGTACCAGACGGCGGAGACCCGATTACCGTTCGCAGGCCCGCCGGTCTTGAGCATCCTCCCGAACGCGCCCGGCTCGATCAGATGATCCATCTGCTCGGAATAGCCTTGCGACATCCCCTGGTTCGTCGCGGTCCCCCGGTTCCGGCCCCAGTTATCGGAGCCGCCTTCCGAACCGCCCCAATTCGATGAGGCCGACGAGCTGCTACCTTTACCCGAGGAACTGGAACCGCTGCTGCCGCCCCAGTTGCGTCCCCAGTTCGAGCCTTCGCCCAGGTTCATCCCGACGTTGGAAGAGCTGCCCTGCGTCTCGTTATAGCTCGTCCGATAGTGCTGGACCCGGCCCAAGGTCCGGGCGGCCCACTCATTGGTTTCGGCGCATGCGGAGCTGTGCCAGATCCGCGTGCCGAAATTGCCGAGCAGGTGGTGCACCCGCTCGCGGGCATTTTCGCCCGACATCTTGGCGTAGAAGGTCGGGAGGGATTGCGACAGGAAGATCGTGCCGCACCGCGACCCGCGGCATGTCGACAGGAACTCCGCGTCGTGGCTGTTGAGGAAATACTGCGCCTCGTCCGCATACAGAAAGACCGAGCGCTCCCGCTGCTCGGGTGGCAGTCCGTTGCGTGCCAGAACCGCTCGCTGCCACATGTATTTGTAAAGCTGCTGGGCAACGATACCATCTTCGTTCCGGGTGAGCGCTGGCATGTCGAGAACGATGATCGCGCCGTGGAAACATAGCTCCGGGAACAGAAGCGTATCGCCGCAAAACGCCTGCTCGAGCCAGCCATGGCAGAAGCGATCGAGTGCGGTGGTCAACGAGATGAGGATGTTGCCGCGCGTCTTCGGATCGAGCGCGGCGAACTCATCGCGCCAGTAGCTGACCACGCGCCCGCCGGTTGCGTCGTCCAACCGGCTCGCTGCCGCCGAAAACGCCTTGTAGAAATAGGACCCGTGTTGCCATTGCGGGTCTTGCATCTGCTCGGCCGACTGGGGTGCGGAACTGGCGAACCTCCGAATGTCCGCAAACGCTAACCCGCCCGTCGCCGCGTAGATGATGGGCAGGCTATTGCGGAGAACCTGCCTCGTCGTCTGGCCCCAAAACGCGTCGCTGGCCTTTCCAGGCATGGGGCTGGCGTTCTCGCACATTTCGATGATCGCCATGACCAACTCGGCGACGCCGTTGATGCCGCCTGGTCCCTGCCGGACTAGCTCGTAGGCGATGGGGTTGAACCCGGGCGCTTCGCCCCGCCAGATCACAAGAGAATTTAGACGACCAGCCTCTTCACAGTAGCGTCGCCAACTCTCCGCTTCTTCGGGTTTGGCGCAAAGCACCAATCCGCCCATGCCCGCGCGCAGCAGCGGCATCGCGAGATGCTTACCGCTCCCGCTCGTTTTGCCGGAGCCGGACTGCCCCAACGCGAGGACATTCTGATGGAAATCGCGAACGGTAAAATAATCATCGCTGCCCGATAACCGGAGGAGGCGTGAATCTGACGAGAAGGGGGTCATTTCTCACCCCCTTTCTGGTCCCAGAGGTCGCGCACAAAGCGCACCCCGCCACTGGTTTTGCCGTTCCCGACGCTACTGTTCGTTTGAATGCTGCGGGCTAGTTCGGAGAGGGTGATCTTGGCCCGATCGTCAGCAAGCGGAAAGAGCTGCCACAAAGACGTGATCATCGTACTGCTCCCGACTAGCGATCGATCCCTCGATCAAGGTCCCAAGGGTTGGGTCGCGGCTCTTCGTCGCGTTCCTGGGTCGGCGTCTGGCGGTCACGGCCGGGCGGCACTGGATGCCGCCCGAACCACGCCTCATCGATCAGCTTTTGGCGGACGTCGGCGACTGCGCCGCCGAAGGCGCTGATGAACCAGTTACTCATCGAACTGGGCTCCGCATGTTTCACAGCGCCAGCGCATACGGATGAAATTTACGATGCGGACGCTGGCGAGGCCGGTGAGAACGTCGGTGGCTGCACCGATATCGCCACATTCGCGGAGCATTCGCGCAGAGCGTGCAGCCAGACGATAAGGCGTCTCGTCGACGAGGTTGGAGCAAAAGGCGTTTGAACTGCAATTCGGACACATGGTATCTCTCCGGGGAAAAGGCGCGCAGCGAGGCCAGCGGGCCGAGGTTCAGCGAAACTCGAAACCGCAATCGGTGCAGCGCTTCAGGCCGCCACCGGGCCAGCGCTTCCACGCCGCACGTCCGACGATGATCGCCGTCGCGAAGGTCTTCGCGATCGGGTGCGGATGGCCCTGCGCCGCCTGCGCCACCAAGCGCAGTTTGGCGGTGCGGACATTGTAGTCGACGCGCTCGTCCTCGGCGCTTTCGACCGTATTCTTTTTGCAGTGCGGGCAAGGTGGAAAAAACATCGGGAATCTCCAGAAAAAGGGCGCGCGTCTCCGTTGCGCGAACCACGCGCGCCAGGTGGTTTCAGGTTGTCGGGGGTTACTTTTTGTCGTTGATCCAGCGGCGTGACAGGTCGCACGCTGCGGTGATGCCGGCGCTCGGTCCGAGGATCGCGCCGGTAACTACGCCGGCTGCCGCTCCGATGAGCGTTCCGACGATACGTTTCTTGAAGTCCATGATCGTTCTCCTTCGCACGGCGCGAGTCATCGCTCGTCGCAGTGGCCCGCGCCGTCGTTCAAGGTCAGATTGTTCAGGATTGTGGTTGGCTAGTCGCCCTTGCGAGGGCCGCCGTAGCTACCGATCAGGCCGCCGATGATGCCGCCGATCGGCCCCGCGAGAATGCAGCCGATGAAGGCGCCGTTGATCGCAACGGCAGCCCGGATCGGTATCATCTCACGGTAAGTCAGTTTGTCGCTCATGTTGATCACTCCGCGGGGAAACCGGAGCCCCTCGGACGGCGCGACTCGGGGAAGCGCCGCATGACCAACATGGATAATTACTTCATACGTGTCAACACGCATGAACTATTCCTAGCTGTTTTCTCGATAAGCGCGCCTGCGCTCGGTGTCTACGAGTCTACGTGCCTCGCTTAGAGTCATCGTCGTTGGTTTCTCGGGATCGGCCTGCAATTCGGCTAGCCGGCGAGTGAGCGCCTCACTTACTGTGGGGAGGTCCAGGTCACCCGGCATGTCATTCTTCCGAAGCCAATTATCGAGAGCCGTAGAGAGCGACGGATCCAAATCGCGGATGTGCGCACGAGTTAGCCCATTGCCTAACCAAGGCCGGTATGCGCGCCTTATAAAGTCGACGGGCGTTTCAGGATTTCCACGAGCGCCTGTCCAAAGTTCAGGCGCAACTGCAGGCATCTCCATCGGCGCTTCCCGCGTCGCTGAATATTGCTTGTGAAGCTCCGGGAACAGTCGGCGAGCGAAGTCCGCTACCCCTTGGCCGGCATGCTCAATGGCGAACTCTTCAAGGCGCGCCAGTCGCCCTTCAACGGAATCACCAACTAACTGTTGCTCGCTTTGTATAGATAGCCCGCAATATTTTCGGTATTTCAACAAATATTCAGATATAAGATCAATAAAATCTACCGAATACCGTTCAAATATATCACGATTTTGTAGAGGTATGTTAGAAAATTCTTCGAGCTTTAGTTTCGCATAGGCCGAAGACATGTCCTTCAGATCGCGCTCTACGGTATCGAGCGAGTCCCTTATTTCTTCATCCCGCTCTTTACTTCGATAATCACTTCGCAAGAATTGCGTTAGGTTGCCGCAATGGTAAGCAGCGCTTTGGAAGCTTGATGAAAGCGCCTTCCAGCTTCCCGGATCGTTGTACCAACTCGCACCGCTAACCGGAGAGTTGCGAAGCCATCTTTCCCCCACGGCCCGCAAGTTATCGGAAAGCCTCGTAAGCTCTGCCAAAGGTTCGTGGAGAATGGTCATATGCTCTTGTCGAAAATCTCGCGTCCCCACCCGAACCTACTTCCGAGTCTGTCCATCCATCAAATGGGGTATGACAGCGGGTCCGCGCAATAGGCCGGCCCTTTGCCCCCCAACCTTGAGCCCGTAAATTGAGCAGTCGGGCTAAGCCCTAGCTGCTTCGGCCGCGATATGACCTGCCAGTGTCGTAACAAACGTCTTGAGACTCGTGAGCTGGGAAAGCTCGCAAAACTCGCCGGTGGTGGAAGCCGATCGGGGTGAGGCGAGAAGGGCCGCGGAGGTGTAGAGATTTTCTTTCACGAGCCGCTCGCATAGGAGGTCATAGCGCTTCAAGTACGATGCCCCCTGAAACTCGGGGAACACCTTGAAATGCGGAGAGCGGTCGCGAACCGGCGTTCGTGATTTCGGCTCATCCTCAACCATCATTAGCCAGCCGAGGAACGGTTTGGGCTGGTTGCCCAGCGAGCCCTCACGATACGCGGTCCAGAAATCATGGGCCGTGCCGATCGCTTCCTCGGTCCGGTTGTTGAAATTATTGCCGAATGACGGCCCGACCTGGCTCTTCAGCTCAACGGCGGCCACCAACCGGCCTTCGTTGATGACCAGCAAATCCCATTTCTTCGTCGGCCTAAAATAGCCGGGCAGCGTGACCACCGCACTGGTCTGATGCAGATGGGCGTGACCCAGCCCGTTCGATTTCACAAGATCGACGATGAGCGCAATGAAGCCGTCCATGTTCTTGCCGGCGGTGACGCCGGCCCGCTCACCCTGGTCCGCATTGCCAGCTTCGATTTGCTTCTGACGGGCTTTCTCGCGGTTTCCCCAAAACGCCATCGTCGCTTCGCGCGCCTGGCGCTCATAGTCGGCCAAATTGAGTGTCATGCTTTGGCCCCGTCCGTGATCAGTGCGTCGGCCTCACTCGCCGACAGGTGATAGAGATCAATCATCGCCGCGTCGCATCGATCGCGTTGCCGGCTGGTCCCGGCGGCGATCAACTCTGCTCGCACAGCGTCTGGAACATCGGCCCATGCCGGCACGCGAATGCGGCGGAGATATTGCGCCTGAAACCGCAGATAGCCGCCACGCATTTTCGTCGAATAGGTCGCAATGAACATCCGCGCGATACCGGACAGAAGGACAGCCTGAAGCGCCCGCAAATCCCATGTGTCAGAGGTGATAAAATAGAGGTTATGATGGGGATAATAGCGCCCTTCGTCATAGACGATATGGGCTTCACCCTTGATGTCCGGGATGAGCAGCTTTGGCTTGCGAACCAGCTCCGGATAGATGCGATCGATGGTCCGATACCAGTTCGCGGGCGTCTTTTGCGCGACATGCCGACCGGCAATATCGGTGCGCCGCGCTTCGAGATACCGTTTGAGGCGAGGATATTTATCCAGTGAAACTAGCCCGCCAATATCTGCGAACGGGTTGACCACGCCTTTGCCTCGCCACGCAATCTCACCCGACATGATGTCACGGGTCATGACGAGGGGGAGCTTTCGGTCATCTTCGACATCGAGATCGTCAAGGTTGCCGATGAAGGCTTGGTCCGCTCCCGTCGCGACACCGATACCGACCTTACAACCGGCTTCCTCCAACGTCGGAAAACGGGTCTCCAGCGCGCGCACCAGCTCGATCCCGGCACTCGCTTCCACGATCCACGGATCTCCGCCGTTACGGGCGATTTTCGCCGTGTGGACCATCGTCGCGGTAGGCGCATCAGCGTGCAGAGCCTTGGCTAGGCTGGAAAGATTGCTTGCTGAAATCTCTGGCCGCTTCGCGACCTTCGTCGTGTCGCCTGCCTCGTTGGCGATGATGAATATACCGGGATAGGCGATCACATCCGTCGTGAACGCCGGCGTATCCACCATGTCGATAAAGGTGCGAAGGTGATACCCGCCCGCCACAAGTTCACGCAGCGGACGCCCGTAGCGGTTCTTCATCCAGCGATCGGCGCAGATGAAGCCCAGCACGCCGCCCGGATTTAGCAGCGCCAACGATCGTTCGATGAACGGGATATAGATGTCGGCGCGATCATAGATCGTGCGGTAGCGTCGGCGGTACTCTGCCATCAGTGCATCCGCGATCAGCTCCTGCCGCACATAAGGCGGATTGCCGATCACAACATCAAAGCCGTCCTCGAAGTCGGTCAGCAGGAAATCGCCTTGGACCAGCCATGTTTCGCGCAGGCGTACCGCTGTCTCACGACTGAGCCCCTGCGCGACAAGCAGTCGCTCCAGGCGATCGCCCGTCGATAGGTAGCTTTCGCGGTGAAGCTCGACCGCGCGGATGGCAGGAGCCAAATCGACCTCGGGATTCTTTCCGCCATGCTTCCGGTACGCAATCAGCAATCGCTCCACGGCACGCAGGAGGAAGTCACCCCCGCCGAACGAGGGTTCGAGGAGCCGCTTGTTGTGAAGCGGCAGCGCGGCATCGTATCCGCTCAAATCGAGAATGAAATCGACGACCTCAGTTCGGGTGAAGATCGCACCGCGGGCCTCTACACCCGCATTCGCCATATCGCTGACGGCTCGCTCAATCGGGCATTCGCCGAACAGGGGCGGCTGATACTCGTGGGCGACGGCTGTTTTCAATGCGACCTCGGAGGTTGATTTGGACGCCATCCAAATTAGAACAGAATGAGAACGTGAGCAAGGACGCATCAGCGCTAAGCTGTTTGAGGCGGATCATCAACCGCTCCCATGCCAGTGCTCCACCGCTGCTTATATCGATTGACGTGACCGCCATCCTTCGTCCAGCCAAAGTTAGAGACCGATGATGGTTGTCACGCGTGGGCGCGGGTGAACATTGCATGGTCAAGCGGTCTGGTAATCTCGACGGTCGGATGGCAATTCACGTAGATTACGCGCGGTGAACCGGCCAACCGAGAAAACTGGCCGATGCAAATAGCTTAATGTATATTCCGCCTCATCAGCGCTTCATGCGCGGAGGGGGAGCATTGGAAGAGGCACTACGAGAAGTAGCAGAGACCGATTTAGAAAATCTCGTAGCTGCCCTGCGGCGCGATTATTCGAAGCTCTCCGCCCGCCTTCGTGAGTTGGACCATAGCGTCGTCTGCGAGGGCGCGGGTGTAACGCTGAGACTGCATTTCCCAGCGTTTCGCCAAGGCAAGGCCACCGTTTATGAGTTAGTGGAAGCCATATCGCGATACATGACCCCGTATGCTCTTTCGCGATCGGAAATCTCCGCGCTTGATGCGAAGTATGGAAAGATCTCAGCCGAGAGTTTTCGAGCAGAGTCCAAGGTGCTCGATGAGACCGCCGTCAGACTTTTCAAAAAGGCAAATGAACTGACGGGCCGGAACGGCGAATGCGGGGAGTTACTGCTGTACCTGCTGACTGAGTGGGTCCTCGGTGCTCCTCAACTGATCGCGAAGATGGTCCTCAAGACCAACCCGGAAATGCCTGTTCACGGGGCGGATGGGGTCCATGTGCGATATTGTCCCACTACGGCTCGCTTGTATATCTACTGGGGTGAGGCAAAGCTGCACGCCGATCTGTCAGGCGCCATTACTGATGCGGTAAAGTCCATCAACGCTGCCATGGACCCCAAAAAGATGCAGCACGAAATCGATCTCGTTAAGAGAAACATCGATTTCTCTGGTTTCGACCCTGTGTCGAAGGCAGAAATTCTCACCTTCCTCGACCCCATGGAGGAGCGCTACAACAAGCGCTTCGACGTAATCACCGCCCTGATCGGGTTCAACTTTGACGCTTACAGCGCAGTCGGGCCTGCGGACGCGGACGAGGCGGAAGAAAGGTTTAGAGCGCTTGCGACTGCGGAGCTCGAAAAACTTGCGCCCGCTGTCGCCGAGAAACTGCGGGACGCCGGCCTGGAGGGCAGCACGTTGGAACTGTTCTTCCTCCCCGTGCCGAGCGTGCAGGAGCTGAGAGACCTGTTCCAAGCAAAGATCGGCTGGAAAGTCTCGTAGTGCAGGAGCTTGCGGACAAAGTTTGGTCGAATCCGCGCTTTCATGCGGTAGCCAGTCGCCTTCAGCAGGCTTGGATCGCCCATGAAGTGAACGCGGCATTCGACGGCGCTCCAGGCCTGGAGGATGTCTCTAAAGCGATTCGAGCCTCCGCGATCCTCGCTTGTTCGGTCCGCCCCGAACATCGCGATAAGGCGTACAGGGTCGCCACGTCCGCATTTGAACTATACGGAGCAGAGCAGCTTCCACTTGATCAGGCAGTCCGGGTCGTTCTGGCTCGGCTCGGGAACTTCCCGGCATTGCAGACGCGTCAGCAGATTGCGGCCGCGGGCGGAGATTTGCCCATTTCGCTAGCCGCGGAAGAGCTGGCCGTTTCTGAACGGAGAACCGTACAGCTTGACGATCGCGTCGTCACGCTCACCGACTTCCAGCACCGGCTTTGGACGAAGCTGAAAGCCAAACGACGGCTTGCGGTGACTGCGCCAACGTCTGCCGGAAAATCCTTCATCCTTCAAAACTTCCTCGCTTCGCTGTTCGACACTCCTGAACCTCAATCGGTGGTGTACTTGGTGCCGACCCGAGCCCTCATCGCTCAGGTCTCTCAGGACCTCAGGGCTATTCTAAACCGGCCCCGCCGTGGGCAATTTCACCCGGTGGACATCGCCACGGTGCCAATCGAGGCGGGAGTGACGCTTCCGCGAAGGGCAGTCTACGTGATGACCCAAGAGCGGCTCCAGCTAACACTTAACGCGCACCCGCTCTTTTCGGCTGATGTCATCATCGTAGACGAGGCGCATTCCATCGCCGATGGATCGAGAGGTGTATTGTTGCAGTGGGTCATCGAGGACCTGATCAAGCGACAACCAGACGCCCAACTTCTCTTTGCCAGTCCAGGTGTTCGGAACCTGGACGTTTTCGGACGCGTGCTTGGTCTAACCGATGTGGAACGACTGCCGTCTCACGAGCCAACCGTTGCTCAAAACTTCCTCTGGGTACAGGTCAAAGAGCCGAAGGACGGCCGCATGGCCCTCCACGTCGTTGAGCGAAACACGGCGCGGGTACTTGTCGCTGAGTTCGACCTCGAACGGAGAACGGTCACTCGGATCGAAAAGCTCGTTAACGTTGCGGAGCGTCTGGGCCGAGGCGCGAGCAATATCGTCTACGCAAACGGTGCCGGGGACGCAGAGAGTATCGCACTCGAATTGGCGGCTCGTTTCCAGACGCGCGAGCCAACCACTCGGCAACTGGCGCTAGCCGCTTTGATCAGCGAAGCGGTCCACAACTCATATGCACTGGTTGAATGTGTAAGGCGGGGAATTGCCTTTCACTACTCAAATATGCCGACGCAGGTCAGACAGGCTGTCGAAAAGGCGGTCATCGAAGGCGATATCGATTATCTGGTTTGCACCAGCACCCTGTTGTCCGGCGTGAACCTGCCTGCAAAAAACGTATTCATGTTTCGACCGGAGAAAGGCCAGGGCAGTGCGCTGGAAGCCGTGGATTTTTGGAACTTAGCAGGGCGAGCCGGACGCCTGCTGAAGGAGTTTCAGGGCAACATTTTTCTGATTGATTATCCCGACTGGAAAAAGAAGCCGCTAAACGACGAACGCGAAGTTGACATCGTACCAGCGATCGAATCCGGCGTGCTGTTGCACCGGCGGGAGTTGCTTGGAATCATCGAGCGAGCGAACGGTCGAGATAATGACCTTGAGGCGGTATTTGTCCGGCTTCTCGACGATCTTGCTCAAGGCTCTTTGCCGACAGTGCTCGGTCGCCTTTGCGAAGAACATGGCGTCGCGCCAGCGCAATTAGAACCACTAACGCAGGCGCTAGAGCAGGCCGCGAGCAGAATCACCCTTCCCGCCGACGTGCTACGGCGGAGCGCTAATATATCCGCGCACAAACAAGAGCAGCTTTACGCGATCCTGCGTCGGCGAGCCAAAACCTCTCGAGGGGCCGCGCGCGCGCTACTTCCGAAACACCCACGGGACGATGGCGCGTATGATTCATACGCAGATATCCTGAGGCTTTGCCATCGAGTGATCTTGGGCCGACCAAAGGAAAACAGATATCACCGGTTTATCGCGCTGATCGCATTGTGGTGGATGAGTGGCTATCCGCTGCCCAGGATCATCCAGAAGCGGATCAACCGTGAGCCGACGAAGGACAAACGTCTCATCGTGCGCGAGACGCTCGAACTCGTGGAACGCGATGTCCGATATCAATGCGTCCGCTTGTTCGGTTGCTACACTTCGATATTGATGCAGGTTCTTGAAGATCTCGATATGCAGGACGTGCTCGCAAACATGCCTGCCGTACCTCTTTTCCTGGAGGTAGGTGCATCCGATCGCACGATGATTAGTCTTATGGCCATCGGTCTGAACCGGACGATTGCGCTGAAGCTGGCTACCATCGCCCCGGGACGAAATATGCAAGTTCCCGCGATATTGGAGTGGTTGCGCTCGGCCAACCTCGAAAAGGCTCAGCTCTCACTGCTCATGCGCGAAGAGCTGTCAGCGATCCTTGCAGGCACCGGCAACGTAATTCCGTTGCGCTAAGATTTCACGGTTCTGAATCGTATTTTGCGCTGCCTACGGCCCGCGTCCTATGCGCTTCGCGCACCGAGCCTGTAGTCTCGGCCTGGCGGTGACGGCCGACTAGCGCAGCCGGGGGCTTTGCCCCCCACGAATTGCAACGGTGTCCCCAGCTTTCCGCACTTCGCTTGTGCAAGCTGGGTGATCCCCCTCCGTTGCAACTCGCACCCCCCATTCTCGCCGAAGGGCAAGGGTTCAGCAGACGCATGAACCCCTAGCCCCAAGGAAGAGAAAGTGACCAACACCCTTCGCATCTATGTCGCCTGTCTCGCGGCTTACAATCAGGGCATTCTCCACGGCGCGTGGATCGACGCGGCCACCGATGCATGGACCATCTGGGATGGCATTGCGGCGATGCTGGCGCGTTCGCCGGTGGCGGATGCGGAAGAGTTCGCCATTCACGATTACGAAGGCTTCGGGCCGGTACGCATCGAGGAATACGCAGGCATCGAGCAGGTAGCCGAGACCGCGAAGTTCCTCGTGGAGCATGGCGACGTTGGCGCGGAAGTTTTGGCCTATTTCGGGGGCGATTTGGACGAGGCGCGCGGGGCGATGGCTGACCGCTATCTCGGTTGCTTCGCTAGCCTCGCCGATCACATGCAGGAGACCATGGAAGGCGCAATTGAGATACCGCAAGCGCTGCGGTTCTATGTCGATTGGGAGGCGATGGCGCGGGATGCGGAGATGAGCGGCGATCTGTTCACCATCGAGACCGGCCATGAGAACGTCCACGTCTTCGCTAGCCATTGAGGCGGATCGGCAACCGCGCAAACCGAAGTAGCTAAGTTGTGGCCGGATTTATGAATCCTTGCCTGAACTATTGCATTTCGCTAAACATTTTCAAATGAAACGAGCATTTTCTCTCGTCGAGCTTTCTATTGTGCTCGTCATTCTTGGGCTACTAGCTGGCGGTATACTTGCCGGACAATCGCTTATTCGAGCGGCGGAGTTGCGAGCAGTCGGTTCGGAATATGCTCGCTGGCTTACAGCAACGAACGCGTTTCGTGATAAATACATGGGCATTCCCGGAGACATCACTAACGCAACCCTATTTTGGGGCGCGGCCAGCAATTGTTTTAGCGGGAGCGGTGGGGCCGCTATAGTGACGTGCAATGGCAATGGCGACGGCCTTCTCGCTTCGTCCTATGGAGGTACGGCTTACAACGAGCGCTTCACTTATTGGCAACAGATGGCCGACGCCGGGCTGATAGAAGGAGCTTACACAGGGTTCAACGATGCCGCTGGCGTAAATTATGCAAGCTTACTCAATTCGCCAACTTCAAAACTTAATGGAGCGATGTGGTACGCGTTCAATAACAATGCGACTTTGAGCGGCAGCTCCGTCTGGTTCGACGGTAATTATACTCGGAATATGCTGCAGTTATCTTACGGAAATTCGGTGACCAATCGTCTGCTGAAGCCGGAAGAAGCTTGGAATCTCGATACAAAGTTGGATGACGGCATGCCCGCGCGCGGCCGCATGATGGAACGGATTTGGAATGCGTGCACGAATGCAGCCAACAGCGCAGACCTAAATGCCAATTATTTGCTAAGCGCCACCGCCGTTGCATGCGTGCCAACCTTCGATATTCGCTGAAACCATGCACACCCGACGTCAGATCAAAAGGGCGCGTTTGACTGGCATACGCCCTTCGTTTGGCAAAATATTCCGCTCCAATGTGACTCCAATGGTTGGCGTCAGCGGCCAAGCATTCGCCGGACAACGGTGGCGGCCTAGCTGAAGGCATCTAAGCCACAGGAGGGAAGCGGACGACGGTGGCGAGAAGGCTGGCCAGTTAAAAAGGCTGGACAGGGTCAGCACCGCAGATCATGAGTATGCGTGCCGCAGCGCGATCAAAGCTCGGACCGAAATTAGCACATTATGCTAGCGCACTATCTGGGTATTAAGCCAATTAATGGCCCAAAATCAGTTAGTTGTGTGCTTCGTGTACGGGACTTAAAATCCCTCGCCCTCTGGGTGTGCGGGTTCGAGTCCCGCCGTCCGCACCAGCGTTATATAAAAATGCCGCCCAGCGACTGGTTCGAGGTTTGCGCGGTGCGGATATCGCCGCTCGACCTAGCGCTAAAGCGGACTGACGCTTGATCGAATCAGCGTGCGCCCACAAGGCGGTCCAGCGCCACAAACTCTGGCCCCAGGCTTCGCAGGGAACGGGCACCTGAATTCACCTCCCCCTAAGGCCTTCCTTCTCCCATATTTCCTGTATCTGGGTCAATTACTATTGGAATATCCAAAGGGTCGTAAGTCGACTTTACTAGCGCGTTTATATTTAAAGAGTAGGCGATACGATCTTCATTTTTAACATTATTAATATCATTTCTGATTAGCCGATAAATCCCATTATCAAGTACTTGGTAGTAATTTTTCATGTGCAGGACTACGGTTGATCGACTAAGCCCACCAGGATCAATAAAGCCTTTCATGTCGTAATGATCTGCATCATAGAAGCTTTGATTGAGGCTTGCGGGGTCGCCATTTTTTCCAACGCCGAGCATGCCTGATTGAAGTTTTTTACCAAACATAACGGGATAGAGGTCATGATAGCCAACCCCCCCATTCCTGATATAGATAACAATGTGGTGTTGCTGACTGAATGCGAAGTCCTTTAGGCCCGCCCAATAGTCGTGCGTATCGCCCAAGAGATGGCTCGCCGGCACAGGATATTGATTTGGGTCTGGCATTGGAATTGGTGTTGAAGATTGATATCCTGGAGGAAATGATGCCTCTTTGTTCACTCGGTTGATTAAGTCGCATACTTCATTTTTTATATCTTCCCACTCCGATCCGCCGCTAGAATTTGGGAAGTGGAACTTCGCTATCTCAAGCTTAACCGGATCAAAAGCGATATTGATATAAATCAGGCATATTTTTGTAGGATTAAATTTAACCCGCCCCGTTGACGGCTTTGGATCACCTGGACGCCATTTCCATGGATACTCACCATTATTGTCGTTCGGATCGATACTCTTCGAACAAGCCCTGCCTTCCTTTGGCGGTGGACATACCGTTTCTTTTGGGCCGGAACACCCACTTAAGGCTGCCGTCAGCCCGGCACCAATTAATAGGCTCCTGCGATCCACACTATCCATAATGTATATCCTTCTCAGCCGATGTCTTTACGCAACTCCGCAATCTGGCCAGCGCGCTGCGGGAAATCCTGCGTAAACCTGTGAAGATAGTTATTCGCTTCTGCCTGCATACGATGCGAACCGACCTTCGCCAGCCGCTCCGCCTTCGACCACCAAAGCAAGATCCTGAGGCCAGTCTCTAACACCTGACTGGCGCTATGATCTGTGAGTTTGGGCGCAATCACAGCCCAGCGTCGTTTGAGCAGCGCCGCAGCTTTTATTGGCTGTCCCGTGTCGATCCAGATTTTCGCCAGCCCAATATCAGGCCAACTCCGGCGCTTGAGATATTCCGCGTTGTCCGGATCAACGGATAACAGTCCGTCCATCAGCTTGGCCTCTACCTGTCGGCTAGCGATCGCTCCTGCGTAGTCCTTCCGCGCGAGCAGCACCCGAGCCATCCAACCATAGCGATTAGCAACATCCTGGGTTACTTTACGGCTCCCAGCCGACCTCGCGAGCGCAGATTCCATATGATGGATGCTCGCCTTACAATGACCGGCAGCAGCATCCAGATCGTGATTATCGTGATAGTCGAGATCGCACAGGTTGCCCTCAGCATAGGCCTGTTCAGCCTCACCTCGCACGCTTCTAGGCTCCATAGCCGCAAGTGCCATCGCCTGAGTGCGGTAACCTCGCCAGTGCCGCGTCGCGGTCGTGCGATCACCCTTTTCCCAAGCTGTATTTCCCACCCAATACTCGCTTTGCGCGTGCGCAAAGATGGCGTCGGCGTCGCGCGGTCTCCGCGCAAGGATTGCAGCGGTAGCCCGATGGGCTTCGACAAATCGTATCAAAGCGTGATCGAGTTCGCCGCGCTGGTCGTAATCCTCCCCGATTGCCTGTAGCACTCGCGCCCTGCGTTCGAGGCTCGCGTCAGGCAATGATGCGAGGTTCTGAGAGCCGCCGTAATATTCAATCGCGCGGGCATCGACCTTTGCCATGACCTGTGGCCGATCGGCTCCCCTCAACTCTTCGCGAAGCGTCGTAAGCATGAATTCCACGAGTCCTTCCGCGCCAGTTCGCTGTCGCTCCGCTTCAATCCGCTGGCGTTCCGCCTCAGCCTGAGCGCTGCGTGCGACCACCAGCAACACGCTCATGATTATCACCAGCACCCCCGCCCCAAGCGTGATCGCCGTCACGCGCCGGATCTGGCGTTGGGCGTCGCGTTGCACCAGCGCGTCGAACGGGATGCCGGTGAGGCCGGCGACGATCTTGAGGAAGGCGAGCCGCTTGCCGTCGCCCTCGCGGCGGAAGTCCGCCGCCAGCGGCTCGATGCCTTCGGTGCGCAGCGCATCCGGGAGCGAGGTCTCGGGTTCGCCGCGGGCTAGCGCGACCAGCACCGGCGCGCCGGGATGAAGCTCGCGGAATAATTTAATCTCGAGCGCCACCCACCGCGACCCCGCAGCATCCGGCGACGCCACAACCACCAGCGCCGACGAAGCCGCGATCGCCTCGCGCACCGCCGCCGACAAATCCTCCGCCGCCGACAGGTCGGCACGGTCGCGGAAGAT
>Ga0207703_10000206_pt1 | contig 68955 bp, 58 predicted proteins | sample KBSSwiS12_FD_184304 | JGI IMG/M metagenome (GOLD analysis project Ga0207703, IMG submission 184304) | Switchgrass rhizosphere microbial communities from Kellogg Biological Station, Michigan, USA - KBS Switchgrass S1-2 (SPAdes) (version 2) | ecosystem: Host-associated > Plants > Roots >...
GCAATTGCTCGAGGAGCTGCGCGCGATCACGGCGCCCGATGCCACGATGCTATCGGTGGCGCTGCGCGAATTGCGCAACCTTGCGTAGCAGGAGCAAGGCATCACCGAAGGCGGGAGCCCATCGGGATTGCCACGCTGATTTCAGTGTCAGTCGGTGAGAACGATGCTGCGTCTGGTAATGACTTCGCCCAGCCGCTGCCGCTCCTTGGCCATGTAGGTTTCGAACGCCGCCTGCGAATCGCCCGCCGGCGTCGCGCCTGTCGCGAGCACCTTGTCCTTCACGTCGGCCTGGCTCATGACCCTCACGATCTCGCCGTTCAGCTTGGCAGCGATGTCCGGCGGCGTGCCGGCCGGCACCACAATGCCCCACGTCTGCGTGATCTCGTAACCCGGCACCGTGTCGCCGATCGTCGGCAGCGCGGGCAGGCTGGGGTTGCGCTCGCTGCCGGTGGTCGCCAGCGCGCGCACGCGACCGCCGGTCATGTGCGCGCCCGCGGCGATCGGCGACGTGATGATGTACTGCGCGTTGCCCGCGATGACGTCCGTCAGCGCCGGCGCCGCGCCCTTGTACGGCACGTGCACGACCTTGATGTCGGCCAGCAGGTTCAGCATCTCCCCGGCCAGATGCGCGGGCGTGCCCACGCCGGCCGACGCGTAGTTGAGCGCGCCGGGCTTCTCCTTCGCGAGCTTGATCAGCTCGGCAATGTCCTTTGCCGGTAGCTCGTTGTTCACGACGAGGACGTTGGACGCGGTCGCGATGCGCGAGATCGGCACGAAGTCCTTGACCGGGTCGTACGGAAGGTTCTTGCGCAGGTTGGGCAGGATCGCGTAGATGGCCGTCGTCGTCAGCAGCAGCGTGTAGCCGTCCGGCGCGGACTTCGCCGCCATCTCGGCCCCGAGCGCGCCGCCCGCGCCGGCGCGGTTGTCGACGACCACCTGCTGGCCCAGGCCGTCCGACAGCTTCTGCGCGAGGAGGCGACCGAGCTGGTCGGGCGCCCCACCGGCCGAATCCGCGACGATCAGCTTGATGGGACGGTTGGGATACGGCTGCGCGCTTGCGCCGAGCGCGCAGAGCATGGACGCCGCGAACAGCAGGACACCACGGTACAGGCGCTTCATGTCTCCTCCGGGACGGCGGCGCAAGCACCGAGAATACTCGACCGCCTGGCCATGCGATACTTTCCCGCATGCGCGCTAGCAACCTGCTCGTGCTGATGTCCGACGAGCACAATCCGAAGTTCCTCGGAGCTGCCGGCCATTCGTTTGTCGCGACGCCGAACCTCGACGCGCTGGCCGCGCGGGGGACGCGCTTCACGTCGGCGTACACGACCTGTCCGATCTGCGTACCGGCGCGGGCGGCGTTCGCCGTCGGCCGCTACGTGCACGAGGTCGGCTACTGGGACAACGCCGACGGCTACGACGGCGCGATCCCGAGCTGGCACCACGCGCTGCGCGACGCCGGGCATCGCGTCGTGTCGATCGGCAAGCTGCACTTTCGCGGCCGTCCTGGCGACGACCACGGGTTCTGCGAGGAGATCGTGCCGATGCACATCATCGAAGGCATCGGCGACGTCAAGGGGCTGGTCCGCGAGAACATTCCCAAGCGCAAGGGCGGTGACAAGATGGCCAGCCGTGCGGGCCCCGGCGAGTCGCCTTACACGGTGTACGACCGCGACATCGCGTCGCGCGCGCAGATCTGGCTGCACGAGGAGGCGCCGAAGTGGCGCGATCGCCCGTGGGTGCTGTTCGTGTCGTTCGTGCTGCCGCATTTTCCGCTGACCGCACCGCCGCAGTGGTTCTACCGCTATTGGCAGCAGGACCTGCCGATGCCCAAGCTCTACGCGGAGGACGCGCGCCCGCATCACCCGTTCCTCGACACGTACGCGCATACGGTCGACTACGATGCGCACTTCGCCACCAAAGCGGATGTGAAGCGCGCGATAGCCGGCTATGCCGGTCTCGTGTCGGCGATGGACGAGAACGTCGGCTACGTGCTGCGCGCGCTGCGCGACGCGGGCCTCGCGCAGGACACGCGGGTGATCTATACGAGCGATCATGGCGACAACGTCGGCGCGCGCGGCTTGTGGGGCAAGTCCACGCTCTACGAGGAAAGTGCGGGCGTGCCGCTGATCGTGGCTGGCCCGGACGTTCCGGCCGGACGCGTCGTCGCCACGCCCGTGTCGCACGTCGATTGCGCGCCGACGATTCTCGAATGCGCCGGGCTGCTGCCGCGCGTCGGCGGCCGCGCGCTGCCCGGCGCCTCGCTGTTTGCGCTGGCGGAAGGCGCGATGCCTTCGCGTCCGGTCATTTCCGAGTACCACGCGATTGGTTCGGTCGCGGGCGCGTACATGCTGCGCTTCGGCCGCTGGAAGTACTGCCACTACGTCGGTGCACGGCCGCAGCTCTTCGATCTCGACGCGGATCCGGAGGAACTGGCCGACGTTGCCGGCGACCCGCGACATGCGACCGCACTCGCCGAAGGCGAGCGGCTGTTGCGCGCGGCGCTCGATCCGGAAGCAACCGACGCGCGTGCCAAGCGGCGGCAGGCGGACCTGCTCGCGCAATTCGGCGGGCGCGAGAAGGCACTCGCGCGCGGCGATCTGGGCTTCACGCCCGCGCCCGGCACCGCGGCCGAGATCAACTAGCCGCGGATAACGGGTGGGCTTGCGATGCCAGCGCACCGCGAAGCTAAGCGGTGAGACCCGGTCCCATCGCGCTTATGATGCGCCCACTACCGCCCGGCCAGCGGCTCCCGCCAGCCGACGTAGCGCTCGGGTGGAACGCCCGCTCGACCGGTGACGCGCTCGCCGGCGAGGCAGATCCGCGGTGCTGCCGGCCTTGAGGGCACGAAAAGCTGCTCGAGCAAGTCCGGCTAGGCGTGATTGCTGCCCAGCCGGTACATGCCGCCGATGGCCGGGCGCATCAGCGCAACGGCCTCCTTGTGGCGCCAGGCGGCGTGGGCGAGGTTCCGCAATCGGGGGCACGTAGTCGCGCACCACGGGGGCGACGGTACCGCTGGGAAGATTGGGCAAGATTCAGCGGGGCCATGACCATGCCGGAAGTCTCATCGTGACCGGCCACTCGATAGCCAATAGCTGAGTTGAAGGATCCTGAGCTCGCGCCGAACCCGGCCCGGCAGCGTACTTATTCCGGAGCCTAATAAAAAAGCCGGGCGAACCCGGCTTTTTTGTGGAACGTTGAGACGCTCTCGAAACTCAGGCGCCCTGGATGTTGCTCGCCTGCTTGCCCTTCGGGCCCTGGGTGACTTCGAAGGAGACCTTCTGGCCTTCCTTCAGCGTCTTGAACCCGGGCATGTTGATCGCGGAGAAATGTGCGAAGAGATCTTCGCCGCCGCCATCAGGAGTAATGAATCCAAAGCCCTTCGCATCGTTGAACCACTTCACGGTACCTGTTGCCATTTCTGTATTTCCTTAAGATAAATAGATTGGCGGGCGGGTGCCCGCCCCATGTTTCATTCTCAAGGACAGAAATGTACGAAACCGAGATCGGAAAACGACCGGCGGACGTGCTCTAGTACTTGAAACAAAACACCTTTGGGAGCATACGCCCATCCCGGACGTTTGGGAATACCCTATTCCAGGAGTGGAATGCCCCACAGGTAGGACCGGTCAGGGGCTGCCAAGTTCCCTGCGGACCATTTGGGCCCCGGCCGCCAGCGCCTGGAGCTTGCCGCGGGCGGCGTCGCGGGTCAGCGGCACCATCCCGCAATTGGTGCAGGGGTAGAGGCGCTCGGCCGGCACGTAGCGCAAAGCCGCCCGGAGGGTCGCCGCGACCTCTTCCGCGGTTTCGACCTGCTCGGCCGCGACGTCGATCGCCCCGACCAGCACATCCTTGCCGGCCAGCAGGCCGATGAGCTCGAGCGGGACGTGCGAATGGGCGCATTCGAGCGACACCTGGTCGATCGCCGACTGGGCGAGCAGCGGGAAGGTCTGCTCGTATTGCCGCCACTCCGGGCCCAGCGTCTTCTTCCAGTCGTTATTGGCCTTGATCCCGTAGCCGTAGCAGATGTGGACGGCCGTCGTGCAGGTCAGCCCCTGCGCCGCGCGCTCCAGCGCGGCCACGCCCCAGTCGCGGACCTCGTCGAAGTACACGTTGAACGCCGGCTCGTCGAACTGGATCGTGTCCACGCCGGCCGAGGCGATCGCCTGCGCCTCCTCGTTGAGGATCTCGGCGAACGCCCAGGCGAGCTTTTCGCGGCTCCGGTAATAGCCGTCGTACAGCGTATCCACCATCGTCATCGGCCCGGGCAGCGTGTACTTGACCTTGCGCGTGGTGGCGCTGCGCAGGAAGCGGGCATCGTCGACGTAGATCGGATGCCGGCGCGCGACCGTCCCGGTCACCATCGGCACGTCGGCATCGTAGCGGTTGCGGATGCGGACGTTCTTCTTGTTGACGAAGTCGACGCCGTCCAGCCCTTCGATGAACGTCGTCACGAAATGGCGGCGCGTCTGCTCGCCGTCGGACACGATGTCGATCCCCGCGTGCTCCTGGTCGAAGAGCGCCAGCCGTACCGCATCGCGCTTGCCCTGGACGAGCGCCTCTCCCTCGAGCTTCCACGGCGCCCAGAGTTGATTCGGCTCGGCAAGCCATTCGGGCTTGGGCAGGCTGCCGGCGATGGTGGTCTGGAGGATGGTCGGCATGTGGGAACGCGGCTCGGAATTCAATTGGGTAGGAAAGCAAGGATACCTTGTAGGCAAAGCGAAAGCCTTGCTGGATATCGTGTCAACCATTCATCGACCCGCATGCGGCCGGTAGGCACGCAAACCGGTCAGGCCACTTGACCACCGGCGCCGTTCGCCCGTACCCTTGCGGGCGCCTTCGTTTCCACGTCCGCTTCCTCCCCCGGCTTACATGCCCAAGATCCTGTACTCCGATCACAATTACCCGGACCTCGAACTCGAACGCGCGCTGTTCGCGCCCGCCGGCATCGACATCGTGGTCGCCCAGTGCAAGACGGAAGACGATGTCATCGCGCATGCCAAAGGCTGCTGCGCGATCCTTCTCCAATACGCGCCGATCACCGCCCGCGTCGTCGAGGCGCTGCCCGATCTTGGCATCGTGAGCCGGATCGGCGCCGGGGTCGACACGGTCGACACCGAGGCGTGCGAACGGGCCGGCGTGTGGGTCGCGAATTCACCCGACTACGGTGTCGGCGAAGTGGCCACGCATGCGCTTGCGCTGGCATTGGCGTCGATTCGCAACATCGTCGCGTATCACCGCGACATCGGCGACGGCAAATGGCATTTCCTGTCGTCGGGCACGCTCGCGCGGCCATCGCAGCTGACGCTGGGCATCGTAGGGCTGGGGCGGATCGGCAAGCGGATGGCGCATATTTCGCGCAACGTGTTCAAGCGCGTCATCGCGTACGATCCGTATCTCATCGACGGCGACTTCCCGGCGTACGTCGAGCGCGCGGCGACGCTGACCGACCTGGCGCGCAACGCCGACATCGTCAGCGTTCACACGCCGCTCACCGCGGAAACGCGCGGGATGATCGACGCGGGATTCTTCGGCGCGCTCAAGCGCGGTGCTTATTTCGTCAACACGGCGCGCGGCGCGGTCGTCAACATCAAAGACCTGGAGGCCGCTATCGACGCCGGGACGCTCGCGGGGGCGGCGCTCGACGTGCTGCCGCAGGAGCCGATCGCGCGCGACTCGAAGCTGCTCACGCATCCGCGCGTCATCCTGACGCCGCACGCCGCGTTCTATTCGGTGGAATCGGAAAAGGAATTGCGCCGCAAGGCCGCGCAGAACATCATTACGTGGCTCGCGACCGGCGAGCCCGAGTACGTCATCACGCGCGGTACGCGCGCGCCGTGACCGGGTCCAGCAAAGAGCATTGCAAGCTTTACGCGTGAGCGCCCGCCGCGCGAAGCGAACAACAAGGGCGTATGGAGGTGTCATGGCCGCGGTGACCATTACCGGCGTCCACAAGCGGTTTGGCTCGACGCACGTCATCCGCGGCGTCGACATCGGCATCGCCGACGGCGAATTCTGCGTGCTCGTCGGCCCTTCCGGCTGCGGCAAGTCGACGCTGCTGCGAATGATCGCCGGGCTCGAGGAAATCACCGAAGGCGAGATCGCGATCGGCGGCCGCGTGGTGAACCGGCTGGTGCCCAAGGAGCGCGACATCGCGATGGTGTTCCAGAACTACGCGCTGTATCCGCACATGACGGTGCGCGACAACATGTCGTTCGCGCTGGCGCTCGCGAAGCAGCCGAAGAGCGTCATCGAGGCGCACGTCAGGAAGGCGGCCGACATTCTCGGTCTTGCGCCCTACCTCGATCGCTATCCGCGGCAGCTTTCGGGCGGCCAGCGGCAGCGCGTTGCGATGGGCCGCGCGATCGTCCGCGATCCGCAGGTCTTCCTGTTCGACGAGCCGCTGTCGAACCTCGACGCGCAACTGCGCGTGCAGATGCGCACCGAGATCAAGGAATTGCACCAGCGCCTGAAGACCACGTCGATCTACGTCACCCACGACCAGATCGAAGCCATGACGATGGCCGATCGCATCGTCGTCATGCGCGATGGCGTCGTCGAGCAGACCGGCGACCCGCTGGGCCTGTACGACCATCCGGTCAACACGTTCGTCGCCGGCTTCATCGGCTCGCCCGCGATGAACATGATTCCCGGCACGGCGCGCATCGCGGCCGGCGCGCCGCACGTCGCCTTTGCCGACGGCGCGACGCTGCCGATGCCCGGCGGCATCCGCGCCGCCGACGGTCAACCGGTGATCTATGGCATCCGTCCCGAGCATTGCGCCGTGGGCGCCGGCGGCGGCTTTGCCGTCGATATCGTCGTCGTCGAGCCGACCGGCGCCGACACCCAGCTCTATTGCCGGTTCAACGGCCAGCAAGTGACGGCAATGGTGCGCGATCGCGTCGGCGCGCGCCCCGGCGAGCGGATTGCGCTCGTGCCCGACCTGCCGCGCGTCCACGTGTTCGATGCGGCGAGCGGCGTCGCGCTCGCTGCGTGAAGTGACCACACCAATAATTCGACCCCACCACCAGAGGAGGATGTATGAGTGACAGCAAGCGTCGTGATTTCCTGAAGGCCACCGCCGGCGTGGCGGTCGGCAGCGCGCTTCCGGCCGGCTCGGCATTGTTCGCCGGCGATGCGTTCGCGCAGCAATACAAGGCGGCACCCGAGAAGGGCGCCAAGCTTCGCGTGCTGCGCTGGAAGCGGTTCGTCCAGGGCGACGAGGACGTGTGGGCCGCGAACACCAAGAAATTCACCGAGACGACCGGCATCGAAGTGCGCGTCGACGCGGAAGGGTGGGAGGACGTGCGACCGAAGGCGGCGGTAGCGGCCAACGTCGGCAGCGGTCCGGACATCATCATCAGCACGATGGAAGACGCGCACCAGTATCCCGACAAGCTAGTCGACGTATCGGATCTCGCGAACTACCTGGGCAACAAGTACGGGGGCTGGTACGAGGCAGCCAAGGCCTACGGCCAGCATGACAAGAAATGGGTGGCGATCATGATGGGCGCCGCCGGTGCTACGCTGGTCGGGCGCCAAAGCCAGATCAAGGCCGCGGGCTTCGACGCGTTCCCGCGCGACCTTCCCGGCTTTCTCAAGCTGTGCCAGGCACTGAAGGCCAAGGGCACGCCGCCGGGCTTCGCGCTCGGCAACGCCACCGGTGACTCGAACTGGACGTTCTGGCTCGTGTGGGGCCACGGCGGCAAGCTCGTCGATGCGAAGAACAACGTCGTCATCAACAGCCCGGAAACGATCGCCGCGCTCGAGTACTCGAAGCAACTCTACGAGACGTTCATCCCCGGGACGCTGTCCTGGCTCGATCCGAACAACAACAAGGCGTTCCTCGACAACCAGATCTCGCTTACGAATAACGGCATCTCGATTTACTACGCGGCGAAGACGTCGCAAGACCCGAAGCTGCTGGAAATGGCCAACGACATCCAGCACTATCCGTTCCCGCTCGGGGTCGACGGCAAGTCGAGGGAGTTGAACCTCGTCTTTCCGATGATGATCTTCAAGTACACGAAGTACCCGAACGCCGCCAAGGAATATCTTCGCTTCATGATGGAGAAGGAGCAATACGTGCCGTGGCAGGAAGCGTCAATCGGGTATGTGTGTCACCCGCTCGCGGCGTACGAGTCGAGCCCGTTCTGGACGGCGGACCCGAAGAAGACGCCTTACCGCGACTGCATGAAGAACATGACGCCCAACGGCTACGCGGGGAGCTTGGGGTATGCGTCGGCGGCGGCGCAGGCGGACTTCATCATCCCGAACATGGTGGCCGAAGCGGCGTCGGGCTCGAAGACGCCGAAGGAAGCGGCTGAGCGGGCGCAGAAGAGGGCGGAGCGCTATTACAAGCTCTGATCGCTCGCAATCCGGAGAAAGCTCATCGCGTCGTCCCGCATAGGCGGCGATCCAGTGTCTGTCGGCAAACGCCACTGGGTCCCCGCCGGCGCGGGGACGGCGCCGGGCTGAATCCACGTATTGGTGGTCCTTATGGCAACGCAATCCACCGCCGTCTCCCGCGCATTCGACAACCGGCACGTGCTCGGGCTCGCATTCCTGCTGCCCGCGGCGGTCCTGCTGCTGCTTTTTCTCACGTATCCCCTCGGGCTCGGGACCTGGCTCGGCTTCACCGATACCAAGATCGGCCGCGAGGGCCACTGGATCGGCCTCGAGAACTTCGAATTCCTGTGGGGGGACGCGGTCACGCGGCTCGCGCTGTTCAACACGCTCTTCTACACGCTCGTCGCGAGCGTGATCAAGTTCGTGCTGGGCTTGTGGCTCGCCGTGCTGCTGAACAAGCATCTGCCGTTCAAAGCATTCATTCGCGCCATCGTGCTGCTGCCGTTCATCGTGCCCACGGCGCTCTCGGCGATCGCATTCTGGTGGATCTACGATTCGCAGTTTTCGATCATCAGCTGGGTGCTGATGAAGATGGGCATCATCAGCGAATACATCGACTTCCTCGGCCAGCCGTGGCACGCGCGGTTCGCGACCATCGCGGCCAACATCTGGCGCGGCGTGCCGTTCGTGGCGATCACGCTCCTTGCGGGCCTGCAGACGATCTCGCCGTCGCTGTATGAGGCGGCGAGTCTCGACGGTGCGTCCGACTGGCAGCAGTTCCGACGCATCACACTGCCGCTATTGACGCCGATCATCGCGGTCGTCATGACCTTTTCGGTGCTGTTCACCTTCACCGATTTTCAGTTGATCTACGTGCTGACGCGCGGTGGGCCGCTCAATTCGACGCACCTGATGGCCACGCTTTCATTCCAGCGCGCGATCTCCGGCGGCAGCCTGGGCGAGGGCGCGGCGATCGCGACGGCGATGGTGCCGTTCCTGCTCGCGGCGATCCTGTTCAGCTACTTCGGCCTGCAACGCCGCGCGTGGCAGCAAGGCGGGTCCGATAAATGAGCGATACCGCTCAAGGCACCGCCGGCGCCGCGACGGCCGCCACCGACACGCAGGGGATGCACTACCTGGTCTCGCTGCCACGGCGGGTCGTCACCGTCTACGCCCCGCTCTGCGCATTCCTGTTCGTGCTGCTGTTCCCGTTCTACTGGATGGCGATCACGACCTTCAAGCCGAACGAGGAGCTGCTGTCGCGCGAGGGCAATCCGTTCTGGGTCAAGAATCCCACGCTGGCCCATATCAAGAAGCTGCTGTTCGATACGGCGTACCCGGATTGGCTGTGGAACACGATGCTGGTGGCATTCGTCGCGACATTCCTGTCGCTGTTCTGCAGCGTACTCGCGGCCTATGCAATCGAGCGGCTGCGGTTCCGCGGCTCGCGCTACGTCGGCATGAGCATTTTCCTCGCGTACCTCGTGCCGCCGTCGATCCTGTTCATTCCGCTGGCCGCGATCGTCTACAAGCTGCAGTTGTTCGACACGCGGCTTGCGCTGATCCTCACCTACCCGACGTTCCTGATCCCGTTCTGCACGTGGCTGCTGATGGGCTACTTCAAGTCGATCCCGGTGGAGCTCGAGGAATGCGCATTGATCGACGGTGCGTCGCGCTGGCAGATCCTGGTCAAGATCGTGTTGCCGCTGGCGGTGCCCGGGCTCATCTCCGCCGGCATTTTCGCGTTCACGCTGTCGTGGAACGAATTCATTTACGCATTGACGTTCATTTCCTCGTCGGAGGTGAAGACGGTTCCCGTCGGCGTCATCACCGAGCTGGTGGAAGGCGACGTCTATCACTGGGGCTCGCTGATGGCGGGCGCGCTGCTGGGCTCGCTGCCCGTGGCGCTGCTCTACTCGTTCTTCGTCGAGTACTACGTGTCGGGGCTTACCGGCGCGGTCAAGGAATAAGTGCCGACCAACTTGCCGGCGCCGCCGGGCTCCGATCCGGAGCGGGGTAGAATAGCGGTTTGCAACTAGGCCGGAGGGTTTCTTGCCATGAGCACCACCCACGACACGATTCACGACCAGGTGACGAAGCACCCGGTCGTCCTCTACATGAAGGGCACGCCGCAGTTTCCGCAATGCGGGTTTTCCGCGACGGTCGCCGAGATTCTCAAGCGCTGCGGCGTCACCGATTATTTTTCGGTCAACGTCCTGGCCGACGACGAAATCCGGCAAGGCATCAAGGAATACGCGAACTGGCCGACGATCCCCCAGCTCTACGTGAACGGCGAATTCGTCGGCGGCTGCGACATCGTGCGCGAGATGTATGAAACCGGCGAGCTGCAGAAGGTGCTATCTCCGCAGACGGCTTGAACGCCGCCTTCGCATTTCGCTTTCGCCCCAAGGCCGCCGTCGAGCGGCCTTTTTGCTGTTGCTCGAAACGGAACCGGTCGCACCGAACCGGCCATGTTGCCAAAAAACAACGCCATCGAGGAGGAACGCCAGTGGACTCACTGAAGGCTGCCAGCGACACGCTGTTCATCTTGCTGGGCGCGATCATGGTGCTCGCCATGCACGCGGGTTTTGCCTTTCTCGAGCTGGGAACGGTTCGCAAGAAGAATCAGGTCAATGCGCTGGTCAAGATCCTGGTCGATTTCGCGGTGTCCACGATCGCGTATTTCTTCATCGGCTACGCGGTCGCGTATGGGGTGACATTCTTCACCAGCGCCGAGTCGCTGGTACCGAGGAACGGCTACGAGCTTGTCCGCTTCTTCTTCCTGCTCACGTTTGCTGCCGCGATTCCGGCGATCGTATCCGGAGGCATCGCGGAACGGGCGAAATTCAATCCGCAAGTCGCCGCAACGTTCCTGCTGGTCGGCTTTCTCTACCCGTTTTTCGAAGGAATCGCGTGGAACCAGCACTTCGGGTTTCAAAGCTGGCTCAAAGGCGCCTTCGGCGACGAGTTCCACGATTTCGCCGGCAGTGTCGTGGTCCATGCGTTCGGCGGCTGGGTCGGTCTCATCGCGGTGCTGATGCTGGGCGCGCGCCGGGGCCGGTACTCGAAGGAAGGCGGGATCGCCGCGCATCCGCCCTCATCGATCCCGTTTCTTGCGCTCGGCGCGTGGGTGCTTTCGGTGGGCTGGTTCGGATTCAATGTGATGTCGGCACAGACGATCGACAAGATTTCCGGCTTGGTCGCGATGAATTCGGTGCTCGCGATGGCTGGCGGCACGCTCGCCGCGTTCTTTGCCGGCCGAAACGACCCCGGCTTCGTGCACAACGGGCCACTCGCCGGTCTGGTCGCCATCTGCGCGGGATCCGACGTCATGCATCCGCTTGGCGCGCTTGTCACCGGTCTCGTCGCGGGCGCGCTGTTCGTGTTCATGTTCACGCAAACGCAGAATCGCTGGAAGATCGACGACGTGCTGGGTGTCTGGCCGCTGCATGGCATCTGCGGCGCCTGGGGCGGTCTCGCGGCCGGCATTTTCGGTGCCAAGGCTTTGGGAGGGCTGGGTGGCGTGGCGTTTGCATCGCAGCTGCTCGGCACCGGGCTCGGCATCGCGATTGCCGTAGCCGGCAGCGCGTTGATCTACGGCGTGCTGAAGGCGAGCGTGGGGCTGCGTCTTGCGGCCGAGGAGGAATTCGCAGGCGCGGACCTGACCATCCACAAGATCGGCGCGACGGCAGATCGTGAGACTGCGTGGTGAGCACGGCAGATTTGTTTGCGTGCGCGCATTGCCGCACTATTTGCCCCGGCTCGGATGCACACTGGACGTGAGGATCGTCATGATCGCCACCGCGGACACGATTTCGACGACGCATTCCGCTGCGATGGCGCGCGCATTGCGGCTCAGCCGATGGGCGGCCGCGTGCGCGATGGCAATGACGATTGCGTCCGGGGGCGCCGCGGCCGACGAATTCCCGACGCATCCGATCCGCCTGCTGGTCGGGTTCTCCGCGGGGGGCGGGCTGGATATCAGTTGCCGCCACTGGGCGCAGCGGCTGTCGGCGCGCATCGGCCAACCGGTGATCGTGGAGAACCGTCCCGGCGCTTCGGGCGAGCTCGCCGTGAAGCAGGCGATGGCTTCGAAGCCGGACGGCTACACGCTCGTCTGCCTGTCGGGGAGCAACACAATCTCATCGGCCAAACCGAATGCTCCGTTCGACATTCGCACCGATGTCGCGCCCGTGATCCAGATGACGCATTTCACGTTCGTGCTCTACGTGAACCCGGCGCTGCCGGTGAAGAGCTTTGCGGAGCTCGTCGCGTACGCGAAGGCGCGGCCCGGCCAACTCAACTATGGCTCGGTGGGCACCGGCTCGACGCCTCATCTGGCGTTCGAGTTCCTCAAGCTGCATACTGGAATGGACGTCGTCCACGTCCCGTTCAAGGGGACGGCGCAAACGGCAACGGCGGTGATCGCCGGCGATATCCAGATCGGCCTCGACGCGATCGCCGCAGTCAAACCCCATTTCGATACGGGTCGCCTGCGACCGCTCGCCGTGGTTTCCGCCCGGCGCACGCCGTCGTTGCCGAACGTCGCCGGCATGGCGGAAGCGGGCGTGGCGGGTGTGGACATCGGCAGCTTCTCGGGCGTGGCCGCACGGGCGAAAACGCCGCGGCCCATCGTCGACCTGCTGAACCGCCACTTCAACGCGATTCTCGAGGAGCAGGAAACGCGTTCGATGTTCGTCGTCCAGGGCTACGAGCCCGCGGGCGGATCGCCGGACGATTTCCAGCGCGTGCTCGCCGCCGAGGTGGTGATGTGGAGCGGCGTCATCCGCGCGGCGGATGTCCGCTTCGAGTGACCATCGCCGGCGCGCCAGCAATCAGCGCAACTTCCACACCGGCTTGCGCTTCTCCTTGAACGCCCGCGCGCCTTCGGCGCCATCTTCGCTTTCCGCCGTCTCCTGGTCCAGTTGCCGTGCGTACGCGGTGAGCGCGGCCGGGAATGCGGCGGTCAGCCGATAGAGCCGCACGGCGGCCTGCACCGCCAACGGCGAGCTCTCGCAGATCATTTGCGCCAGGACTTCGGCCGCGGGCATCAGCTGGTCGCTAGGCACGACCTTGTTCACGATCGCCTGCTGCAGGCACTCTTGCGCCGTCAATCGTCCGTTACACAGCGTCAGGTACGCGGCGGTCGTGCGCGGCAGCGCTTCGTACAGGTTGTGCGCCGACCCGAGGCGGCCGATCTTCGTGTGCGTGTCGCCGATCCACGCGTCGTCCGCCATCACGCGCAACTGGCATTGCAGGGCCAGCGACAGGCCCACGCCAACGGCGAAGCCGTTGATGGCGGCAATGAGCGGCTTCTCGAGATTGACGTCGGAGGGTTGTCCGCCGCCGCCCCAATGGAAGATCGGGCTGTTGGGATCCTCGTGCGGCGTGCGCTTGCCTTCGGCCTGGTGCTGCGCGAGGAACTTCACGTCCCTGCCTGCGCAAAACGCCTGTCCGGCGCCCGTCACGATGCCGACATAGATATCAGGATCGAGCCCGATGTCGCGCCAGCAATTGCGAAGCTCGACATACGCATACGAGTGGAGCGCGTTGCGCACTTCGGGCCGGTTGATCGTGACGTACGCGACATGACCTTTCTTCTCGTAGAGGACGTGCTCCAGATTCTTCGGCATCGACGCCGGATCGTACGGCGATTCGTAGCGGGGCATGAAGATTCTCCTGTCATTCGATCAGCAGCAGGCCATCCACGGCAGCCACTGCATCGTTGCCGAGCTTGAGCGGATTGACTTCGAACGTGAACCGCGGCCACGGCGCGGTCGCGGCCAGCGCCGAGAACCGCGCGACAAAATCGGCGCTTAGCGCGAGCTGGCGATCCGATAGAAAATCAGGGAGGCGACGCAGCGTCTCGAGCCGCCGCAGCAGGGCCGTGGCGCCGGCCACATCGACAGGCGCTCGTGCAAACGCGACATCGTCGATGGCCTCGGTCATGCCGCCGCCGATGCCGCAGCCTACCATCACGCCGAACTCCCGGTCGCGCAACGCCGTGACCAGGAGCTCGCGCTCGCCTGCGAACATGTGCTGGACCCAGATGCCGGAAAGCGGCGCGCCGAGCTCCGTTGCGCGCGCGCGAAACGCGCGGTCCGTGGTCGCGACGGCCTCGGCAGTCGCCACGTTCAGCGCGACCATCCCTGCCGCCGCGCGATGCGTGATGGACGGCGAGATCGCCTTGACGGCGACCGGAAATCCAACGGCCTTCGCCGCGCGCACGGCGTCGTCAGTCGTGGCGGCAATGCGGCCCTGCGCCACGGGAAGCCGGGCTGCTTCGAGAATGCGCGCGACGACGTGCTCGGAAACGACGACGTTACTCGCCGAATCCGTCGGAATGAAATCGCTCCATGGGAAGGATTCGGTCATCGTCGGCATGTTGCGAGTCGCATGCTGCAGATCGCTCGCGTAACGGACGATGTGCGCCATCGCGCGCACGGCGCGCGCGTGCTCGTCGAACGTGTAGATGCCGCGGGCCGCGAGGTCTTCGGTGATCCCCGCCGGCGGCGACTGCCACGTCAGGCAGAGCGGCTTGGCGGAGTTCTGGCGGGCCTGGTCGTAGATGGCGACCAATTCGGGCGCGAGGCTTCCGAACCCTGCCGAGAGAAACAGCCAGTTGTCGAGTGCGGGTGCCTCGGCGAGCACGCGCATGACTTCGGGCATGTGGGCGCGATGCGCCGGATTGGTCATCATCCCCGGCGTGAGGTCGATCGGGTTGAGTGACGAGGACAGCGGCGTCACCAGCGGCGCAAGACGCTGTCGCGTGTCGTCGTCCAGCTGGGGTACGGCGAGGCCCTCGCGGACGCACTGGTCGGTGCAAATGACCCCCGACCCGCCGCCGAACGACGACAGCAGCACGCGATCGCCTTTCGGCAACTGGCCCGGTCGCAGCGATGCGAGTTGCAGGCATACATCGAGCAGCTCCTCGGTCGAATAAACGCGGATCGCGGCGAACTCGCGAAAGATGGCGTCGTACATCCGGTCGACGCCAGCCAACCGTCCCGTATGTGCGAGGGCGGCGCGTCCGCTCGCTGCCGTCGCGCCGCCTTTGAGAATCACCACCGGTTTCTCGCGCTTGCGCGCCTCCGCCAGCGCGTCAACGAACGCCGCGGGATTCGACAGGCCCTCGGTGTACACTGCGATGACGCGCGTTCCATCGTCCAGCGCAAGTGCGCGGATGAAGTCGGCAGTGCCCAGCGCCGCTTCGTTGCCGCAGCTGATCGTTACGCGAAAGCCCAGCCCGAACGCCTGCGCGCGCGAATGCGCCATGACGCCGATGCCGCCGCTCTGGCTGACCATCGAGACGACGCCGGGCGTGAGCCGGTCGTGCTCCGTCATCATCGAGCTGAACGATGCGGTCAGCCCCAGCGACGTGTTGATGATGCCGATGCAATTGGGCCCGCACAGCTTGAGGCCGCTCTCGCGGCAGATTGCCTCCAGCCGCTGCTGCCGCGCCCGGCCCTCTTCGCCCGTCTCGGCGAACCCGCCGGCCCACGCTACGGCCGCCGGGACGCCGGCGGCGACGCAATCGTTGACGACATCGATGATCGACTCGGCCGGTACCGCCAGGATCGCGAGGTCCGGTATCGACGGCAGCTCGCGCAGGCTTGGAAAGCAACGCAGATCGCCGACCGTCGCGCGACCGGGATTGACGGGCCAGACCGGTCCCCGAAAATGAAATTTCTTGAGGAATCCGATGGCGACGCCACCGAGGTTGCCCTCGCGATCGGACGCGCCGATGACCGCTACCGAACGTGCCGCGAGAAGCGGCGACAGCTCGCCGAACGAGCTCACGGCTGGATTTTCGCCTCGTCGATCAAGCGCGACCACCGCTCCGTCTCGCTCGCGAGCACCGTCCCGAACTGCTGCGCCGATCCGGGATCCGGCGTGATCCCCTGCGCCTGCAGCGCCTCCCGCAACGAAGGGTCGTTGACGGCGCGCACCAGCGCATCGTTGAGCTTGGCGACGATCGGCGCCGGAACACCCGCGGGCGCGAGCAGTCCCCATGTCGCCGTGACATCGAATTGGGGAAGGCCGGCTTCGGTGAACGTCGGCACCTCGGGAAGATGCGCCGAGCGCGCCTTGCCGGTTTGCGCGAGCGCGCGGAGCTTGCCCGCCTTGATCAGCGGAACCGCGGCGACGTTGTCGATCGCGAGCTGCGTGTCGCCGGCGACGACGCCGGTGAGCGCGGGCGCGCTGCCCTGGTATGGCACGTGCAAGGCGCTCACGTTGGCGGCGCGCAGGAACAACTCCATCGCGAGGTGCGGCGCGGTGCCGACGCCCGCGGACGCGTAGTTGAGCTTGCCCGGGACGCTGCGCATCAGCTTGAGCAAGGCGTCGAGGTCGGCCGCGGCAACTTTCGGATTGACGACCAGCACGTACGACAGCGTGCCCATCGAGCCGATCGGGGTAAAGCTTGTGACGGGATCGTATTTGATCGTCGGATAAAGCTTCTTGCTCGATGCTTGCGCGAGTGCGCTTACCAGCACGACGGTATAGCCGTCGGCGGGCTGCCGCGAGGCGAAATCGGTGCCGATCGTGCCGCCCGCGCCGCCATGGTTTTCGACGACGATCGGCTGGCCCAGGATATCGGACATTTTCTTGGCCAGCAGCCGCCCGAGGACATCGGTGGCCCCGCCCGGCGGAAATGGCACGACGAGCCGGATGAAGTGATCGGGATATGTCTGCGCGTTGGCCGCCGGAACGATCCCGCAGACCAGCAGCGCCGCCAACAACGTCACGTATTTCCGCATGGAATCATCTTCTCCTTCTGCGGGGATTCGGGGCGAGGGGCGAGGGGCGAGGGGCGAGGGAGCATCGGCGTGACCCGTGCCGCCTTGCTGCGTGCAGCTACCCAAAAAGCATCAACGCCGCTGCTCCCTCATCCCTCGACCCTCGCCCCCCCGCCCCTGGGGTCGGCGTTAGGTGCGCGTGCGTTGCGCCCGCTTGACGTCCGGGACCCGCCTCAGCGACCGCAGCACCTGTGCCAGATGCCGGCGATTGCGCACCTGCACACCGAAGAACATCGCCAGCACGTCGCCGCCGTCGGGCCGCTCCATCGATACCGTGTCGATGTTGGCGTCGGCATCGGCGATGGCGAGCGCGAGGTCGGCCAGCAGCCCGCGGCGATCGGCGACGAGCAGGCGCATCCCCGTTTCGAACACGCCCTGGACGTCGGGCGCCCATTCGACATCGACCAGCTCGGCCGCATCCAGCCGCTGCTTTTTCAGCGTGACGCAATCGCGGGTGTGCACGAGCAGGCCCTGGCCGCGGCGGAACTGGCCGCTGATCGTGTCGCCGGGGATCGGCCGGCAACATTTCGCGTATTGAATCGCGACGCCTTCGACGCCGCGCAAGGTCAGCGAGCCGAGCTTCGCGTTGGCGACCTGCGGCTCATCGGGCCTGCCCGGGACTTTGGTGAGCGCTTGCGCCACGACGAACGACAGGCGTTTGCCGAGCCCGATGTCGGCCAGGATGTCGAGCTGGCTCTTCGCACCGTATTCCTTGGCGAGGGCTTCCCAGCGATCCCACGTGATCGCCTCCGGCTCGACCTTGAGCGTGGCGAGCGCCTGTCCCAGCAGCCGCTCGCCGAGCGCCGCGGACTCCTTTTGCTGCAGCCCCTTCAGGTAGTGGCGGATGCGCGAGCGCGCCTTGCCGGTGGCGACGAACGACAGCCACGACGGATTGGGTCGCGCGGTCGGCGACGTCAGGATCTCGACGTGATCGCCGTTCTTAAGTTCGGTGCGCAGCGGCAGCAGCTCGTAGTTGATGCGCGCCGCCACGCAGTGGTGGCCGATGTCGGTATGCACGCCGTACGCGAAGTCGACGGCCGTCGCCCCGCGCGGCAATGCCATGATCTTGCCCTTCGGCGTGAACACGTAGATCTCGTCGGGGAAGAGGTCGCCCTTGATGTGCTCCAGAAATTCCTTCGAGTCGCCGGACTCGGACTGGATCTCGAGCAGGCTCTGCAGCCAGCGCGACGTCTCGCGCTGCGCTTCGGCGAGGTCCAGCGCGCCGCCCGCCTTGTAGAGCCAGTGCGCGGCGACGCCGGCTTCCGCGACGCGATGCATCTCGTGCGTGCGGATCTGCACTTCGAGCGGCGTGCCGAACGGGCCGAACAGCGTCGTGTGCAGCGATTGGTAGCCGTTCGCCTTCGGAATCGCGACGTAGTCCTTGAACTTGCCCGGGATCGGCTTGTACAGCTCGTGCAGCACGCCGAGCGCCGCGTACGTGTTGGTCTTGTCGGCGACGAGGATGCGCACGCCGTAGATGTCGAAGACCTGCGCGAACGAATAGCGTTTTTCGCGCATCTTCTTGTACACGGAGTAGATTGTCTTCTCGCGGCCGCTGACGACGGCCAGCACGTGCTCCTTCGCCAGGCCCTCGCGAATGACGTCTAGCAACCGGTTCATCACTTCGCGCCGGTTGCCGCGCGCCGCCTTGATCGCGCCGGCGAGAATGCGGTAGCGCATCGGATGCAGATGCTTGAACGACAGGTCCTGCAACTCGAGATACAGCGAATTGAGCCCCAGGCGATTGGCGATCGGCGCGTAGATGTCGAGCGTTTCGCGCGCAATGCGCTTGCGGTGCGCCGGCGCCATCGCATCCAGCGTGCGCATGTTGTGCAGCCGGTCGGCGAGCTTGATCAGGATGACGCGGACGTCGCGCGCCATCGCGAGCAGCATCTTGCGGAAGCTCTCCGCCTGCACTTCCTCGCGTGACGTGAACTCGATGTGGTCGAGCTTCGACACGCCGTCGACCATGTCGGCGACCGGCTTGCCGAAGCTCTTCTCGAGCTCGTGCTTGGTGACGGACGTGTCCTCCATCACGTCGTGCAGCAACGCGGCGGCAAGTCCCTGCGCGTCGATCCGCCACTGCGACAGGATGCTCGCCACCGCGAGCGGGTGGGTGATGTAAGGCTCGCCCGATTTGCGGAACTGGCCGCGATGCGCGGTCTCGGAGAACTCGAACGCGCGCGAGACGAGCGCGACGTCCGGCGCGGGCAGGTAGTGCCCCAGGTGCTTGGTGAACTCCGCGATCTCGGACATACCTGGGTAGGTCAGGGCCGAGCGTTGGGAGTTCAACGTTTAAGGCGTGGTCGGCAGTATCGGCGGGGTTTTCAGAAGCATTTCGATGCCGATCTTGCCGGCTGCCATTTCACGCAGGGCGATGACGGTGGGCTTGTCGCGATCCGCGTCGACCATCGGCGCCGATCCGGCGGTGATCTGCCGGGCGCGATTGGTGGCGGCGAGCGTCAGCTCGAACCGGTTGGGAATGCGGGCAAGACAATCTTCGATGGTGATGCGGGCCATGGCGAAACTCCGAAAAAATCACGAATGCAGCAGTTGGGCAATCAGGGCGGCGTGCCGTACTTGCTGGCGAATAGCGGCCAGGCGCGCGGCGCGGACGATCACGGACAGGTCGTCGACGGCCCTCGCAAAGTCCTGATTCATAATAACATAATCGAACTCGCCGCAGTGCCGCATCTCCTCGCGCGCCGCCTCGATCCGGCGCTCGATCACCTCGGACGTGTCCTGGCCGCGCTTTTCCAGCCGTTCCTTGAGGGAGGCCAGCGAGGGCGGCAGGATGAAAATGTGAACGGCCTCGGGGATCAGGCGCCGGACCTGCTGCGCGCCTTGCCAGTCGATCTCGAGCAATACATCGTGCCCCGCCTCGATCTCGTGGCGCAGCCAGGTCGCCGACGTCGCGTACCAATTGCCGTGCACGTACGCGTGCTCGAGGAACTCCCCGGCAGACTGCAGGGCATTGAATTTCGCTTCGTCGATGAAGTGGTAGTCGACGCCGTCCTTCTCGCCCGGGCGCGGCGGGCGCGTCGTATACGAAATCGACAGGCGCATCCCCGGTTCGCGCTCGAGCAACGCGCGCACCAGACTGGTTTTGCCTCCGCCGGAGGGGGCGGCGAGCACGAACAGGCAGCCGGACGCCGGAGGCGCCTTGGTGGCGATGACGGTGGGCTGGGTCATGAGCGGACCCAGATGCTCATTCGCGGTCTCCTTGGACCGTTTCGCATGAAGCGGCTCCTGTGAGTCGGCCGCCGTCGGTCGCGCGGGGACGCGCGCTGCGCGCCTCCCTCGGCTTCGCCTCGGCCCAGACGCTCATTGGCGGCCTCCTTGGACCGTATCGCATGACGCAGCTTCGGCGAGTCGGCCGCCGTCGGTCGCGCGGGGACGCGCGCTGCGCGCCTCCCTCGGCTTCGCCTCGGCCCCCGCGCTCACTCCACATTCTGCACTTGCTCGCGCATCTGCTCGATCAATACCTTGAGCTCGAGCGCGGCTTGCGAGACTTCCGCATCGACGGACTTCGAGCCCAGCGTATTGGCTTCGCGGTGCAATTCCTGGGCGAGAAAATCGAGGCGCTTGCCGGCGCTGCCGCCTTGGCGCAGCACCCGGCGGATTTCGGCCACATGCGTGGTCAGCCGTGCGAGCTCCTCGGCCACGTCGATCTTGGTCGCGAAGAGTGCGAGCTCCTGCTTCAGCCGATCTTCGTTGGGATCGAGCGCCGCGTCGCGCAGGCGCGTGGCAAGCCGCTCGTTGAACGCGGCGTGAATCGCGGGAATCCGCGGCGCCACCCGCGCGACCTGCGCCTCGATATCCGCGCAGCAGGTTTCAAGCAAGGCTGCAATCTTGGCGCCTTCGCGCGCCCGCGCCGCGGACAATTCGGCCAGCGCCTGCTCGACCAGTCGCAGCATGTGCTGGAGGAGCTCGGCAGGAGGCACGGTCGGCTCCGCCAAAACGCCTGGCCAGCGCAGGATCTCGTGGACCGACAACGGCGCGGCGGCGGGGACGGTACGCGTCACTTCTGACGCGGCGGCGGCCAGCTGGCCGATGCGGGCGGCATCGACCGCCAGCGTTACGGTGCCTTGCGCCGTCCGGTTGAGCGAGATCCGGCACTCGACCTTGCCGCGCTTGACCGCCGCGGCGAGCGTTTCCCGCAGCGAGCTCTCCGCCGCACGCAATTCGTCCGGCAACCTGATCGAAAGGTCGAGGTAGCGGTGATTGACCGAACGCAACTCGACGGCAATGGAGACGCCCGGCAATTCCGCGGCGACCGCCGCAAAGCCGGTCATGCTGAGAATCATGGGGAAATTCCTGCGACAACCCGCGGAAATGGCCGTTCCGGCGGGGTTTCGGCACGTTTTCTGGCGCGCATCAGCAGTCGGGACGCTGCCTGGTGAAGCGTTTCCTTTACTTTGGCCGCCGGGTTGCCGAGAATGTATGCGTTATCCGACGCTCGCGCAAGCTGCGGTCCAGGTCGCTGGCATGCGAATTGCGGATGGAAGCCCGATTGGGGACACTTCTTCCCCCGCAAATCCACGCGACGAGCCCAGGAACCACCAGTCCATGGCGGTCACCAACCAAGCCTTAGCGAGCGGCTATCAGCTTCTGAACTACCGGGTCGACCGGCAGATCAGCCGTGGCGGCTTTTCGATCGTCTATCGTGCGTTCGACGAGGACGGCGGGCCGGTGGCCATCAAGGAGTACCTGCCCTCGTCGCTGGTGTTGCGCACCGAAGGCGACATCGTGCGCGCGAGCTCGGCCGAGAATCTCACGTCGTTCCGCTACGGGATGAAATGTTTTTTCGAGGAAGGCCGCGCGCTCGCGAAAATCAATCATCCGAACGTCGTCCGCGTGCTGAATTTCTTCCGCGCGAACGAGACGGTCTACATGGTGATGCGCTACGAGCGCGGACGCACGCTGCAGCAGCAGATACAGATGCGCCAGGACCAGATGTCCGAGCGGCTCGTCCGGCATGTGTTCATGCACCTGCTGAATGGTTTGCGCGAAGTCCATACGCACAAGCTGCTGCACCTCGACATCAAGCCGGCCAACATCTACCTGCGCACCGACGGCACGCCGGTGCTGCTGGACTTCGGCGCGGCCCGGCAGACGCTCACGAGCGCTCGGCCGAAGCTTGCGCCGATGTACACGCCCGGCTTCGCCGCGCCGGAGCAATACCGCGATCCCGACCGCCTGGGGCCGTGGACCGACGTCTACGGAACGGGGGCGTCGATGTTCGCCTGCCTCGCCGCATTCGCTCCGCAAGCCGCTGATGCACGGGTGCAGGAAGACCACCTGGTGTCTGCCAAGAAAATCTGGGCAGGCCAGTATTCGGACAACATCCTCGAGGTGATCGACTGGTGCCTGCGCCTCGATCCGCTGGAACGGCCGCAAAGCGTATTTGCACTGCAAAAGGCCATCCGCGACATTCCACAAACCAAGCGCAAGATCTCGTTCTTCGGCAGCCTGAAGAAGATGCTCTTCTCGGAAATCGGCGCTTAAGACTTAACACTTCGCCGCATGCGTTTCACGATTTTCCAGGAGTCGCGCAAGGGTTCGCGCAAGGTCAACCAGGACCGCATCGCCTATACGTTCAGCCGCGACACGCTGCTGCTCGTGGTCGCGGACGGAATGGGCGGACATGCCGGCGGTGAAATCGCCGCGCAGATTGCCGTGCGGCTGTTCATCGAGCGCTTCCAGCAGGAAGCCAAGCCGATCCTCAAGAATCCGCTCAAGTTCCTGCAGGACACGATGGTCCGCGCCCACGCGGCGCTCGGGTCGTACGCGAACCAGTTCTCGATGCTGGAAACGCCGCGTACGACGTGCGTGTGCTGCATCGTGCAAGCCGGCCACGCGTACTGGGGTCACGTCGGCGATTCACGGCTCTACCTGTTCCGGCAGGGCGGCTTGATCGGCACGACCAAGGACCATTCGAAGGTGCAGTACCTGGTCGACCAGGGAATCATCGGCGCCGACGAAGTCGTCGCGCATCCCGATCGCAACAAGATCTTCAGTTGCCTGGGCGGACTCGTCGATCCGGTGATCGACCTTTCGCGCCGGACGCCGCTGCGCAACGGCGACATCCTGGTGCTGTGCACCGACGGCTTGTGGAGCGTATTCGACCAGAGCGAGATCGCCACGTGGCTCACGTCGACGCCGATCCTCACCACGGCGCCCCAGATGATGCGCGAGGGCGAAAAGCGCGGCGGCCCGGACGGCGACAACCTGTCCACGATCGTCGTACGCTGGGGCCCCGAGACGCTCACCGACGAGCAGACGACGACGATCACCGAAACGCTGGGGCTGGGCGAATTCGAAACGCAGATCGACCGCACGCTTACGCTCACCGACCGCGCGGGCGCACAGCGCGACCTCACGGACGACGAGATCGAGCACGCGATCGAGGAGATCCAGTCGACCATTCAGAAATACCGGCGCTAGGCGCCGGTATTTCTGAATCCGGAATCAGAGGTCAGATGTCAGGGATCAGAAGCGTCGATGTATCCGGTGGCGGCGCATTGAGCGCCGGGCACAATCTGTCTGGTGTTGCTCGATCGCAAAGCCTTCCGAATTTCTCCTCGATGTTCTCACTGCCTTTTCCAACCCGAATAAGCGAAAATATCGAGCGGCGCTCAATGCGCCGCCACCGGACTCGCCGGCGCCTCTGATCCCTGACTTCTGACTTCTGATCCCTGCATGCGCCAACTGATAATCGACACCGAAACGACGGGCCTCGACCCGAAGCTGGGTCACCGCGTCATCGAGTTCGCGGCCCTCGAGCTCGTCGACCGCCGGCCGACCGGCCGCACGCTGCACCTGCACCTCGATCCGGAGCGCGACATCGAGATGGGCGCGACGGAAGTCCACGGGAAGACATGGGACGATCTGAAGGGCAAGCCGAAGTTCCGCGACCTTGCGCACCAGATCGTCGAGTTTGCGCGCGACGCCGAGTGGATCATCCACAATGCGCCGTTCGACGTCGCCTTCCTCGACCGCGAGTTCGAGTACTGCAGCCTGCCGGCATGCGCCGCGATGTACGGGAATCTCATCGACACGCTCGCGCTGGCGCGCGACGCATTCCCCGGCAAGCGCAACAACCTCGATGCATTGTGCGAGCGCTTCGGCGTCTCCAACGCCCACCGCACGCTGCATGGCGCCTTGCTCGACGCGCAGTTGCTGGCCGAGGTCTACCTCGCCATGACCCGCGGCCAGGAGTCGCTCACCATCGACATGGGCGCGGCGCCGGTCCGCGGTGCCGCGCTCGCGATGGACGCGTGGAAAGAACGTCCCGCGCTCGTCGTGCTGCTGCCGACCCCCGACGAGCTGGCGGCGCATGCGGCGTATCTCGATGCGCTCGACCGCGATTCGCGGGGACGCTGCGTGTGGCTGCGCGAGGCGATGCCGGCCTGAACATCGACGGCTCCGCTGTCACCGGGCTGTAACGAATTCCTGCGACGCTGATGGAATCCTCCACCAAATCGACCGTCTCGCTTCCGGCTCCTCCTGCGGTCGCCGAGCTCGTGCCCACTGTCGTCACCTCCGCGCCCATCGCTGCGCCGATCAATCGCGAGCTGGCGCTGCTCGACTTCAACCGGCGCGTGCTGGCGCTGGCCGAGGATCGCAACGTACCGCTGCTCGAGCGGCTGCGCTTCCTGTGCATCGTCGGCAGCAACCTCGACGAGTTCTTCGAAATCCGCGTGGCCGGCGTCAAGGAGCAGTTGCGGGCGAAGGTCCCGCCGCCCGGCATGACGCTGCAGGAGGCGCGCGATCTTGCCACGCGCATGGGGGACGAGGCGCGCACGCTGATCGCCGAGCAATACCGCGTCCTCAACGAGCAGGTGTTGCCGGCGCTCGCCGATGCCGGCGTGCGGCTCATTCGCCGCACCGAATTCACGAAGTCCGAGCGTGCCTGGGCGGCGCAGTATTTTGCCAACGAAGTGCGTCCGTTGCTGACGCCGATCGGACTCGACCCCGCGCATCCGTTTCCGCAGGTCGTCAACAAGAGCCTGAACTTCGTGATCGAGTTGCGCGGCAACGACGCGTTTGGCCGCGATACCGGCATCGCGATCGTCAAGGCGCCCCGCGTGCTGCCGCGGATCATCAAGATTCCACAGGACGTGGCCGGCGAGGACAACGCGTTCGTCATGCTGTCGTCCGTGCTCCATGCGCATCTGCATGAGCTCTTCCCCGGCCGCGAGGTCGTCAACTACTCGCAGTTCCGCGTGACGCGCGATGCCGACCTGTGGCTCGATGAAGAGGAAGTGAAGAATCTGCGCCAGGCGCTGCAGGGCGAATTGCCGCAGCGCCAGTTCGGCTCCGCCGTGCGGCTCGAGGTGGCGGCCGAGTGCTCGGCGCCGCTTGCGGCGTTCCTGCTGCAGCAATTCGGGCTGACCGAAGCCGACCTCTACCGATGCGACGGACCGGTCAACATCGCCCGGCTGTCGTCGCTGGCCGACCAGGTCGACATCGACATGCTCAAGTACGAGCCGTTCGTGCCGGGCCTGCCGGAGCGATTGCACGATGCGCCGGATATCCTGGCGGCGGTCCGGCAGAACGATATCCTGCTCCATCATCCTTACCAGTCGTTCGAGCCGGTCGTCGAGTTCATCCGCCGCGCCGCCGAGGACGACGACGTGGTCGCGATCAAGCAGACGGTGTATCGGACGGGTGTGAATTCAGTGCTGATGGAGGCGCTGATCGAGGCCGCCCGCCGCGGCAAGGAAGTCACGGTCGTCGTCGAATTGATGGCGCGCTTCGATGAAGAGGCGAACATCAACTGGGCGGAGCGGCTGGAGCGCGCCGGCGCGCAGGTCGTCTATGGGGTGTTCGGCCTGAAGACGCACGCGAAGCTCGCGCTGCTCATCCGGCGCGAGCGCGACGCGCAGGGCCGCGCGCGGCTCGTTCCCTACGTGCACCTGGGCACGGGCAACTATCATCCGCGCACGACCGGGCTCTATACCGATTTCGGCCTGTTGACCGCCGATCCGGAAATCTGCGCCGACGTCGCCGAAGTCTTCCTGCACATCACGAGCCTGGCCAAGGCAGGGCGGCTGAAGCGGCTGCTGCTCGCCCCGTTCACCATGCATCGGCGCGTGCTCGACATGATCCGGCGCGAGACTCGGCATGCGCGCGAAGGGCGACCGGCCAGGATCATCGCCAAGATGAACGCGCTGGTGGAGGAGGGCGTGATCCGCGCGCTGTATGCGGCCTCAAGCGCCGGCGTGAAGATCGATCTCATCGTGCGCGGCGCGTGCGCGCTCCGGCCAGGGGTGCCCGGTATCTCCGACCACATTCGCGTCCGCTCGATCCTCGGCCGTTTCCTCGAGCACCACCGCGTGTGGTACTTCGAGAACGACGGGTCGCCCGACGTCTGGCTTGCCTCCGCGGACTGGATGGGGCGCAACCTGTTCCGTCGCGTCGAAGTCGCCTTTCCGGTTCTCGACCCGGTGTTGCGCAAGCGCGTGGTCGACGAGGGCCTCAAGGCGTACCTGGCCGACAACTGCGAGGCCTGGCAGCTCGACGCAAACGGCTGCTGGTCGCGCGTCAAGCCGCGCCGGGGGGCGCGGCGTCGCTCGGCGCAGCGCGAACTGCTGGCGAAGATGCGCGAACCGGACGATCAGGCGTAGGCTAGCGAGTTGATGGACCTGATTCTGTGGCGCCACTGCGAAGCCGAACCGGGTGAACCCGATCTCGGCCGGCGCCTGACGTCCAAAGGATTGAAGCAGGCGGAACGGATGGCCGCCTGGCTCGACGCGCATCTGCCGGACACCTGCAGGATCCTGGTCTCGCCGGCTGACCGAGCGCAGCAAACCGCGCTTGCGTTGCAGCGCAAATTCAAGACGGTCGCCGAATTGGGCCCTGGCGCATCGGTGTCCGCGGTGCTCGCGGCCGCCAACTGGCCGGAGTCGCGCGAACCGGTGCTGATCGTCGGCCACCAACCTACGCTCGGCGCCGTCGCATCGTTCCTGCTCTCCGGCGAGGAGGCGTACTGGTCGGTGCGCAAGGGCGCCGTGTGGTGGTTGTCCAATCGCGCGAAGGAAGGCGGCGCGGCCGTGGTGCTCAAGGTCGTGCAAGGCCCCGATTTCGTCTAGCCCTTCGGGCGCCACGGGTGGCGCAGCGCTGCCCATTCCTCCCGCTCGACCCCGAGCAGGTGCGTCGTCAACGGATGCAGCTTGAGCCAGCGTTTGCTCACGCCGAACTTGATCGTGCGTCCCGCCTTGAGCGTGATGCGGGGTGTGTCGATCTCGCGGCGCGCGTGATGGAAGAGCACGGCCAGCCGCAGCGCAAGGATTTGCGCGACGAGGTCGATATTCCTGAGCAGCTCGGTCATCTTCGACAGGCCGCCACGGCAACCGAGCACCAGCAGCGCCAGCTGGCGCTGCTCCTGGGCGGAAAAGCCGGGCATGTCGGCGTTCTCGAGAATGTACGCGCCGTGCTTGTGGAACCCGATGTGCGACACCGTGTAGCCGATCTCGTGCAAGAGCCCGGCCCATTCGACGCGCTGCGCGGTATCCGGGTCTGGCGCCGGCGCGGATTTGAGATACAACGCCTTCGCCATCGCCGCGACGCGCGCCGCGTGCGCGCGGTCGATGTGATAACGCTCGGAGAACCGCTCGACCGTGACGGCGCGGCTGTCGCGCTTGACGGTCCGGCCGAGGAGATCGTAGAGGACCCCCAGCCGCAGTGCGCCGCCGACGGGATTGATGCGCGGGACATTGAGCTCCTCGACCGCCGCGGCCATGATCGCGAACCCTCCAGCCAGCACCGGCACGCGTTCCGGCTTGATGCCGGAAAGATGCAGCCGCGAAAAGCTGCCGGCGCCGACCATCCGTTTGCGCAGTCGAGCCAGGCCTTCCGGCGTGATCCCGCCGTCGGACAGCTGGTTTTCCTCGAGAATCGCGGCCAGCGCGAGCGCCGTGCCGGACGATGCGTACGCCTCGCGCCAATGCTCGGGACCGAATTCGCGGGCGATCGCCTCGATTTCCGCGCGGGCGTGCGTTTCCGCCGCGGCGAACGCGTCGGCGCGCAGCTCGCCGTGCGGGAAAAACCGCTGCGACACGCTGACGCAGCCGAGCTTCAACGATTCGAGGCGCTCGGGCGTCATTCCGCGGCCGATGATGAACTCGGTCGACCCGCCGCCGATGTCGACGACGAGGCGTGGCTCGGGCGACGGCGGCAACTCGTGCGCGACGCCGAGATAGATGAGCCGGGCCTCCTCGTGGCCGCCGATGACGTCGATCGGGAACCCGAGCGCCGTTTCCGCCTGCGGCAGGAATTCGGCCGCATTTTTCGCGACGCGAAACGTATTGGTGGCCACCGCGCGCACCGCGGACGGATGCAGCCCCGACAGGCGTTCGCGAAAGCGGGCGAGGCATGCCAGCGCAGCGCGCCGCGCGGGCAGCGTCAGGCGGCCCTTGTCATCGATGCCGGCGCCGAAACGGATCGTCTCGCGCCACGTGTCGAGGCGAAAGATCTGGTCGCCTTCGACGCGGCCGATCTCGAGCCGGAAGCTGTTCGAGCCCAGATCGACGACGGCGAGCGTTGCCGGGTCGGACGACGATAGCAGCAGACGCTTGAGTGCGCGGACCATGGAGGCGAGGACCCCTGGAAGGAAGAGGGGCGGCGCGAAGCCTAGCAGACTCCGGAAGTGCCTCGCCGTTGACGCTCAAATTCATCGTTAACGATCCGCGTCCTCGTGCCCGTCATTCCTGCTAACCTCGTGCGGTCATGGCCACGGATTACCTGCAAAAGATTCTCACCGCCAAGGTGTACGACGTCGCTTTCGAGTCCGCACTGGACCTGGCGCCGACGTTGACGCGCCGGCTCGGCAATCGCGTGCTGCTGAAGCGCGAGGACCAGCAGCCGGTGTTCTCGTTCAAGCTGCGCGGCGCCTATAACAAGATGGCGCAGCTGACCGCCGCCGAGCGGGCGAAGGGGGTCATTGCCGCATCGGCGGGCAATCACGCGCAGGGCGTGGCACTCGCGGCGCAACGGCTCGAATGCAAGGCGACGATCGTGATGCCGGTGACCACGCCGCACATCAAGATCAGCGCGGTGGAGGCGCGCGGCGCGGCGGTAGTGCTGCACGGCGACTCCTATTCGGATGCATTCCTGCATGCGCAGCGGCTGCAAAAAAAATCCGGCGCCACGTTCGTGCATCCATACGACGACCCGGACGTCATTGCCGGCCAGGGCACGATCGGCATGGAAATCCTGCGGCAGTGGCAGGGCCCGCTCGACGCCATTTTTGTCGCCGTTGGCGGCGGCGGTTTGATCGCCGGCATCGCCGCCTACGTCAAGCGCGTGCGCCCGGCGGTCCGGATCATCGGCGTGGAGCCGGTCGATTCCGACGCGATGACGCGCTCGCTTGCCGCGGGACGCCGCGTCACGCTGTCCCACGTCGGGCTCTTCGCCGATGGCGTCGCCGTCAGGCAGGTCGGGCGCGAGACATTCCGGCTCGCCCGGCAATACGTCGACGAAATGATCACCGTCGATACCGACGCCACGTGCGCCGCGATCAAGGACGTCTTCGAGGACACGCGTTCCATCCTCGAGCCCGCGGGCGCGCTGTCGGTCGCGGGAGTCAAGGCGTGGTGCGAGACCCATCGCGTTCGCGAGCGGACCTTTGTCGCCATCGCCTGCGGCGCCAACATGAACTTCGACCGGCTGCGTTTCGTCGCGGAGCGCGCCGAGCTGGGCGAGGCGCGCGAGGCGATTTTCGCGGTGACCATTCCCGAACGGCCCGGCAGCTTTCGCGAGTTCTGCGCGCTGCTCGGACGCCGTAACGTGACCGAGTTCAATTATCGGTACGCGGACGCGAAAGTCGCCCACCTGTTCGTCGGTGTCGAAGTGGCGGACCGGCGCGCGACGGCCGATCTGCTGGCGGCATTCCGCAAGCATCGCATCGAGGCGTACGACCTGTCCGACAACGAAATGGCGAAGCTGCACGTTCGCCACCTGGTTGGCGGACATGCGCCGGCCGCCACCGATGAAATCCTGTACCGCTTCGAGTTCCCCGAGCGTCCCGGCGCCCTGATGCGCTTTCTCGACAGCATGAGCGCCGGCTGGAATATCAGTCTTTTCCACTACCGCAATCACGGCGCCGACTACGGCCGTGTGCTGGTGGGAATGCAGGTCCCGGCGTCCGACAAGGCCGATTTCCGGCGGTTTCTCGACCGATTGGGCTACACCTACGTGGATGAGTCAGCCAACCCGGCGTATCGGATGTTTCTGGGCCACTAGGATTCTGTCGGTTTCGCCCCTAGGCGGCACACCCTGCCGCGCTACGGCACCCGCTGGCGGCAAAAATTGCAGGAGTGTTGCATTTTTTGCGTTTTCGGCCGGGCGAGCCGATTCCGGCAAGCTTTATGCTCTATGCAGTACGCTTGGACCGTGGCAGACTTGAACACGACAAGTGCGGGCGGCGGCGGTCGCGCCGCAACTGTTGCCGGCTGGAGCTGGGGGCGTCAATTGGCGGAACAAATCGCGTTGCAGGGCATAAAGGTGATGGTGATCGACGATTCGAACACGATCCGGCGCAGCGCCGAGATTTTCCTGCTGCAGGCCGGCTGCACGGTCATCCTCGCCGACGACGGCTTCGATGCGCTGGCCAAGATCGCCGACCACCAGCCGGACCTGGTCTTCGTCGACATCATGATGCCGCGCCTGGACGGGTACCAGACCTGCGCGCTCATCAAGAAGAATGCGAAATTCCAGCGGACTCCGGTCATCATGCTGTCCTCCAAGGACGGACTGTTCGACCGGGCCCGGGGTCGCATGGTCGGGTCGGATCAATACCTGACCAAGCCGTTTACCAAGGAGAGCCTTCTCAAGGCGGTCGCCGCGCACGTCAACCGTGCGGCGGCGTAGCGTGGGTACGGGGCCAACGGATGCCCGCGCGGCGCAGCCGCCGCGCGATTTTGCTGGGGCGAAAGTACAGGGTAGGACTATGGCGATCCGCAAGATTCTCATCGTCGACGACTCGCCGACGGAGCGACATGTACTGAACGACATGCTGACCAAGTCGGGCTACGAGGTCGTCGCGAGCGACAACGGCGAAGATGCCATTCTCAAGGCGAAGCTGCTGAAGCCCGACCTGATCCTCATGGACGTCGTGATGCCGGGACTGAACGGGTTTCAGGCGACGCGTGCCATCAGCCGCGATCCGGACACCCGCACCATTCCCATCATCCTGTGCACGTCGAAGAGCCAGGAGACCGACAAGATCTGGGGAATGCGGCAAGGCGCGCGCGATTACATCGTGAAGCCGGTGAATCGCGAAGAGCTGCTCGAGAAGATCGCCGCGATCGGCTGACCATGGCCCGCGCCGCCAAACTCGACCTTCGCACCTTTCAGCAGGAGCTCTCCGCTCGGCTGCTGATGAAAACGACCGCGCAAGTGGAGTCGTCGCGGCTCGGGCTGTCATGCGGCGGCGACCGCTGGCTCATTCGGCTGGCCGACGCCGGCGAAGTGGTCAATCTGCCCGAGATCGTGCCCGTCCCGCTCACGCGGCCGTGGTACCTCGGCGTAGCGAATATCCGCGGCAATCTGTTCAGCGTCATCGACTTCGGCAAATTCCTCGCGCGCGAGGCGCCGGCCGCCGGTGGCCAGCCGCGCCTCGTGCTGTTCGGGCCGCGGGCGGGCGAATTGAACGCCGGTATCGTCGTGCACCGGGTGCTGGGCTTGCGCAACGTCGCCGAGCTCGCGCCCGCGTCACCCCCGCAGGACGCACCGGCGTGGTATGCGCAACGCTGGATGGACGGCGACGGCAATGCCTGGCAGGAAATCGATCTTGCGCGGCTTGCGGTCGATCCCGCGTTCCTGCAGGTTGGAATCTAGCGCGGCGCACATGCGCACCGGGAGATAGCAATGGCACTCAAATTCGGAACGCTCTTCGGGAGCGAAAAAGGGAAGCCGGTCGAGGCCGCTCTCGACATGCCGACGACGCAGATCAAGATGAACCAGCAGCCGGGCTACGATCCGCTGGCCTCGGTTTCCATCATGGATCAGCTGCGCTCCGCGCAGGCGAGCATGACGACGGCGCCGCGCAAGCTGTGGCTGATCGGCAACCTGCCGGTGGTCAAGCAGTTCCAGACGCTCGGCGTGCTGCTGGTCACGTTCCTGGTTTTCTCGGCATTGATGGTGTTCCTGGACAACCGCCAATCGTCGCAAGCCGCTGCGGCGGCCGCCACCGCGACCGAAATGCAGATGCTTTCGCAGCGCCTGGCCCGCGGCAGCGCGCTGGCGTCGCAGGGACAGCCCGCGGCGTTTGCTGCGGTCAAGGACAGCCGGGAGCGTTTCAAGACCGACCTCGAGGCGTTGCTCGTCGGCGGCACCGTGCGGGGGGTCACCGTCGAAACCCCGTCGGACGAAGCCACCGTGAAGACCGTGGGCGACGTCAAGCAGCGCTGGGAGCGCGTGGACAACGCGGCCGGCCGGCTGCTGGACAACGAGACCAGCCTGACTTCGCTGGCCAAGGGACTCGAAACGCTCAACATCGGCAACAATGCGATCCTCGAGCTCGCGCAGCAGGCGTCCGCGCAGATCGGGCAGAGCGGCGGCAGCCTGCGCGAGATCGAATACACCAATCAGCTTGCCGTGCTGTCGCAGCGGATCGCAAAGAACGCGAACACGCTCGCGTCGTCGGATGAAATCGACCCGGAAGTCGCCTTTCTGCTGGGCAAGGACGCCGGCACGTTTCGCGACATCCTCTCGGGGTTGCTGAAGGGCAGCGAATCGCTGCGTCTCGCGCCGGTGAAAAGCGACGAGGCGCGGGCGACGCTGGCGGACCTGCAGAAGCGCTTCGCCGCCTACGAGACCGGGGTCAACGCGATCCTCACCAACATGTCGCGGCTCGTCGTGGCCAAGCAGGCGGCGCGCAGCGTCAACACCGAGGCCGAGCCGCTGCTCAATGAAACGACGGCGCTGGCCGGGCTGTACGAGCAAAATCCGGCGCGCAAATGGACGCTGGGCGCGGCCATCGTATTCGCGTTGCTCGCTCTCGTGATGCTGTTGCTGCTCGGCAAGATCTTCCTCGACGACGCGCGCATGCGCGCGATGGAGAGCGAAGGCGAGAACAAGCGTAACCAGGAAGCGATTCTGCGGCTCCTGAACGAGATGGGCAACCTGGCCGACGGCGATCTCACCGTGCAGGCGTCGGTGACCGAGGACGTGACCGGCGCCATCGCCGACTCCATCAACTTCACGATCGAGGAGCTGCGCACGCTGGTGCGCGGCATCAATTCGGCGACCGACCAGGTGACCAAGGCCACGCAGGAAACGCAGGCGATCTCGAATCGGCTGTACGAGGCGTCGCAGCGGCAGAACCGGGAAATCCAGCAGGCGTCCGCGTCGGTGCTGCAAATGGCGCAGTCGATCAACGAGGTGTCGCAAACCGCCAACCAGTCGGCGCGGGTTGCGCAGCAATCGCTGGCCGCCGCGGAAAAGGGCGGCCAGGTCGTGCAGAACCAGATCGCGGGGATGAACGAAATCCGCTCGCAGATCCAGGACACGTCGAAGCGGATCAAGCGCCTGGGCGAATCGTCGATGGAAATCGGCGAGATCGTCGAGTTGATTTCGGACATCACCGAACAGACCAACGTGCTTGCGTTGAATGCCGCGATCCAGGCGGCGTCCGCCGGCGAAGCGGGCCGCGGCTTTACCGTGGTGGCCGAGGAAGTGCAGCGGCTGGCTGAACGTTCGGGCGAGGCGACCAAGCAGATCGAGGCCATTGTGAAGACCATTCAGGCCGACACGCAGGATGCGGTGGCCGCGATGGAGAAATCGACGGTCGGCGTGGTCGAGGGAACCAAGCTTTCCGACGCCGCGGGCCAGGCGCTGACCGAGATCCAGAAGGTGTCGCGCGATCTGGCCGACCTCATCTCGCGCATCTCGGCGCAGACGCAGATGCAGTCGACGTCGGTGACCGACGTGACGCGCGGCATGCAAGGCATTCTCAAGATCACCGAGGAAACGACCGAAGGCACCAAGCAAACCAACGTGTCGATCGGCCAACTGACCAAGCTTGCGGCCGAGCTGCGCTCGTCGGTCGCGGGATTCAAGGTGTAGTTCAGATGACAGATGGCAGATGACAGATGACAGAAAGAGCGTTCGGCATCAACGCGCTACGTCCTTCCCGTCCTCTTCGATTCGCCTCTGACATCCGACATCGGGCATCTGACATCCGATAATGGCCACCATCGAACCGACTCCCGAATTCGACCTGGGCCCGCTGTCGTGGGTGCAAGGCGAGATCGACCAGGCGCTATCCAGAGGCCTCGACGGGCTGGCGCTGTTTCGCGCCAATCCGAAGGACGGCACGTCGCTCAAGCATGCGCGCTCGCACGTTCACCAGGCGGCGGGCGCCATCCAGATGGTCGGCCTCGACGCGGTCGTCGCGTACACGGACGAGCTCGAGCGCCAATTGGCGCGGCTCGAAGAATTGTCGCCGGCCGAAGCCGCCGCGGGTTGCGACGTCGTGGATCGCGCTTGCCGCAAGCTCAAGATCTTTCTCGACGAGCTGGTCAACGGCGTGCCGCCGGTGCCGCTCAAGCTGTATCCGGAATACGAAGCGATGCAAATGGCGCGCGGCGTCAAGGCCGCGGCGCCGACCGATCTTTTCTACCCGGACTTGTCGCCGCGCGCACCGCGCATCGCGCCACGCGAAGTCATCTCGCCCAACAAGCTTCCCTCTTATCTCGTCAAGCAGCGCCGCCTCTACCAGCGCGGGTTGCTCGCCTGGCTGCGTGGTGAAGAGGCCGGCGCCGCCATGATGCGCGATGCGATCGCGGGCATCGAGGACATCACGACGCAAGGCAGCCTGCGTGCCTTCTGGTGGACCGTGGGGGCGATGCTCGAGGGTCTGGTCGAGGGCGGCATCGACAGCGGGTTCGGCGTCAAGCAGCTGGCGGCACGCATCGACCTGCAGATCCGGCGCGTTGCCGAGGGCAGCGCCAAAGTCGCCGATCGCCTGCGCCGCGAGGTGCTGTACTTCGTCGCGATCTGCGCGCCGGTCGGGCCGCAGGTCCAGGCAGTGCAGCGCGCGTTCAAGCTCTGGGGGCTCATCCCCACCGCCGAGGTCCTCTCGGCCGACGTCGTGCGGCTGCAACCGCTGCTGCGCGAGGCACGCGAACAGTTGAACGGCGCCAAGGATTCGTGGCTCAAGGCCGCGTCGGGACGCGCCGAGAACCTGCCGAAGCTCAAGCAGACACTGGTGTCGGTGCACGCGAAAGCGGCCGATATCCACAACGGTGCGCTGATGAAGCTGACGGCGGCGCTGGTCGAACGGCTCGACAAGATGCCGGTATCGGGCGTGTCGGAGCCCGTCGCGATGGAGTACGCGACGGCGTTGCTGCTCGCGGAAAGCGCCTTCGAAAACCATTCGAACCTGTCCGAGGACTTTCCGAAGCAGGTCGACGCGATGCTCGAGCGGCTCGATGCGGCACGCCAGGGCCGGCTGTCGCCGACGTCCGTCGCGCCGATGCTCGATGAAATGAGCAAGCGCGCGCAGGAGCGCGTGCTGCTCGCCCAGGTGGGCCGCGAGATCCAGGCGAACTTGCGCCACATGGAACAGGTGCTCGATGCATTTTTCCGCGACAACAGCAAGCGCGCGGATCTTGCGACACTGGCCAAGGACAGCGCGCAGATTCGCGGTGCGCTGCGGATCCTCGGCCTCACCGAAGCCGATCGCCTGCTCGAGCTGTGCCAGCAGCAGATCGAGACCTACGCCAATCCGGAAACAGCCGTCAGCAACGACGATCTCGAGCTGCTGGCCGAATCGCTGTCCGGTCTCGGCTTCTACATCGAAGCGGTCGAGCAGCAGCGTCCCGACCGCGACCGGCTGATCGCGCCGCTGATCGCCAAGCGCCTGGGCGAAACGCCAGCGCCGGCTGTCGAGCACGATTCGGTCGAGGCCGCGGTCGCCGAGCTGCGCGCCGAGCTGCCGCAGCTCGTCGAGGAGGTGCATCGCGCGCCCAGCGACGCCGCCGCACGCGAGGACCTTAAGCAGAAGCTTGCAAGCCTCCGCGACGATGCCGAGCTCATCGGCGATGCCGAACTGGTCGCGCAGGCCGAAGCCGTGATCGCCGAATTCGATGCGGGCAGCGCGGCGAGCCTCGCGGCGGCCGTGGATGCGATTGCCGACACGTCGGCGCCCCTGCCCGAGATTTCCGAGGAAACGCAGCGGCTGCTCGCCACCGACGCGACGGAGCTTGACCACGAGCTTCTCGAGATCTACCTGTTCGAGGCGGCCGAGGTGCTCGATGGCGTTGCGCAGAACCACCACACGCTGGCCCAGAATCCGGGAGATCGCGAAGCATTGCAAACCATTCGCCGCGGCTTCCACACCCTGAAAGGCAGCGGCCGGATGGTCGGGCTCAATCAACTGGGCGAATGCGCGTTCGAGGTGGAAAAAGTGTTCAACCGCCTGCTCGAAGAAGAGCGGCCGGTCACGAGCGCGGTGCTGGCACTGGTCAAGACCGCGGCGGCGAGCTTCCGCGGCTGGGTGGAGGCGCTGACCAACGAAGGTCGCGTGACGCCGGATCCGCGTGCACTGCAGGCCGCAATCGCCGCAGTCGAGCGCGAGCTGCCCAACGCATCGCCGCCTGCGCCGCCGGCGCCCGTGGCACCGACGCCGCCGTCGAACGTGATCGAATTGCCGCGGGCCGCCGCTTCCGCGCCGGGATCCGCACCAGCATCGCATTCGCCGCCGCCGAGCCGCGGAGCGGGTCCGGCGCTGGCGCCGGTACGCGCGCCCGCTGCGGAGCCGATCGAATTGTTCGAATTGCCTGAGCTCGGCTTCGATGTCGACGTCGATCGCCCCTCGATCACGCCGGAGGCAGCGATCGCCGAAACCATCGAAATGGTGGACGTGCCGGCGCCGGAAGCGTTTGCGCTGCCGCCGCTGCAACTGATCGAGGACTTCGTCCCGCCGACGCCGATCGCGTCCGCGCTGCGTGCTGAGGCGTCCCCCGTCGCGCCGGTCGCCGAGTCCGACGACATCGCCGTCGGCGATGTCACGCTGTCGCGATCGCTCTGGAAAATCCTGAGCGACGAGGCCGACCAGCATGTCGCCACCCTCGAGCACGAATTGTCGATCCTGCAATCCGATTCGCGCGCCATCCCGCGTGCGGCCATGGTGCGCGCCACCCACACACTGTGCGGCATTCATCGCACCGGCGGCTTTCCGCTCGTTGCCGTCACGGCGCTCGGTCTTGAACATGCGCTGATCGCGCTCGAGCAGAACGGCCCTCCGATGCGCAGCACCGCGCATCCGGTGCTCGCGCGCGCAATTGCGGGACTTGCGATGCTGGTGGCGCGCGTCAAAGCGCCGGCGGCGTTTACGCGCGGCGACGTCGAGGAGGCGGACGCGATCCAGCGTGAGTTGGAAGAACTTCGGAGAGACGCGGCGGCCAACGCCAGCGATGCCGAGGCGGCGGCGGCTGCGATCGCGCGCCTGGACGAAGCGCCAGCCGCGCTTCCCTTGGCCGCGCCACACGACGTTGTGCCGCTCGGGGCAGCGCCAACGCCAGCAGCCGCGACCCTCGCTCCGGCCATCAGCACGCCGAAACCCGACGCCGGTACGCGGACCACGGATAAGGAAGTCGAAGTCGCGCTGGCGGGTGTATCAAGGGATCCACTGGAAGGTGTGCGCGACGACGTCGACACGCAGGTCTTGCCGATTTTCCTCGACGAAGCGGCTGAGCTCTATCCGCAGGCGGGTGAAGACGTTCGCGCGTGGCGTCGCAACCCCGCTGACGACCGCGCCGCTGCGCAGCTACGGCGCACGTTGCACACGTTCAAAGGCAGCGCGCGGATGGCGGGCGCGATGCGGTTGGGAGAGCTCGCGCACTTGATGGAATCGCGGCTGCAAGATGGAGACCGCCCCGCGGACGCGTCGCCGCAACTCTTCGACGCATTGAACGAGGACCTGGACCGGATTGCGTTCGTGCTCGACGGATTGCGCCGCGAAGAATTCAACGTTCCGCTCCCGGGATTCGAGGCGCCGCCTGCGTCCGGCGGCGAAGCCGTCACGTTGGCGGAAGCGCCTGTCATCCCGGCGGCGCCGCCGGTGACGGACCGCCCGATTATCGTGCCGCTCGTCCAGCCTGCGGTAATGCTGGCAACGCCTCCGTCGGCCCCGATGCCCGCGGCGCCACCGCGTGCGGAAGCGATCCCGGAGATGGAAACCGGCGCGCGCGCGCAATTGCGGGTCCGCGCGGACACCATCGACCGTCTCGTCAACGAAGCCGGCGAAGTCGCCATCGCGCGGGCGCGGGTCGAAGGCGAGCTGCGTGCGTTGAAGGCCAATCTCCTGGAGCTCACCACCAGCGTAATTCGCCTGCGCACCCAGATGCGCGAGATCGAAATCCAGGCCGAGTCGCAAATCCAGTCGCAGCTCGAGCTGCTGCAGGAACAGCACGGCGACTTCGACCCGCTGGAATTCGATCGCTATACGCGGTTCCAGGAGCTGACGAGATCCCTCGCCGAAGGCATCAATGACGTCTCGACGGTCCAGCAGTCGCTGCTCAAGAACCTGGACGACGCCGACGCGGCGCTGCTTGCGCAGGCACGGCTGTCGCGCGACGTGCAGCAGCGGCTGTTCTCGATCCGCACGACGCCGTTCGGCAGCCTGTCCGAACGCCTCTACCGGATCATGCGGGCCACGGCGAAGGAATTGGACAAGCGGGCCAACCTCGAAATCCATGGCGGCCAGGTCGAGCTCGATCGCTCAGTCCTGGAAAAGCTGGTGGGGCCGCTCGAACACCTGCTGCGCAACGCGCTCGATCATGGCATCGAATCGCGCGAGGCGCGCAGCAATTCCGGCAAATCCGAGACAGGCGAAATCGACCTGACCGTGCGACAGGTCGGCAACGAAGTCGTGATCGAGATCGCCGATGACGGAGCCGGCATTGACTACGCCCGCGTGCGCGAACGCGCGGTGGCGCAGGGCCTGATCGCCGCGGATGCATCACCCACCGAGGCGCAGCTCGTCGAGTGCCTGTTCCAGCCCGGGTTCTCGACCGCGGCGAAGATCACGCAGATCTCGGGACGCGGGATCGGCATGGACGTCGTGCGCAGCGAGATCGCGGCGCTCGGCGGCCGTGTCGAGGTCATGGCGACGCCCGGCCGAGGGACCCGTTTCGTGCTGACGCTGCCGCTGACGCTGGCGGTCGCGCAGGCGGTGATGGTTCGCGCCGGCGGCCGGCTGTGGGCGCTGCCCGCGCCGATGGTCGAGCAGGTGCAGCAGCTGAAATCGCAGGCGTTGCTCGACATCTACATCCAGCGCAAGGTCGAATGGCAGGGACGCACCTATCCATTCCACTACCTGCCGCGTCTCCTCGGCGATACGGCGCACAATCCCGAGACGAAGCGCTACAACTCGATCCTGCTGCTGCGCAGCGGCCAGAATCACGCGGCGGTCCACGTCGACGAGATGGTGGGCAACCAGGAAGTCGTGGTCAAGAACATCGGGCCGCAACTGGCCCGGGTGTCCGGCATTTCGGGCGCGACGGTGCTCGGTACCGGCGAAATCGTGCTGATCATCAACCCCGTGCAATTGGCCGGCCGCGCCGACGTTCCGAAATTCGATCCAACGACCGATCGCGCGCTGGGCGATCGCCCGCGCGCGCACGTGGCCCCGGTGTCCACGCAACCGCTGGTGATGATCGTCGACGACTCGCTGACGGTGCGCAAGATCACGAGCCGCCTGCTCCAGCGCGAGGGCTTTGCGGTCGCAACGGCGAAGGACGGCATGGATGCGCTGCAGCTGCTGAGCGAGCAGGTGCCCGACGTCATCCTGCTCGATATCGAGATGCCGCGGATGGACGGCTTCGAGTTCACCAAGAGGATCAAGGGCGATCCCAGTTTCGCCAACATCCCCATCATCATGATCACGTCGCGCACCGCGGAGAAGCATCGCAATCGCGCCGCCGAGCTGGGTGTCGACCTCTACCTCGGCAAGCCCTACCAGGAAGACGAATTGTTGAAGCACTTGCGCGAGATGACCGGCGTCGGCGCGACGCAGTGACGCTGAATTCGCCGCCGGGGGCGGGAGGTAGCGACCTGGGGTGTTAGCATTTAGCGGATGACACCGATTGGGACGTCGCCGCGGCCTGCATTGCGGGCCCGCGGCAACGCGATCGCCGCGGCGCAGGCGTGGTTCGACGATGGCGGGCTCGAAGCCGACATCGGACGCCGGGTCGCCTGGCGCACCGAAAGCCAGCGCAGCGATGCCGGCGCCACGTTGCGCGGTTATCTCGCGGATGAAATCGGCCCGTCGCTCGCCACGTTGGGATTCACGTGGCGCATCGTCGAGAACCCGGTTGCCGGCAGCGGACCCTTCCTGATCGCGCAGCGGCTGGAAGATCCGGCCCGACCGACGGTGCTCATGTACGGCCACGGCGATGTCGTCCTGGGATATGACGCGCAATGGCGTGCCGGACTCTCGCCGTGGACGCTCGCCGTCGAGGGCGACCGCTGGTACGGCCGTGGCACGGCCGACAACAAGGGCCAGCATTCGATCAATCTGGCCGCGCTTGCACGCGTGATCGAAGCGCGCGGGCGCCTCGGCTTCAATGTCAAGATGCTGATGGAAACCGGCGAGGAAACCGGCTCGCCGGGCCTGAGAGCGGTGTGCGAAAGCGAGCATGCTGCGCTGGCCGCCGACGTGCTGATCGCCTCCGACGGCCCCAGGTTGCGCGCGGAACAGCCCACGGTTTTTCTGGGCTCGCGTGGCGCGTTCAATTTCGATCTGAACGTCGCGCTGCGCGCGGGTGGACATCACTCCGGCAACTGGGGCGGACTGCTCGCCAATCCAGGAACGATGCTCGCCAACGCGATCGCTTCCCTGGTCGATGCGCGGGGGCGCATTCTGGTCGAGGCGCTGCGTCCGCCGCCCATACCCGAAACCGTGCGCCGCGCGCTCGCCGACATCGTCCCCGGCGAACCGGGTGGACCCGAAATCGATGCCGATTGGAGCGAGCCCGGCCTCACGCCGGCTGAACGGGTGTTCGCCTGGAACAGCCTCGAGGTGCTTGCGTTCGTCACCGGCAATCCGGAGCACCCGGTCAATGCGATTCCGCCGCGCGCCGCAGCGCATCTGCAGCTGCGCTTTGTCGTCGGCTGCGATCCGGCGCGCTTCGTGCCGGCGCTGCGCGCGCATCTGGACGCGCACGGATTTTCCCGCGTCGAGGTCGCGGCAGCACGGGTCGCGGTGATGCATGCGACGCGCCTCGATCCGTCACATCCGTGGGTGCGGCGGGTCGTGGCGTCGATCTCCGCCACGACCGGCCGTGCGCCGGCGATCCTGCCCAACCTGGGCGGCTCGCTGCCCAACGATTGTTTCGCCGATGTGCTCGGCTTGCCCACCGTGTGGATTCCGCATTCGTATCCTGCGTGCTCGCAGCATGCGCCGAACGAGCACCTGCTGGGCTCGGTCGCGCGCGAGGGCCTGGCGATCATGACGGGAATCTTCTGGGATCTCGGCGAGGACGCTGCCACATCCGCTCACTGATGCACCGTCAGCCCCGCAACCACGGCATCGCCATGGCGATGCGTCGATTTTGCGCCGCCGCGGCACGCCGCGGCGCGCGAAATAGGCTAAATTCACCCTTCACGCTTGGAGGATAGACGATGGCGAACTACGCCACGGAGGACATTCGTACGGTGGCCCTCGTCGGCCAGGGTGCCTGCGGCAAGACGACGCTGGCGGAGGCGCTGCTGGTCAAGGCGGGTGCGTTGCCGGCGGCGGGGAGCGTCGAGCGAGGCACGACAGTCAGCGATTTCGATCCGCTGGAAAAGCAGTATCAGCATTCGCTGCGCTCGTCGCTTTTGCATTGCGAGACCAACGGCAAGCGCATTCATATCATCGACACGCCGGGATTTCCCGATTTCATCGGACAGGCGATCGGCGCGCTCGATGCCGTCGAGACGGCGGCGATCGTGATCAATGCGCAGGCCGGCGTCGAAATGATCACGTCGCGGATGATGGATTGGTCGGCCAAGCGCAAGCTGTGCCGGCTCGTCATCGTCAACAAGATCGACGCGGAGAACGTCGACCTGCCCGCGGTGCTCGCGACGATCCAGGCGGCGTTCGGCAAGGAATGCCTGCCGATCAACCTGCCCGCCGACGGCGGCAAGCGGGTCGTCGACTGCTTTTTCACGCCCTCCGGCGATGCGGATTTTTCGTCGGTGGAAGCGGCGCACCGCGCGCTCGTCGATCAGGTCGTCGAGGTCGACGAGGAGCTGATGTCGCTCTATCTCGAGCAAGGCGAGGTCGAGCCTGATCAGCTGCATGCGCCGTTCGAGAAGGCGCTGCGCGAGGGCCATCTGATGCCGGTGTGCTTCGTGTCGGCACGCACCGGCGCGGGCTTGAACGAGCTGCTGCAGATTTTCGACAAGCTGCTGCCCAACCCGACCGAAGGCAACCCACCTCTCTTCACCAAAGGCGAAAGCGCCGCCGCGGTCGAGTTCCGCTCGGAGCCCGATCCCAAGAAGCATGTGCTCGCGCATGTGTTCAAGGTGGTGATGGATCCGTTCGTGGGCAAGCTCGGCATCTTTCGCGTTCACCAGGGCACGGTCACGCGCGACACGCAGCTCTTCGTCGGCGACGGCCGCAAGCCGTTCAAGGTCGGCCACCTGTTCATGCTGCAAGGAGGCAAGAACGTCGAGATCGATCGTGTCGTGCCTGGCGATCTCGCCGCGGTCGCGAAAGTGGACGACATCGACTTCGACTGCGTGCTGCACGATTCGCACGACGAAGATCACATCCACATGCAGCCGCTCGAATTCCCGACGCCAATGCATGGCGTGGCGATCGAGCCGAAGCGCCGCGGCGACGAACAGCGGATCTCCGACGTGCTGCACCGGATGACTGCCGAGGATCCGACGCTGACCGTCGAGCATGACACCACGCTCAACGAAACGGTGCTGTGGGGCCTGGGCGACCTGCACCTGCGCTCGGTGCTCGAGCGCATGGCGAGCCAGTTCAAGCTCGAAGTGACGACCAGGCCACCGCGCATTCCCTATCGAGAAACGATCACCGCCCCCGCCGAGGGACACCACCGCCACAAGAAGCAGACCGGGGGCGCCGGCCAGTTCGGCGAGGTGTACCTGAAGATCGAGCCGCTGCCGCGGGGCGCCGGCTTCGAGTTCGTGAATACCGTGAAGGGCGGCGCCATCCCGACGTCGCTGATCCCGGCGGTACAGAAAGGCGTCGAGCAGGTCCTGACGTCAGGACCGCTGGCCGGGTTTCCTCTGCAGGACGTGCGCGTCAACGTCTACGACGGCAAATACCATCCGGTCGATTCGAAGGAAGTGGCGTTCGTGTCGGCCGGCCGCAAGGCGTTCCTCGACGCGATCGCGAAAGCAAGGCCGATCGTGCTGGAGCCGGTGGTCGGTGTGGAGATCAACTGTCCCGCGGCAAACATGGGGGACGTCACCGGCGATCTCTCGTCGCGGCGCGGGCAGGTGACGGGCACGAAAACCCTGCAGGCCGGCACGCTCGCCGTCACCGGGCTCGCGCCGCTCGGCGAGCTCGAAGGCTACGCGGCGCGCCTGAAGTCGATGACCGGCGGGCAGGGCGCGTGGTCGATGGAATTGTCTCACTACGAGCAGGCGCCGCCGCTCCTTCAACAACAACTCTCTTCCGAATACGCTAAGCATCGTCGGCACGAGGAGGAATAAAACGTGAACAAATTGTCGCGGCCGGCTGCGCCGGGCCGACAATTTGTTCCCGAATTGGTCAGCACGAAAAGCTTCGGGCGGCCGCGCGCTTCTCGTGTAGGAACTGCGACGAAGCGCGCCGATCGCCGCCGCTGCGCGGCTGGCTCAGTAGCGCGCATGCCGGCTGACTGCCAAACCGAACTTTGGTGCCATGCCGTGTTGGCGCGTACATGCCACCGCATTGCCTAACCGGACATTGGTGCCATCTGTGGTGGCGCGTGCATGCCACCTCATTGCCAAACCGACTTTGCTGCCATGCGCGCCGCTGCGTAACTCCTTGTGAGCAAGACTTCAGTCTTCCTCGATATCGCCTCTCTTCACCGTACCACGCGCAGCGTGGGTGGTTGGCGCCATTCGAATTGTTCCGCGGGCCACAGGCGATCGAACAGCGGAACTAGAGGCGTCAAGAAAAACAGCGCCCACACGAGCCCGTTCGGCTTGAACAGCGCGAAGTGCCACAGGAACGCGGCGAGCGCGACGATGATCGCGTAGGCGATGCGTGCGCCACGGCGGTTCGGAATCGTCATCGGGTCCGAGATCATGAAGAAGGCGAACAGGAGCAGTCCGCCGTTGGTGAACTGATGGACGAAAATGGTCCACGGCTGCCCCAGCGCCATGACGCGCAGCGCGACCAAGCCCAAATAAGCGGCGAGAAAGATCCACGCGATATCAGCGCGCCGTGCTCGATTGACGACGATACCACCCAGCATCAGGAACCATCCGGCGAGCGCCACGTCCTGTCCCCACTGGCCGGGTGAAATCCAGGCGCCGGGAAACAGGGAAATCGCCAGGATGACGCCGAGGTTCGCCGGGTTGTAGACGTGCTTGCCATGGATACGCAACACGAATTTTGCCGAAATGGCGAGCGCTGCGGCGAGCGGATGGACCCAGAGCGAGTCCGCCCGCAACAGGATCGACAATCCAAAGCACGTGATCAACGCTGACAAAACACCCCGATGCTCGATCTTCAGCGCCCGGATCCACAGCGTTTGCGTGGCGAGACCCGCGGCGAACGCCAGCGCCATTTGCTGCGGCAGCAGCGCGAAATCGCGAACCAGCACGCCGATCGTGAGCAGCGTGGCGAGAAATGCGATCTGGAACAGGCGGGCGTCACGCAGGATCGGATGACGGTACCGCATTTCCTGCCACGGCTGCGACGCGCGATCGATCCATGGATACCGGATCACTTCCATAACGTTTCCCACCAGCGGACGGGTTGCTCCGGTGGCAACGCCATGCGGGCGCGGATGTCCGCCAGGGTCACACCGGTGAGCGATGCCAGCGTCTGCGCTTCGCGTTCCTTGCGCGCCTGCACTGAATCGAAGTACGGCTTTGCGGCGTCGCAGGCATTGACGGGACCTGCCCAGGGATGACGCAATACGTAGCGCGCCTGGAAATTCGTGCGGTCCTGGGTCTCCTGGAACACGAGGTCCTCGGGCAGCGAATCGCGGGTAAAGCGCAAATGCAGCCGCGTGAGCATGACCGGCTGGCCACCGCCGCGGCTTTGCGCGTCCCCCGCCCAGAACACGCCGAGCTGGCGCAACTCTTCCGGCGACAGTGGATTGCCGGCGCATGGGTCGCACCAGCTCATGTCCCAGAAATATTCGGTGAACATCGCACGATGGTCCTCGCGTGCCGCCTGCGTCGCGAAGAGCTGCTTGTACGTCCTCGAAAATTCACCGCGGACATAAACGGGTAAGTCCATGTTCGCCGGCATCTTGACGGTCCGATAGTTCGTCGTCTCGACGCGACCGCCCGCCGTCAGCACGTACAGCACGAGATCCTGCGGTCCGTTGGCGTTCAGCATGCCAAGGCGCACGGGCAGCATGAAGCGTTCGGATTCGAAGGCGAATTGCAGCGGCCGCAAATGGGCGACGCCAGTGCGTGCCTGCTCCTCCAAGTTGACCTTCGCGACAAAGAATTTCATCTGCTGCCGGATGTAGGGCTTGAGCGCGGCGGCCGCGCCTTTGGGCACCCGGTAACCGTTTTCGCGCAGCCAGGTTTCGAGGCCGTCCGACTGCTTGCCGGAGAGAATCACGATGTCGTACTCGCCGACGGTGTAGCTGGCTTCGACCGTCACGCCGAGCACCTTGTCACGGACACTTTCCAATGCCGCTGCCTTCCGCGCCGCAGGCGCCGCGATCTGCCCGTTGGCCGCGTCGCTTCTTGGCAGGCGACAAGGATCGGGGTCGAAGTACTCGGCAAGACGCGGTGCGCTGTAGCTGTCGATCCGCTCGAACAGCTTCCGGTCGCCGATCCGGATCTGGCTGCGCTCGAGCACGGTGGGCACCGGCACGACCAGCGCGAAGTCGGTGAGCTCGCCCTTGTAGTCGTTGGCCATGCTGATGACGGTGCGGTTGTCGCGCCGGACCATGATGACCTGCGAAGCCTCGTTGAACAGGCCCGCATCGGCCTTGCCGACGTAAAAACCGCAGAACGCGTGCGACGGAACACTGCCAAAAAAGAGCGCGAGCGCGATGACCACGATCAGCCACGCGCCCGCGCGGGCGGCAAACGTTGACATTGGAGCCTCCTACCGGGTTAGCGACGCCGCTACCAACGCGGCGAGCCGGAGAAAGGGGTTAGCGCGTTATTGAACCCCCACGCTTGCGGCTAGCGCTGCAGCGCTGCCCCCGTGGGGGCGCTATTCGCACCTTGGGACGGCGGTACTCATTCGATCAACAGCGCGAGCCGCCCGAATTGCGGCAGCGCGTGCGTCACGAACCGCACAGCCTCGTTGCGATCGTTGCGCAGCGCCGGGACAGTCATGGCCGTCGCCAGCGCCGCACGATCGCGCGTGCCGTCGAGCAGCGCAAGCAGCTGCCGCGCATTGGCGTCGGGGAGCGCAACCCGCGTGTGGACGAGGTTCGTCACCGTGTCACGCGTACGTGCTTCCAGCCGCGCGAGCGGGCTTGCGCGAGGGTTCGGACCGGCCTCCGCCACCAGCCGTGGAGGATGCCTATGCAAGGTGACGATGCCGGATACGAACGCGTCGGTGAGGACCGCCGCGAGCGGACGCGCAGGCGCGCTCGCTCCCATTTGCGCCTGCAACTCCGCGATCGGCAACGCCGCCGGCGATTGCGCGACAAGCGTCTCCAGTACTTTGCGTACCGGGCCACCGCCGCCGGCGGCTGGATCGAGGTCGCGCGCAATCTGCGCAACTTTTCCCGCCGCCGCCGCGCGCAACAGGGAAGGATCGGCTGCCACGTGCATCGTCATTACGCGCGAAAGATGCGAGGCCGGGTCGCGCGGCGCGTCTTGACGGACCAGCAACGACTGGCGGAAACGGCGCATCCGGAAAAAATCGAGATATTGCTCGCGATCGGCGGGGTTTTGCGCCGACAGCAACGTCCTGGCGTCGGCGGAGATGCCCGCGCCGCTCATCGTGTGCAACTCCGCTTCGGCCAGATAGCGAAGTCCGAAGCGAGCCGCGTGGGCGATGAAGTCGCTCACGTAGGCAGGATCGTTCGGAACGGCGAGGTCGTCGTGGAACAAGTCGCTGTCCGAGCGCTCGGCTGTAGCGCGCAACTCGGCCCGCAATGCGGCGTCGCCCGCGTGCACATTCTCGCCGCCATCGGCCAGCATTCGCGCGAGCTTTCGTGCGGCGTCCAGCCGTTCGCGCGGGTCCGCGATCCGATCGACGTGAAAGTGCAGAATCTCCCACGCGGCCTGCCGCACACGGCACCCGGGCAATGCATTGAAGCTCACGAACATGACACCGTTCGGTGCGAGGCGTTGCGCCGCCATCGCGAAGAGTCCGTCGCGCACGGCAGCCGGTACCCAGGAATAGACGCCGTGCGCGATGATGTAGTCGAAGCTTCCGTGCGCCGGCGAGAGCGCCGTCAAGTCCTCTTCGACCAGCGACACGTTCGGCATGCCGAGGTCCGCGACGATCCGGCGGCCGGCCGCAAGCGCGCGCGGCGACAAATCGCAGCCGACGAACTGCGCAGCGGGAAGGCCCACGGCCATCGGAATCAGGTTGGCGCCGTCGTTGCAGCCGACCTCGAGGACGCGGCATGCGGCCACCGGCGGCGCATGGACGCCGAGGAACGACGCAATCGTCGCCAGCCGGTCCGGATGGGTCAGCGGATGCGGCAATGCCGCGTACGCGATTGCATCGTAGCGGGCCGCGAGTGCCGCGGCGGTCGTATCCTGATTCACGTGTCGGTCATTGTGGCGTACCTCCCAAGTGATTACAATTACACGGAAATGGGCGGATCCGTGAACCTCACCCACCATTTCCTGATCGCCATGCCCGCCATGGCCGATCCGCATTTTGCCAATACGCTGACCTACGTCTGCGAGCACAACAAGGACGGCGCGCTCGGGATCGTCGTCAACAAGCCGATCGACATGACGTTGTCGGCGCTGTTCGAGCAGATCGACGTTCCGCTTGCCGACGACGTGTTGCGCGTCGCGCCCGTGCATTTCGGCGGCCCCGTCCAGATCGACCGCGGCTTCGTGCTGCACCGGCCGCTCGGCAACTGGCAGTCCACGCTCGCGATCAGCGACGACCTTGGACTCACGACATCGAAGGACGTCCTGGAAGCGGTCGGCCGCGGCGACGGCCCCAAGGATGTGTTCGTCTCGCTTGGATACGCGGGCTGGTCGGCGGGCCAGCTCGAGCAGGAGCTGGCGCAAAACGCATGGCTCACCGTTCAGGCGGACGCCGATGTGCTGTTCGATGTCCCGGCGGAGCGGCGCCTTCCTGCCGCGATGCAATTACTCGGTATCGACTTTTCGCGTCTGTCCGAGGACGTCGGGCACGCGTGACGCGTGACCGCGCAATCATCGCCCGCGACTGTGCTGGCATTCGATTTCGGCACGCGGCGAATCGGCGTCGCCGTGGGCAATACGCTCACGCGCGTCGCGCGGCCGTTGACCACGATCGACCAGCACCGGCACGACGAGCGCTTTGCCGCGATCGCGGCGTTGCTCGACGAGTGGCAGCCCGACGTGCTGATCGTGGGGATTCCCGTGCACGCCGACGGTGCGGCGCATGCGATGACCGCGCAAGCACAACGCTTTGCACGGGAGCTTACGAGCCGCTTTCGGTTGCCCGTGGAATTCGCGGACGAGCGCTGGACCACGCAGCTTGCGCAAACGGCGCTGGACCGGGCGGGCGCGGGCGGCCGTACGGGACGCGAAGTCCGCGACCAGGCTGCCGCCCAGATCATCCTGCAAGGGTGGTTCGATGACCGAGGCACCGCAGATACCTGACGCCGAGGCGACGCTGGCCGCGCTGGCGGAACGCATGCGTGGCGCCGTCGCCTTCGATGCTGCGTTCGTCGGCATCTATTCCGGCGGCGCATGGCTCGCCGAACGGCTGCCCGCGCTGGTCCCCGGCAATCACCCCGTCGGTTTCATCGACGTCTCGTTCTACCGCGACGACTATTCGCGGACCGGCCTGAAGCCCGGCGTCAAGCGCAGCGCGTTGCCGTTCGACGTGGATGGCGCCACCATCGTGCTCGTCGACGACGTGCTCTACACCGGCCGCAGCGTCCGCGCGGCGATCAACGAGCTCTTCGACTTCGGCCGCCCGGCGCATATCGAGCTCGCGGTGCTGATCGACCGCGGCGGCCGCGAGCTGCCGATCGAGCCGACGTATTGCGGCGCGCGTCTCGCCGTGGCACGCGACCTCTCGGTGGTGCTATCGCGCGACGGCCAGAAACTGCGCCTTTCGGTCGAAAAGCAAGCGTGCTGATGGCGATGCGCAATCCGCAGCTCAACGCCAGCGGCGAGCTCACGCATCTGCTCACACTGGAAGGCCTGCCGCCCGAGGTGATCCGCAGTATTCTCGATACGGCCGACCCGTTCGTGTCGATCGCCGAGCGCGAGGTCAAGAAGGTTCCGCTGCTGCGCGGCAAGGCGGTGTTCAACCTGTTCTTCGAAAACTCGACGCGCACGCGCACCACGTTCGAAATCGCGGCCAAGCGCCTGTCGGCCGATGTCATCAACCTCAACATCGGCGTCTCGTCGACGAGCAAGGGCGAGACGCTGCTCGACACCATCGACAATCTCGTCGCGATGGACGCCGACATCTTCGTCGTCCGCCATTCGCAGTCCGGGGCGCCGCATCTCATTGCCGCGCACCTCAACGCGCACGACCGCAGTCACGTGCATGTCATCAACGCCGGGGACGGCCGCCATGCGCACCCGACGCAGGGATTGCTCGACCTGTACACGATCCGCCACTACAAGAAGGAATTCCACAATCTGACGGTGGCGATTGTCGGCGACGTTCTCCATTCGCGCGTCGCCCGGTCGCTGATTCACGGCCTCACCACGCTCGGCACGCCGGAAGTGCGCGTGATCGGTCCCCAGACGCTGTTGCCCGCGAAGGTGGAAGCGATGGGGGTGCGCGTGTTCCACGACATGCGCGAAGGGTTGCGCGGCTGCGACGTGGTCGTGATGCTGCGCTTGCAAAGCGAGCGTATGAAGGGTGCGCTGTTGCCCTCCGCCGGCGAATTCTTCAAGCACTACGGGCTGACGCAGGAAAAACTGGCGGTCGCGAAGCCGGACGTGATCGTCATGCATCCCGGACCGATGAACCGGGGCGTGGAGATCGACTCCGCCGTGGCCGACGGTGAGCGCTCGGTCATCCTGCCGCAGGTGACATTCGGCATTGCCGTACGCATGGCGGTGATGAGCATCATCGCAGGCAATTGAAAAATGCATTTACAAAGAGACACGGAGACACCGGGGAAGAACCTGGTTTTCTCTGCGTCTGCGCGTCTCCCGTGAGAGCTTTGTGAAGATCGAGATCGCCAACGGCCGCCTGATCGATCCCGCCCACGGGGTTGACCGCGTCGCCTCGCTCTACATCGCGGCGGGGAAAGTGGCGGCGATCGGCACGGCGCCAGGCGGATGGCACGCCAATCGCGTCATCGACGCGCGCGGTCTCGTCGTCACGCCGGGACTCATCGACATTTCCGCGCGCTTGCGCGAGCCCGGCCTCGAGTACAAGGCGACGCTCGAATCGGAGATGCAGGCCGCGATCGCCGGCGGCATCACCAGTCTCGCCTGCCCGCCCGATACGGATCCGCCGCTCGACGAGCCGGGGCTTGTCGAAATGCTGAAGCATCGCGCACGCTCGCTCAACCAGGCGCACGTCTACCCGATCGGCGCGCTGACGGTCCAGTTGAAGGGCACGACGCTGACCGAGATGGGGGAGCTGAACGACGCCGGCTGCGTCGCGTTCTCGCATGCCGACGTGCCGCTGGCCGACACCCAGCTTCTGTGGCGCGCGATGCAGTACGCGTCGACATTCGGCTATCGGCTGTGGTTGCGGCCGAACGACCCGTATCTGGGCCGCGGCGGCGTCGCGCACGATGGCGAGGTGGCGACGCGTCTCGGCCTGCCGGGCATTCCCACCACGGCCGAAACCATTGCGCTGCAGACGATCCTTGCGCTGGTCCGCGTCACCGGGGTGCGCGTGCACTTGTGCCGGTTGTCATGCGCTGAAAGCGTCGCGCTCATCCGCGCCGCGAAGAAGGAAGGCCTGCCCGTCACCTGCGACGTGGCGATCCATCATCTGCATCTGTCCGACATGGACATCGGCTGGTTCGCGTCCGACGCCAATCTGGTGCCGCCGCTGCGCACGACGGGCGACCGGGCGGCGCTGCGCGCGGGCGTTGCCGATGGCACGATCGATCTCATCTGTTCCGATCACGCGCCGGTCGACGATGACGGCAAGCAGGTTCCATTCGGCGAGGCGGAGCCCGGGGCGACCGGTTTCGAGCTCCTGCTCCCGCTGACGCTCAAATGGGCGGCCGAGGACCGTGTGCCGCTCCCGGCGGCGCTCGCGAAGATCACCAGCGAGCCGGGCAAGCTGATCGGTTCCGGCGCCGGCGATCTGGAAGAAGGGCGCGTGGCCGATGTTTGCGTCTTCGATCCGGACGGCTTCTGGAAGGTCGAACGGAGCGCGCTGCGGAGCCAAGGGAAGAACACGCCGTTCCTTGGCCTGGAAGTGCCCGGCAAGGTCCGCTTTACCCTGGTGGCGGGGCAGATCGTCCACGAGGCCTGAGGCATCCCCCGGCTGCGGGCGCGCTATAGTTTGTCGCCTTTTCGCGCGCCATTGCGCGCATTTTTGGAGGACGGAATGAAACTTGACCTCGATCAGGATGTGAAAGGTATTTTGGAGCCCGAGCGTGCCTTCGACCGTCGCGATTTCCTGACCACCGCGCTCGGCGCAAGCGCCGCGCTGGCGGCGTCGGCGCCGGTATCGGCGCAAGAGATCAACACCGACGCCCAGGGCCTCGAGGCCGGCGATGTCACGATCAAGGTCGCGGATGGAACGCTGCCCGCCTATCGCGCAATGCCTTCCACCGGGGGCCCGTTCGCCACGATTCTGGTCGCGCCCGAAGTGTTCGGGCTCAATCACTACATGAAGGACGTCTGTCGCCGCCTGGCCAAGGCCGGCTACTTCGCGATCAGCCCGGACGTGTACGCGCGAAAGGCCGACTTGACGAAGATTTCGAGCATCGCGGAGATCTTGCCGATCGTCAACGCGAAGCCGGACCCGGAGATGATGGCCGACTTCGACGCGACCGTGACGTACGCTCAGGGGAGCGGCAAAGCCAGCGTCGACAAGCTTGGCATGACGGGATTCTGCCGTGGCGGCCGCACCGTATGGATGTACGCGGCCCACAATTCGAAGCTCAAGGCGGCGGTCGTCTGGTATGGCACGCTGGGCGGCAAGCCGAGCGATGCGATGCCTAAATATCCGGTGGATATCGTGAAGGACATCAAGGTGCCGGTGCTGGGTCTGTATGGCGGCAAGGACAGCGGCATTCCGCTGACCGACGTCGACAAGATGCGCGAGGGGTTGAAAGCGACCGGCAACAAGTCCGAGTTCGTCGTGTACCCCGACGCGGGGCACGGCTTCGGCGCCGACTTCCGGCCCGACAACTATCGCAAGCAGGACGCCGAGGATGCCTGGAAGCGCATGCTCGCGTGGTTCAAGCAGTGGGGCGTGGCGTAGCGCCAGCGAATGAAGAAGAGGCGGCCTAAGCGCCGCCTCGTTCACTTGGCGCGAGGCACGCGTCCCATCAGGTAGAACTCGTCGTTGGGCCGCATGCCGATCATGTTGGCCATCCGGTTCGACAAGGCGAACAGCGCGGCGATCGCGCCGATGTCCCATGCGTCGTCGTCGGTGAAGCCGTGCGCTTTGAGTTCAGAGAAATCTTCGTCGCAGATTTCGCCGCTGCGCAACGCCACCTTGAGCGCGAACGCCAGCATGGCCCTCTGCCGCGGCGTGATGTCGGCCTTGCGGTAGTTGGCCGCGACTTGATCGGCGATGAGCGGATTCTTGGCGTAGATGCGCAGCAGCGCGCCATGCGCAACGATGCAATAGGGGCAATCATTGGCGGCGGAGGTGGCGACCACGATCATCTCGCGCTCGGCTTTGGAAAGCCCGCCTTCCTTTTCCATCAGCGCGTCGTGATACGCGAAGAAGGCGCGGAATTCGTCCGGCCGATGCGCCAGCGTCAGGAATACGTTGGGGATGAATCCGGCTTTCTCCTGCACTTCGAGGATTCGCGCACGGAGGTCGCCGGGCAGATCCTCGAGCGCCGGAACCGGATAGCGGCTGATTGAGGGCACGATCATGGCGGGGAGTCTACCAGCGGGGAACAGCTGGCGGTTCCGCGCGGCGCTGCGTTTGCTGCAACAACGTCGCGCAGGGCGCTAACCCTGCGAGACGTTGAACCTGGCCAAGGCTACGGATTCAGGTACGAATTGATGAAATCGAGCACATCCTGCCTGTCGGTGCGGAACACGCCACCAGTTCCGGCGCAGTTGCCATTGACGCCAAATGACGTAATGCCGGCAACGACAGTGGTGTCCTCCAGGAAATTGGGACCACCCGAGTCGCCAAAGCAGGTGCCGCCGGTGTTCGCGTTATTGGACAGCAGCATCGAAAAATCGCCGGTGAAGCCTGGCACATTGATCTGGATCAGGCGCGGATAGGCGACGAAACGCGTTTTCACATTGTGTGCGAGAAACGATGCCGGGTCCGGGAAGCTCTGTTGAAGGCCGTAGCCAACCGACGTAAACGACACCTTCTGCAAGCCGCGCTTTGTCTTGAACGCGTCGAATTCATCTACATCAGGCAGCGTCCCGTATTCAGGCAACACAACGCCGGGCGCTTGCAGGATCACCACGCCGACATCGTGGACGAAGAACGGAGCTGTTTCATAAAGCGGATGCGCAGCCCAGGAAACCGCTTCCACGGCGTTGGGGCCGGCAAAGGGGTAATTATTGGTGGTGCCGATCCCCGCCTGAACATCCGATTCGGTGAAGACTCGCATTCCCGTATAGGGGGCGCCCGGGAAGTCGTTGGTGCAATGTCCAGCGGTCAGGAGAACCGTTGCGGACAGCAATGTTCCACTGCATCGAAACGCCGGCTTGCCGCCAACCTCCATCAGCAGGAGGACCACGTGCGGGTGACCGGCGCCGTCCAGATCGCCATACTTGACCGCGCTCGCCGGGCTGACCGCGAGGCCGAGCATTGCCACTGCGAGGAATGCTGCGTAGAGCGTTTTGTTTCGCATGTCATGTTCTCCATCGGATCTATGAATTCGCGGAGTGACATTTCCAGTCCGCGACCTGCGCGGCCATCCTACGCCGATTCGGTCGGTCCCCAAACGCCGCTCGTCGACTACGACGGCGGCACGTAACCCGAAGGCATTTCCGCGCCACCGCCGAAGAAATGCTTCTCCATCTGCTCGGCAAGCCACTTGCGCGCGCGCGCATCGGCCAGGCTCAGGCGATTCTCGTTGACGAGCATCGTCTGGTGCTTCAGCCAGCCTTGCCATGCCTCTTTCGAGACATTCTCGTAAATGCGCTTGCCGAGCTCGCCCGGGTACGGCGGGAAATCGAGACCCTCGGCCTCGTGGCCGAGCTTGACGCATTGAACCATGCGGGCCATCAGTGTGATCCTTACAACGGTTTGCGGTAAACGAGCGACCTGCGCTGATAATTGTAGAGCGACTGCTTCTGCTGCGGCAGATCGGCGATGGTCGCCGAGCGGAAGCCGCGTTCCAGGAACCAGTGTGCGGTTTTCGTCGTCAGCACGAAGAGCTCGGCGAGCTTCAACTTGCGCGCGCGCATCTCGATTTCGCGCAGCAATGCCTCGCCGTAGCCTTCGCGCCGGAAGTCCGGCTGGACGGCCAGCGCCGCCAGCTCGCCGATCTTCTCTTCGGGAAACGCGTACAGCGCGGCGCAGCCGATGATGTTTCCATCATACTCGGCTACGACAAAGCGCTCGATTTCGCTCTCCAGCCGCTCGCGCGAGCGGCGCACCAGCACGCCTTGCTCCTCCAGCGGCTCGATGAGCGCCAGGATGCCGCCGACGTCGTCGATCGTGGCGCTGCGGATGTTGGCGAGCGGGGTTGACGAGACCATCGTGCCGACGCCGTCGCGCGTGAACAGCTCGAGCAGCAGTGCGCCATCCAGGCGCCGGCTGATGAGGTGCGCACGCTTGACGCCGTTGTTGCACGCGCGGACGGCGGCAGGCAGGTACAACCGGACATCCGGTGTGAGCTTGCTGCCTTTGGCGAGCAGCGCTTCGGCGTCGGTGGTCGACAGATCGGTGACGAGCTGGCGCCGGCCGTTGCGCACGCCGTCGGCGTCCATCAGAAAGATGAGCTTCGCCGCCTCCAGCCGCACGGCGACTTGCGTTGCCACCTCCTCGACGGTGAGATTGAAGATTTCGCCGGTGGGCGAATAGCCGATCGGCGATATCAGCACGATGTCGCCGTCGTCGAGCCGCTGCGCAATGGCCTCGGTATCGATGCGGCGGACTTCGCCGGTGAGTTGCATGTCGACGCCGCCGACGACGCCCATTGGCTTGGCCGTGAGGTAGTTGCCGCTCGAAACGCGGTTGCGCGCGCCGGCCATCGGCGAGTTGGCGAGACCGAGCGAGAGCAGCGCTTCGATGCGGGCCCGGACCTGGCCGGCGGCTTCCAGCACGCAATCCATCGCATCGATGTCGGTGACGCGCACGCCGTGTGCGTAACGGCTGGGAATGCCCTGCGCCGCGAGGATCGCCTCCACCTGCGGCCGGCAGCCGTGGCAGACGACCAGCCGGATGCCCAGGCTGTGCAGCAGGTTCAGATCGTGGATCACGCCCAGGAATTCCTCGTCGGCGACCACTTCGCCGCCGAATGCAATGACGAACGTCTTGCCTCGAAACGAATGCACGTAGGGCGCAGCGGAGCGAATCAGATGGACGAACGCGCGCATCGTCGCGGAATTGGCGGCGGGCTGGGCGTCGGGAGTGCGTGGCATCGCGTTCGGCCGTGGCGTCGAGTGCGCGCGATTATAACGGGGTCAGAGACGACTTTTCCGAATGGGCGCGAAGATGCAGTCGATAACTCCGAAAAATCGTCTCTGACCCCCACGTTTCGCCGGACGGCGGTCGCCGCATTGCCGGCACGCCGCCTCGCCCCCATATGCCACTCCGCTATCATTCGCCTTTCCCCAGCGCGTCACATGGCCTCCCCGCTTCTCGAACACCTCAATCCGGAACAGCTTGCCGCCGTTACATTGCCGCACGCGTCGGCGCTGATTCTGGCGGGCGCGGGCAGCGGCAAGACGCGCGTGCTGACGACGCGCATCGCATGGCTGCTGGCGACGGGGCAAGCGGGCCCGTTGTCGATTCTCGCCGTCACGTTCACCAACAAGGCCGCGAGGGAAATGCTGTTGCGGCTGTCCGCGCTGACGCCGATGAACACGCGCGGCATGTGGGTGGGCACTTTTCACGGGCTGTGCAACCGGATGCTGCGCGCGCATCACCGTGACGCCAACCTGCCGCAGCTGTTCCAAATCCTCGACACGCAGGACCAGCTGTCGCTCATCAAGCGGTTGTATCGCGCCCACAACATCGACGACGATCGCTATCCGCCAAGGCAGCTGCAGTGGTTCATTGCGAACGCCAAGGAGGAGGGGCTGCGGGCGAACATGGTCGAGGCGGGCGATGACTTCACGCGGCGGCAGGTCGAGCATTACGCGCTCTACGACGAAATGTGCCAGCGCGAAGGCGTGGTCGATTTCGCCGAGCTGCTGCTGCGCAGCTACGACCTGCTTGCAGGCAACGAAGCGCTGCGCGGCCACTACCAGCGCCGGTTTTCGCACTTGCTGGTCGACGAATTCCAGGATACCAACACCCTGCAGTACAAGTGGTTGCGGATGCTTTCCGGGCCGCGCACCGCCGTCTTCGCCGTGGGCGACGACGACCAGTCGATCTATGCATTCCGCGGCGCCAAGGTCGCCAACATGCAGCAGTTCGAGCGCGACTTCGCCACACCCGAGCAACCGGTCAAGCTGATCAAGCTCGAGCAGAACTACCGGTCGCACGGTCACATTCTGGACGCGGCCAACGCCCTCATCCGCAACAACCGGGCGCGGCTGGGCAAGAACCTGTGGACGAGCGAAGGCAAGGGCGAGCTCGTCCGGGCCTTTGCGGCGGCCACCGATCATGACGAAGCGGCGTTCGTCGTCGATGTCGTGAAGGGACTGTCCGCCGACGGCGTCGCGCTGGACGAAGTGGCGTTGCTCTACCGATCCAACGCGCAGTCGCGAATCCTCGAGCACGCGCTGTTCAGCGCCGGCCTGCCCTATCGTGTCTATGGCGGCCTGCGTTTTTTCGAGCGCGCCGAGGTCAAGCATGCGCTCGCATATCTGCGCCTCATCGCGGCGCCGGAAGATGACGGCGCCTTCCTGCGCATCGTGAATTTCCCGCCGCGAGGCATCGGCGCGCGCACGCTCGAGCAGCTGCAGGACGCCGCGCGGACGCAGAGCACGACGCTATGGCAGGTCGCCGCGAGCGGCGCGCTCGCCGGCAAGGCGGGAACGGCGCTCGGGTCCTTCGTCAGGCTGATCATGAAACTGCGCACGGAGACGCAGGCATTGCCGCTCCCCGAAGCGGTCGAGCACGTGCTCGAGCACGCCGGGCTGATCGCGCACTACAAGGCGGAAAAGGACGGGCAGGATCGCGTCGAGAACCTCGAGGAACTGATCACCGCTGCCGAGAGCTTCGTGCGTGAAGCGCAGCTCGCGACCGATGCGCCGATGCTGTCCGACCGGGTCGCGCTCGATGCGCAGTCGCCCGAGGCCGGCGCCGACGAAGGCGCCACCGATCCGTTGACCGCGTTCCTCGCGCACGCGGCGCTCGAGGCCGGCGAAATGCAGGCCGCGGAGGGACGGTCGGCACTCCAGTTGATGACCGTGCACTCGGCAAAGGGTCTCGAGTTTCACACGGTTTTCGTGACCGGTCTCGAGGAGGGCCTGTTCCCCCACGAGAACAGCCTGTCGGAGGCCGACGGCCTCGAGGAGGAGCGCCGGCTGATGTACGTCGCGATCACGCGCGCGCGCCGGCGGCTGTACGTGACGCATGCGCAAACCCGGATGCTCCATGGTCAGACGCGCTACGGGATCCCGTCGCGCTTCGTGAACGAGCTGCCGGCCGACCTCGTCCAATGGTTGTCGCCGTTCCGGCGCCGCGCCGTCGATGTCGATGATGCCGAATGGAACCGTGTGACCAGCTCGCCCCAGGCGACGCCGCCGGCACCCGCGTGGCGCATCGGCCAGAGCGTCAAGCATGCCAAGTTCGGCCTGGGCGTGATCATCGATGCCGAAGGCCGCGGCAACGATGCCCGCGTGCAAGTCAATTTCCGCGATGCCGGCGTGAAGTGGCTGGCGCTCGAATACGCGAAGCTCGAAGCAGCGTAGCGGACTGGCTCTAGCCTTGCCCGGCGGCGGGCAGCGGCGTCAGCGTCTCGCCGGCGTGGAACACGTCGCGATAGCTCACGTAGAACGAGATGTGCAGCGTGGCCGTGAAAAACAGCGAGTAGGGCAACAGCAGCGCAATCACGAGCAATTGGGCTGCCGGCAGCGGGACGACCACTGCCACGATCGCGGTAATGAGGCCGGGCACGACGACGATGTAAAAAAATATGCCGACGACGTAGAGGGCGAGCGCTTTCCAATTGGCAAGTGCCGCGCGCAGACTTGAAGCCAACGCCGCGCCGGGCCCTGCGTCCTGGAACACGACCAGCGCTTGCGTCCACCACGTGGCGATCACGACGAGCAGCGACAGCAAGGCGGAGAACGCCACCCCAAGCTGCAACTGCGGGTCGGAAAGCGCCGCAGCGATCTGCGCTTCGGTCATCGCCTTGCTGTTCGTCATCAGCTCGCGCAGCTTGCCGCCGTCGATCAGCGATGATACGAACGCGACGAGCGCGATGGCTCCGACGAAGAATATCCCGATCGCGACCAGCGACCACAGATTGGTGCGGAATCCCTGGAACAGCTGGCCGAGCGCGGGTCGGCCTCCGCGCTCCTGCGTCCATGCAGCGGCGAGGAGGCCCACTCCGAACACCGGACTCAGCAACGCCGCCGCATACGGACCGATGAAAGGAACCACCTGCATCAGCAGCAAGACGAGGAAATAGCCGAGCACCAGCACCGCCCACGCGAGGCGATGGACCTTGAACATTCCATACGCCGTCGCCAGCCAGGCGAAGCCCTGGCGCGCAGGGTACTGCGTAAAGGGAAGTTCGCGGGGTGCGTCGCTCATGAAGCGGCCGCGCCGGCAAGCGGAAACCGTACCGGCTTCGTCGCGCGATCTCGCAGGATGCGCTCGAAATACGCAGGATCGTGCGCATGCGTGAGCTCGCCGGAACGCGGCAAATGCAGGTCGTACAGACGCGACAGCCAGAAGCGCAACGCGGCCGCGCGCAGCAGCGCCGGCCACGCTTCGCGCTCGTCCTGCGTCAGCGGACGCGCCGCATCGTAAGCCGACACCATCGCGGCAGCGTGGGCGGCGTCAAGACTGCCGTCGGCGTCTCGCGTGCACCAGTCGTTGACGGTGATGGCAAGGTCGTAGGCGAAGAAGTCGGTGGCGGCGAAGCCAAAATCGATGATGCCCGCCACGCGATCGCCGGCAAAGAGCACGTTGTCGCAAAAAAGATCGCCATGGATCGCGCCCTTGGGCAGCTTGCCACGACCGAAGCCGGTCTGAAACTTGATCTCGCCGTCGAGCAGCGCCGCCTGCTCGCTGTCGAGATGCGGCTTGACCGCGCGTGCGGCCTGACGCCACCACGCCGGTCCGCGGCGGTTGGTCAGGCGTGCACGATATGTTTGCGAGGCGACGTGCAGGCGCGCCAGCGCATCACCCACGTGCGCGCAATGCGCTTGCAACGGCGTGGCCACCGGCACGCCATCGACACGCGCGACCAGGCCCGCGGGCTTGCCGTTGAGCAGCGAGAAAAAGGCGCCGGTACGATCCGGCACCGGAGCAGGAACCTCGACGCCGGCACGCGCGAGATGGGCCATCAGGTTCAGGTAAAACGGCAACTCGCGGGCGGGCAGCCGCTCGTACAGCGTCAGCACGTAGCGACCCCGCTCGGTCGTCACGAAGTAGTTGGTGTTCTCGATGCCCGACGCAATCGGCTGCAATTCGGCCAAGGCCCCCACCGCATAGCGCGTGAGCCAGGCGTCGAGGTCGGGAGCGGTAACCGGCGTGTAAACGGACATGGGTTGCCGCAGCGGGCATCGCGGCCACGCCGGCGTTCGAGGAAAGCCTGTGCGTTCAGTTCACCAGGAAAACAGGAGCCACATCGGAGTCTTCAACCCGAAGTCGAGCGAATCGTAGCGAAGAAACGTCTGACCATTCCCGCTCGGGACCAGATAGTACGGCAGTCCATAGCGTGGCGTCACCTTGACGTAACGGAGCTCGCCGTTGACGCGCACTTCCTCGATCGTCTCCGTTTCGCGGCGCTTGATCGTAATCTGAGGCTCGAGATCCGCATCGGCGCCGACGTCGGGCATCGGCGGGGGCAACGGTGCAACCGGCGCTTTCGCTGGCGGTGGCGGTGACGGTGTCGCCGGCTGCCCGTACGCCGCGCTCGCCAGGGCAAGCGCGCAAATCAGGTGCAGTGCGGTGCGCCGAATCATTCCCAATTCTACCGCAACGTGCGCAAATCGCGTGCGCAGCCGCTTCGCGGCCGGCTGCGCGATTTGCGCCCGGTGAAGCCAGCACGAAAAGCTTCGGGCGGCCGCGCGCTTTTCGTGTAGAAAAGGCACGAAGCGCGCCGATCGCGGTCGGCTTCGCCGAGGCTCGGTAGCGCGCATATGCGCATTGAAAGCCCCAATGAGCGGATGCGCCCGTCGAAGGCTATCAGCGTGCCTGCGCGTTACTGAACGGCCGCGCAGCGGCTTATGATCGACGCGCTTCGTGCAGTTTCCGGAGGAAAGCGCGCGGCCGCCCGAAGCTTTCCTCCCTGACTTCCTTCGGGCGCAAATCGCGCAGCCTGCCGCGAAGCGGCCGCACACGCGATTTGCGCACGCTACAAGTTCAGCATTTTCTCGCGCTCTTCGCGAGTCGGGACGAAGCCGCGATTCTCGTAGAACTTGAAGATCGCCTCCACGATCGCTTCCGGCTCCTCGATCACCTGCATCAGCTGCATGTCGGCAGACGCGATCATGCCTTCGCCGACGAGCTTGTCTTCCATCCACGCGAGGAGTCCGCGCCAGAAATCGCCGCCGACGAGGATCACCGGAATCTTCCGGCTCTTGCCCGTCTGCACGAGCGTCAGCACCTCGCCCAGCTCGTCGAGCGTGCCGAAGCCGCCCGGCAGGATCACGTACGCCGATGCAAAGCGCACGAACATCATCTTGCGCGCGAAGAAATAGCGGAAATCGACCGAGATATCCTGATGGTCGTTGCCGGTCGACTCGAACGGCAACAGGATGTTGAGCCCGATCGCCGGCGACGAGCCGGCCTGCGCGCCTTCGTTCGCCGCGTGCATGAGCCCGGGGCCGCCGCCGGAGATCACCGAAAAGCCGGCGTTGGACAGAAGCCGCGCGATCAACTTGGTCTTTTCGTAATACGCGTGGCCCGGTTGAATCCGCGCGCTGCCGAACATACTTATCGCTGGACGGATGCCGCGCAATCGCTCGGTGGCGATCGCGAACTCTGCCATAATTCCCAACACCCGCCACGCTTCCTGGCCGTTGGTCGTGTACAACGCTTGCGGATCGATGAGTTCGGGAATCTTCGGGGTCTGACGCATGCCTTCGCTCGTTCTGGTGGACGGGTCTTCGTACCTGTACCGCGCGTTCCACGCTTTGCCCGATCTTCGCACGTCGAAAGGCGAGCCAACCGGCGCGCTGCGCGGCGTGCTTTCGATGTTGCGCCGAATGGTCCTGGACGGCAAGCCGGACTATTTCGCCGTCGTGTTCGATGCGCCCGGCAAGACGTTTCGCGACGATTGGTATCCGCAATACAAGGCCAACCGCACACCGATGCCGGACGATCTGGCCGCGCAGATCGAGCCGTTGCACGCGTGCGTGCGCGCCCAGGGCTGGCCGCTGCTCATGATCGAAGGTGTGGAGGCTGACGATGTCATCGGCACGCTCGCCTTTCAGGCCGCCGAGGCCGGCATCGATACGATCATCTCGTCGTCGGACAAGGACCTGACGCAGCTCGTCACAGCGCGCATCAAGATGGTCAACACGATGAGCAACGAGACGTTCGACGAGGCCGGCGTGCGCGCGAAATTCGACGTGCGCCCCGACCAGATTCTCGATCTGCTTACGCTCATCGGCGATACCATCGACAACGTCCCCGGCGTGGCCAAGGTCGGGCCCAAGACCGCGGCGAAATGGCTTGCGCAATACGGTTCGCTCGACAACCTCGTCGCGCACGCGCACGAGATCCCCGGGGTCGTCGGCAACAACCTGCGCGAGGCGCTGGAATGGTTGCCGCAAGGCAGGCGGCTCCTGACCGTGAAAACCGATTGCGCGTTGCCGCTGAAGCCGCACGAGCTTGCGATTGCGGCCGCGGATGCGGCGGCGCTCAAGTCGCTGTACGAGCGGTACGAGTTCAAGAGCTGGCTGCGCGATATTCCGGGTAGCGAAGATCGCGCCGACGATGCCGCGGGCGCGATCGCCAAGCGCGCGGCCACCGACGATGCGGGCCGTCGGTGGGACCCGAATGCCGTGGCTGCGGACACCTCGCGCGATGTCCCCGCGCCGCCCGCCGAAATCCACTATGAAACGGTGCTCGACGAGACCGCGCTCGCACGCTGGCTCGCCGAAATCGACCGTGCCGAGATCACGGCGTTCGATACCGAAACGACCAGCCTCGATCCGATGCAGGCGCGGATCATCGGCGTATCGCTGGCGATCGAGCCCGGGCGCGCGTGCTACATACCCCTGGATCATCGGTACGCGGGGGCGCCCGATCAGCTCGAGCGCGCGGCGACACTGAAGCGATTGGCGCCATGGCTCGCCGATCCCGCGAAGCGAAAGCTCGGCCAGAACCTCAAGTACGACCAGCATGCACTTGCCAATGAAGGGCTCGCTTTGCAAGGCGTGGCGCACGACACGTTGCTCGAGTCGTACGTGCTCGAATCGGCGAAGCCTCACGACATGGACAACCTCGCGTGGCGCCATCTGAATGTCAAGGCGATCTCCTACGACGACGTGACCGGCAAGGGGGCGAGCAGGATTCCATTCGAGCAGGTGGCGATCGACCGCGCGACCGAGTACGCCGCCGAGGACGCCGACATCACGATGCGGCTGCACGAGGCGCTCCACCCGCGCATCGCCGCCGACCCCAAGCTTGCCTTCATCTATTCGCAGCTCGAGATGCCGGTGCGCGAGGTTCTGTTCCGCATGGAGCGCAACGGCATCCTGGTCGACGCGCAGCTTCTCGTCCGGCATGGCCGGGAGCTTGGAGACAGGGTCATGGCACTCGAGCAGCAGGCGCACCAGCTGGCCGGCCAGCCGTTCAACCTGGGCTCGCCGAAGCAGCTGGGCGAGATCCTGTTCCAGAAGATGAATCTGCCCGTGGTGCGAAAGACGGCGACCGGACAGCCATCGACCGATGAGGAGGTGCTGCAGGAACTCGCCGCCGACTATCCGCTGCCGAAAGTAATTCTGGAGCATCGCACGCTGTCGAAGCTGAAATCGACCTACACCGATTCGCTGCCGCGGATGGTAAATCCGAAAACGGGGCGCGTGCATACGACGTTCGGGCAGGCGACGGCGGTCACCGGCCGGCTCGCGTCCAACGATCCCAACTTGCAGAACATCCCGGTGCGCACCGCCGAAGGCCGCCGCATTCGCGAGGCGTTCATTGCCCCACCGGGACACGTGCTGGTCTCCGCCGACTATTCGCAGGTCGAGTTGCGGATCATGGCGCATCTTTCGGAAGACCCGGCGTTGCTCCACGCGTTTCACGCGGGCCATGACATCCATCGCGTCACCGCGGGCGAAATCTTCAGCGTGTCGCCGGAGGAGGTGAGCTCCGACCAGCGCCGCTACATCAAGGCCGTGAATTTCGGATTGATCTACGGGATGAGCGCGTTCGGCCTCGCGCAGCAACTCAACATCGAGCGCGGCGCCGCGCAGCAGTTCATCGACAAATATTTCACGCGCTATCCGGGTGTGGCCGAATACATGCAGCGGACGCGCGAGCTCGCGCGGCGGCAGGGGTATGTCGAGACGGTCTTCGGGCGCAGGCTGTGGCTGCCCGACATCAACGCCGGAGGCGGGCCGCGGCGTGCCGGTGCCGAGCGCGCCGCGATCAACGCGCCGATGCAGGGGACCGCGGCGGATCTGATCAAGCTCGCGATGATCGCCGTGCAGAACTGGCTCGACCGCGAGCGGCTCGGGACGAAGCTGCTGCTGCAGGTGCACGACGAGCTCGTGCTGGAAGTGCCGCAGGCGGAACGGGAGCGCGTGCAGCGTGAGCTGCCCGCGCTCATGACCGGTGTCGCGTCGTTAAGCGTGCCGCTGGTCGTGGATGTCGGCGTGGGCGCCAACTGGGACGAGGCGCACTGAGGATCCCTGCGTGACCGGCATCAGCGATACGCGGGATTGACGGGCGCCGCTTCGCCGACGGCGAGCGTGTCCTTGTAGCCCGCGTATGTCGAGCCGAACACGATCGGCCCGAGCACCAATGCGAAGACGGCCATCACGATCATGAACAGGAAGGCGAGGCCGATCAGCGCGCTCAGCACGTTGCTGCCGCCGCCGCCGAGAATCGCGCTGGCCCCGAACAGCAGCACCACGCCGAACACGAGCAGCAGGGCCGCGCAACCGATGGCAATCCCGATCAGGCCGTAAACCAGAAACGGCACCCAGTTGCGCAGGCACGAGGAGAAACTCATTTTCATCGCCTGCACGGCGGTAGCGCCTTCCAGCACGACCAATGCTGGCGCGAACCAGTTGAGCATCGCAAAGACCGCGACGATGACGAGTCCGATCAGCGTCAACAGGATTCCGGTGCCGGTGAACATGCGCGTCATGTCGCCGAGCGCGCCCATCGGATCGCTCATCGCGCCCCCCTGCATCATCCCGATCAGCGAAAAGCTGCCCGCGACGCCGGCGACCGCGAGCGCTGCCAGGACGAGGGTGATCGCGATGTTGACCGCGCCGATGATCATCAGCGGCACGAAATGCACCCCCTGGAACCCCTCGAACAGGTGCGCGACGCGCAGCCGCTCGCCGCGATCGATCGCCTGGCAGCCCAGCATCAGACCGCCCATGAACACCGGCGTGAGCAGCCATTGGCCGAAGCTGCCGACGAGCGGGATGAGGCTGACCAGCACCACGATGATGATGTAGACAATCATGATGCCGATCCATGTCCAGAAATTGGACGCGAAGATGCGCCAGCCTTCCGCCCACCAGGCCGCGCCGCGCCCGGCCTCGACCACCCGCGGTTCGTCGATCACGTTCGCCATGTTCGCTATCCTTCGTTGTTGTTGGATTTCTTAGCGCCGCGACGGGCGTTACGCGAGCGCATTCCGTTCAAGGTCGTCGAGCGCGACCACCGCGAGCGTTTCCTCGTGCGTCGCCGCGAGCACGACGGGAGGCGCCACGCCGGCGGCCAGCGCCTCGCGCCAGCGGCCCACGCACAGGCACCAGCGATCGCCCGCGCGCAGCCCCGGGAAGCCGACCTCCGGTTGCGGCGTCGACAGGTCGTTACCCTGGAGGCGGGAATAGATGAGGAATGCATCGGTCATGATCGCGCAGACCGTATGCATTCCCGTGTCCTCCGCGCCGGTGTCGCAGCACCCGTTCCGGAAAAATCCCGTGCGCGGGGACATGCTGCATGGCGCGAGCGCCCCGCCTAGGACGTTCAATGCATTGTCGCGGGAACCGGGCATGGCGAGCCGCGCCGCGATTGCCTGACCGCGCGGCGCTAAGGGCAAAGTTGAAGACGACGCTAGTTTAGCGCGATGTGCGCTTCGACGGCGTCGCGCACGCGCGCCGCCAGGTCAGCCGGCGCGTCGGTACGCAGGAACCAGCGCAGGCGCTTGGTATCGCCGGCGGAGACGAAGCCGAAATCGGCAAGCAGGTGTTGCAACGCGTCGACGTACCGCGACGCGCGCTGGACCCGCACGACATAGGTTTTCTGGCCGTGCGAAGTCGCGAACAACGCAGCCAGCAGCGCCCGGCCGTGACCGCCGCCGCGCGAGCCGAGATCGAGGCCGGCCAGCCACAGTTCGTAATTGGAGTCGATGGCCCGGAAGAGGCCAAATCCCACGGGCTCGGTGCCGGTGTGGCGGCCGTCGGGCCAGAACACATAGCCGGGGACGGACACCGTATCGATCTTGCCGGTGCGTCCTTCCTCGACAAAGTAGCCGCTGACGAGCGCGCGCTTGAGCTTCGCGAAAAACGCCTCGGCTTCGGGCGATGACTCGCCGAGCTCGCGATCGAAGCTGCCGTCCTTTGCGCCCTGCCGGATGAGCGAGCGAAGCATGGCAAGGTGGCCGACGTGAGCGGGTTGCAGCATCGTTGCTCCATGGACTGCAGGTGCGAAATTAACGCCGGAAACACCGTGGTGGTGGCCGGGCTTACAGACGGCGATTGCGAGGGCGTGAGCGGTGAGCGGCTCCTTCCGCCAGGTCAAAGCGCGAGATAGACGGCGAGCACGAGGCCCAGTGCCGCCAGCAGCAGGGCGAGCACGATCGGATAGATCGCGGCGTGCGAGCGCGGCACGTCGATCGCGGGCAGCGTGGCCACGAAGCTGCGATGCTGCAGCGCGCCCAGGATCATGCAGCCGACGCCGATCAGCACCAGCGCAATGCCGACCGCGTTCGACACATGATTGTGCGTCTGCGCGTCGGCGATGCCTTGGCCTTGCTGCGCGGCGAGCAAACGCAGGAAAAGTCCGAAGCGCGCCACGACAAAGCCGAACGCCATGACGGTGAGGCCGGTCCGAACCCACGCCAGCAGCGTGCGCTCGGCGGCGAAGAAAACACGAGGATCGCTGTCCATGGCGACCTAGGTTACCTCAACCCGGCGATGCTGACGCCGGGCGCGGGACGACTCCCTGGTGAAGACCGCAGGCGGGACCCCATTGCGTTGGTTGTAGACTCATAGGTCCAACGGCGTTGCGCGTCCCAGAGGAGAAACCATGAAGACAGCGAGTCGCTTCATCACCACCGTTCTTGGCGCGATCGCGCTGGCGACGGTCTCGGCCGGCGCGTTCGCACAGGCTTACCCGACCAAGCCGGTGACGATCATCGTGCCGTGGCCGCCCGGCGGACCTTCCGATATCGCAGCGCGGCCGATGGCCAAGGCGCTGACCGACGAAATGAAACAGACGTTCATCATCGACAACCGCGGCGGCGCGGGCGGCAACATCGGCACGGCGATGGTCGCCAAGGCCGCGCCCGACGGCTACACGCTGCTGATCACGTCGAGCGCGCCGATCGTGATCAACCCGAGTCTCTACAAGCAGATGCCGTTCGATCCGCAGAAGGATCTCGCGCCGGTCACCAACCTGCTGCGCGTGCCGCTCATCCTGGCGGTCCATCCTTCGGTCCCGGCCAAGAACCTGCAGGAGCTCATCGCGTACATCAATTCGCAGAAAGGCAAGGTCCAATATGCGTCGGCCGGCAACGGAACGCCGCAGCACCTGACCGGCGAGCTGTTCAAGGCAACCGCGAAGGTCGACATGATCCACGTGCCCTACAAGGGCTCGGCGCCGGCCATCACCGACCTCATCGGGGGCCATGTGCCGATCATGTTCGACAGCGCGATCGCGATCCTGCCGCACATCAAGGGCGGCAAGGTGAAGGCGATCGCCATCACCAGCGCCAAGCGATCGTCGATTCTTCCCGACGTGCCGACATTCAGCGAGGCGGGGATGAAGGGCTTCGAGTCCTACGCGTGGTACGGCTTCTTCGCGCCGGCAAAGACTCCCAAGGAAATCATCACGAAATTGAACACCGACGCGTTGAAGGCGATGAAGCAGCCCGAGTGGCAGAAGGTGCTCGCGGATACGGGATCCGAGAACGTCGGCGAATCCCCCGAGCAATTCGCCGCGTTCATCAAGGCGGAAGCCGCGAAGTGGGCGAAGGTGGTGAAAGACAGCGGCGCGACGATCGACTGACCGGGGCGGTTGCGACGGGGGGTGCGATCCGCTTGGGGCACGTGCGGCCATCGCCCAGACCTGACCGCCCTCGGCGAATGCCAGGGGCACGATCCGCTCCATGCGGCGGTCCGCACCGCCCGCACTATGGCTGCCCTGAGTCCACCCCCCTGTCAGGGGCAGGAATCAGTGCAAGAGCATCTTCGCCTATTGCGTGGATTCCTGCTCCAACTGCCGCTGGAGGCCCGTCGCCCCGATTTGCGCGGCCGGCGCAGCCTGGCTGTTCGCGTCGATGCGCGCAGCCTGGTCACCCAACGAAGGTCCGGATTGCCACGAGCGAATTTCCATCTGCGCCTTGAGGTCGGCGGCCCGTTTGTCCGCGGGGGTCATCTCGTCGGCCGCACTGTTGATGCTTGCGGCTTGGTCGCCGGCCGAAGGTCCGGCCTGCCACTTGCGGATTTCCATCGACGACTGCAGGTCCTTGGCTCGTTGATCGGCCGGAGCCATCGGCGCGACCCTGGTGGCGGCCGCAGCGTCGGTCGAACCATTGCTGGTGGCGGTGCCGGGGGATTGCGCCAAGGCTAGCGTTGCAACGGCGCCGGCGAAGGCGGCGCAAAGTAGTTGCTTGTTCATGACGTAAGTCCTTTCGATCGAAACGGTGGATGCGGACCACGGCGCAAGAGC
>Ga0207703_10000209_pt1 | contig 68232 bp, 55 predicted proteins | sample KBSSwiS12_FD_184304 | JGI IMG/M metagenome (GOLD analysis project Ga0207703, IMG submission 184304) | Switchgrass rhizosphere microbial communities from Kellogg Biological Station, Michigan, USA - KBS Switchgrass S1-2 (SPAdes) (version 2) | ecosystem: Host-associated > Plants > Roots >...
CAGGTACCGGCGGCCGACTCCGGCACCGGTACATTCAGGTAAGCGTCCCGACTCGTATCGTCCTTCAGGTAACGGTCGAGGAAGGCCGAGATGAAATGCGCACTGATCGCGTTGACCCGGTCCTTTCTCCACACAGGATCCTCAAACCAGTCCTGATCCCACAAGCGGGCGCGCATTGTGTCCGGCGCGGGATTCAAACCGATGGAATGTCCGCAACCTTTGAGAGTTAGAAGATAGCGGTTCGTGCCGGTCACGTTATCAAAGATTGAGCGCGCACCAGTCGCGTAGTCCAGAGCGCGATCCGCGTCTCCGGCGATGATGAGGAGCGGGGTGTCGATACTGCGGAGTCCTTCAGCCCCCCAGGCAGCAAGTGACCCGCCACCAGCCGGCGCCAATGTAATTATCGCACGCAGCCCTGTAGCCACCATGTCGCCACGCCTGGAGCCGCCTCGCGCATACCGGAGCAGCAGGCCTCCGGGCACCATTCTGGTCATCGGACCAGTTGGATCGAGGGTTGCGCCTGCAGCGGTCAGTACACCATAGCCCCCCATCGAGTAACCGATCAGGGCGACTCGCGCCGGATCCACCAGGTGCTCGCGGGCGAGAATGCTCTTGAGATTGTGTGTGACAAATGCGATGTCGAGCGGCCGACGCACCAGCAGTTGAGCAATCTTGGCTGTGTCAGTGATGGGAGGATCATCGTGACGGATTGCGGCTACGACATAACCCTTCGATGCCAGATTTTCTGTCAGCCATGTCATGGCGGCGGGCGAGTTGCTGTAACCGTGAGATACCACCACCAACGGGTAACCTTTCCCGGCCGCTGGCGCGTCCCTTACTGCTATGCCGGGCACCGTAAAGGTTGCGGGAGCAGCCGGAGGCTGCGAGGGGAGACTTGCGGTGTAGACCTCGCGCTGTGCGCCAGAAGAAGGCGCCGCGGGGTACCACAGATCAACCGTCAAGGCACGGTTACTCTTCGGGAAAGACCCCTTGGCGGGGTCGAAGGCCAGTACGTCCTCCTGGTTGCGCTGGATCAGCGCGAGGGTTCGTACGCCGACCGCCAACTCCCCGAGGCGGGCAAGCTCCGGCGCATCAACTCCGAATTGGCTGGGCGGTGCGGCCGCCCGCAATGGCCCGGCCCCCAACACCACCATGGCGAGAAATAGCGCCGGTAACCTGGCCTGCAAAGTCATTATCGGGCTAATTGTAGCTGTTTTGTTAACAAATGTGCGCCAACGCGCCGACTTAGCGGTAACGTACGCCCTCATGACGGGTCAGGTGCTGTTGGTCATTGTTGTCCTCGCGGCGGCAATTGTGATTGCCGCCGCGGTTTTCCTGCGCACGGGCAAAGCGAAACCCGCGGCATCGCCCGATTCGGGAGTTGAGCCGGGACCCACGGCCAACGTGTCGGGCGATGCATCCGACATCGAGCTCACGCTGGGTAGCACCCGTGCACCTGCAGCAACTGCCACCGCCCCTGCCGCGACGGGCCCTGCGGTAGGCGCCGGAGCGAACGCAAGCGTCACACCATCTGGACAGCCGCGGACCGTGCACGCCGAGGAGATACAGCCACTACAACCTGTGGAGATATTCTCGAAGCTGTACGATCTCGCGCTGGGCAAGGCACGTCCCTCGTCAACGGTGACCGCAGGGCACGCCGATGTGGCGGCAGCGGTGGCAACAGCCCTCCTGGATGCTGCTACGCAAGAGCGCTATGCGCCGCGGCGGCCGAACATGCTGCCGCGAATCCTGAGCGCCGCAAACGACGACAGCTTCTCGCGCCGCGAGCTCGCCGCACTCATCGCCCGCGACCCGTCCCTCGTCGGCAATCTTCTGAAAATCGCCAACAGCTCCTACTACCGCGTTTCCGCTGAGCCGGTAGAAAGCGTCGAACGCGCGGTTGTAATGTTAGGCACCGACGGCATCCGCTCGCTCGCCACCGCGGCCCTGGTGCAACCGATCTTCCGGATTGGCGGCGCGGATTTCCCCCGGTTTCCGGAAATCGCGTGGGAGCACACATTCCGCTCGGCGAACGCTGCTGTCGGATACAACTTCCTGGTCGAGAAATCCGCTCCCTACGCGGCGGAATTGCTCAGCCTCGTCATGGGTCTCGCCGAAATCGTCGTGTTTCGCGTCACCATGGATCAGTACGCAAGATACCCGCGGTTGCGTCCAGACGCGAGCGTGGTCTCAGTGCTGCTGGACACCCATTCGGCAAGCGTTGCGCGCATGATTGGAGCAAGGTGGGAGCTCTCCGCAGCGTCACTTGCCGGCCTGGATGGGCAAACAATGGCCACTACCGCATACCCAACAGCGCTCGGCCGCTCACTGTACTTCGGCCGCGCCGTTGGAGCGCTGGCATTGCTTCGCATTCATCGCATCATAGATGACGAAACCGGCAAAGCCTCGATCCCCATGACGGACATACCGGAGCCGCAGATCGACCGCATATGGACGCGGTTGACAGCGAAATCAGAGTGACCGCGCCTACCGGGAGGCTGCTACATCAAAGATACCGCTCTCGTTGATGTTTGCGCGGCCGGCCGCGCACAGCGCCCGCAGCCCGCCCCCGGCCAGCTCCCCAAAAGGGGCCCCTACGCTCAGTTCGCGAGCCATCTGCAATGCGTACTCAACATCTTTCAGCCGCAACGCAGCAGTAAACACAACATTGCGGTCATGGTCACCAGCCACTATGCGGCGCACGTTGCGGACGACCTGTGGACTTGCCGCCTGACCCGCCGCAATAGCATCGGCGACCGTAGCGAGATCCAGTCCAGCACGCTCAGCGAGCGCCATCCCTTCGGCCGCGGATGCAATCTGGACGGCGCCGATCATGTTGATGATCAGCTTGTAAGCTGTACCGGCGCCCACAGCGCCGAACCTGATGATGCGGCTCGAAACCGCGGCCAACAAGAGTCGAGCGCGTTCCAAATCCTCCTGCGCTGCGCCAACCAACATGGTCAACGCTCCGCCCGCAGCATCTGCAGGCAGGCCAGTGACCGGCGAATCGACGTACCGTAATCCTCGGTGGGTTACCTGAGCGGCCAGATCCATGACCCAACCGTGGGACAACGTCGAGCACTCAATGGCAAGCGCTCCAGGTGCCAATTCGGAGGCCAACACCCCGTCAGCACCCAACCAGATCGCGCGTGAGGCCGCATCGTCGGCCACCATGCAGAACACAGCATCCGCGCCCGCACAGGCCGCTCCAGGGCTGCCTGCCAACCGCGCGCCACGGCTCACGACGGGATCAGCCTTCGTGGCCGTGCGGTTGTAAACACTCACTCGATGACCAGCCTCGAGGAGCCGCGAAGCCATTCCGACACCCATCTTCCCAAGTCCAATGAAAGCGATGCTCGCCATGACTCAACCTTTTACAGGCACCGCCACCGGCGGGCACCGGAACGATCCCGACAGGAAACGATCCCGGGCGCCCAAAACGCGCGGGTTGGCCGTCAGCTCACCGGCGCGAGTCTGCGGCCACAAGCTTGGGTGGATCGTCGGTCAGAGTCACCAGCGCAATGTATTCCGTGCTGTCGAGCCGGAAGCTGATCTGGCGCTTCGGTGGATTACTGGTCTTGATGAGCGAGCGTGCGCAGGCAATGTTCCTGGCATCGAACTTGGCATACTCGACCTCGCCTGCCGTGGGCCGGCAAAGCTGGTTGGCGGCGGAGAGGATTTTCTGCGCCCGTGCGTAGTGCCCGGGGTTGGCAGTGCGTAATGCGGTCAACGCCGCGTCGTCGAGGTACACCACATCATGCCCGGCCGGGGTCCCGGCCCAGGCGCCCGACACGAGGGCGGCCGCGGCCAGCACAAACGCGAATCTTCCCATGATGCTGCTCCTAACCAGACCCTGAGGAATGGACCAGACCCAACCAAGAGGGTTCCGATGATCTTAATGCGAAGGTTGAACCATCGCCAACACGAACACCGTTGATGCCGCCCCCATCATCGCTGTCGCAATCCAGCCAATCACTGTCCAGCGGCCCGACACCCGAAACGTACCCATGACGGCTGTGCTCGTGCTCACGAGCATGAGCAGTGCCATGACCGGAACTGCCACGATTCCGTTCAATACCGCCGCCCATACCAATGCCTTCACCGGGTTCAGCTCGAAGACGTTGGCCGCGGCCCCGAGCAACGTCGCCACCGCGATAGCGCCGTAGAACGCCTTCGCCTCCTTAGGCTTTCGGGCCAGCCCCACTGGCCAGCCCCGCGCTTCACCCAGTGCGTAGGCTGCCGAGCCTGCCAGCACGGGTATGGACAATAGGCCGGTGCCGATGATTCCTACCGAGAACAGCGCGGCCGCAAGATTGCCGGCCAGAGGCCGCAGCGCCTCCGCCGCCTGGGCGGCAGAGCCAACCTCGGAGATTCCCGCCTGGTGCAGCGTGGCCGCCGACGTCACCAATATCGCTAGGGCCACCAGATTGGACAGGCCCATGCCGATCGACGTATCCAGCTCGATTCGCGCCAGCGCTCCTGGCCCCGCGGCGGGGTCCTCCCGCAACGGTTTGTCGCGGGGCGGGGACTTGGCGTCCTCGACCTCCTGAGCGGCCTGCCAGAAGAACAGGTACGGGCTGATGGTCGTGCCCAATATGGCCACCACCGTGAGCCAGAATTCGCGTGTGAACGCTACATGTGGCCAGAACAACCCCTTGAGCAGCCCCAACCACTGAACGTGCACGACACACAGCGCCGCGAAGTACGCCAACAGCGAGAGGGTCAGCCACTTCAGAATAGTTACGTACCGCGCGTGGTCGCATAAAACCTGTCCGAGAGTACAAATCAGCGCAAACACAACGACATAGATCCAACCGGGTATGATTGGGAGTACGAGTTGGCCCGACGCAGCCATGGCTCCCAGGTCGGCCCCGATGTTCAGCGTATTGGCAGCGAACAGCAGCGACACCATCGTCAGCACCACCCAGCCCGGGTAGTGCTCACGCAGATTACCGGCAATGCCTTTGCCGGTGGTCCGCCCGAGCCGTGCGCTGATGGCCTGTATGACGACCATGAGCGGATAGGTCAGCAGCAGCGTCCAGGCAAGTTGGAATCCAAACTGCGCACCGGCCTGGGAATAAGTCGCTATGCCGCTCGGATCATCGTCAGCGGCCCCGGTCACGAGGCCAGGGCCCAAAGCCTTCCAGAACCGTGACTTCGATGCGGTGACTGCGGACCCGGCCGGCACTGGCGATGGGGCGGACATCTATTGCGCCCGCTTCCGGTTGGCGTAGATGGTTTCGTGTATGAATCGCAGCTTGTCGATTACCCGGGGAGACAACACAAACGGATAGCTGTCGGCCAGACCGAGCCCGCGATTGAGGTTGTTCAACACGTACGTCAACGGGGCCCAGTCTTCGACCATCCGATCGAAATCGCGCGCGCGTGGCGAGAGTGGATTGGGTGGAGTCGTCATCGAGGGCTCATCGGGGCGCTTAGGCTTCAACGACAGGCCCACGGCGGCAGCCGTCTCCAGCGCATCGGTCATGTGCATGAAGTGCGCCCACGATTCGGCCCAGTCCTCCCACGGATGACACGTAGCATAGGCACTGATGAATTCGACTTCCCATTTGGGCGGCGGCCCGCTCTGATAGTGGCGCTGCAGGGCCTGCTGGTAGTCGGCCCGCTCATCGCCAAACAGCTCGCGAAAGGGCTCCAGGCGTGGACTGTCCTTGACCAGGCGGTCCCAGTAGTAATGACCGATCTCGTGACGAAAGTGACCCAGCAGCGTGCGGTATTGCTCGTTTTGCATTTGCCGCTGCTGCTCCCGGTGAACATCGTCGGCCTCGGCAACATTGATCGTGATGAGCCCGTTGTCATGACCCGTCAAAACCCGCCTGCCGTCACCGCTGGCCGAATCCTCCAGAAAATGGAACTCCACGCCGGGGTCGTTCGGCTCCTTCTTGCCCACTACGGGTAGCCCGAGGCCCAGCAGCGTGTACACGAGACGCCGCTTGGCTACTTCCAGCCGGTACCAGGCCGTGGCGTTGCCCGGCTGGGACAGATCGGGGATGACATGGGTCAACCGGCAGGCGCGGCACAGAGTCTCCGGGTCGTCTTGCTGCACAGCCCAATTGCACACGTTCTCCCGGTCATAGTTGGCGCACAACCGATATACCTGCTCCTGTTCGCCGGGCCCCTGGTACCGCCACAGGCCATCCGGGCTCTGCTGAAAGGCCGCCATGAGATTGCGGTCGGGCAGGTAGGCAAGCGCGTGCCCGCAATTCAGACAGCGGATGTTTTCGAAGAAAATCAGATGCTGACAGTGGGTACAGTGGAATGTTTTCACGTCTATGCTCGCCCAGACCATCCTCAAGGCTCAGTTTGCTACAAGGCCGCAAGTCTTGCGCCTGAGCTGCGGCGCACCTGGCGAGCAACCGCGGCTCGCGAGGAACTGCTTACCAGGCAAACCGTTACGTTTGCTATCGGTCAATCTTGACGCCACCTGCCAGTTGGCAGCCACGCTGAAGGGGGAATTATCATGGACACGTTGGCTCAGCAGCGCTCGGGAGCTCTTTCGAGCGCCGACGCCCCACATGAATCTGCAGTATCCGCGGTGTCATGGCCGGCGATCTTTGCCGGCGCATTCGTCGCCGCCGCCTCTTCCCTGATGCTGGTGGCACTCGGGTCAGGATTTGGCCTGGCTTCCGTGTCGCCCTGGCCAAACAGCGGGGTGTCGGCAACGACGTTTACCGTGATGACAGCGATCTGGTTGATCGTGGTCCAGTGGCTCGCATCCGGCTTGGGTGGTTATGTGGCTGGACGCCTGCGGACGAAGTGGGCTACTACACATACCCACGAAGTGTTCTTCCGTGATACGGCCCATGGCTTCATAACGTGGGCCGTCGCAACGGTCCTCGTGGTTTTGGTTCTCACTTCTGCTGCCGCCTCCGCAGTCAGTAGCGGCGTCGACGCCGCGGCGACTGTTGCCTCCGGCGCATCACAGGGAGCCGCTGCCGCGGCCGCGCAGAGTGCCAACACGAGCACTTCCCAGGGAGGGTCGGTCATTGCGCCCTATAATGTAGACATGCTGTTCCGTTCCCCGCGGGCGGACTCCAGTGCGGCTACTGCTGACGCACGGGCCGAAGCGGCACGCATCCTTGCGAACGGAGTCGCCGCAGGGGACGTCCCCAGTGCAGACCGAACGTACCTTGCTGAGTTGGTCTCCGCTCGCACGGGAATCTCAATGGAGGAAGCTCAGAAACGGGTGGACACTGCCATCGGGCAAGCGAAAGCAGCGGGAATCAAAGCACGCCAGGCAGCTGATGCTGCTCGCAAGGCGGCGGCGCAGGCTTCGATCTATACCGCCCTTTCAATGTTGGTTGGCGCGTTCATTGCGTGTATTGCGGCTGCCCTGGGCGGGCAGCGGCGCGACCTGCATGCATGAGACTGTAGGGTAGGCAGACTGCCGGGTAGGTCGGGCCACGACTAGCCGATGGCGACGCTCACCGGGCAGTGATCGCTGCCCAGGATCTCAGGGTGAATGTCCGCAATGCGCACTTTCGACTTCAGGGGCGCCGAGACGAGAAAGTAATCGATTCTCCATCCCACGTTGCGCGCGCGGGAATTGGCGAAGTTGCTCCACCAGGAGTAATGGCCGTTGCCCTGCTTGAACAGCCGAAACGTGTCTACGAAACCTGCGTCCACGAAGTTCTGAAACCCTTTGCGCTCCTCTTCGGTGAAGCCCTTCTTACCCCGATTCGCCTTGGGATTCGCAAGATCCAGCTCGGTGTGGGCCACGTTGAGATCGCCGCAGAAAACCACCGGCTTGCGCTTCTCGAGCTGCTGTACATATGCGAGGAAAGCCGGGTCCCAGTGTCCATGGCGTAATCCCAGACGGCTCAGATCGTCCTTGGCGTTCGGCGTGTACACGGTGACCACGAAGAAGTCCTTGAACTCCGCGGTGACTACACGGCCCTCTTCCGAGCTATCCCGCTTCAGTTCGTCAGCGAAGGTGTAGCGCTTGGCGAACTCATCCGGGAAGCCGTTGATGACGCCGAGGGGCTTCTCCTTGGAGAAGATTGCGGTGCCCGAATAGCCCTTCTTGACCGCGGAATTCCAATACTCGTGGTATCCGGGCAGATCGATCTCGATCTGCCCGCGCTCGGCCTTGGTTTCCTGCAGACACAGAACGTCTGGCTTGTGTGCTTCCAGAAACGGGTGAAAGAGGCCTTTTTTCAGGACGGCCCGAATGCCATTGACGTTCCACGAGTACAGCTTCATTTATCAGCGCCAAACCACTACCGGGGGATCGCCGATTATCGCTGATTTGCGGACGCAGGTCTGCCAGCGACGCGGCTAGCTCCCGCGCCCTGCCCGGTCCAGCGCCGTAAAGTCCTCATCCGAAAGCTCGATGCCAACCGCCGCCACATTTTCCTCGAGGTGGGCGGCCTTCGACGTCCCCGGAATGGGCAACATCACTGGACTGCGTTTGAGTATCCACGCCAGCGCGAGCTGGCCGGGCGTCGCGCCGTAGCGCTTTGCCAGGCTGTCGAGCAGCGAATCAGCGGCTGCCAGGCGGCCGGCCGCCAACGGAAACCACGGAATGAAACCGATCTTGTGCCGCGTGCAGTAATCCAACACCGCCTCGTTGCTGCGGTCCACCAGGTTGTAGCGGTTCTGAACCGTCGATACCTTGAACACGCGGGAAGCCGCTTCGATTTCGGCAACCGATACCTCGCTCAATCCGGCATGACGGATCACACCGCTGTCCAGCAGCCGTTTGATGGCCCCAAACTGCTCATCACGCGGCACCTTGGGATCAATCCGATGCAACTGCCACAAATCCAGCTGTTCGACACCCAATCGCTGGCAACTGGCGTACGCCTGTTGGATCAGGTACTCCGGCCGGCCGAGCGCCGTCCATTGGTCCGGGCCCGTGCGCGCCAGTCCCGCCTTCGTGGCTATAAAAATTCCTTTGTAGGGATGCAACGCCTCGCGCAGTAGTTGCTCGGCGATATTCGGCCCGTATGAATCAGCCGTATCGACGAAGTTGACTTCCAGCTGCGCAAGCCGCTTGAGTGTCCGTATGGCTTCCGCGTAGTCCGCCGGCGGCCCCCAGATTCCACGCCCGGTCAGGCGCATGCTGCCAAACCCGAGGCGGTTGACCTCGACGGACCCAATCCGGAAAGTACCCGATTTCGCGGCAATGACGGTTGAGCTCATGGCTGACTCGCGTTGTTCTTTTTAGCGTAGCATGCGTTTTGCCCGACCGGCGTACTTCCTGGAGAGCTGCCAGTGGAACAAACAAGCACAGTCTGGCCCGAGCTTCCGTACGTTGCGTGGCAAGAGACCTGCGCAACGCTGCAACTGTGGACCCAGATCGTTGGCAAGATCCGCCTCACCCAGACGCCCTGGCTCAACCACAGCTGGCATGTAACCCTGTATGTCACGTCGCGCGGGCTGACAACCTCGCCCATTCCCCACGGCTCACGCAGCTTCGAGATTGAGTTCGATTTTGTCCGGCATGCCCTCATCATCGATGTGAGTGACGGCGCGAGCCGGAGCATTCCATTGCAGCCGCGCACGGTTGCCGAGTTTCACGCCACGGTCACGAGCGCGCTCGAAGAACTGGGTATCCCGGTGCGCATAAAGGACTATCCCTGCGAAATACCCGGAGCCAGGCCCTTCACCGAGGACCGGGCCCACTTCGCTTACGATCGCGACTACGCGCAGCGCTTTTGGAAAGTGCTCGTTCAGGTTGACCGCGTGTTCAAGCAGTTCCGTACAGGCTTCCTCGGTAAAGCCAGCCCGGTGCACTTCTTCTGGGGCAGTTTCGACCTTGCGGTTACGCGCTTCTCGGGACGCCGGGCGCCCACCTTCACAGGCAAGGCCCCGGGTTTGGATCCCGCGGTCATGCAGGAGGCCTACTCGCACGAAGTCAGCAGCGCCGGCTTCTGGCCAGGAGGCAACGGAATCGACTACGCGGCCTTCTACTCGTACGCCTATCCAACTCCGGCTCAATTCAAAAGCTTTCCCGTGCAACCGACAGGAGCGGTCTTCAACGAAACGCTCGGGGAATACCTGCTCCCGTACGACACAGTTCGGACCGCTGCGAATCCTGATGCTGCATTGCTCGCTTTCCTGCGCAGTACCTACGAAGCAGCGGCCGAGTCAGCCAAGTGGGATCGCGGCGCGTTGGAGTGCTCCCCGGGCGGCGCGGGGGTTCCGAGGAAAGTCTGACGAACCCTACGGAATTCGCCCAACTGCAAGGACTTGCGGTATCGTTCTGTCTGGTTGTGAACGCACGAGGAGCGGACTATGGGCAAGGGTATGGACCAGAAGAAAGAGGGCAAGAAAAAAGCGACCAGGACGCCGGACGAAAAGCGCGCCCTGAAGCGCGAAAAGAAGGCGGCCAAGCGCTAGACAGGACGCCAGGTGCCCCGGGCTGCCTGGGCGACCCTGGGGTCAGCCAGCTTGCCGAGCGCCCAGAACGACACGGTGTAACAGCGGGGATCACGCTGCTGCTGATCCCTGCTGTTATGTTATCCAACGTTACGCATTGAACGCCTCGTGGTACGCAACAACGCCCCGCGGGCGCACTGAGCCGAATGCGATGGCTTGAAAGTATTCAGGCGGAACATCCGGAAAGATAAGGTTCTTATCGGCCTGAAAGCCAAAACGGCTGTAGTAACGAGGATCGCCCACCACTACGCAGCCACTTACCCCTCGCTCACGCAGGATCCGGAGAGCCTCGCCCATGAGGCGGGATCCCACGCCTCGTCCCTGGTGCTCCGGCACGACTGAGATCGGACCGACCCCGAACCAACCAGGCGTACCGTCCGAGATGGATACCGGAGACACGGCAACGTGACCGATCACGGCCCCCTCGGCATCCGCAACGAGCGAGATCGCCAGTTTCCCGGCATTACGCAACGCGCTGACGATGAATTGCTCGGTATGGTCCGCATGCGGAGCATTCAGAAATGCGGCGGCCGTCACCGCTTCGATTGCGGGTACATCAGCTGCGGTCTCATTTCTGATCTCGATGTTCATTTCAGGCATCACAGCCTACTACCTGCGTTGGGAACGAATTGTCATTGGCCCGGTACACACGGCCGCCCAAAATATGACCTCGGTCACATTCCGCATGGCCGCCGTTCCGTACTTTGCGCAAACCGAGTGTAAGGGAAAAAGCCGATGACAAAAGCTGGACGCGGCGTGGAGGAGTGCTCATGGCAGAACTAACCGACGCGGAAATGGCCGAGCTGCGCAGGATTTTCGACTCTCACGACCTCAACGGTGACGGCTTCATTGATCGGGCAGAATTTCATTCTCTGCTCAAAGAGCTCGACGGCGATGTGTCTCGCGAGGAGTGCCTGCTCGATTTAGAGGTAGCCGATACCGAGGGCGACGGCTACATCGGATTCAAAGAGTTCATTGTTTGGTGGAAGAGCTAGCGACTCACAGCGTCGCAAAGGTAGGCTGGCCATTCGTCTCGGGTAGACTACAGCGCAAACCCCGCCGCAGGAGGTCAAAGGGCATGGCCGATTGGATTTCACTGGAACAAGCGATCGCAGCCAAGGGTGTGCGGTTGGTCCTGGCTCGATTTGGCATCCCATCACCCTGGTCGGAATTCTGCCGCGCTGTATTCGATGTGAAGAAAATCCCCTACCTGCGAGTGGACGCCCGTGATGCCCAGGGCACCTATAGATCTCTGCAGCCCCTGTCTGCTCAAGAGAGTGTGCCCGTAGTGCTCATTGATGGGGAGCGGCCGCGTTCGTACTGGCTGGAGCAACTCTACGCCGCCGAACGACTGGCATCGCAACCAGAATTGATACCGCAGGAAGCAGCCACGCGCGCTCTTGTTATCGGTCTATCAGCTGAGCTGTGCGCAGAGGGAGGTTTCGGGTGGTGCCGTCGATTACAGATGATCGAGCGATTGCGCAACGATCACCCCTCCGGCCGCGACGTGCAAGTCGCCGCGTATCTCGAGAGCAAGTATGGGATGTCGTTCCGAAGTGACGCCGCCTCACGATGCGACGCCATCGTCGCGCTCCTGGCCGAGCGCCTCCGCAAGCAACAGGCGGCCGGCCGCTGGATGTTTATCGGTGACCATCTGACCGCCTTGGATCTGGCGTGGGCGGCATTTGCTGCGCTCATACAACCATTACCTGATTCAGATTGCCCGATGCCTGCACGCTGGCGCGAACTGTATAGTTGGACACCTACATCAATAGACTCAGAGGGCGTGGCGCTGCTGCTTGCCCACCGTGACCATATTTACCGCGAGTTTATGACCTTGCCAGTGCCAACGCTGTGAAGACTCGTGGACATTCCGAAGACTCTCAGTGTGTGCTCTCCTTGGCCACCAGAAATTTCACGACGCTGATGAGCTCGTCCGTGCTGCGGAGCGACTCCGTGACCACGCGGTACTTCCCATTGACGACGATGCACGGAGTGCCGGGTACCTGCATCGCACGCACTTGTGCATCCGCGGCCCTCATTTTTACGTCGACGCTGAATGATTTCGCCGTGGCGAGGAAGACATCGGGCTTTACGCCAGCCAGGCGCGCGTAACATTTCGCGGCATCCTCGATCGATGGCTGCGGATTCCTAAGCCGTTTTGTGGAAGGATCGGTCACAGCCAGCTCCCCGGTTTTCCATACGGCATCGAATATCGCCTGATGCGTGCGGTCCGCGACTCCCAGCGCCTGCGCGGTGAAATACGCACGCTGGAACATTGGCCAATCCTCACCCGTGTTAAACGAGGCGGGCAAGTACACCATCTGCGCGTTGCGCGGCAGATTACTTCGTAGCATTTCGATTGTGGGCTGAAAGCCGTTGCAGGCGATGCAGCCGTATGAAAACACCTCCATGACTTCGACTTTGCCAGCCGGTACGGTCGTGTGTTGTGCCGGCGCGATTACCTTGAAATTAATACCTTCGGTCCAGGTTTGAGCAGCCCGCGCCTGGGGTATCAACCCCACTACCAGCACACCGAGCATGGCCACGACGAAGCGATTCATGCGAGCTCCTGAGCCGATTGATCGGCAAGCACTTTACACCGCCCCTAACGCACCTGCACCTGAACTATCTCCCCCGGATGCGCAGCAGACCCGGACGCAATGACCAGATAGCGCCGCATCGTGGAGGCCTTCACCTCCACGATCTGCCGGATCGGCCCAATCGCGTTGACAATGGCCGCCCCCGCCGGATTCGTCATGAACGAAGCGAGCGGCTGCAACGTCCCACTGCCATCGGGCTGGTCCGCAAGGGCGAGCAGATACGCCTGCCGTGGCCGCAGGCCGGTCGCGGACACCTGTAGAACCTGCAACAAACCCTGATCAAACAGGGCGACGCTGCTCGGGGCCGATGCAGAGCTTACCGCCGGCGCGCCGCCGTCCTGGGGTGGTGGGGCCAGCGCCAGATGCGCCGCCTCACCCGCGACACCCAACGGCGCCAAGCCTTCCGCGCCACTGCCTTGTGGGACCGCATTCGGGACATAGTTGACAGCCTGCGGCGCCTGTCCGATCGGCACCTCGGCGACCACTTTGTTGGTCAGCGTATCGATTGCCGTGAGACTATCGGCATTCTCGAGGCCGACATAGACGCGCTTTCCGTCGCCGGACGGCCAGATACCATGCGGCAGCTTACCCACCGGGATGGTCGCGACCGGTGTTGCATCCGGGACCCGGAACACCTTCACCACATTCAAGCCCCCAACGGTGACATACGCGAACAGACCCCGGCTGTTGCGGGCGAAATTCACATGGTTGGTGATCGGGCCGGTGTCGATGGTTTTGAGTACGGCAAAGGGCGGCTGCGCATCGAACACCATCACCTTGCCGACATCCTTCAAAGTCAGCCACACCTGGCGGCCGTCCGGTGCGGCCGCAATGTTGGGACAGAAAGGGCTCGCCTGGGGAACGCGTCCGGCGACCTGGTGATCAGCGACCGTCAGCACGACGGTCTCAGGATTGAAAGACGAACAGATGTAGGCGTATTTGCCATTCGGGGAAAAAATCTGCATGCCCGGACCACCCGGCACCACGATGCGAGTCTTCTCGGCATAGGTGTGGGAATCCAGGACGGAAATGTAGTTCTCGCCCCGGACAGTCACCCACACTTCCTCGCCGTTGGGTGTGAAGAACGCTTCGTGAGGAGATCGGCCCACGTAAGTAATGTGTTTGACGGCGTTCGTCGCAGTGTCGATGAAGGCAACCGAGTTGGACCCGATCGACACCACGGCGAGCGTACGATGGTCGGGCGAGAACCCCATTCCGTGGACGAGCAGCTGCCCTCGATACAGCGGACTGAAATTGCCGGGTGACATATCACCCAGGCGGATGACACCAAGCAGTGTGTTGTCAGCGGGATCGGTCACCGAGACGGTGTTGGAAAACTGCTCGGCCGCATAAACACGGTCGCGATGGCTGATCGGGATATCGGGGGCCGACAGCGCCTCGGGAGCCTGGCCCGCCCACGCAGTGGCGACTCCGGCGGCAATTGCGCTCAGCAGCACGAACGTCGAGGCTTTGCGCGGCACCATCCCTGTGCCTCGCCCTTCGGGCCGGCATTCGCCGTCCAAAATCGTTCCCAACGATTTTGTCATTTACGTGGCTCCTTTCCTATTGCCAGCTGCATCGCGGCAATTTCCTGGGTTTGATCGATGATGATTTCCTGCGCGATGCGCCGCAATTGCTCGTTACGGCCGTGGCGCAGCTCGGCCTGTGCCATCTCAATCGCGCCCTCGTGATGCGGCACCATGGTCGCCACGAAGTCCTTATCAACATCACCCGCGGGCTTGACGGCCATCGCTGCCATCATTTTCGACATCGCCGCGGCGTTTTCCGCCAGAAAGGCGGAGCTCTCATCATCCGCAGCTACGTGATTCGCAGCGAACACCCAGGCTGCAGCGAGACTCAAGGTAGTAGCCATGGTGATGGCCATCAGCGCCATGCGCGTCCCCGACAGATCCATTCGGCCTCCAGTTACGGCGGTTGCACCGCCGTACTCTATGACCGTACTACTCTATCGTTTATTGCAGTACAGGCCAGAACATCCTGTACCAGCGTGTCTGCAAACGGATACCGTCGAGTGGCTGTGGAGCTACACTTCGATTTTTCGCGCGATTTCGACGACGTTGCGTGACGGCAGATTGAATCGATCCACTACCTTCACGGCATTGCGATACAGAAAGGCGAACAGCGGCAGGCGCCAGTGTGAAAGCGCTCCATGTCCGGGCTTGCGCACTATGAGATCACGCGCGGCGAAATACACTCCGTGGTCGGTGTCAATCAACGGGTCAAGATGCTTGAGGTTGGCCAGAGCCCGGCGCAAGTCCGGAATCTCGAGGAAACCGAAGCGCACTGTCGCATGCCAGATCCCATCGGCTATGTGCTCCGCGTCGCAACGCCGGTCTTCACCAACTCGGGGTATTTCGTCGAATTCGACCGTCAGCATGATTGTCCGTTCGTGAAGCGAGCCCATGTGCCGGACGTGATGAATCACCAGCGGGGCAATCTTCTGCGAAGAGAATTTCGTGAGAAAAATGGCCGTTCCGGGTACGCGCGGTATCTTGCCCGCCGCCAGATCATCCAAGAACCGCTCGGCTGTCGCATCGGGTTGATCGAGGGCGTCACGCACACATTCCACACCCGAGCGCCACGTGGTCATGATGAAGAAGATGACCGCTCCCAGGGTCAGCGGTAACCAGCCGCCTTCAGCGATCTTCTGCAGATTGGCATAGAAGAACGCGGCATCCAGCACTAGAAATACACCGGCGACTCCCACCGCCAACGCCGCAGCCCACTGCCAGACTCTGCGCATCGCCGCATACAACAGACATGTGGTCAACAACATGGTGGTTGCCACGGCTGTGCCATACGCCCCTGCCAGTCTGTCCGAGCTCCCGAAGGCCACGGCAATCGCGACGGTAGCCATCATCATCATCCAGTTGACGGCCGGAACATAGATCTGACCGTATTTCTCGTCAGATGTCTGTCGGATGTTGACGCCCGGCAGCCATCCCCGCTGCATGGCCTGCCGGGTCATGGAGAAAGAGCCGGTAATAATGGCCTGGCTCGCAATCACGGTCGCCATCGTGGCCAGCAGCACGAGCGGATAGACCGCCCACGCAGGCGCCAGCTGAAAAAAGGGGTTGCCGCTGACCGTTTTCCTTTCGATCAGCAAGGCCGTCTGCCCGGCATAACTCAGCAGCAACGCTGGCAACACGATGCAGTACCACGAACGCCGGATCGGGCCGCGGCCCAGATGGCCCATGTCGGCATATAGCGCTTCCGCGCCGGTGATGCACAGGAACACTCCTCCCAACACAAGGACGCCGACGCCATGGCTGTGCGCGAGAAACTCAATGGCATACACAGGGTTGGCAGCCACGAGCACATGTGGGTTATTTACTATGCCCGTCAGTCCAAGCAGACCGATCACACTGAACCACAGGAGCATGATCGGTCCGAATGCCTGGCCGATCTTCTCGGTGCCAAAGCGTTGCGCCGCAAACAGGGCGATGAGGATGAGCACCGCGACAGGCATGACAAAGGGCTTGAGAGTATCGGTTACAGCATTGACCCCCTCAACCGCGCTCAGAACCGAGATGGCGGGTGTGATTACGCCGTCCCCGTATATTAGAGATGCGCCCAGCAATCCCATTACGGTGAGAGTTCTCGCGCCCCGCCGCAGACTGTTTGCCCCGACCAGCGACATCAACGCGATGATCCCGCCGGCGCCATGATTGTCCGCCCGCATGACGAGGGCGCAATATTTCACCGAAACGGTAATGATCAGCGTCCAGAAGATGAGCGAGAGCACGCCCAGGGCGCGTTCGGGGGTAAACGTACCGCCAACTGCCTGCGTGACTGTCTGCAGCGTGTAAAGCGGGCTGGTCCCGAGATCGCCGTAGACGATCCCAAGCGCCGTGAGCCACAGCCAGTTGTCGTGATTGCTTTGGTTCTGAGCGGAGGCTACGGTCTCAGGGCTCTGCATCCGCGTTATGATATACCGCGACGCCCTAGGGTCTATCTAAAGGCGCAACGCGCCAAACCGTATTCCCCACATCGTCCGCAACCAGCAGCGCCCCGCCCTTGTCGAGCGCGACCCCCACCGGCCGCCCACGCGCATTGCCCTTCTCGTCCAGGAAACCAGTAAGAACCTCCATCGGAGCACCCGAAGGTTGACCATCCTGGAAGGGCACGAAGAGAACTTGATAGCCGCTGCGAGGCTTGCGGTTCCACGAGCCGTGTTGACCGACAAACATGCCCGCGGAAAACGGACCTGACCCGCGGCCCTTCCGGCCTTCATCAAACACCAGGCCCAGCGAGGCCGTGTGCGGCCCCAGGGCGTAATCAGGCACAAGGGCTTTCGCGACGAGCTCGGGCCGCTGCTCCTTTACGCGGCCATCCACATGCGCACCGTAGTAGCTGTATGGAAAGCCGTAAAAACCGTCCTCCACCAGCGCTGTCATGTAATCAGGGACGAGATCGCTGCCGAGCTCATCACGCTCGTTCACCACGGCCCACAGTTTTCCAGTATCGGGCACCCACGCAAGTCCATTGGGATTGCGCAGACCGTAGGCGTAGATCCGATGGTGCCCGGTCATCGGATCGATCTCCCAGACGGCCGCGCGCCCCTCTTCGGCAGCAAGACCGTTCTCGCCCGCGTTACTGTTGGACCCTACAGTCGCATACAACCGCGACCCGTCCGGGCTGGCGATGAGATTTTTCGTCCAGTGGTGATTGATCGGGCCTGCCGGCAGATCCACCACCTTGACGCCGGGGCCCGTAACACTGGTGGCTCCCTCGACGTACTGGAAAGCGAGGACTGCATCCGAGTCGGCCACATAGAACTGGTTGCCCACCAGCGCCATTCCAAATGGCGAATTCAACTTGTCGGCGAACACGAAGCGCTGCTCGGCGACCCCGGCCCCCTTCGAGTCGCGTAGCAGAGTGATCCGGTTGGCGCTGGGTGTTATTGAGCCCGCCCGCTTCATATACTGTTTCTGCACCCAGCCGCGAATTCCTTTGCCATCCTCCGGCTTGGGCGGCGCGTTCGTTTCCGCGACCAGTACATCCCCATTGGGCAATACGTACAGCCAGCGCGGATGGGCCAGATCCGTCGCGAAGGCGGTAACCGTCAGCCCGGCCGCAGGCACCGGCTTAGCGCCTTGCGGCCAGCCCTTTGCGGGGGCGACATCGATGGTGGGCAACAGCGATTTTTCCGGCTGCGGAATATGCGGATGCGGACCCATCCCCGCTTCCAGCGGCAAACGCGCGGTCCCCCCGCAGCCGGCCAGGCCGGCCGCACTGATCGCCAACCCGATCAAACTGATCGCCAAATCCGCCTGGCGCGACGCCCGCAACGCAGTAAACATGGAACCCGACACAGCAATTAAGATGCCATGGTGGCGGGAACACTGTAGGGTCCGCACAAGACCCTTTTACTGTCAAGCACTTCCGGCGCAAGCCCAGCAACATTTCTTTGCAGTGTCTGGAGCTTGAAAGCCGGAAACTTCCACCGCTATTGCACAGTCAACGCGAAGGACATTGAATTCGAGCGCGGTTACTTTGAGCGCGCCGTCAGATGGGGAGAGGCAACCGGGTGAGTACGTGGTAAACGAAAAGGATAACGAGACTTACGGCGCGGCGACGCAGCCGCAGTCGTTCTTCCGCAGATACCGAGTGGTGCTGATTGTGGTGGTGGCCTTCGCGGCGATCGTGGTGCTCGTCCTCAGACACCACAAAGCCCAACAGGAGGCGGCCCAGCTGGAAGACGGTCCCCGTTCGGGAGCTTCAGGTCGCGTCCACATGGACGGCCGGGGCGGCGGCGGGCGCGGCGGGCCCAACGTGCCAGTTGCCGTAACAGTAGCGCCCGTGGCCTCCGGCGAGATCGAGGTCCGGATTCCGGCACTCGGGACCATCACGCCGCTCGCCACTGTCACCGTAAAACCGCAGGTGAATGGGATTCTGACGAAGATTGCCTTTGAGGAAGGCCAGCTCGTGAAGGCCGGCCAGTTTCTCGCCGAAATCGATCCGCGCCCGTACCAGGCGGCCCTGGACCAGGCGAAGGGCAACCTGCGGCGCGATCTGGCCCTGCTGGCGGATGCCAAGCTCGATTTGAAGCGCTTCGAGGAATTGATCAAGGAAGACTCGGTTGCCCAACAGCAGCTCGATAATCAACGTGCCCTGGTTGATCAATACGGCGGCATGATCGAAGCCGATCAGGCGGCCGTCCAGAACGCACAGATCAATCTGCAGTACACCCACATCGTCTCGCCCGTAACGGGCCGAGTCGGTCTGCGCCAGGTCGATCAGGGCAACTACGTCACGACGGGCGAGACGACCGGGATCGTCGTCGTTACCCAACTGCAGCCCATCTCGGCAATCTTTGCCGTGCCGGAGGACAACGTGACCACTCTGATGCAACGCCTGCAGCAGGGCGCCACGCTCACTGCCGAGGCCTACGATCGCGGCAACAGCACCAAGCTTGCCGACGGACAGGTCAAGAATCTCGACAACCAGATTGACACGACAACCGGCACGATCAAGTTGCGCGCGCTGTTCGACAACAAGGACGGCCGCCTGTTCGCCAACCAATTCGTCAATATCAAACTCGTCGTAAACGTGTTGCGTGACCAGACCGTGGTCCCGGGAGCCGCCGTGCATCGCGGCGCGCCCGACGGCGTCGCCGGGACATTTGTCTACCTCGTAAATCCTGCCGAGAGCAAGGTCTCGGTCCGCCCGGTTTCGCTGGGTGCCGTTGACGGTGAGCGGATCGCAGTGACCAAGGGACTCACGCCGGGTGATCTCGTTGTCACCGAGGGTGGCGACCGCCTGAGGGACGGTGCCCCCGTGCTCTTGCCAGCCAACACGCCGCAACATCCCCAGCAGGCGGCCGGGTTGCCTCGCAAGCACGATGGAGCGAAAGGCCAGCGCCGCAGGGCGCAACCAGGCCAGGCAGGGCAAGCGCAGTAGCTGAAGACGCATGAATCCCTCGCGCCTGTTCATACTACGGCCGGTCGCCACCACCCTGCTGATGGTGGCGATCCTGGTCGTGGGCCTGATCGCGTACCTGCAGCTGCCCCTCTCGGCACTGCCCGAAGTCGCGTATCCCACCATCCAGGTCCAGACGTTCTACCCGGGAGCCAGTCCCGAGGTGATCACTTCAGCGATCACCGCGCCGCTGGAGAAGCAGTTCGGTCAGATGCCCGGCCTGGACCAGATGTCCTCGACGAGCTCGGCGGGCGCTTCCGTCATCACTCTGCAATTCGGCCTGTCGCTGCCGATCGATGTGGCCGAGCAGGAAGTGCAGGCGGCGATCAGCGCCGCGCAGAACCTGATACCGCAGGATCTGCCCGCCCCGCCGATCTATGCCAAGGTCAATCCGGCCGACGCGCCTGTGCTCACCCTGGGAATCACTTCCAAGGTGATGCCATTGACCGAAGTGCAGGACCTGGTGGATACGCGCATCGCGCAGAAAATCTCGCAGGTCAAAGGCGTTGGCGTGGTCAGCATCAGCGGCGGCCAACGGCCCGCTGTCAGAGTCGTCGTCAACCCGCGTGCCCTCGCCGCCTACGGCCTGAACCTCGATGATCTGCGCACGACGATCAACGTCGCCAACCAGAATGGTCCCAAGGGCCAACTGGATGGCCCCTCTCGCGCCTACACGATCAACACCAACGATCAGATCAAGAGCGCCGACGAGTACGGCAACATCATCGTCGCTTACCGCAATGGCTCGCCCGTCCGCCTGCAGGATGTAGCCACGCTGGTGGCCGGCGCCGAGAACACGAAACTCGGCGGTTGGATGAACAATGCCGCGGCACTGATCCTCAATGTCCAGCGCCAGCCAGGTGCCAACGTCGTGGACGTGGTCGATCGAATCCACCAGCTGTTACCCACGATCCAGGCTTCCCTGCCGCAAGGAGTGGACGTCGCCATCCTGACCGACCGCACCACCACAATCCGCGCGTCCATCCGCGACGTGCAGCTCGAAATGACTCTCGCGGTCATCCTGGTCGTACTCGTCATCTTCCTGTTCCTGCGCAACCTGCGGGCCACCCTGATTCCGAGTCTGTCGGTGCCGCTGTCGCTGATCGGCACATTCGCCGTCATGTACCTCGCGAGTTTCAGCCTGAATAATCTGTCCTTGATGGCACTCACCATCGCCACCGGCTTCGTGGTCGACGATGCCATCGTGATGATCGAGAACATCGCGCGCTACATCGAGCAGGGCGAGCCGCCGCTGCAGGCCGCGCTGAAGGGCGCCGGGCAGATCGGCTTCACCATCATCTCCCTGACCGTGTCCCTGATCGCCGTGTTGATCCCACTGCTGTTCATGCAGGACGTGGTGGGGCGGCTGTTTCGCGAATTCGCCGTGACCCTCGCGGTCACCATCCTGATCTCCGCGGTCGTCTCCCTGACCCTCGTGCCCATGATGTGCGCGAGCCTGCTCAAGCATCGCCCCGAGGAGCAGAAGCACACGCAAGAGTCGGACTGGTTCACGAAACTCGTCGCCTGGTATGGCCACAAGTTGAGCTGGGTGCTGGACCATCAGCGGCTGACCCTGGGAGTGGCGCTGGCAACGCTGGTCGTGACCGCAGCCCTCTACGTGTTGATCCCGAAAGGCTTCTTTCCCGATCAGGATACCGGACTCATCCAGGGTGTATCGGACGCGACCGAAGGAGTGTCCTACGCCGAAATGGCAGAGCGCCAGCAAGCACTCGCCGCGGCGATTCTCAAGGACCGGGACGTCGTCAGCCTGTCATCGTTCATCGGCATTGACGGCAACAACGTCACGCTCAACAGCGGCCGCTTCCTCATCAACCTCAAGCCGCGCGACTCGCGGTCACTGACGGCAACCCAGATCATCCGCCGCCTGCGCGCGGAGACAAACAATATCCCCGGCATTACGTTGTACATGCAACCGGTGCAGGATCTGACGCTCGACAACACGATCAGCCGCACTCAATACAACTTCACGCTCGAGAGCGCGGATGCGCGCACTCTGTCAACCTGGACACCGAAGCTCCTGTCCATCCTGCGCCAACGGCCCGAACTGTCGGATGTCGTCAGCAACCAGGAGGACAACGGCCTTGCCGTCCAGGTCACCATCGACCGCGACAGTGCCGCGCGCCTGGGCATCAGCGTCGGAACCGTGGATAACGCACTTTACGATGCATTCGGCCAGCGCATCGTCTCGACCATCTTCACGCAATCCAACCAGTATCGGGTCATTCTCGAAGCGGACCCCGCCTCATACCGTTCGGTGGACTCATTGGCCTCGATCTACGTGCCTTCGGCGGGCGGCGGCCAGGTGCCCCTGTCTGCGATTGCCAAGGTCAGCATGGAGGCGCGGCCATTGCTGATCAATCATCTCGCCCAGTTCCCGGCTGTCACCGTCTCCTTCAACCTCGCGCAGGGCGTCTCGCTGGGCGCGGCCGTGGATGCGATTGAAAAGGCCGAGCAGGATGCGGCCATTCCCGGCAACGTCCATACGACCTTCCAGGGTGCAGCGCTCGCGTTCAGAAGCAACCTGAGCAACGAGTTACTGCTGCTCCTGGCCGCAGTGCTCGTCATGTACATCGTATTGGGCGTGTTGTACGAGAGCTTCATACACCCCATTACGATTCTCTCGACGCTCCCCTCGGCCGGCATCGGCGCCCTGCTCGCGCTGATTCTTGCGGGTGACGACCTCACCATCATTGCGCTGATTGGCATCATTCTGCTGATCGGCATCGTGAAGAAGAACGCCATCCTCATGATCGACTTCGCGATCGATGCCGAGCGCGAACAGGGCCTGAGTCCCCGCGAGGCCATTTACCAGGCGTGCCTGTTGAGGTTCCGGCCGATTCTCATGACCACGGTGGCCGCTATGTTTGGCGCGCTGCCGTTGATGTTCGGCACCGGCACGGGCTCCGAGCTGCGCCATCCCCTGGGAGTCAGCATCGTCGGCGGCCTTTTGGTCAGCCAGGTCCTGACCCTGTTCACCACACCCGTCATTTACCTCGCGTTCGATCGCCTCGCGAAGCGGATGGCCAGAAGCGAGGAAGGCGGTCTGGCGGACCATCCGGCGTGAACATTTCCGCCCCCTTCATCTCGAGGCCGGTCGCGACGATCCTGTTGACGTTCGGCGTCGCGCTTTGCGGCATCGTTGCCTTCCAGCTTCTTCCGGTGGCCCCGCTGCCGAAGATCGAGGCGCCGGCTATCTACGTAACCGCGTCGCTGCCTGGAGCCAGCCCGGAAGTGATGGCAAGCTCGGTTGCAACACCGCTCGAGCGGCACCTGGGCGCGATCGCCGATGTCGATGACATCACCTCGCGCAGCAGCGTGGGCAGTACGGCCATCCAAATGACATTTGGCATCGATCGCGACATCGACGGGGCCGCCCGGGACGTGCAGGCGGCAATTGTTGCCTCCCATGCCGACCTGCCGTCGGCGCTCACTCGCAATCCCTCGTACCGCAAGCTCAACACCTCCCTGTTTCCAGTGCTCTCGATCGCGATGACTTCGGACGTGCTGACGCAGGGCCAGATTTACGACGCCGCGGACGCCGTGATCTCTCAGCGGCTGTCGCAGATAGATGGCGTGGGCGGAGTCAATGTCGGCGGCTCTGCACTACCGGCCGTGCGCGTTGAAATCAATCCGCTCGCAGTGTCCAAATATGGCATCGGTCTGCAGGACATCCGAGCCGCCATCTCCAATGCAAATGCCAATGCACCCAAGGGCGCGATCGAAACCGATGATCGCGTCCACTACCAGATCTACACAAACGACAACGCGAGAGACGCTGAGCCCTATCGCAACCTCATCGTAGCCAATCGCAACGGCACGACGGTTCGCTTGGGCGATGTGGCGACCGTCACCGACATGCAGGACGGCGCCACAGAAAACATCCGGACGTATGGCTTGTACAACGGAAAGCCTGCCGTGTCAGTGCAGGTATTCCAGCAGCCGGGCGCCAACATCATCGATGTGGTCGATGCGGTCAAGGCCGAGTTGCCACTGTTGCGGGCGTCGATAGATCCGAAGATCGACCTGGTGGTCACGCTCGACCGCTCGCTCACCATCCGTGCCTCGCTGCGGCAGGTCGAGGAGACCCTGTTGCTGGCGATTGCCATGGTCATCCTGGTCGTTTACATGTTCCTGCACAGTTACCGGGCCGCCCTGATTCCGGCAGTCGTGGTGCCCATCTCGCTGATCGGCACCTTCGGGGCCATGTACCTGCTCGGTTACTCGCTGGACAATTTCTCGCTCATGGCTCTGACCATTGCCACAGGTTTCGTGGTGGACGACGCCATAGTCGTCATGGAAAACACCACGCGGCATATCGAAGAGGGCATGACGCGCATGCAGGCCGCCCTCAAGGGTGCTAGCGAAGTCGGCTTCACCGTCGTCTCCATGAGCCTGTCGCTGATCGCGGTCTTCATCCCCTTCCAGCTTGCGGGTGGGATCGTCGGCAAGCTGTTCCGCGAATTCACGGTGACCCTGTCGGTTGCGATTCTGATCTCACTGGTCATTTCGCTGACCACGACACCGATGATGTGCTCGCGCCTCCTGGGCCGCGATACCGGTCGCAAACCGACCCGCTTCGCTGCGGCCTTCGAGCGGAATTTCCAGCGCTTGCGCGCCGGCTACGAGCGGACCCTCGGTTGGTCGCTCGATCACCGCCGGCTGATGATGTTGTTCCTGCTCGGCACGGTGTGCCTGAACGTGTATCTGTACATCGTGATCCCGAAGGGATTCTTCCCGCAGCAGGATACGGGCATGATTTTCGGCGGCGTCCGGGGAGATGCGGCTGCTTCGTTCCAACTGATGAAGTCCAAGCTGCAACAGGTGGCCAGCATCATCCAGCAGGATCCCGCGGTGCAGTACGTGACCGGTTCCGTGGGAGGCGGCGGGTTCGGGCCCGGCGGCGGCTCGGGCGCCAACGTACAGTTGACTCTCAGGCCACGCTCCGAGCGGGACGTGTCAGCGGACCAGGTCATCCAGCGCCTGCGGCCCAAGCTGAATGCCGTCACCGGGGTCGCCACCTTTCTGCAGGCGGCGCAGGACATCGGCGGTGGCGGCGGGCGCTCGTCCAACTCGCAATACCAATACACGCTGCTCGGCGATGACCTGACCGAGTTGCGCGACTGGTCACGCAAGCTGCAAATCGCGCTGCAGGACGTTCCCGAAGTCACCGATGTGGATACCGACCTGCAACCCGGCGGCCTCGAAGCGGATCTGATCGTCGATCGTGACGCCGCCTCCCGTCTCGGCCTCACGGCGAGTCAGATCGACAGCACCCTCGGCAATGCGTTTGCCCAGTCGCAGGTCTCGACCATCTACAATCCCTTCAGTCCACAGCAATACCACGTAATCATGGAAGTGGCGCCGGAGTTCTGGCAGGACCCCGAGGTCCTGAAGCAACTCTATGTCAGCACTTCCGGCGGCGCCGTCAGCGGCACACAAGCAACTCAGGCCGTCGCGGGCACAACGTCGATCAAGTCCACCACCGGCGCTGCGACAACCAGTGCGAGCACCAACGCGGCTGCTGTTGCAGAGGATACCGCGCGCAATCTAGCAGCCAACTCATTGGCGAATGCCGGCCGCGGCAACACATCTACGGGCTCGGCCGTGAGTGTGCGCGCCGAGAACATGGTGCCGTTCTCCGCTTTCAGTCACTTTGCCAGCGGAATGACGCCCACCACCGTAAATCACACGGGAACGCAGGCGTCGACCTCGTTCTCCTACAACGTGCCCCCGGGGGTAACGCTCGCCGCTGCCATGGCGGCCATCGAAAGAACGATGAATCACATTCACGTGCCCGCGACTATTCATGGCGGCAACTATGGCACCGCCCGTCTGTTCCAACAGAACAACAGCGCCCAGCCCCTGATGTTGCTGGCGGCATTGCTGGCGATCTACGTAGTGCTCGGAATGCTGTACGAGAGCTACAGCCAGCCGGTCACCATCCTCTCCACGCTGCCCTCGGCCGGTGTGGGCGCGCTGCTGGCCTTGCTGGCCACTGACATGGAATTCAGCCTGATTGCCTTCCTGGGCATTCTGCTGTTGATTGGCATCGTCAAGAAAAATGCCATCATGATGGTGGACTTTGCCCTCGAGGCCGAACGCACTCTGGGACTGGAACCGCGCGAGGCGATCGCCCGAGCCTGCTCCTTGCGATTTCGGCCGATCATGATGACCACATTCGCGGCCATCGCGGGCGCGCTGCCGCTGGCGGTCGCCTATGGCGACGGAACCGAGATGCGCCGCCCGCTCGGCATTGCCATCGTCGGCGGACTCGTCGTCAGTCAGTTGTTGACTCTGTACACGACACCCGTCGTGTACCTGTATATCCATCGCTGGGGACGCAAAAACAGGTACAAGCAAACCCGGCTGCTGCAAGCGAGCACCTGATGCACATAGTTCGAGGAGCGCTCGTTGCGGCGAGCTTTGCGTTGCTGACCGCGTGCGCGGTGGGGCCGAATTACAAGCGCCCCGCGCTCGATGCCAGCGCGGCATACAAGGAGCAGAACGGTTGGAAGCCCAGCGAACCGAGCGATGCGCTCGATCGCGGGCCGTGGTGGGAGATCTTTCACGATGACGTGCTGAGCGGCCTGGAAGCCCAGCTCAACATCTCGAACGAAAACATCAAGGAAGCAGCCGCGGCGGTTGAAGAGGCGCGTGCGCTGGTTCGCCAGGCACGGTCGGGTTTCTGGCCGCAGGTTGGCGTCAACGCCAGTCGCCAACGCAGCGTCACTGGCGAAAATAACCCCAAAACCCTGACCAGCGCCGGCATATCAGGCAGCTGGGACATCGATCTGTGGGGCCAGATCCGGCGCTCCACCGAGAGCAATCGCGCCTCCATGCAGGCGAGCGAGGCCGCCCTGGCGAGCGCGCGCCTCGCCGCACAGGCGCAGCTGGCCACTGCCTATTTCGAGCTGCGTGCCCAGGATCAGCTGCAGATCATCCTGAATGACATCGTGGCAGCCGAGCAGCAGTCGCTGAAGATTACCGAAAACCGGTACCGCGTCGGGGTGGCCGCCAAAGCCGACGTCGTCAATGCACAAACTCAACTCCTGTCGAGCCAGGCGCAGCAGGTCAACGCGCCACTGCAGCGCGCCATCCTGGAGCACGCCATTGCAGTATTGGTGGGACAGCAACCGGCGCAATTCTCGGTTGCCACCGCCGCGATGCGCGCTGATGTGCCGACCGTACCGGCCGGACTGCCGTCCGAGCTCCTCGAGCGGCGGCCGGACGTGGCCCAGGCCGAGCGCCAGGTAGCCGCGGCCAATGCCCGGATCGGAGTGGCCATTTCGGCCTTTTTCCCGAGCCTGACGATCACAGGATCCGATGACTACCAGGGAAACACCATCAGCCACCTGATTCGCACTGCGAACCGCGTCTGGGCCATCGGCCCGACGGTGGCCCTGTCAGTGTTTGATGCTGGCCTGCGGCGCGCGGAAGTTGCCCAGGCGCGCGCCGTTTATGAGCAGCGCGTCGACAACTATCGGCAAACCGTGCTCACCAGCCTTCAACAGGTGGAAGATAACATCGCCACACTTCGGGTGCTGGAACAGCGAGGGGTCATCGAGGAAGCGGCGGTGAAGGCCGCCAGGGAGGCGGAGACGCTGACGTTGAATCAGTACAAGGCGGGCACGGTGCCCTACAGCAGCGTCATCACTGCGCAGACGACGAGACTCAACAGCGAGCAGAACGCGCTGGACGTGCTGTCTGGCCGGTTGCAGGCCAGTGTGGCCATGATTCAGGCGCTGGGCGGCGGCTGGAAGTCCGCAGCGTTGAAATAGCCAGGCACCAACCTCAACCGCGTGATCTCCGACGGCGCGCCAAACCGGTTGGGAGGCCCCCAGTAACCGGTGCCCCGGCTGACATACACCCACAGCCGGTTCAGGCGGTGCAGCCCGGCAGTGAAGGGCTGTTGGAAACGCACGAACAGATTCCAGGGCCAGAACTGCCCACCGTGGGTGTGCCCGGACAGCTGCAGATCGTACCCGGCTGTGGCGGCCGCCGTGGCCGAGCGGGGTTGATGCGCCAACAGGATTTTTGCGCCGGCGCCGCTGGGCGCACCCGCGAGCGCTGCTGCGGGATTGCTGCGTTGTGCCGGATTGAAGTGATGAGCGCTGTAGTCGGTCACACCAGCGATGACCAGTGGCGCGCCGTCATGGGTGACCACCGTGTGCTCATTGAGAAGTACCTTCAGGCCCAGCCGCTCGAACTCGGCCGTCCAGTCGGTGGCGCCCGAGTAGTATTCGTGATTGCCGGTTACCAGGAATGCTCCATGGCGGGCGCTCAGCCTGCCCAGTGGGGCCGTGTGAGGTGCGAGCTCCCATACCGGCCCGTCGACCACATCACCTGTCACGGCGATGAGATCCGGGTGCAATCCATTCACCGCTTCCACGATGGCCTCGACATACTCCTTCCTGATCGTGGCGCCGACATGTACATCGCTGATCTGCGCAATGCAGAAGCCGTGCAGCGCACGAGGCAGATCTTGTATGGGGACATCGACATTGACGATACGCGCCCGCCGCCGCGCACTTGCGAATCCTACGGCGGTCGCGAATACCGAAAGGGCGGCTACCGCGCTGGCCGAGGCAGTTTTCAGGATGTATACATGCTCGCTGGACAACGCGAGAATGCTCAACGCAGGAATGGCCACGAGCAGCAGCAGATCGCGCAACAACGTAAGAGCCAGAATCGAGGAGAAGAAGCCGGCCATGAACAGCCCTGGAGCGGCGAACCGGTCTGCCTGCGGCCTCGGCCAGATGGCGCGAGCCACCACCGCCAGCAGCATCAGGGCATAGCATGCGGCCAGCACGACCGCGCCCACCGGCCATATCCGAGCTCCCAGGTCCGGCAGCACGCGCCATCCTATGTAGGCGTGCAGCAGCCCGAGCAAGCTTATGAAGAGCAGAAATCCGCGGCTTGATCGCATGCGAGCTGTGTAGATGGGAGCGCCAGCAGCAGGTTCAAGTGTGGGCACACCGATCCCGGACGGTCTTCCGGTCCCCCGCCGCTACTGGGCCATCGCCGCCACGGTCCTCGCGACCAGCATGTCGGTCCTCGACAGCAGCATTGCAAACGTGGCGCTGCCCTCCATCGCCCGCGACTTTCACGCCAGCAATGCGGCCTCGATCTGGGTGATCAATGCCTACCAGATCGCCATCCTGGCAGCGCTCCTGCCACTCGCCTCGCTCGGAGAAATCGTCGGCTATCGACGGATCTCGCAGGCCGGGCTGATGGTATTCACGCTGGCCTCCCTCGGCTGCGCGTTCGCAACATCGTTGCCGGCCCTGAGTGCCGCACGGATCGTGCAGGGCCTCGGTGCGGCCGGCATCATGAGTGTCAACGCCGCGTTAGTCCGCTTCACATACCCACAAAGGCTGCTCGGCACGGCGGTGGGTATCAACACGTTTGCAGTTGGCGTGTCAGCCGCGATCGGCCCGACGATTGCCGCGGCGATACTGGCCATCGCGCACTGGCGCTGGTTATTTGCAATCAACGTGCCCATCGGCCTGATCACCTTCAGCATCGCCATGCGGGCGTTGCCCGAAACAGGCCGGTCGCAACGCCGTCTCAACTATGTTGGCGCGTCGCTGAATGCCGCCACGTTCGCGCTCCTGATCGGTGGCCTTCAGTCGCTCGCACACGCGTCGGCGGCACCCCTCGCCGCCCTGCAGCTGGGGGCGGCCGGCCTGTTGGGATTCGCGCTGGTGCGCCATGAGATCAACCGTGCCGCTCCCATCATCCCCTTCGATCTGTTGAAGATCAGGATGTTCTCGCTGTCGGTCGCAACCTCCATCGCCTCATTCATGGCCCAGATGGCAGGGCTCGTGGCGTTGCCGTTCGAGATCCAGCGTATCGGGCGCACCGCGGTCGAGACCGGACTGTTCATGACGCCCTGGCCTGTGGCGGTGGCGATTGCGGCGCCGATCGCGGGACGGCTCGCGGACCGCTACCCAGCCGGGATGCTCGGTGGGCTCGGGCTTCTGACGTTGGCGTCCGGGCTCACGGCACTCGCCCTGTTCCCCGCAGGTGGCGCGGCGGCCGACCTCATCTGGCGCATGTCCCTGTGCGGACTGGGGTTTGGATTTTTCCAGACACCCAACAACCGTACGCTGTTGTCGTCAGCGCCAAGATCGCGCAGCGGCGCCGCGGGAGGCATGCTTGCAACCGCGCGATTGTTGGGTCAGGCGCTCGGGGCAGCCGGCGTTGCCATCCTGTTCCGCACGTATCCGGCTACGGGCTCGAATGTCGTGCTGTGGGCTGCTGCCGCGGTCGCAGCCGTAGCCGCGCTGATCAGCATGGCGCGGTTGACCGGTAGTCCCCCGTCAGTTTGAGATCAGCCGCCGGCAGGGCTCGAGCCGCCCGGATTCAAGCCTCGATACTCCAGCAGCGGCCCGATGTCGGGGGGACCGCCGTAGAAATCCCGGAACATTGACTGCGGATCGGCAGTCCGCCCGCGCGAAAGCACTGTCTGCCGCAGGCGATTCCCATTTGCGCGTGTCAGCCCGCCGTGAGCGTGCATCCACTTGCCGGTATCACGTGCCAGTACTTCGCTCCACAGGTACGCGTAGTAACCTGCCGAATAGCCACCGGCAAAAATGTGCGCGAAATACGTTGAGTGATACCTGGGCGGTATGACCGGGTGGTGTATTCCGTTCTCGCGCAATGCCGCGACCTCGAAGGCCGGTACGGCAGCGGCGGCCGGAGCCTGCGCAGCGGTGATCCCGTGCCATGACTGATCCAACAGTGCGGCGGCGAGGTACTCAGTCGTCGCGTATCCCTGGTCAAACTTCTGGGCGGCCAGAACCTTGGCAAGCAGCTCCTGCGGCAGTGCAGCGCCCGTCTCGTAGTGACGCGCGTAGTTGGCCAGTACGTTCGGCTCGCGCGCCCACATTTCGTTGTACTGCGACGGGTACTCCACAAAGTCCCGCGGCAGAGCCGTCCCCGAGAGCAGCGGGTACTGCACGTTCGAGAGCATTCCGTGCAGCGCATGCCCGAATTCGTGAAACAGCGTGATCACCTCTTCGAAGGTGAGCAGCGCCGGCTGCCCGGGCAGGGGCTTGGGGATGTTGGTGTTGTTCGCCACGACGGGCTTCAGGCCGAAGAGCTTCGATTGGCGCACGAAGCTGTTCATCCAGGCGCCGCCCTGTTTGTTGTCGCGGGCGAAATAGTCCCCCAGGAACAGCCCGAGTGGTGTGCCGTCGGAATCGAAGACCTCGAAGACCCGGACATCCGGGTGGTACACCGGCAGGTCCGTACGCTCCTTGAACTGCAACCCAAACAGCTGCTGTGCCGCGTAGAACACGCCATCGCGCAGCACGTGCTCCAACTCGAAGTAAGGCTTCACCTGCGCCTGGTCGAAGTCGAAACGCGCGCGGCGCAGCTGTTCCGCATAGTAGGCCCAATCCCACGGCGCCAAAGCAAACGGGGCGGTGTGATTCGCCGTGGCCTCGGCATCGATCAGCCGTTGCATGTCAGCCGCGTCCGCATGTGCTTGCGCGAGCGCAGCTGGGGCGAGCTCGCTCAGGATCCGGTGCACGGCTGCAGGATTCGCCGCGGATTCGTCCTCGAGTTGGTAGGCCGCATGATTGGGATAGCCCAACAACGCGGCGCGCTCGGCACGCAGCCGTACGATCTGCGAAATGACCGCTGCATTGTCAGCGCCATCCGGGTCTGAGCCCAGCGCACGCGCCGTCGAGGCCTTGTAGATCCGCTCGCGCAACGCCCGATTGCGCAGCTGTGCCAGTGGTGGCTGATTGGTCGTGTTCTGCAATGTGATCAGCCACTTGCCTGCGAAGCCCCGCGCCTGCGCCGCACTGGCCGCGGCGCCAATCTGCTCGGCGGACAATCCTTCCAGCTCCTCGGCACCAGCAACGATTACGGCGCCGTCTTTGGTCGCCTTCAGTACGTTCTGCTTGAACTGGGTGGTCAAGGAGGAAAGCTGTCCATTGATGTCACGCAGGCGGCTCTTGTCGGTGTCGGACAAGCGCGCGCCCGCACGCACGAACTCGATGTGATAGCGCTCGAGCAACTGCAGCGACTCACTATCCAGCCGCAGGCTGGCGCGGCGGCTATAAACGGCGTCCACACGCGCGAACAGCTCTGGATCAAGAAAGATCGCATCCTCATGGGCCTGCAACTTGGGCGCGATCTCAGAGTCGATCGCCTGCATCTGCGGGTCGGTATTGGAGGCGTTCAGATTGAAAAACACGGCCGCAACGCGGCTCAGCATCTGCCCGGAGCGCTCCAGAGCCACCAGGGTATTCTGGAAATCCGGCGCGGCGGGATCCTGAATGATTTGCTGGACTTCCGCGCGCTGCTCGTGCATGCCCTGCTCGAAAGCCGGGCGGTAGTGCGCGTTCTGTACGCGATCGAACGGCGGCAGCCGATACGGCAGCGTGCTGGGGTGCGCGAAGGGGTTTTCGGCCATGTCTTGAGTCCTGCTATCCTTCCGTACTCGATCTTACCCGCCTGCGCCATTACCTGCCGCGACTACCTGCCACCACTATCAGCCACCACTATTTGGAACAGCCACCTTGACCACCATCAAGAAAGACTCCGTCGTCACGTTCAACTACACCCTCAAGGATGATGCCGGGGAAGTCATCGACAGTTCGGCCGACGCCGAGCCCCTCGCCTACCTGCAGGGGCATGGCAATCTCGTGCCAGGACTCGAGCGCGAGCTGGAAGGCAAGAACGCCGGCGACAAGCTGACTGTCAAAGTCGCGCCCGCCGATGGCTACGGCGAGCACAGCAAGGATCTCATCCAGAAGGTTCCGCGCCGCACGCTGAAGGGAATTGCAAAGATTACTGTCGGAATGCGGCTGCACGCCCAGACCGAGCAGGGCCCGCGTCCGGTGACCGTTACGGCTGTCACCGGTGACATGGTCACCATCGACGGCAACCATCCGTTGGCGGGCAAGAACCTGAACTTTGACATCGAAATTGTCGAAGTCCGGGATGCGACTGAAGAGGAGCTGGCACACGGCCACGTACATGGCCCGGGCGGACATCATTGAGATGCAACACTTGCGCAAGAAGAAAACACAACATCCGGGCCGGCATCCGGGGATACTGCTGACACTGGTCCTGGTGGGCTCTGGCCTGGTGGGCGTGAGCCGCGCCGAGACGGTGATCGTCACTGCGGATCGGATGATAGATGTCATCGCGGGCAAGGTCGTCGAGCACCCGCGGATTACCATCACGGACGGCCGCATCACAGCGGTCGGCACCGCTGATTCAGAGGCGGTAGCTGCAGCCGGTGCGCGGCGCGTCGAGCTGCCGGGGATGACCTTGCTGCCGGGACTGATCGATATGCACACGCATATCACGAGTGATCCGCGCTACAGCGGCTACCGCGAGCTCGAGTTCACCGACAACTTCTGGACGATCGTCGGCGTTGCCAACGCCAGGAAGACAGTCGACGCCGGGTTCACCACCATCCGTAATGTCGGCTCCGCAAACTACGATGATGTCGCGCTGAAACAAGCCATCGAAGCGGGCTATGTGCCAGGTCCGCGCATAGTCCCGGCAACCTACGCAATCGGGGCGACCGGTGGTCACTGCGACTCAACCGAATTTCCGCCGTCCATCACCGTCCCCTCCCCTGCGGTCGCCGATGGTCCCGAGGCGATCCGGGCCACCGTGCGCAAACTGCGCAAGTACGGTGCGGAAGTCATCAAGTTCTGTGCGACCGGGGGAGTGCTCTCCAAAACGGACAGTGCCAGCGGCCAACAATACAGTCTCGCCGAGATGAAAGCGCTCGTGGACGAGGCCCACATGTTGGGATTGAAAGTCGCCGTGCATGCGCATGGTGCCGCGGGTATCAAGGACGCGATCCGCGCCGGCGCCGACACGATCGAGCACTGCAGTTTCGCCGATGCGGAGGCTTTCGCACTCGCGAAGGAACATGGCACGTACTTCTCGATGGACATCTACAACGATGACTACATCCTCGCCGAGGGCGAGAAGAACGGCACGTTCAAGGAATCGTTGGCAAAGGAACGGCTGGTCGGGCTCAGGCAGCGCCAGACATTTCAGGCTGCGGTAAAAGCGGGCGTGAAGATGGTCTTTGGTACCGACGCGGGCGTCTATCCTAACGGTGACAACGCTCATCAGTTCGCCACGATGGTGAAGTGGGGAATGACGCCGATGCAGGCCATCCAGGCCGCGACCGTCACGGCTGGCGAGGCACTCGGCCGTTCCGCGGACGTGGGCGCCATCTCCGTGGGCCGCCTCGCAGACATTGTTGGTGTGACCGGTGATCCGCTTGCCGATGTGACACGACTGCAGTCAGTGGCATTCGTGATGAAAGGCGGCGAGGTTGTCAAGAGTCCCGTGCACTAACCAGACCCGCCGGCAACGCGGAAGGTAAATAACATGGAACCCAGTCTCATCACAGCTCCGGCCCTGGAGTCGGTATTGCGCGAATTGCAGCGCCGCGAGCCGCTCTTTCACCATCCTGAGCTGGGGACGACGCGGCGTGATTTCGAAGGGATGACGGCCGAGGACTTCTGGGAGATCGGGGCATCCGGCCGCCGTTACAGCCGCGAGTACGTGCTGAGCGTGCTCGCGGATCGCCAGACCGGGTCCGGCCCTATCGACGTATGGTCCACGACCGACTTTCACTGCCGGCAGCTCGCGAAAGACGTGTATCTCCTCACCTACACGCTGTTTCAAGGCGAGCGCACGACCCGGCGCTCGACCATCTGGCAGCGGACCCCCGACGGCTGGCAGGCCGTATTCCACCAGGGAACCGTCGTCGAGGACTGATCCGCGGGTGATTGGCCTACGGTGGCGGGGACTCCAGCGCAGTCTCCGTCACCCAGCTGCGCCACACGGCAACGAGCGCGGCCATCAATGCCGGGCCGAGGAATATGCCGACGAGGCCGAACGACTCGACTCCGCCGAGGATTCCGAGGAGCACCCACAGAAACGGCAGCTTGGCGCCCTCGCCGATGATCACCGGGCGCACGAAGTGATCGGCAACGAACAACACGACGCCGCCTGATATCAGCACGCCGATAGCCGCCCCGAGAGCATCCTGGCTGGCCAACAGCAGGGCTACCGCACCAAACACGACCGGGGCGGCAAACGGAATCATCGCGAACACGCCAGTGATCGCGCCAAACAGGATGGGGTGCGGTGCCCCGGCGATTGCATACACGCCGGCCATGATTGCGCCCTCGGCGACCGCGACCAGCACGATGCCGTCCACCGTCGCACGGACCGCTTCCGCAGCACGAGTCATCAAACTTTCCACCGTTGGTCCGAACAGCCGCCGGCCGACATGCGGAATGTCTCTGGCCAGCGAATCGCGGTTGAGATAGACGAAATACAGTGTGAGCAGAGTGAAGACCAGCGTGCTCAAGCGCCTCAGCAGCTGTACTCCCAACAGGCGGGTCCATTGGACCATGGCCGGCCTGGTCTGAACGGTAGCCGTAGTCACGCCCACGTGCTCCCCGTGATCGGTCCCGTGGGCGGCGACGGCCGACAGCTTGTCGAGCCACATGCCATTGAGCCAGTCCCCCAGCCACGGCAGCTGCTGCAGCCACTGCGGAAGCTCAGGGGGTCCTTTGGAGGAATCGAGGAGTGTGCGGACCAGCGAAATCGCTTCCCGCACGGCGATGATTCCGCCGTACACCAGGGGCACTATCAGCACCAGGCCAACGATGGTCGTAAACGTCAACGCTGCCCAGACATCGCGGTGCCTGCCCGGGAAATAAGTGAGCCAGCGGTCGTACAACTTGGAGGTGCCGATCGCGAGCACGCCAGCCCAGCACAGTGCCGGCAGGAAGTGCTGCAGCATCCAGGCGCCGAGCAGCATGAGCGCGCAGATCAATGCATATCGCGCGATCTTCTGGGAGGCAGAGGCGTCGAACGTGTACACGCTGAATTCTTCCAGGGGGATACACGTGAGTATACAGGCGTTTATACTCACCATGATGGTCTCGGAAACCGCCCCGGCAGCTCTTTGAACCAAGTTATCACGCCTTCGGACGCCGAACGGATTGCGTGCCCGGACTGCGGACTGGTACAGCTTCTGTCACCCCCGGCACACGGACAAAAGGCTGAATGCGCGCGCTGTGGGAAGGTCCTCGCGGGCTCCGCGACCGGCCTGATTGGCGCACCCCTGGCATTGGCGAGTGCCGCCCTGATTCTCCTGATTCCCGCAACCGTTGCGCCACTCATGGTGGTCTCGAGCTATGGAGCCTCCCGCGAGGCCTGGCTCCCCTCGAGCGCCAGTGCGCTCTGGCAGGACGGCTTTCCGTCGCTCGGGTTGCTGGTTGCCCTGTTCAGCATCGCCCTGCCCTATGTGTTTCTGGGGCTGCTGATCTGGGTGTTGGGAAGCCTGCGATTCGGCGGAGGCGGCTCCGTCGGGCCCGCGTTCCGCTGGGTCAAGCACCTGCGTCCGTGGGTGATGATCGAGGTCTACCTCGTTGGCTGCTTCGTCTCCTACAGCCGCATCAAGGCGGTCTCCACTGTGACGGTCGAAGTGGGCGGCTGGTCGCTGGTTGCGGCGGGCATCATGCTGTTGGTCGCCCTCACGCAGCTCGATGAGCGCACCGTCTGGGAAATGCTGCGCCCCGGGAACACCGCCCGGAAGGATTCGAAGGGCCTCGCGCCAGCGCATCCCAGGTCAATCAACTGTACGATCTGCGATCTGATCGTCGGCGAGGCTGCGACTGGCCAACACTGCCCTCGCTGTGGAGCAACGCTTCGCCCGCGCAAGGCACGCTCCATTCAGCGCACGTTGGCGTTCGTCCTGGCCGGCTACCTGCTGTACATCCCCGCCAATACGCTGACCGTTCTCACGACGGTGCAATTCGGCCGCGAGGAACATAACACCATCCTCAGCGGTGTCCTGGAGCTGATCCGCAACGATCTGTGGCCACTGGCCGTCATCGTATTCACCGCGAGTATCGTTTTGCCGCTCATCAAGCTCTTCGGGCTCACGTGGATGCTCGTTGCCACGCGCCGCGGGTCGGATCGCTTCCTGGTGACGCGCACGCGCCTGTACCGATCCATCGACGCCATCGGCCGCTGGTCCAACATCGATATTTTCTCCGTTGCAGTTCTGGTGGCCATCCTGCAGTTCGGCTCACTGACTGCGGTGCACGCGGGTGGCGGCCTCGTCGCGTTCGCAGCGGTTGTGATCATCACCATGCTCGCTACCATGGTATTTGATCCGCGGTTGATGTGGGATGCGGGCGGGGGCGGGGGCGTAGGCGCCGTGCGAGGGGGCGCCCTGGCGGAGCGGGAATGACTGAAACTCCTGAAAACGGCGAGCGGCCGGATGAGTTGCCGGAGGAACCCCGGGCGCGCGTGCGCGCACAGCCCTTCAGTCTGGCGTGGCTGTTCCCCATTGGCGCCGTGGCGCTCGTCGTATGGCTGGCCTTGCGATCGCTTGCCGACCGGGGCCCGGCCATTACCATCTCGTTCAGGAACGTCGAGGGCCTGCAGGCCGGGCAGACGAAGATCCAACATCGGAGTGTCGACCTCGGCACGGTCGAATCACTGGAATTGACCAAGGACATGTCGCGCGTGATCGTCCATGCGCGCATGAAACGCGCAGCAACAGATCATCTCACTGAGAACTCCCGCTTCGCGATCATCGCGCCACGCGTCGGGGTCGGCGGGATTTCCGGTCTCTCCACGATCGTCTCCGGCTCTTACATCGAGATGTATCCGGGCAAACCCGGTGAGCCCAAGCGGGATTTCGTGGGACTGGACGAGCCTCCGGCCCTGCCGCCCGACACACGGGGCCGCTCGTTCACATTACTGACCAACGACCTCGGCTCGCTGACCCGTGGCTCTCCCATTTCGTATCGGGGAATCAACATCGGTGAAGTCGAAGACTACAAGCTGCGGGACGGCAACCAGGGCGTGACGGTAACTGCCTTCATCCGCTTTCCCTATGAAGACCTCGTGCATCCCGAAACGCGCTTCTGGAATGCAGGTGGAGTGGATCTAACCCTGGGAGCGCAGGGTCTGCGCATCAGAGCCAACTCCTGGGAGCAGCTGCTGCAGGGCGGCATCGCGTTCGAGACACCCGAGGAGGTGCTGTCGAAGACGCCAAGCCCCGCAGGTAGCGTATTCGGTCTGTATGACAACCAGCGTGCGGCGGAACGGGCGCCGCTCGGACCGACTCTGATCTACGTCGCTGACTTCGAGGGTAACCAGCGGGGACTCGATGCCGGTACCGCCGTTGAGCTTCAAGGTATCGAGGTGGGCGAGGTCACACAGTCCCATCTGAGATACGACGATCGCCATCACAACCTCGTCACCCGTGCCACGTTCTACATCGATCCGGAACGCGTGCGGATCATGAACATGCCACGACCCGCGAATGCCAACCAACACGAAGCCGTGCGGCAGTGGGTCGAGAAACTCGTCGGCGACGGTTTGCGCGCGCAGGTTACATCGGCGAGCTTGCTCACCGGGTTCAAGCTGATCGGGCTCGAAATGGATCCAGGCGCGCCGCGCGCGCACCTCGAGCAGGAAGGTGAGTACGTGAAGATGCCGAGCACCACCTCGGGCGATCTCACGGCTGTGCTGCAGAACCTGCAGAACGTCCTCAAGAACATCGATCGGGCCACTTCGGGCCCGCAACTTGGCCATGCTTTGCAGTCGCTCGATGACACGCTCACCCGTCTGGACAAGGTCACACACGACATCGAGCCAGACATCAAATCCCTGATCAAGAGTCTGCGCGATACGGCCGACTCGGCCCAGAACACCCTCAACACAGTTCAAGGGCTGATGGGCAACACCGCTCCATCGGGTACCGACCTGCCGCGCCTGATGCGGGAACTGACGGAAGCGGCGCGTACGGTGCGTGGCCTGGCCGACTATCTCGATCGGCATCCCGAAGCCCTGCTTCGCGGCCGTAAGGGAGACGACAAGTGAGGTTATTCAGGTGCGCCGTGGCGCTGACCGTAACTGCAACGTTTGCCGCAGGATGCGCGTCGAGCCCGCCGTTGCGCTACTACACACTGACTGAAGTGCCCGCCACCAGCCGGCTCACCGCTGCCGAAAACACGATGCCGGTCCGCCTGGATCGGGTCACCATTCCACCAGAGCTCGACCGCTCGCAACTGGTCCGCCGAATCGATGCGACGCGCCTACAGATCATTGATGGCGAGCGCTGGGCAGCGCCCTTGGAGGACACAATCCGCCGCGTTTTGTCCGGCGACCTTGCGGCCCGGCTGCCTCCCAACACGGTCGCAAATCCCAATGAGCCCCTGGTTGGCGAGAAACGCCAGTCTCTGTCGGTAGACATCACGGAGTTCTATGGTGACGCGACGTGCGCGGTGACGTTGCGAGCGGCCTGGGTACTCAAACAACCGGACGCGCAAAGCTCACGCGGTACCGAGGAGGCCAGTGCCACCATTCCCGCCAACGGAGGCTGCTCGGGTGCGGGCGCCCTGCCCACCGCAATGAGCCAGGCACTGGCTCAACTGAGTGACCGGATCGCCGCTGTCATCGCCCATTCGCCGCAGCCGGGCGGCCAGTGAACCGTCATTTCACTGCTCGCCGCCCGAGGCCAGGCGGCTGAAGACGCTCTGCATTACGTTGACACGCGCGACATACACACGCACTTCGTGGTCGCCGCATCGTTGCCCCTCATTCAGCCTGAAATGATGCCGCGCAAACAGATCGCCCGCGCCGGCCCCGCATAGATGGATTACCGCGGCGAGCTCTCTTTTCTGCCGGAGTGTTGCGGCTGACAGATTGTAGCGTTGCAAGGTACGCACGACTGCCCGGTCGAGGTAGGCGGACGTAAGCTCGATAGCGTGATTGGGAATGACGCGCACGTACAGAGCGTTGAACCAGCACGAGTGCAAACCCGGACCCGCTTCGGCAACCACATGATCATGGACGCAATACCGCTTTGCTTCTTCGAAGGTGCCGTCGGTGATCTGGTACATGCCAACGGCGCTCGAGGCCGGCCGATACACCGCAAACGGATGCACGGTCCATGACCAGCGCCAGTAGGTGCGGGCGATCGGATTACCCGCGCCCTCAACCTGTGCCAGGGCCGCCAGCAGCTCCGGTGTCATGATGCTGGTTGAATACTTCTCGAATGCCGGCTGGTACTCGCGCCAGGTTTCCGCCGGTGTCTTGTACAACGTGCCGCTGACCGGGAAGAACAACTCAGAGGGCTTGCGGATGACCTGGTAGATCCAGTTGATCGTCAGCGCAACCGTCGCAGCGAAACCCAAGCAGACGATGACTTGCGCGCTTCGCGGGGCGCGATCGAATGCCCGCCACCAACGCCGCCGCAGGGCTGGGCTCGGCCAGAGCCGCCACTTCCGTCCACCGAACGATAGGCGGAAGGGGCGTTTGCGCCCACGCGGGCGTTTGCTTTTCCGGCCGCCTATGGCTGCCTGCGCCCCAGGTAATATCCAACCGCCAACAGCCCGAACCAGAATGGCGCGACATACAACGCCACGCGGGTATCGGCATCCAACGCAAACATGGCCGCCACGACAGCCAGGAACAGGATGACGGCCCAATTGGCAAACGGCGCCGCCGGCATCCTGAAACTCACCGCGGGCGCCCGTCCCTGGCTCACGGCTTGGCGATACTTCACATGCGAATACAGGATGATGATCCAGGTCCAGAGCGTGCCGATGAGCGAGATGCTGGTCACCCAGGTGAAGACCTCCTTCGGCACCAGGTAGTTGAGGATGACGCCGATCAACATCACAGCGGCTGAGGCGTGAATGCCCACGGCCGGGACATGGCGCTTGTTCAGCTGCCCGAAGGCCTGCGGCGCCTGCCTGTTCAGGGCAAGTGAATACAGCATGCGGCCGGTGCTGAATATTCCGCCGTTGCACGATGATGCGGCCGCGGTAATGACCACTACATTGATGATGTTGGCAGCACCTGGAACACCCATTTTTTCGAACATCAGCACGAACGGACTCATGTTCGGGTCGAGCTGATCCCACGGAACCAGGGACATGATGATGACGAGTGCGCCGATGTAGAAAATGAGAATCCGGAAAATGATGCTGTTGGTCGCGCGTGGCAGGACCACGGTGGGATTCTCGGCCTCCCCGGCGGTGACCCCGATGAGCTCCACGCCCTGATAGGCAAACATGACGATCTGCAGCGTCAGTAACACCCCGAGCGGACCGAAGGGTATGAATCCTTGGTGCGTCCAGAGGTTCGAGAAACTCGCCGTGGGACCAAGGGCGCCGAACTTGAAGAAGATCACCGCCAGTCCTGCAAGGATCAATCCCACGATGGTGACAACCTTCAACAGCGCGAACCAGAATTCCAACTCGCCGTAGATTCGCACGGCCAGAAGATTGGTGCCGTAAAGTATGGCCAGCGCACACAGGCCGGGCAGCCACTGGGGCACGTCCGGCAGCCAGAAATGTACGTAGATGCCGATCGCGGTCAACTCGGCCATCGCGGTGACGACCCACATGAACCAATACGACCAGCCGGTCACGAAGCCGGCGAACGGCCCTACGAACTCCTCGGCGTAGCTGGCGAACGAGCCTGCGACCGGGCGGTAGGTGAGCAACTCGCCGAGCGCCCGCATGATGAAGAAAATGGCGACACCACCGATCGCATAGCTCAGCAACAGGCCGGGGCCTGCCTTATGAATCGCCCCGGCCGAGCCCAGAAACAGACCGACGCCAATAGTGCCACCGAGCGCGATCAGCTGAATGTGGCGGCTCTTGAGGCTGCGTGTGAGCGCGCCTTCACCTGCCGCCGCTTGGGAATTGGTCATTCACTCACTCTCCATAGCCCGCTCTTCGAAGCGCGAAGTCTAAGTCATAGAGCCGGATGGGTCTTCGACATTTGCTAGACCAAAGTCTCGTCCCGTTTGGACAGCAAAGCAGGTCACGCGCGCGCGGGGTGCAAACACGGTAGGCTCCCGCGCGTCGAGGAGCGTGAACGGAAGAGAGACGATGCCCCGCCGAACGAAGAGTGAGGATGCTGAGCAGTCGGCCTTGGGCCGCCGTGGATTTCTTAAGGCGGCGACCCTCGCGGGCACCGGCGCCATTGCCAGTGCTGGAGCGATTGGCCCGCAAGCCAATGTGCCTGAGGGTGCGAAGCCGGAAAGCGCCGGCGCTGCCACTGGCCACGGCCCGAAATCACCGCCCCGCCATTCAGTTCAGCTCACCTCGCGCGAGTCGGAACAGGGTGCGCCGCCACATCTGGAAGGCCCTTCGCACACGACCTGCGGCAGTGACTTCATGGTCGACGTGCTGCGCAATCTCGGCATCGACTATGTTGCGGCCATCCCCGGCAACACTTTCAAAGGCCTGCACGAGTCGATCATCAACTACGGGATGACGACCACGCCGGCGCTCGAGCACATCTCGTGCATGCACGAGGAGATCTCGGTCGCGATCGCGCATGGGTACGCGAAGATCGCCGGCAAACCAATGGCCTGCATGATGCACTCCACCGTCGGTTTGCAACATGGCTCGATGGCAATCTACAACGCATGGGCGGATCGGGTTCCGGTATTCGCAATCGTCGGAGCACAGCTGGACGCCGCCAAGCGCCGCAGCTACGTTGACTGGGCCCACTCCGTGTTCGACGGCCCGGCGTTGGTCCGTGACTTCACCAAATTCGACGACACTCCGATTTCACTGTCGCATTTCGCCGAATCGGCGAACCGCGCCTACAAGTTCTCCATGACACCGCCGTATGGGCCGGTGTTGTTGGCTGTCGATCAGAACCTCCAGGAAGACCCCATCGAGGCGGGCGCGTCGGCCAGCATCGTCAAGCGCGTGCAAGCGTCTCCTTCGCGCGGCGATGATGCGGCTGTTTTGGAAGCCGCACGCTGGCTGGTCGCGGCGCAAAACCCTGTGATCGTCGCGGACCGCGCGGCACGGACGCCCCAAGGCCTCGCGCTCATGATCGAGCTTGCGGAAGCGCTGCAGGCGGCCGTGGTGGATATGTATGGGCGGATGAACTTCCCATGGCGCCATCCGCTCAATCAGACCCGGCAGCAGGCCCAACAAATTTCGGCCGCGGACGTGATTCTGGGCCTCGAGCTGACTGACTTCTGGGGCGTCACGAACGGCAGACTTGCGCCCGGCGCCAAGCGGATCAGCATCACCGCGGGCGACCTGTATCTGAAGGCCAACTACCAGGACTTTGAGCGCTTCACGCCCGTGGATCTTGCAATCGCGGCTGATGCTGAAGCGACGCTGCCGTACCTCATCGAAGCGATCCGCAAGCTCACGACATCCTCCCGGCGCTCGGTATTCAAGAGCCGCGGTGCCCAACTGGCGCGGGATCACCAGGACAGCCTCGAGCGATCACGGGCCGACGCGGCGGTCGGCTGGGATATTCAACCGATCACGACGGCCAGGATGTGCGCCGAGCTTTACGAGCAGATTCGCACCGAGGACTGGGCACTGTGCAACGGCACAGTGTTTCAGAACTACTGGCCGCAGCAGCTGTGGACCGCGGCGCATCACTACCAGTATATCGGCGACTCAGGTGCATACGGCTTGGGGTACCTGCCCGGAGCGACGGTCGGCGCTGCGCTGGCACACAGCAAACACGGGCGGCTGGCAGTTGCAATCGGCGGCGATGGTGACCTGATGTTTGCGCCGGGCGCGCTCTGGACGGCGGCCCATCACAAGATCCCCCTGCTATACGTCGTTCACAACAACCGCGCGTACCACCAGGAAGTGATGTTCGTGCAGATGATGGCCAACAAGCGCAATCGGGGCATCGACCGAGCCCATATCGGCAATGCCATCACCGACCCAAACGTTGACTTCGCCAAGTTCGCCAACGGACTGGGCGTGTATGCGGAGGGGCCGATCACGGATCCGAAGGATCTTGCGCCGGCTCTGAAGAGAGCCATCGCTGTCGTCAAGCGCGGCGAGCCTGCGCTCGTCGACGTGGTTTCACAGGGACGTTAGGAGATGATGAAAACACTCGCCAGCTTGGCGGCGCTCACTCTATGCCTGGTGGCAGCCGCTGCCGAAACCGCTTCTGGTGATGCCGCCAATGGGAAACGTCTCTTCATGACGTACGGCTGTTATGAATGCCACGGAACTGTCGGCGCGGGTGGCGGGGTCGCCGGCCCCCGGATTGCGCCCAACCCGCTGCCGTTTTTGGGAGTGAAGGCCAAGCTGCGGACAGCCTCCGGACGCATGCCGGTTTACTCGGAAATCGTCCTGAAAGATGCGGAAATCGCTGATATCTACGCATATCTGCAGAGTATTCCCGCCGGCAAGAGCGCTCACGAAATCGACTTGTTGAATCGTTGACCGAGACCTTGGTCTCAAGGCCAGTACTACATAACCTGTACTAGAGTAAGGGAGGCAAGGGAGGCCCCGGAGCTTGGGTATCGAAGGCCGCACCGTGAGGTTCGCAACGGTGTCAACACTGGATGTACCGCGAGGCGGTCGGGCCTGTTCGACTGCCCGTCCCGCCCATGCCCCATCGAGCGGCGTGAGGCACCAGGTTTACGACGACCCTTCCGTCGACGGCACGCTGGAGATCGCCGACATTGCGTGGCTGCAGGTGGCACGCATAACGGCATCACGGCACAGAGTCGTCCATGAACCGCCAGCGTCCCTTGCGCCTGCCGCAGCTATTGTTCTGCAGATCACCGGCAAGAGCGTGATTGAACAACAGGGGCGTACTGTACGCCTCGCTCCGGGTCATTGGAGCGTGTGCGACTCGACATTGCCCTACACTCTCACCAGCCCGGGCCCCTCACAGCGCCATGTGTTGCTGATTCCGCACGACTGCCTGGACGACAATATCGACCTCGATGAGTTCACCACCAGGTCGTTTTCAGGCACGGCGGGTGTCGGCAGGCTCGTGTTTGGGATCGCAGGCTGGATCGTCGAGGAGCTCTCTTCGATTCATTCCGAGCGGGCGGACGTCCTGGCGAAAACCATCACCCAGATCATCAACCTCGCCATTCAGGAGAAGATGGGACGCAGAAACAGCGAGACCCAGCGGGGCACCCTGGGAGATCGCATTCGCGCCTATGTCGCGGATCATCTGCGTGACCCACACCTGTCACTCGACAGCATTGCCAAACACCTGAATTCCTCGAAGCGCAGCCTGCATCGCGCAGTCAGCACCTCCAGCAGCTCCATCCACGATCTGATCTGGCACCAGCGCCTGGATCGCTGCCGGCGTGACCTCCTCGACCCTTCCCAATCGCGCCAGACCATTGCCGAGATCGCGCACTCCTGGGGCTTCAAGAACTTCACCCATTTCAGCCAGGCCTTCCGCGAGCGGTTTGGAGTTTCTGCGCGCGAAGCGCGCCGCTCGATTCTCACTTTGAGCGACTAACGTCTCCGGGACCAAAGTCGCCCCGCCTGTATCCAACATCGAGGCCACTGTAGCACTAACGCAACAGAACAGGGCCGAAGTGTCGATGAAGTCTCTTCCTCATCTGATTGGCGCTCTCACCAAAGTCTCCTGGCGCTCTCACCAAACACGGACGTTGGATTGCAGCGTAGTCTTCGCCGCGCTACGTCACGCGTAGTGTGACGACGCGTTCGTCACTGGCTCGGTAACGGTTGCTTGGTCGCTGCCGTCCGCGCTTCCGATACCTGGTTGTCGGTGTATGCCGTCGGCTCTCTACAGCGTCATAGGAAAGACAAGGACTGATTCATGAAGAACCTCATTCGGCCGGATCGTTCATCCGTAGCGGTGGACGCGTTCGTTAAAAGATCGCTGCGCTCAGCACGTATGCGTGCCAGCCTTCGCACGAGCGCAGTCACAGTTGGACTCGCACTGAGTGTCGGCTCAGCCTCCGCTTGGAGCGAGGAGCCCGCAAGAGCTGACGACGTTCAGCTTCTGGAAGAGATCGTCGTCACCGCACAGTTCCGCGAACAGGGCCTGCAATCCACGCCCGTCGCAATTACCGCCGTCACCGGCGCGCAGCTCGAACAGAAGAGTCTGTCGACTGTAACGGATCTCAACGCGCTCGCTCCGAACCTCACTGCCGCCAAAGGCACCAACACGAACGGCCCCTCGGCGCAGCTCTTCATTCGTGGCGTTGGACAGAGCGACGGTCACCCGGGCCTCGAGCCGGGCGTCGGCCTCTACGTGGACGACGTCTATCGCGGACTTCTGTTGGGTACTGACCTCGACCTGACCGATATCGAGCGCGTCGAAGTCCTGCGCGGACCGCAGGGAACTCTGTCCGGCAAGAACTCCCTGGGCGGCTCGCTGAAGCTGTTCTCGAAGAAGCCCACAGACCAGACCGATGGCTACGTGCAGGGCACCTACGGCGACTTCAACCGGATCGAGCTGCGCGCCGGTGGGAACTTCACGCTGGTACCCGATACCCTGTACGCGCGCATCTCCGGAGCTTCGAAGCAGGTCGATGGCTACATGGATCGCCTCGACTACTTCTGCATGCATCCGACCACCAGCCCGGTGAACACCCAGATCCCGGTCATCAAAGGCTGCAAACTCGGGACCGAGGGCGGCATAGACGTCCACACGCTGCGCGTGGCACTGCGCTGGATTGCCAGCGACAGCATCGAAAACAACCTCGTGGCGGATGCCACCCGGGACCGCTCCGAGGTTCCGGCCCAGAAGCTGATCTCCTCGACTAACACTCAGGTCACGCAGAACGGTGCGTTGGTCCCGGGAGGGGGCGCCCAGTTCATCACGGGCCCTCGCTCCTACACCACCTATGCCACGTTCGTGCAGCCGGGCTTTACCGATCCTGCCAGGCTGAACGGGCAGCCGGGTGCCGGCGCTCATGGAGCCGTCGCACTCAACCCAGTCGATCCGATCAGTGCGTGGGGCGTGTCGGACAATCTCAGCTGGAAGATCGCCGAGCATTACACGCTGACGTCGATTACCGGCTATCGCCACTACATCGGCCAGTACTCGATCCAGGTCGGCGGATCGCCCTTCCCCGCGCAGCTGCTGAATGACACCTGGTCACACCGGCAGTTCACGGAAGAGATGCGCCTGAACGGTACGTCTTTCGAGAAGTTGGACTGGACCGTGGGCGGTTATTACTACGATCAGCTGGCCTACTTCGGCGGTCTGAAGCTGCTCAACCCCGGCACGCAGACCCCTCCTCCGGCCACTGCGCCACCGGGCACGCTGCCCGGCTCGTCAGAGACGATCTTCACCGGCAGCGATCCCATTCCTTCCAAGAGCAAATCCGGATTCGCCCACGGTGTCTATCACCTGACGGATCCGTTGAGCTTGATTGCCGGCGTTCGTTATACGAAGGAAGACAAGACCTATACGTTCCAGCGGCTCAACCCGTATGGCGATGGAACGACCGCCAGTTACAACCCGGTGGGAGCGCTCAATGGCTCGAGCAAAACATACTCGGGAAGTCACGTGGACTACCGCGCGGGCGTCGAGTACCAGTGGACCGAGAGCCTGATGACCTACGCTCAGTGGTCCACCGGATTCCGCGGCGGTGGCGTCAACCCCCGTCCGTTCATCGTGGCGGAAGAAACCACCTTCAAGACGGAGACGGAGCAGGCGACTGAAATTGGCTTGAAGAGCGACTTCTTCGACCATCACGTCCGTATCAATGCGGCAGGGTTCTACAACCAGTACAACGACATCGTGTTCGTGAATACGGCACCGTTGGTGATCGGCGCCGTCTCGAACCCGAATTCGACGCCTATCAACGTCGGCAAGGCGCACATTTACGGAGCAGAGCTCGAGATTGAAGCCCGCCCGTTCGGCGGCCTGCAGATCGATGCTTCCGCCGGCTATCAAAAGTTCAAGCTGACAGAGTTGAACCAGGGCGTCGGAGTTCTGATTCCGAACGTATCGCTCGACACGAATGAGCCGTACACGCCAGATCGCCAGATCAATGTGGGCGTTCAGTACGTGTTCCAGCTCAGCACGGCAGGCAGCATCACGCCGCGTTTCGATGGCAACTATCAGTCGAAGTTCTTCACGGACATTCAGAACAACCAGCTGGGCCTGGTGTCCGGGCGTACGCTGATGAACGGGCGCATCACCTGGAAGTCGGCGTCGCAGGACTGGGAAACGGCCGCCGGGGCTACCAACCTGACGAACAAGTTCTACTACATCAACAAGGTGTTCGGCGCGGCGCCCACCAACATCACGGAGGGCCAGCCTGGGGCTCCGCGTGAGTGGTTCGTCACCGTGAAGCGTAATTTCTAAACGCACAGCTCTCATCGTTCGTGGAACGCGAGGCCCTCACTCAGGTGAGGGCCTCTTTTTTTGGGGGCGGGGCGTCGAGACAGCGGCAACGCTCACGCTCGAGGCCCACCCATTCGACCCTCCCCAAGGCTTTACCCATTCGGGGAGTGCCGCCGCTGCTGGCCCTGCGCCACTCTCGTTCCAACGTAAACCCATTGAGACGGCACACATGTCAGCGAACTCGTTGTTAAAGCAGTACTCGGAAGAGCGCGCGGCGCTGGTGCAGAGCGCGCTACCCAAGGCCGCGGCCATCATCCTCGGCCGTCGGCGCGTTCTGTCGGGCATTCGCTGGCGCGGCGACCTGATCGTCACGGCCGCTGAAGCTATCGGCGGCGCGGAGCACGTGGATGTTCGCCTCGAGGGCGACGAGTTGGGGGCTGAGGTTATCGCCACAGATCTCACGACCGACGTCGCGATACTGCGCGTTGCCACTCCCGAGACAGCACCCACTCCGGCCGCGGCCACATCGGCCGCCGTGGCATCCGTCCCCGCCCTGCGAGTTGGCGAACAGATTGTCATTATCGGCCGCAACCTGCGTGGCCCTGCCGCAATCTGGGGCAGCGTCCAACTCGCCGGTCCAGCGTGGAACTCGCGCCGTGGCGGACGAATCGACCAGCGTCTCGAGTTGGATGTCGCCTTTGACTCCTCGTTCGAAGGCGGCGCCGTCCTGGATATGGACGGTACCGTTGTCGCCATGGCGGTGCCCGGCCCGTTCCATCGCGTCCTGGGCATCCCGGCGGCGACCATTGAGAGTGTTGTCTCCAAGGTCGACAAGTTCGGTCATCTGCCGAAACCCTATATCGGCATTCGCCTGCAGCCGCTCTGGCTCGACGACGAAACGCGCACCAAGCTCGGGCGCAAATCACGTGGCATCGCGGCGGTGGGCGGCGTAGACGCCGGGTCGCCCGCGGCGGAGGCGCACATCGAGCTGGGTGATCTACTCCTGGCGTTGGATGGCGAACCCGCGGAGAGCGTGAACGGTTTGGCGCAACGGATAGCGAGCACCAACCCCGGACAGACCATCGCGCTCGAGGTGCTGCGTGGCGGAAAACCGCTGACCATCAACGTTCAGATCGCCGAACGCCCGCGTCACTGAGCGCGCAAAGTGCCAATTACCCGGGCCAGCGGCCCGGCACAGGATCCACCGGGGACCAGGACTACGCTCCCCTGCCAAATGGGGGAGATCCCAGCGCCCAAACCGGCACCCGCGCTTGCGGAACCGCCTGACCGCCCCAACGGTCGTGGCGTGACCGCAATCCTCGCCACCGCCGACGAACCCTTCCGCAATCGCGTCCTCGAGCGATTGTTGGCGGCTGGTTATGACGATCTCGAGGTTGCCGAGCTCCCTGCCAGACTCGCGGATCTCCTGCGCGAGCCGGGGCAACCCTTGGTGGTGGTCGGCGGCACATGGCCTGCCCCTCAGCCCTTCCTGCGCGTAGCTGTAAACGCCGGCGCACTGCCCCTCGTTCTGCTCGAATCGAGTGCGCTCGAGGCGGAAGGCGAGGCGCTCGCAATGGGCGCGCGCGCCGCTCTTCAATCCGATATCCCGACATCGTCGCTTGCCGCCGCGATGGCAGCTGTCGATGCGGGCCTTATTGTGTTGGAGCCCAGTGCACGCGCGTTGCTGCTCTCGGCGAACCGAGAGCGATTCGTCGGCGTCGGGACCAGCGTAAGCGAACCCACCCATGCCGAGCGAGTAGACCCGTCTCGTCAATCCCGCCACGGTGGCGCAAACGCGTCCACCCAGCAAATGGACGGTTTGGAGCCTCGCCGCAGTGGCCGGCCATTGACGACTCGCGAGCGCGAGATCCTGGCGCTGGTCGCAAGCGGGACATCAAACAAGGGCATTGCCCGCGCGCTGTCCGTCTCGGCCAACACCGTGAAGTTTCACCTCGCGGCCGTGTTTGATAAGTTGAACGCGGCGACGCGCGCTGAGGCTGTCGCGGAAGCCATCCGCCGGGGCGAGCTGTCGCTGTAGATCGGCCAGGCGCCGGGGCGTGCCAACGCACGTGGCCCCGGCCAACACACGTGGCCCGACCAACGCACGTGGCCCGGCCAACGCACGCGGCCCGGGCCAACACACGCGGCCCCGGCCACCGCACGTGGCCAGGCGCATCGGACGCGCGCCCGCGCGACCTATTCCATTTCGGGGTACGGCCCCTTCCCGCCCTCTGCAATAAACCGATCAACGCGCCCTGCGAGCACCGGCATCGGCACGGACCCCAGCTCCAGCACCATGTCGTGAAAGGCGCGGACATTGAACTTCGAACCGAGCGCACTCTCCGCCTTTTCACGCGCCTGCAGAATTGCCCGCTCGCCGAGGTAATACGACAGCGCCTGCCCCGGCCACGCAATGTAACGATCCACTTCGGTTTCGATCTCGTGGTCTGGTAACGCCGTGTAGTCATGCAGGTACGCTATCGCTCGTTCGCGGGACCACCCCTGTGAGTGCACACCCGTATCCACGACCAGCCGCGCAGCTCGCCAGATCTGGTAACCCAACATTCCGAACCGGTCGTAGGGCGTCTCGTACATTTTCATCTCGAGGCCCAAACGCTCGCAGTACAGCGCCCACCCTTCACCGAAAGCCGAAATATAGGTGTGCTGCCGGAACTCGGGCTGATTTTTGTGCTCCATGGCGATCGGCATCTGAAAGGCGTGCCCGGGCGCCGACTCGTGCAACGTCAGCGCAGTCAGGTTGAAAAGCGGCCGGCTGGGCAGGTTGTATGTGTTGAGCAGATACTGGCCCGGCCCTCCGCGGCCGGCCGTATAGAAAGGCGCGAGGTCATCGGGTACCGGCACAATTGCAAACCGCGCACGCGGCAGGTACCCGAAAAACAGCGGCGCCTTGGCGTCAAATTTCTTGGCAATCCAGGAGCCCCGCATCAGCAACTCGTCCGCGCTCTTCGCGTAGAAGCGCGGATCGGAGCGCAGGAATTGCTGAAAAGCCGGGAAGTCGCCCTTGAAACCGGTCTCCTTCATTACGGTCAACATCTCGCCATGCAGCCGAGCCACTTCGGCTTCGCCCAGTGAGTGGATATCCGCGGGATCCATGTCGAGAGTGGTGAATTCGCGGATCTTGGCGCGATAGTAATTGGCACCGTCCGGTAAGTCCTTCGCCGCCAGAGTGGTACGGCAGCCGGGGACATACTCCGTCCGCATGAATTTCAACAACTCGACGTACACAGGCTGCACGACATCGCGAATGGTCGTGACGGCTTCCGTCCGCAGGGCTGCCTGATCAGCGGCCGATATACCCGGCATGTCCTTGAATGGCGTATAGAACAGGCTCGCTTCCGCAGTCGCGTCGGTTACTGCTGTTATGGAAGAGTCACGCCCCTCCATCGTGACTCGGGGAGGAGTGAAACCGCGCTTCAAGCCGGCACGCATCTCGTCCATCTGCTCGTGAAAGTAGCGTGGGACGTCGTGCAGCTGCGCCAGCCAGTTCTTGTAGTCCTGCAGCGTGCGGAATGGCCGCCGCGCGGTGTAGCCCAGGTCGGTCCAGAACGCGGTATCCGAATTGGCAGGCATCTCGAAGTCGCGAAAGCGTTGGTTCGCGATCAGTACCTGGATCTGTGGGCGATAGACGTCGTAGTTGATCTGCTCCTGGGGTGACAACTGCTCCCGTGGGATAGTGTCAAGTTTGCTGAGCAAATCTTCCCAATACTTCAGGCGTACCTGCTGCGCAGCCGGGTCCACTCTCGGCAAATGATCCGCGATGGGCTTCTGCGAGTCCTCATTGTCGGCAAACTGTTCCTCACGCCATTTCCATTCCGCGCTGTACAACGCCCGAAAGCGAGTATCCGCAGCTTCTTTTTTCGCCTGACAGCCGCTGGCGGCAAGCACAGCCCCCAGCAACGCTGCGGCCGCCAATACCACCCGAATCCGCGCCCTCACGACAAACGTCTTCCTCATGATTCTCAGCCCGCGGGTCACCGGAAAGCGCGCAAGCATACTGCATGGGGGGGGCGCCCAGCTGCGGGCGGCCCGCCGACAGGTGAGGCTCACTGCCGGTTCGCGTCCCGCTGCTCCTTGAGAAAGGGGCGATCGATGTGCTGCGCGTACAGGTCGATGTCGCCCACAGTCACGCCACATTGAGCGAAGTGCTCCTTCCAACCATCCACCACTCGTACCACGCCGCGCATCTCGTGCACGGCCTCATCTTTCGTCAAGGAGAACATGCGGGACATCGACAGGGCATTGTCGATTGTTGCGTCGGCTTCCTGCTCACCCACGCGCATCTGTTGGAAGCCGAGGGCTTGACCGGAGGGTAGAACGTCATACGCGGGTGACAGCTCATACTGTTGTGCGTCGGTCACGAGCAATGCATGGTTCTTTTCATGGTCGTCCGTGTTGTCGATCAGGATGTTGAAAACCATGCGGCGGAATAACTCGCGCATGTGGGTGATATAGACGTCACCGTCGGCGACTCCTTTGCGCCGTAACAGCTGGGCCAGCTCCGGATAACCGAAACCCTCCGCGGCGGCCTGGAGCGCTACCCGCGCCGACACGCTGTGCAGGCGGCGGTCACCGGCGCGATCGAAACGTTTGATCGCAACAGCGTGGCCGTAGGTGAGACGTACGGGCATCGTTTCGGCAACCCGGATCGACGCTCTGCGCGCCAACGTCATGGCGGCATGCTCTATCAGCGGAGTGTCGGCGGGCTCACCATCAGCGAATTTGATGACCCATTGCTCACCTGCGATGTTGACCAGTGCCTTGGGCCGGGCACCGCCCATCGTGGCCCCCGGGGAAATCAATCTTTCCTGCGCCTGTGGCACGGCCTCGTTGTTCTGTACCTTGCGAATCAGTTCCTGAATCTCATCGGCATCGGCGAGAGCCGGTAACGGTCCCAGCCGCCGCGGCAGGTATTCAGTCGGCGACGTTGAGACTCCGAGGGCACCGAACCTGTCATCGCCGGCAAAGTACAGATACTCGAGCAACGAGAGGCGTTTCGGCTTATCTATGAAGCGAATCACTCGTTCGCCCCAGCGATCGGGCCTGGCGTCATCAACGGCGCCGGCTGCTGTGCCCCGTTCGGTTGGCAGGAACTCCTGCTCGATGAGCGGTAGATCCTCGCTTAGTGGAAAACCCTGGCGTAGCCACGCATTCAGGTAACGGAGCGACACACCTTGGGTCGATCGGACTAAATGCAGCTCGCCAATTGGGACCGGCTGGGACGGCTGTGCCAGGTGCCAGAGATATAGGGTATCGGTTGGCTGATAGTTTGCGTGGTTACTGACGCCACGTCCGTTCGCGTTAGTGTTCGCGCTGCGCTCATTCATGGGTAGTCTTCTTCCGGCCCAGCCGCGCTTCGGCAGACGCCGCCGACCGGAGAGCACGACGCTGCACAGCTTCGCGGACGTCCGTTTCGAGCGCGCCGCGATCGTCGCCCGGCGCCGCAAGTCCGGGAAGTGCGCTGACCCGTCCCATGAGCCATAGTGCGGTAGCGTAGATGCCCGCGCCTACGCCCGGATCGCCCCGTTCCAGTCGGATCAGGGTAGGCACAGATACGCCCAGCCGCTTGGCCCAGGCGCGCTGGGATTCGCGGCGGCGGACCCGGGCAATGGCGAGGTTCTCCCCCAAGGCCCGAAGGGCCTGGGCGGCCGCCGGCGGCATGACCTCTAGGGCCTGTGGACTCTTTGGCATAACAAAGAGTTTATCAATCAGCCCGATTTGGTCAAGTCTATATTATCAAATCTGACTGAAATCCCCCAGGCAAAGGCCCCGCTCGTAGCGGACCCCGTTACCTGCGCGGGGTACCCCACTGCTGATTCAGAGCTACGCCACCCAGGATCAATGCGCCGGCGACAGCCATGGTCACCGTGACCGGCTCACCGAGGGCAAGCCATGCCCACAGCACGCCGAACAGCGGCACAAGGTAAGTCACCGTAGAAGCGCGCGGGGCTCCGATGCGGTTGATCAGCCGGTAATAGATAGCGAATGCGATTCCGGTGCACATGACCCCCAGCAGAACCGCACATAGCCAGGAGAGCGCGGGAATAGGGGTAGAAGGCCACGTCGCAAATGCCAACGGCGAAGTGAACAGGGCCGCGCACAGCAGAGTTGCCGCGGCCACTGCCCCAGGTGGCAAACCTACTAACTGACGACGAATCAGATTCGCGCCAAATCCGTACAAGAGGGAAGCGCCAGTTCCCGCAAGCGCCGCTGGCCAGACGCTGATGCCGCCCATCTTTCCGCTCGCAAGAACCGTGACGCCCACGAACCCCGCAATGAGCCCTACAGTCCGCCGCGCGCTAATGGGCTCCCCGTAGAAAACGAGCGCGACAAGCGCCGTGAACATCACCGCCGTCGCATTGGCAATTGCGCCAATGCCTGCCGGAGCACGTTGGGCAGCCCATGCAAACAGGACAAACGGGATTGCAGAGTTGATCGCAGAGATACCCGCAAGCCGTACCCAAAGGCGCAGGTTGAACTGTGCTCGAGCTCGCCACAGCAACGGGAGCAAAATCAATGCGCCCAGGGACAGTCGCACCTCGACGATGCCGAAAGCGCCGAAGTCGTGGGCAGCCACACGCATGAAGAGGAAAGAGGCCCCCCAGATCGCGCCCAGCAACATCAGTTCGAGCGGAGTGAGCCATGCACTCGCAGTTGAGGGCGACATTCGCAGGCGCTCATGCTCCAATTTCAAAGTCCCGCAATAGCAGCAAGCGCGCGGATATCCAGGCAGCTTTCCAACACGCCCGCGATTTCATCGAGTGCAGCGTCGACCCGAGCCGTATGGTCATCATTGCTGGACATGGCGCCAATTTGTGACACAAGCGCCGCACGAGCGGCCGTCACGCCAAACAATCCGTGTACGTAGCAGCCGGCGACGCGACCATCCGCTGATATGGCACCGTCAATCGAGCCGTCGCTAAACCGGAGAAACGGGTGCGCGACACCCGGACCGGTGGTGGACCCGATGTGCATTTCGTAACCCGCGAAGGGTACGGTGCCGACGCCACCGACTACACCCGCGCCCGCGGTACTGGCACCCGTGCCCTGCGCACCACCGCGCAGATGCGTCCCTAACAACACCCCCGATACCTCGCGCAGCGTTTTGTCACCCCTCATCACTGTATCCACATCGAGCAACCCCAAACCCCGCACCGTGCGCGGCGCGCTCTCGATGCCGTCGGGATCACTTATCGTGTTGCCGAGCATCTGGTATCCACCACAGACACCGAGTACACGTCCGCCGTGCCGCACATGCGAGAGCACGTCTATGTCCCATCCCTGGCTACGCATGAACTCCATGTCAGCGATCGTCGCCTTGGTACCTGGAATCAAAATCAGGGCCGCATCGACAGGAAGTGGTTGGCCAGGGGAAACGAACACCAATTCGACATCCGGCTCCTCCCGCAAAGGATCAAAGTCGTCGAAGTTCGCGATCCGCGAGAGTTGCGGCACCGCTATCTTCACACGCGAATGCGGCGACTGCGATGTGTGTCGGCCCTCCAACTGCATCCCATCCTCCGACGGCAACCTGCTCGCCGCCTTCAGCCAGGGAACGACACCGATCGAGGGCCAACCCGTGTGCTCTGTGATGCGGCGCACGCCGTCTTCGAACAGCTGCGGATTGCCGCGAAATTTATTGACGATAAAACCCCTGATCAGGGCGCGATCGGCGGCGTCCAACACCACGTGCGCCCCGGCGAGAGACGCAATGACATGTCCGCGATTGATGTCGCCAACCAACACGACGGGCAACTCCAACGCCTGAGCCAATCCCATATTCGCGATGTCATTTTTGCGCAGATTCGTTTCGGCAGGGCTTCCGGCACCCTCCACTATCATCAACCGGGCCTCCTGCGCGAGGCGCTGATAGCTCTCAATTGCAACATCAAGCAAAGCGCGCTTGTCCCGTCCGTGCGCGCTTGCGTCGAGCGTACCAACCATCTTGCCACGCACGATGAGCTGCGCGCCCAATTCACTCTGAGGCTTCAGCAGCACAGGGTTCATGTCAACCGTGGGTTTCGTGTAGCACGCCTGCGCTTGGAGCGCCTGCGCACGCCCGATCTCGCCACCGCCTGATGTCACGGCAGCGTTGTTCGACATGTTCTGGGACTTGAACGGCCGCACGACAATGCCCCGACGGCTGAACAACCTACACAAGCCGGCAACCAGCACGGATTTGCCGACATCGGAGCCGCAACCCTGGATCATCAATGCGGGCATAGAGCACCCGCGGCCCCAACGCCCGCAATCGCCAGCCACATCACCCCGCAGGCAATCACGTAGAGTCTCAACCCTCGCTGGAGCTCTGCGACCCCCGGAGCGGGCCCCGTCCCGAACACGGGCCGCTCGTGGAGGACGCCATCGTATGTTGCCGGGCCTCCGAGCCTGACACGAAGCGCGCCAGCCATCGCCGCTTCCGGCCACCCGGCGTTTGGGGAAGCGTGTTTGGCGGCATCGCTCAACATCACCCCAAAACCGCGGAAACCTGCCAGGACCAACAGCATACCGGCAATCCGTGCAGGCACGAGATTTACAACGTCATCAACTCGGGCCGCAGTCCAGCCGAACGCGCGCCAACGCTCTTCTTTATGCCCGATGAGACTGTCAGCGGTATTGATGACTTTGTACGCGAACAACCCGGGAAGCCCCCCGATCAAGAACCAGAATGCGGGTGCCACGATGCCATCATTGAAGCTTTCCGCAAGGCTCTCAAGTGCCGCAGCCGAGACACCCGCCGCATCGAGCTGGCGCGTGTCGCGGCCGACAATGAGCGACACCCGCTCCCGTGATGCCGGCAAGTCGCCGGCGCGCAGCGAGGCGAGCACGTTGTTGACATGCTCAAACAGGCTACGCTGCGCCAGGCCAACCGTACCCACGAGGGCGATGACCGCCATTGCGGCGAGATGCGTTACGTAAGGAAGGCTGGAGGGGCCACCGAGGAGGCGGTCAACAACCCGCTGCACCCCCAACCCCAGGAGAACCGCCGCCCCACCCACGAGCACGACCGCCACAAATCCCAACATCCGCCGCCGGCGAAACGAATACTCCGGTTTGTTCCAGCCCCGCTCGAAAGCGCTGATGGCATTCCCAGCCCACACAACCGGATGCGGAATGCGCAAATGGAGCGCCGCCGGGTAACCAATCGCCGCTTCGAGCGCAAGGGAGGCGAGCACAACCCACGGTTCAACCACGACGCCTCACGCTGCCCGAAGCACGTCGATCAACCGACGCCATGCATCGGGCGTACCCGGTAAGCCGAACCGCAGCAGACAACTGTCATGCTGAAAAGGTCGCGTCAAAATTCCAGCAGCCGCAAGCCGCTCAAATCGCACAGGCGCATCGTCCGCCCGCACAAGCCGATACAACGATGTCCCCCCCACAACCTCAAAGCCATACCTGCTGAGCACCCCATCCAGGCGGCGGGCGGATCGGGCCAGTTGCAGACGTGTCCGCTGCGCCCATTCGCGGTCCGCATAAGCGGCCAACCCCGCTGCCAATGCATCAACCGAAACCGGCCAATCGCCAATCACACTGCGAATGCGGGCCATCAGCTCCGGGGCCCCTACAACAAACCCCAAGCGCAGTCCCGCAAGCCCATAGAACTTCCCGAACGAACGAAGCACAACCAGGTGTTGCGCCGCGCCGCTGCCGGCGATGTCAGCAACACTCGATTCCGGAGTCACTTCGGCGAAGGCTTCGTCGACAACCAACACACCGCCGCGCGTGCCCACCACGTCGTGCAGATGCAGCAGCCGGTCACGGCTGACAATACGTCCATCGGGATTATTCGGGTTGACCACGACCAGTGCCGCCCGATCTACAATCGAATCCTCCAGCTGCGAGTCCGGCACCACCCGCGAACGCACCCCGGCACGCTCCCACCCGTCGGCATGCGACCCATAGGTCGGTCCGGCAATGATCGCCTCGGCGATGACCCCGGCCCTTTGCCCCAGGATATACGGCAACATTCGCAACGCCGGCTCCGTACCTCCCGTTGCAACTACACGCCGCGGATCATTAACATCAAAGGCCGCCGCCGCCACCACCTCGAGGCGGCTCAGCTCGCCGGTATCAGGCAGCCGATTGAGTGTCACGCCACGTGCCCGCGGCGCTGGATATGCCTTGGGATTGATACCCGTCGACAGATCGATCCAGGGTTGTGGAGCGTGGGTGTACGCGGCGCGGGCGGCCCCGAGCCGCCCGCCGTGATGGGCGAAGCCTGCAGAACTCATCGCGGAATCCGGTTACTGGCTGAGAATTCGGTGGATCAACTGCACACAGACCGAGCCCTCGCCAACGGCGGCCGCGACTCGCTTGGCGCTGCCGCAGCGTACATCGCCCACGGCAAAGATTCCCGGAATTGTTGTTTCAAGGTGCAGCGGTGGACGCGACAAAGGCCACCCGTCAGGTACTCCATCCTCGACGTGCAGATCCGGGCCGGTCCTCACAAAGCCCTTGTCATCCAGCGCGACGCAGCCCTGCAACCACTCCGTGTTGGGCACGGCGCCTGTCATTAGAAATACGTGCCGAATGGCGTGGGTCTGGGGCTCTCCCTTCGGGCCCGTGCACCACGTCACCCGCTCCAGGCGCCCTTTACCCTCCAGGGCGGTGATCTGCGTATTTACGTGCAAAGTGATGTTAGGGGTTTCCTCGATGCGGCGGATGAGATAGCGCGACATGGACTCCGCCAACCCATCCGAACGCACGAGCAAGTGCACGCGCCGGCCATTGTGGGATAGAAACACCGCCGCTTGGCCGGCCGAGTTGCCACCGCCGACGACCACCACTTCATCGTCCCCGCACAATTTCTTTTCAACTGCCGTCGCAGCGTAGTAGACGCCGACGCCGAGATAATCCGTCAGATTTTCTATCGCTAGCTTCCGATACTCGGCCCCGGAGGCAATGATGACCGTCTGGCCCCTTACGGTAAGTCCGTCTGACAATTCGATACGGAAGGGCTGGCGATCGCAGATCAGGCGCACCGCGCTCGTGGCGATGGCGACCTCCGCACCAAACTTCTGTGCCTGCACCAGCGCTCGCCCGGCCAAAGCCAAGCCCGAGATACCCGTAGGAAACCCGAGATAGTTTTCGATCTTGGAGCTCGATCCCGCCTGGCCACCTGGTGCAACCGTCTCGATCACCAGCACGTCGAGCCCTTCCGACGCCGCGTAAACGGCAGCGGCCAGGCCCGAGGGTCCCGCTCCAATCACCACGACGTCTCGGATCCTCTCGGAGTCCAGCTGCGCATTCATCCCGAGACAGGCGGCCACCTCCGAGTTGCTGGGATTTTTAAGGACCACTTGCCCCCGGCACAGGACCACCGGCAGATCCGCGGCACTGAGGTTGAAGCCTTCGAGAAACGCCTTCGCGTCCGTGTCGGATTCGACGTCCCGCATGACGTAGGGGTACGTATTTCGCGTCAGGAACTGAACCAAACGCAATGTGCCGGACGAGTGCGTAGAACCGACGAGAATGACGTCGCCCGTCTGGTCGGCGGCGATGAGGCCCATGCGGCGCAGAATGAATGCCCGCATGAAAATCTCCATGATCTCCGGATCGGTCTGCACTACCGTGCGCAACTCGGATTCGGTGATCGCCAGGATCTCGCCGGCCTCACACACGCGCACACGAGTGAAGCCTACAAGTCCGCGCAGCGTGCTCATCTCACCCGTGAAGTCCCCGGCCACCTCGATAGTGATCGGATCCTCGCCCTGCAGCCCGGGCCGGACGATCTGCAGGGATCCAGACAGGACCACGTACAGATCCCGGTGCCCCTCGCCCGCCTCCGACAACACCTGGCCGGCCGTCGTGCGAATTCTGCGGCCGTGGCGCTCGAGCCGGGCGATCTGCTGCGCCGTCAGCTTCGGAAACATCTGCTCCCGGCGGGACTCGTACAAGCTCGCCATGGTGCGTGCCTCTTACTTGTGGTGGTGCACTGCCGCCTCGACTGCATCGAACAGAGACCGCATGCCGAAGGTGATGTCCTGGATCCTTCCATTGACGAAGATGCATGGAGTGGCGCGCACCGAGCTGCGGCGCCCGCCTTCCATGTGTTCGCGAATCCGCTGCAGGTAGACCTGGTCATCCATCTCGGCCGTGTACCGTGCCATGTCCAGCTGTAACTGCTGCGCGTAAGAGCGCAACTGATTCACCTTCAGGTGCTCCTGGTTGGCGAACAGCAGGTCGTGCATTTCCCAGAACTTCCCCTGGCCACCGGCGCATTCGGCGGCATGTGCCGCTAGGAGCGCGTGTGGATGGACTGTCTCCAGAGGATAATGACGAAAGACGGCGCGTACCCGCCCGGCAAAACGTTCAAGCAGGAGCTTGAGCGCCGGGGCGGCCTGTTTACAGGTGGGACACTCGAAATCGCCGTACTCGACAATCGTCACCGGGGCATGTGACGCGCCGATGACATGGTCGGTTGCCTCCACGGGAACGGCCAGATCAAACGCATGCTGTTGGTTCATAGGTGTCTCTCAATATAGCCAACTCGCCTGCCGGTCAACTGGCCGCTTGGCCGGTTGGTGGAACAGGCAAAAGCGGGCACGTTACTGCAAGACGCACCCGCCGCGGGATTGTTTCCTTCACCGCCTCCGGTGGTACAGTGATCCGGCCGCCGCTGACAACAGACTGGGAGCTTAAGAAGATGAACGCCCCGTTGAAGTGCACGACCATACTCCTTTCGATGTTGGGCCTGATGGCACTCGAGGGTTGCGGCAAGGCTCCACCACCGCCACCGGGGCCGCCGGACGTGACGGTGGCAAAGGTTATCAGCAAGCGCATCAAGGATTGGGACGAATATACGGGCCGGTTTCAAGCCGTGGACACCGTCGAAGTACGGCCACGCGTCTCCGGCTACATAGAACAGGTGCTCTTCCGCGAGGGCCAGTTCGTCAAGAAGGACGACGTGCTCTTGATCATCGACCCGCGTCCCTACCAGGCAGACTACGACCGCGCCAAGGCCGGCCTGGAGCTCGCGAAATCACAGCAGGAGCTCGCCAAGCTGGAAGCGGCGCGTGTGCAGAAACTCAAAGATTCGGGTGCCGTCTCGCGCGAGGAGCTCGATGAGCGCCTCAGCAACCTCAACCAGCAGCTGGCGAGCGTATCGGCCGCCAAGGCGGCGCTCGACAACGCGGCCCTGCAGCTTTCTTTCACCAAGGTCCGTGCTCCCTTCGATGGGCGCGCGAGCAGGGCGGAAGTAACGCGCGGCAACCTCGTTACCGGAGGCAACAACGGGGGGACGTTGCTAACGACCATCGTCTCGGTCGACCCCATCTATGTGTATTTCGAAGGCGATGAGAACGCCTACCTGCACTACAACCAGTTGGCTCGCGAGGGCCAGCGGCCGAGCTCGCGCGATGCCCGGAATCCCGTGCGCGTGGGCCTTTCCAACGAGCAGGGTTTCCCGCATGACGGTTACATGGACTTCGTGGACAACCAGCTGGATGTGCGGACCGGTACCATCCGCGCGCGCGCCGTGCTCGAGAATAAACAGGGCTTGTTCACCCCCGGTATGTTCGCGCGAGTCCAGTTGCTGGGCAGCAGCGAATACGATGCCATCCTCGTCGAGGATCGCGCGGTTGGCACGGACCAGAGCCAGAGCTTCGTTCTCGTTCTCGGTCCCGAGAACAAACTCGAGTACCGCACCATTAAACCGGGCCGGATCGTGGATGGCCTGCGGATCGTGCGCCAGGGACTGAAGGCGGACGATGTCGTCGTCATCAGCGGACTGCAGCGGGTGAAGCCAGGCGCCCAGGTCAAGCCGAACATGGCGACGATGGGCGCACCGGCGGCCGATCCCACCACGACGGCCGCGGCCGCAACTCAATCGAATTGACCGGCCATGAACATCTCATCGTTCTTCATCGACCGGCCGATCTTCGCATCGGTGCTCTCCATCCTGATCCTGACGGCGGGGCTCGTCGCGATGCCGCTGTTGCCGATCAGCCAGTACCCGGAAATTGTGCCGCCGACCGTAGTCATCAGCGGCACCTATCCGGGTGCCTCGCCCAAAACGATCGCGGAGACGGTCATCACGCCGCTGGAACAGCAGATCAACGGCGTGGAAAACGCGATCTATACCAACTCCTCGTCCACACCCGATGGCAACTTCACCATCACGGTCACTTTCAAGCTGGGAACCAATCTCGACACTGCGCAGGTGCAGACGCAGAACCGCGTCAGCCAGGCCCAGCCCCGGTTGCCCGAGGTCGTCCGCCAGATCGGCCTGGTTACACAGAAGCGCTCGCCCGATCTGACCATGGTCGTATTCCTGCGCTCCGAGGACGGCCGCTACGACTCGCTGTACCTGCGCAACTATGCGGTCATCCAGGTCAGGGATGTGCTCGCCCGCCTGCCAGGAATGGGCGACGTGCGCGTATTTGGATCGGGCGACTATGCCATGCGCCTGTGGCTCGACCCGGGCAAGATTGCCTCGCGCGAGATGACTGTCGACGATGTGCTCAACGCGGTCCGAGAGCAGAACATACAGGTTGCCGCAGGCCAGATCGGTGGCCAGCCGGCGCTGCCCGGCACCGACTTTGAATACATCGTCAATGCACAGGGCCGGCTGGAGACCGAGGAGCAGTTCGGCAACATCATCATCAAGTCGGGCGCCGTAGGCGAAGTCGTCTACCTGCGCGACGTGGCGCGTGTCGAGTTAGGTCCTGAATCGTACGCCCTGCGCAGCATGCTGGATGCGAAGCCGGCTGTCGGGATCCCGGTCTTCCAGCTCCCGGGCGCCAACGCCCTGCAGCTGTCGGCATCGGTCCGCAAGACGATGGCGGAACTGGCCAAGGCCTTCCCCGAGGGCGTCTCCTACGAAATCGCTTACGACCCGACCGTGTTTGTACGGAGCTCCATCAACGCCGTGGTGGAAACGCTGTTCGAAGCTGTGCTCCTCGTCGTGCTGGTCGTGGTGGTCTTCCTGCAGACATGGCGCGCCAGCGTGGTACCACTGGTCGCAGTTCCCATCGCGATCGTGGGCGCCATGGCGGCCCTCCTGCTCCTCGGCTTCTCGATCAACTCGCTCACCCTGTTTGGCCTCGTATTGGCTACCGGCATCGTCGTGGACGATGCGATCGTGGTGGTGGAAAATGTGGAGCGCAAAATCGAGGAGGGCCTTGGGCCGCGGGAGGCTGCGCATGCGGCGATGGCCGAGGTGACCCGGCCCATCATCTCCATCATGCTCGTGCTGTGCTCGGTGTTCGTGCCCGTCGCATTTTTGAGCGGCATCTCCGGTCAGTTCTACCGCCAATTCGCGATCACGATTGCCGCCTCCACCATCATCTCCACATTCAACTCACTGACCCTGTCGCCCGCGCTCGCCGCCCTGCTTCTGCGGCCACATCATGCGAAACCTGATGCATTCCAACGCCTCATCAACCGCGTACTGGGAATTCCGTTCGCGGCCTTCAACCGGGTGTTCGGCCGCCTGTCGAAGGACTATGGCGGGGTGGTCGAAGTCGCGGCTCGTCACCGGCGCCCGATCCTGCTGACGTTCGTCGTGTTGCTGGGGTGCACGTGGCTGATGTTCAGGATCGTGCCGGGTGGTTTCATTCCCGTGCAGGACAAGCAGTACCTCATTGGCGTGGTCCAGTTGCCGAATGCGGCCTCGCTGGACCGCACGGAACGGGTCGTGCGCCGGATGTCGCAGCTCGCGTTGCAGACTCCGGGCGTCGAGCACGCGATTGGATTTCCGGGTCTGTCAGTGAACGGCTTCGTCAACCTGGACAACGCGGCCGTGATGTTCCTGCCACTGACCGACTTCGACCAGCGCAAGACGAAGGAGCTCTCGGCGCCGGCACTCGTAGCAACGTTGAGCAAGAAATTCGCAACCATTGGGGATGCAACCATTCTCGTCGTGCCGCCGCCGCCCGTGCAGGGCCTCGGGACCACGGGTGGCTTCAAGCTCTACCTGCAGGACCGCGGCGGGCGCGGTTACGACGATCTGGCCAAGGTCACCGCGGACATACTGAACCAGGCGCGGCAACAGAAGGAGCTGTTTGGACTCGCCACCTACACGACGTTCCAGAACGGTGTGCCACAGCTCTACGCGGACGTAGACCGTGTGAAGGCGAAACGCCAGGGCATCCCCCTGTCCAACATCTTTGGCACCCTGCAGGCCTACCTCGGCTCGACCTACGTCAACGATTTCAACAAGTTTGGCCGGACGTTCCGCGTCTACGCCCAGGCCGAGGCACGCTTCAGGGCCCACGCCGAGGATGTCGCCAACCTGAAAACCCGCAATGCGAGCGGCGAAATGGTCCCCATCGGCGCCATCTCCAACATCAGGTTCGTCACCGGCCCGGATCGGGTTGCCCACTACAACGTCTACCTGGCCTCCGACATCAATAGCCAGGCCGCACCGGGCTACTCCTCCGGACAGGCGAGCGCGGCCATGGAGCGCGTGCTCGCCACCCTGCCCAACGGGTACGGCTTCGAGTGGACCGAGCTCACCTTTCAACAGAAATCCACGGCCAACACCGCGGTGTTCGTATTTCCGCTGTGCGTGCTGCTGGTGTTCCTGATTCTCGCGGCGCAGTACGAGAGCTGGTCACTGCCACTGGCGATCATCCTCATCGTGCCCATGTGCCTCCTGTCGTCGATGGTCGGCGTGAAGCTCAGCGGCTCCGACAACAACATCCTGACCCAGATCGGCTTCATCGTGCTGGTGGGTCTCGCCTGCAAGAACGCGATCCTCATCGTGGAGTTTGCGCGCGAGCGGTATGACCAGGGCATGGGCGTCATCGAGGCGGCTATCGAGGCCTGCCGGCTGCGGCTGCGCCCGATCCTGATGACCTCGTTTGCATTCATCATGGGCGTGCTGCCGCTGGTGCTCGCGAAAGGCGCCGGCGCGGAGATGCGGCATGCAATGGGCGTCGCGGTGTTTGCCGGCATGTTGGGCGTGACCATGTTCGGATTGTTCCTGACACCCGTGTTCTTCGTGACCATCGAGACGCTGTTTGGAGCGAAGCACGCATCCGAGCCGCAGACCAAACCGAACGCCGCGCCAGGCCCGGCGGGAGCCCAGGAGAATGCGTAAACTTCCCATTGGATTGCTCGTAGGAGCCGCGGTGGCCACGCTGTGCGCCTGCGCGGTGGGCCCTGACTATCAGCGCCCGGTAACGCCAGTCCCGCCGCAGTTCGCGAACCTCGGGCAACCCGGCTTCAAAGGTGCGGACGTCGAGGCGAAATTCTGGACGTTGTTCAACGATCCGAAGCTCGACCAGCTGGTCAATGATGCCCTGACGGCAAACAAGGACCTGCAGCGCGCGCGCGCCAATCTGCGCGCCTCCCGGGCCGCGCGCCGCCTGGCGGGCTTCGATCTGTTTCCCACGGTCACTGCAGCCGGCAGTTATAAGCATGCGCGCGAGAGCCGTAACCAACTGCCTGCCTTCATCAGCGAAGAGCGGACTCTCGACTCCGTGGATGTTGGATTCGATGCATTCTGGGAGTTGGACTTCTTCGGGCGCGTGCGCCGGGGAATCCAGGCGGCCCGGGCAGAGGAGCAGGCGAGTGCCGCGGGCCTGCGCGATGCACAGGTAACGGTTACCGCCGAGGTTGCGCGTAACTATTTCGTATTGCGCGGCCTCCAGGAACAGCTTGCAGTCGCGATACGCAACGCCGACAACCAGACTCAAACGTTGAAGGTGACGCAGGCTCGGCTGGAGGCCGGCCGTGGGACCGAGCTGGACAGCGCCCGGGCGGAAGCGCAACTCAAAACGACACTGGCGAGCATCCCCCTGCTGGAGTCTTCTACAGCGACGACAATCTACCGGCTCTCAGTACTCACGGGCCGCTTACCGGATGCGCTGACCACGGAGCTGCAGACTGCGGAGCCTCTGCGGGACCTGCCGTCTCTCAATGCCGTTGGTGATCCCGCCACGCTGTTGCGCCGAAGGCCGGACATCCGCGTGGCCGAACGCAGCCTGGCCGCTTCCACGGCGCGCATCGGCGTTGCCATCGGCGATCTGTTCCCGAAGGTCACCTTTACAGGTTCCATCGGTTACAACGCTGCCACTTTTCGGGGCATCGGCAAGACGGGTTCTGACACATACTCGGTTGGACCTGGAATCTCCTGGGCCGCGCTCGATCTGGGCCGGGTCGAGGCCCGGATCAAGATCGCGCATGCGCAAGCCGATGCTGACCTCGCCGCCTACGAGGCGAGCGTGTTGGGAGCCCTCGAGGAGACGGAAGGCGCCCTGGTCACCTACGGCCGTGCGCAAAGCCGCCGCGACCTGTTGACTCAAGCGGCCAGCGCCAGCGAGCGGGCCGCGGATCTCGCCCGCCAGCGATTCCAGGGCGGCCTGACCGACTTCGTCAACGTGTTGGAAGCCGAGCGCGATGCGCTGAGCGTCCAGGACAGTCTCGCGCAGAGCCGCACCCAGACGGCGACGTCACTCGTGGCGGTCTACAAGGCCCTGGGCGGCGGCTGGGTGGACGAGCCGCTCGAGGCAAAGCGCTGAATTATTATTTCGAGGGCTCGTTGTGCCGCAGCAGGCTCGGGTACACGGTAAACATCAGCGTGGCGAAATCCTGGCCGTGGTTGGGAAGTTTCAGCCCGGCGTTCGACCAGTGTCGTCCGATCAACTCGATCGCATAAGTGCGCGTCGGGGTGATTCGCACACCGAGCTGCTCCGAGATATTCCACCGGGAAGCTGACAGCGTGTTTTCCTGGGTCTTGTAGGAAGCTCCCAGGCCGACGATCAACCGCCAGTGCGGATATCTGAACAGCTCCAGGCGGCGGCTGAAGGAGAAGCCCCAGTACGGTGTTGCAAAGCGCACCTGGCCCTGGAACGTCGTGTCGAAGAACTCCTGGTTGCCCGTGAAGCGGAAGACACCGAGCTCCCAGCGATTCCTGTCGAAATCCACCGTCAGCGGCGCCACCAGGCTGTGCGTGGTTTCCCAGTAGTGATAGGTCGCGCCGATTCCGAGCTGAACCTCACAGGTCGAGCAGAAATCCGCGGCACGCACGCCAGGAGCCAGCGCCGCGAACGCAGCCGCCAGCAGAACGCACCATGATCGCATCTCGACCCAACCTCCGCACCCGGCTGTTCTTTGATGCGCAAACTAACATGAGTCCGACCCTGGAGCGACTCTCCCTTTGGAGGCAGGACACCCTTCAAGGGTAAATGTTGGTACCGGGCGCGCGCCAGGCGCGCCTTTAAAAGCCGAGCGCGCTCAAGCCCGGGTGATCATCGGGCCGGCGCCCGAGCGGCCAGTGATACTTGCGGTCGGCGGCCGCGATCGGCACATCGTTGATACTGGCAAAGCGCACCCGCATCAGGCCCTGCTCGTCGAATTCCCAGTTCTCGTTGCCGTAGGAGCGGTAATGTTGGCCACTGTCGTCGTGCCACTCATAGGCAAAGCGCACTGCGATGCGGTTGTCGGTAAACGCCCAGACCTCCTTGATGAGGCGGTAGTCGAGCTCGCGGGCCCACTTGCGTGTCAGGAACGCGACGATTTCGCGGCGGCCCTGCAGAAATTCCGCACGGTTGCGCCAGCGGCTGTCTTCGGTGTAGGCCAGCGAAACGGCTTGCGGATCGCGCGAGTTCCAGGCGTCCTCGGCCTTGCGGGCCTTGATGGCGGCGGTTTCCGCGGTAAATGGGGGCAGAGGGGGACGCGACATATGCATCTTCCGTAAAGCCTATCGGGACCGGCGAACATAATCCCTTTCGGCCGTTTCTGTTATGCATTTTAGAGGGGGCATCTGCATCTGCCGAAGGGGGTGGATGCGGCCTAAACTGCATGCCATGAAAATCGCAAAACCCCTGCTCCTGGTCAGCACACCGCTCGGCATGGTGACAGGCCTGATAGAGGCCTACCGGATGGTGGGCGGCCTGGCGGTCGTCATGTTCGCAATGATGGGCGTCCTCGGCGTAGCCGCAGCAAGCGTGGTCCTTACAATTCGCAAGGAGGCGACGCATGCGTCGCCTGCGTGGCCCGCGAGGGACAGGCCGGATCGACGGTGAGCAGGCGAACGCCTGCGCAAAAGGAGAAAAAGTGGACGGAATCAAAATCCTGATCGTACTGGTGCTCGCAGGCATCGTAACCAGCCTCGGCAAAGCACTCTTCCACATGTCATCAGGCGGCGCAGACCACGACGGCCACTCAGCCATGATGGCGCGCG
>Ga0207703_10000211_pt1 | contig 68033 bp, 50 predicted proteins | sample KBSSwiS12_FD_184304 | JGI IMG/M metagenome (GOLD analysis project Ga0207703, IMG submission 184304) | Switchgrass rhizosphere microbial communities from Kellogg Biological Station, Michigan, USA - KBS Switchgrass S1-2 (SPAdes) (version 2) | ecosystem: Host-associated > Plants > Roots >...
CTATTTCGCCGCCGACACCGACGACGGGAAGAGCGTCTTCAGTACGGACGGAGCGAGCGTCACGCCGCTGATCTCGAACGAGGATCCGTCGGCGGTGCCGCTGCCTGTGGCGGCCATCGGCAATACCCTCATCCTGCGGAAGGACTTCCAGCTCTGGACCAGCAACGGCACCGCTGGAAACGAGACGCTGCTGAAGGATTTCAGCGCCGTCATGAACAGCCCTCTGACCATGGACGCGACCGCCGCCGCCGGACGGGTGTACGTGATCGGACAGACGAAGACGGACGCTTTATCGACCTCGATCTGGGCGACCGACGGCACCCCCTCCGGGACCGTCGACCTCGGGCGTTCGGCCGCTTCTCTCCAGCGGCCGGTGCAGATCGTCACGATGGCGGGGCAGGCCTACACGATCAACGGAGGCATTCTGTATGCGATCGATCCTGTGCCGAACGGCGTGCGGAGTATCGCGCGCCTGACGCAGGGATCGAGCGCCGCCACCACGCCGTTCGGCGGATCGCTCTATTCCCTCTCCGACTCGCTGGCGAAATTCTCCACCTCGGCGACCGGTGTCTCGGTTCTCAAGCAGCTGCCGCAATCCGAGCATTTCGCGGCGGCCGCGGATACGTCGCTCTTCTTCACGCTGAGAGAGTTCCCGCACCCGCTCGAGCTCTGGAAAACGGATGGCACGGCCGCCGGGACCGTGCTGGCGACCACTTTCGGGTCGTCGCCCACGTCTTCGGTCAAGGCCATGACATCCCTCGGCAGCCGGATCATTGCGGCGCTCGACGACGGCGCTTTTCAAGTCAAGCCATGGGTGACGGACGGTACGGCCGCGGGAACGAAGTTGTTGCGCGACATCAAACTGTCGAATTCGAGCACAACGCCTCCGTCGTTTTTCGTGGCTGACGGCATCGCCTATTTCAGCGCTACCGACGCGGAGCACGGAACGGAGCTCTGGCAGACCGATGGAACGCCGGAAGGAACGACGCTGGTGGCCGACATCGTCCCGGGCCCGGACTCGTCGGCTCCCACGCAGCTCGCGCGCGCCGGCGACCTGCTCTATTTCAGCGCCACGACTCCGAACGAAGGGCGCGAGCTGTGGGCCTACGTACTGCCGCCCGCGCCTGCGATCACGATCGACGACGCGCGCGCGAACGAAGCCTCCGGCCACGTGAGCGTGCCGGTGCGCCTGACGCGCAGCTTGACACGCCGCGTCACGGTCCATTACGAGACGGTCGACGAGTCGGCGAAAGCGGGGGTCGACTACACCGCCTCCAGTGGCTCGATCGTGTTCGAGCCGGGGGAGCTGTCGAAGAGCGTCAGCGTTCCGCTCGCGCGCAACGCGACGCCGGGAACGACGCGCGCGTTTCACGTCCGATTGAAAGACGCGGACGCCGCCCTCGAGCGCGTTGCCGCGGCGGCGCTCATCGAAGACTCCGACCTGATGACCGATCTGACGCTGGCATTTCAGTCGTCGAGCACGACGTTCGTGGTGCGCAACGCCGGGCCGTCGCCGGCATCGAACATCGTCTTCTGTTCCGCCGTCTCACCGGGCGATACCTCGTTCCTTTGCACCCGCCCGTTCGAGCTGGCGGCCGGCGCCACGCGGGAGCAAAGCGTTCAGTACTACCCGCAGGACATCGTGGTGGCCAAAGCGACGCAATGGGAACCGGAGGCCACGCCCGCGAACAACGTGCTGACGTCGGCGTCCTACGGCGAGTCGGGGACGCACAACGTCTGGATCATCCCCGCGGTTCCACGCGCGGGCGAGACCGGCATCCTGTCGGTCTCGCAATTCAATTCCGGACCGGTGACCGTGACGTCGTCCGATCCATCGGTCATCGCGGCTCCGCCGTCGTTCACGGTTCCGCCGGGCAACCCGCTGACGTCGACGTCGTTCACGGCGCTGAAGAGCGGCGTGACGACCCTCACGCTGCAAGGCGTTCTCTACGCGCGGTCGATCACCGTTCGCGTGATCGGCGCGTCCGAACCGGCGCGGAACGCGTCGGTGACGTCCGCTTTGTACACGCCAACCTGGTTTTTCGGCAGCAACAACGAGCTCGAGGTGCGCGTCGACGGGTTCGCCCCGAACGGCGCGCAGCCGACCGGGACGGTGATGGTGTCGCGTGACGGCCATCAGCTCGCCACGTTGCCGCTGGTGAATCAGAAGGCGATGGCGGTCTTCCCCGGCCTCGAGCCCGGAGTGGCGAACGTCACCCTGGTCTACAGCGGAGACGCGAATTTCCTCGACACGGTGAAGAGCTATTCGAAAACCGTATTTACCGGTACGCCGTCCTTCAGCGCAACGGCCATGGATGGTGGTCCGAACGTGACCATCGTGGTGCGCGGACTGGACGGCTATCCGCCGACCGGAACGATGACCGTGAAGGAGAATGGAGCGACGACGCGCTCCGTGGGCGGGCTGGCGAAGAGCGGTCCGGGCAGTTCGGCCGCACTGGCGACCGGCTTCTCCCCGGCGGCGCGAACGGTGGCCATCGTCTACTCCGGCGACGCGCATTACTCGGGGTTGAGCGTCACCATCCCGATCGCCGGCATACGGAGACATGCAACGCGCTGATCAGAGCTGCAGCTCGCGGAACTCGCGCGGCGGCTCGGCCGTGAACGTGACCTTCTTCCCCGTCCGCGGATGCACGAACCCGAGCACCTTCGCGTGCAGCGCGAGACGCTCGAACTCATCGTCACGCTTGCCGTACATCCTGTCGCCGAGCACGGGGTGGCCCGCCTCGGCGAGGTGGACGCGGATCTGATTGCGGCGTCCCGTCTCGAGCGTCACCTCCAGCATCGAATAGCGGCGGCCGGAGGCGATGGTGCGGTAATGGGTGACCGCCTCTTTCCCCTCGCTCCCGCTCTTCACGCGCAGGTCTTTGTCCTCCGCGAGCAGCGAGCGGAACGTCCCCGAGGGCGGCTTCAACTTCCCGTGCACGATCGCGATGTAGACGCGCTCGATGTCGTGCGCCGCGAAGAGCTCCTGCAACCGTTCGCGGACATACGCGTTCCTGGCGAAGACGAGCACGCCGGAGGTGTCGCGGTCGAGGCGATGAACCACCTGCACCGGACGATAGGCGTTCAGAAACGCTTCCGCTGTCTCGTAGAGGACCTGTTCGTTCGCGACCGTGAGCAGCCCCGCCGCCTTGTCGATGACGATCAGGTCGTCGTCCTCGAACACGATGCGCACGCGCGGGTCGAGCCGTTCGCTCTTCGCCGCGATCTCGACGCGGTCGCCCTCGCCGATCATCCGCTTCGCGTCGCGCTCCGGCGCTCCGTTCACCCGGACGCGATCGCCCTGCAGCATCTTCCGCAGCGTCGTCTTCGACGAGTCGGGAAAGCGGCGTTGCAGGACGTCGAGGAGCGGTTCAGGCACGGCCAGCACGGTACAACATCGCGCACACGCCGATCACGACGGCGATGCCGCCGATCACCGCGGCCGGTCCGCTGATCAGCGTCTCCTTACTCGGCGTGAAGTGCATCAGGCCGACGAGAATGGCGATGGCTACGCCGGCCAGTCCTTCGCCGGCGATCATGCCCGACGCGGCGAGCACGCCGGCGTCGCTCTCGCTCTTCTTCCCTTCGCGTTTCTTCTCGACGTAGTGGCGGATGATGCCGCCGACGAAGATCGGTGTGAGGCTGGCGAGCGGGAGATAGATGCCGACGGCGAACGCGAGCCCGGGTAATCCGGCGATGAGCGCGCAGATCGTCAGCGCCGAACCGACGCCGACCAGTCCCCACGGCAGCGATCCGGAGAGGACCCCTTCGATGACGGTTTTCATCAGCGTCGCCTGCGGCGCAGGGAGGGCGGGTGATCCGAACGTAAACGCTTTGCCCAGGAGCAGCACTGTCGCCGCGACCGCCCAGCAGGCGCACGCGGCGCCGATGAATTGGCCGAACTGCTGCCGCGCCGGCGTCGCGCCGACGAGAAAGCCGGTCTTCAGGTCCTGCGAGATGTCGCCCGCTTTCGACGCCGCGATGCAGACGACGGTGCCGACGGTGAGGATCGCCGCGCGTGCCGAGGGATCGCGCCAGCCGAGGAGGACGAAGACGACCGAGACGCCGAGGAGCGTCACCAGCGTCATCGCGGAGGTCGGATTCGAAGAGACGCCGATCAGGCCGACGATGCGCGACGAGACGACGACGAACGCCACGCCGAAGATCGCCACGCCGATCGCGGCGACGAGCCGCGGCGTGAACGCCATGTTGCCGGCGAAGAGACCGGGGACGGAGACGAGCGTGATGATGACTGCGAGGGGAACGACGAGCACGACCCAGGAAGGAAGGTCGCGATCGCGGCGGTCGGTCGATTCCTCGGTGACGCCCTGCTCTTTTCGCAATCCCTTGATCACCGCCGCGAACGAGCTCCACATCGTCGGCAGTGCGCGCGCCACGGCGAAGATGCCGGCGGCGGCCACCGCGCCGGCGCCGATGTAACGCACATAGCGCGACCAGATCTGGGCCGAGGTCATGTCGTGGATCGACAACTTCATTTCGGGGAAGAGCGGCGCGGCGAGGTTCGCGCCGACGAGCGCGATGACCGGCGTCAGCACGAGCGCGGAGATCAGGCTTCCCGACACCATGATCGCCGACTGCCGGTAGCCGAGGATGTAGCCGACGGCGAGCAGCGCCGGCGCGATCTCCAGCGCCAGCTCCGCTTTGGTCAGCAGCGGCACGGCCATCGAGAGCGTCGATGGCATCAGCGCCAGCGCGCCGAGGCTCAGCTTCACCACGGCGCCGACGGCGATGCCGATGAAGATCCATCGCCCGCCCGACGCCGCGCTCGTGGTCGCGCGCAGCACCTCGGCGCACGCGGTGCCTTCGGGATACGGCAGCTCGTCGGCGGAGCGGACGATGAGCAATCGCCGCAGCGGGATCATCGCCGCGATGCCGAGGAATCCGCCGAGGAGCGCCAGCAGCGCGACCTGCATGAACGGCGGCGTCATCCCCCAGAGAAACAGCGCCGGGATGGTGAAGATCGTGCCGGTGGCGAGCGACGAGCTCGCGGAGCCGATCGTCTGCGAGAGGTTCGCCTCGAGGATCACCTCACCGCGCTTCGGCATGATCGACAGAAAGAGAACGGTGAGCACCGCGATGGGGATCGAAGTCGAGACGGTGAGTCCGACGCGCAACCCGAGGTAGGCATTCGCGGCGCCGAAGACGATGCCGAAGACGATGCCGGCGGCGACGGCGCGGAAAGTGAACTCGCGGAGATCGGACTGATACGGCGTAGTGGTCATTTCTTCCGTTCCGGACGGACGGTCACGCCCGTCACTTCAGCGACTGCCTTCATCACGGCGTCGAAGCCTTCGATGTCGCGCTTCGACACGCGCTTGTTGATGTCGCGCTCGGTCTGCTCCACGAATTTCTGCACCTCGTCGGCGGTCGACTTTCCATGCGCGGTGAGGGAGACCATGAACGAGCGCCGGTCGTCCGGATTGAGCTTGCGCTCCGTCAGGCCGAGGCTCTCCAGGCGGTCGAGCATGCTGGTCATTGTCGACGCTTTCACCCCGAACACGCGCACCAGATCGCCGATGGGGGCCGGGGCGTAGACGCGGAGGTAGGTCAACAGATGTCCCTCCTGCGGCGAGAGGTTGCTGTCCTTCGCGCGGCGCTCGAAGTGCAGGCCGATCTGCCGCGTGGCCTTGTGCATGGGCGAAAGAAAGCTGTGCTTTTTCATTACGATATCGTATTATCCGACAACGGAGGAAGCGATGACGTTCAACGAGACCATTATCAGGCAGCTGCAGGGCGCGCATGGCGCCGCCCTCCGCAATCTCGACGGCGTGACCCACAAGGACAGCGTCGTCCGCCCCGCCAGCGGCGCGAATGACGCCAACTGGGTGGTCGGACACATGATCGCCGTGCGCAACCGGTTCCTTCCGGCGCTCGGCGAATCGCCGGTATGGGACCAGGCGCGCAGCGCGCCGTACGTCACCCCGTCGACCGGCGACACCACGGCGCGCGTGCCGTTCGATGAGATGCGCGCGGCGCTGGCCCTGAGCCACGAACGCCTCGTCGCCGGCATCGCCCGGCTCGACGACGCCGCGCTGGCGCAGAAGGCGCCGTTCAGTCCGCGTAACAATCCGGAGGAGACGGTGCAGTCGCTGCTCCTCGGGATCGTGGTACACGAGGCATATCACGCCGGGCAGATCGGGATTCTGCGGCGGGAGATGGGGAAGGACGGGGCGATCCGCTTTCCGGCGCCGGCGTAGTCACTCCGTCAGCTGCGCTTCGATCATGGTCTGGGCGATGAAGTTGTAGATCGCCGTCCAGGCCAGCTTCACGTCGAGCGTGCACTGCGGGCCCATGATCGTCTCGATCGTGTAGAGCAGGCACGCCTCGACCGCGGCGTAGTGTCCGACCTGCGCGCCGTACATCCGATGGCGGCGCCCGAGGTCGATGAGCACCGGCTTCAGCTCGTCGAGGCGGTCGAGCCCTTTGACCGCCGCGGCGATCATGTTCATCAGCATCGCGCCCTGCACCGTCATGTCGACGTTGTCGAACATCGACCGCGTCTGCGGCGCGATCTCGAAGAGGTGCTTGTAGAACAGCCGCGCCGCTTCGTCTTTCCGCGCGGCGATGATCTCGAACGACGTCTGCACGAGGTAGTGCGTGTCGGGCTTCGTGAAATCGAGGATCTCGTAAACGGTCAGCTCGCGATCGCCGACGCGCTCGTGCGTCACGCTGCCGTACGTCACCTGATCGACGACGTTGATCAGCTCCTCGGTGGCCAGGATGCCGCTGCCGTGCTGGAACTCGTTCAGCGCCGCCAGCGCGCCGGCGGTGTTCGCCGCCTCGCCCACCGCCGTCAGCCGCATCTGATTCGGATGGCCGATCGAGCCGGCGATCATGCGGCCGTAATTGAGGCCGATGTCGAGCGTGAGCGACACGCCGAAGTGCTCGCTGAGGTACGTGTTCAGAGGCTCCATGCGCTGGCGCATGCGAAGCGCGGCGCGGATGGCGTTCGTGCACTTGGTCCGGGCGTCTTCGCCATTGAGACCGAAGAACGCCACGACGGTCGCGCCGTTCGGCGGCTCGAATGATCCGCCGTTCGTCAGCACGACCTCGCCGACCTGCAGGTAAAAGCGATTGAGGATGTGGATGACGTCGTACGGCAGGCCGCGGCGCAGCAGCGCGGGGAGCTCGCGGGCGCGGGCCGAGAGGATGGCCAGCGGCATCTCCGCGCCGAGCGCCGGCTTCTCCGTGCCGCGCATGATCTGCACGTCCATCGAGTCGACGATGAGCCGGCGCACCTTCACCGGTCCGTTCACTCTGGTCTGGCAGGCGAGGCGGACGTCGTCGCCGAATCCGAAGCGCTGCGCGAGCTTGAGCTCGGCCGAATCGCGCGGCGAGAGATTGATCGATCCGCTGAGCACCGCCACGCGGCAGGTCGAGCAGCGGGCGTTGCCGCCGCATTCATGCGTGTGCGGGATGCCCGCCGCGAGCGCGCTCTCGAGCAGCGTGCGGCCCGCGCCGGCGTCGACGGTGACGTCGCCGCCTGCCTCGCCGACGAAGGTCGCCGCCGGCGGCTCCTGCGTCTCGCGCACGATCGCGGTGTGACTGGTGTAGCTCGGCGCGCTGACGGCCGCGCGGCCGGTGTGAATGGTGTCGGTGGTGAGCTCGCGCATCACCTCGGAGAGGCCGATGTTCTGCGGCACGGAGCCGCGTGCGCGCAGCGCGCGGACGACATTGCGCATCTCCTCGGCCGACCGGAAGCGGCGCGACGGATCCTTCTGCAGCGCGCGCATCACGACCTCGGAGACGGACGCCGGAATGGTCGGGACGACGAGATGCAGCGGATCGGGATCGCGCTGCATGACCGAATAGAGGACGGCGTGAACGGAGTCGCCTTCGAACGCGCGGCGGCCGGAGAGCAGCTCGTAGAAGACCGCGCCGAGGGAGAAGATGTCGGCCCGCGCGTCGATGCCGCGCCCGCGCACCTGCTCCGGCGCCATGTAGTGCGGCGTGCCGAGGATCGTGCCGGTGCCGGTCACGCTCGACTCGCCGATGCGCGCCAGTCCGAAGTCGACGATCTTCACCTGTCCGCTCGGCAGCACGAAGATGTTCGCCGGCTTCAGGTCGCGATGAATGATGTTCGTGGCGTGGGCGAAGGCGACGGCGTCGCAGATCTGCTCCATCACGTCGAGCCGGGAGCGGAGGTCGGGGAAGCTGTTGTCGCGGATCAGGCGCTTCAGATCGCTGCCGTCGAGCAGCTCCATGGCCATGAAGAAACGGCCGGAGTCCTCGCCGAAATCATGGACCACGACGATGTTCGGATGCGTGAGCCGCGCGGCCGACTGCGCCTCGCGCCGGAAGCGCAGCCGCTTCTCGTCATCGCCGCCCGCTTCGATGATTTTCAGCGCGACGTAGCGGTCGAGGACGGAGTCGTGAGCGCGAAAGACTTCGCCCATCGCCCCGCGTCCGATCTGATCGACGAGGCGGTACTTTCCGACCTGGTGAAGGGCGCTCATCGTGAGGGCAACCAGTGTAGCGTTAATTGGGGGCTTGAAAGCGCAGCGTCCGCGCCTGTTCCAGCATCTTCTCCGGCGTCGCGCGCACGCGGATGTCCTCGGTCAGATTGCGCCAGCGCACGGTGCCGCTGCGGTCGACGAGGAACTCGGCGGGGCGGGAGATGTCGCGGCCCTGCATGCCGCCGCCTTTGTGCAGGAGGTCGTATTTGCGGATGACGTCCGTGTTTCGATCGGAAAGGATCGGGAACGTGTAGCCCGCCTTCGTGCTCAGATCGCGCGACTCCTCGGGTGTGTCGACGCTGATCGCCACCGGCGTCACGCCGGCGGCCTTGAATTCACCGAGATGCTGCTCGATACCCCGTAACTCGGAGTTGCAGAACGGTCACCAGTAGCCGCGATAGAAAATCAGCAGCACGCCGTTCGATCCGGGCATCGCCACGAGTTGCGACAGCGTCACGTTGTGATGATTCGTGTCGGGCAGCGTGAAGTCGGGCGCCTTCGCGCCGGCCGCGGGCGAGCCTTGCGACGCCGGCAGCAGCTTCGATATCACGAGCATGCCGAACGTGAAGAAGGCCATCACGCCGATGCCGATGGTCATGACGATCGACGCGAAAACCTTCCGCTCCGTGCGGCGGAATCCGATCACCATCAGCGCCAGGGCAACGACGAAGAGAACGAACGCCGTCCACGGAACGTCGCGCGTCATCGGCCAGCGGACGAACAGGAAGAGGTAGCTGAAGATGGCGATGAAGACGAGGACGAGGCCGCTCCAGAGAGGTGTGTTGAACCGTCGCGCCATGGCGGGACGATCATAGCGGCAATCCATCATGCCCGACGAGCGCCGCGTTGAAGGGACGCGAGGATGACGCTGCTCAAAGAGCTTTCACCGTAGCCCGCAGCGCGTCCTTCGCCACCGGCGGCGTTTTGCTGAAATCGAGCTCGTAATTCTGCGGCGGCAGCTCCCACGTGTAGCCGCGCAGCAGCACGATGGCGAAGACCTCCATGAAGTACGTCGCGTAATCGAGGCCGGGGCAGCGGTGTCCCATCGCCGGCCCGGCGCCCTGCGGCGCGAAGGCGTGTTCGTGGCGCTTCTCCTCCGCGCGCTCCGCCGAAAATCGATCGGGATCGAAACGCTCCGGATCGCTGTACATGCCGTGCGCCACGTGGCTCGGCGTCACCGCCCACATCACCATCCAGCCCGCAGGCACGGCGATGCCGTCGACTTCGAACCCTTCCTTCGTCTTGCCGAACACCGCCGGGATGATCGGGCAAAGGCGCTTCACTTCATTGACCACCTGCAGCAGGTACGGCATCGACATCAACGTTTCGAGCGTGATCGCACCCGACGGCGACTTCGCCTTGATCTCCGCGGCGAGCCGCGCGCGGACGTCGGGATGCGCGGTCAGCTGCTGCACGATGCCGCCGAATTCGGCGAAGACGATGAAGCCGGCGATGACGATGTGGTGCAACTCGAGCACGATGTCGTGATCGGACATCGTTGTTCCGGCTGCCGCGAGGATCCGGGACAGCCCGTCATCCGTCGCCTGCTTCCGCCGCTCCCGCACTTTCGCGCTGAGCACCTCGAAGATCCGGTCGCGCGCCTGCAGCGCCTTGCGATACGTGGTGCCGGGGAGGTTGATCGGCAGCGTGGCGAAGCCGCGCGTCAGCGTGTCGTAGTCGCTGCGCACGCGATCCATCTCCTCGCCCGGCTGCATGCCGAGGACGTTCGCGCAGATCACTTCGATCGATAGCCGCTTCATCTCGTCGAGCCAGCGGATCTCGCCGCCCGATGACCACTGCGCAAAGTAGCGCTCCACGCTCGCCTGCATCTGCGGCATGTAGGCCGTCAGCGCCGCGCGCGTGAAGGCCTGCACCACGACGCTCTTGCGTCCGCGGTGCACGTCGCCGTCGAGCAGCGGGAGGCTGCGTCCGCCGAAGATCTCCTGCACGTGCGGCGGCATCGACCCTTCGCGCTGCACGACGTTGCTGTCGATGAAGCGCCCCGCGGCCTCGGGGCCGGCGATGACGACGGCGTCGCGCCCCAGGACGCGCGAGCGGAAGACGCGGCCGTGGCGTTTCAGGCGCTCGTCGATGAAGGCGAATGGGTTTTTGGCAAAGGCGAGGGTCTCGCCGAGGAGAGGGAGACCCTCGCGTCCGGGAGGCAGCGGCTTTGAGCTCATGCTGAAACTACGTCGCTCATTGATTAGTGGATGTTGGCTGTCTCGCGTCCTGCCATTCCCATCGAATCGAGATTGAGCAGCCGCACGTCGAGGAAGAGATCGGACGCAGCCACGCCGTCGAGCGGGATATCGAGCGACAACTGCGTCGCGCCGCGCTCCAATGTCTGCGCCGCCTCGCCCCACGCCAGTCCGCGGCGCTCGCCGCTCTTGTCGCGTTCCGAAGCGACGATCACGTCGAAGCGGTAGCGCCCCGCCTCGGCGATCTCGGCGTTCGCCGTCACGTGCAGCATGCCGTTCTCGACGCGCGAGCGGATCCCGCCGAGGTGCGCGGAGTTGCGCTCGTTCATGAACTGGTTCGAGCCGGTGCGCGCGAACTCCACGCCGTGCGCCGTGACGCCGTCGGCGTCGTAGCGCACCGACCAGAAGCCGTTCGCGCGCGACGGCAGCTCGGCGATCACCGCTTCGTACTCGCCGTGTCCCTTGTCGGTGAGGGCGATCGAATCGCCGGCCGCGCCGTCGGGGGCGGTGACATGCGCCACCACCTGCGCGCCGCTCACCGAGTCGTCGCCGTCGCGCAGCGTGGCGTGCAGCGTGATCGAGTCGCCCGGCATGCGCGACAGCGGACCGACCGTGGTGATCATCGCCAGCGCGCTGTCCGGCTCCGCCGCGATGACCGTCGCTCCCGGCGCGACGTCGCTGACGTGATAGCGGCCGGCGATCGTCTGGTCGATGTGCAGCACTTCATGCCCTTCGGCGTCGATGGCGAAGCGCTGGACCGACTTCGACGAGCTGTCGCCGATCGGCGTGCGCAGCTTCGCCGACTTCGGCTGCCGGTCGTTGACCACGATGATCATGCCGCCCTGGCCCGTGGCGGGAAGGTCAATACCCTGGCCATTTGCGTTGCGCACGAACATCCGCGACGTCGCGGCGGGCGCGTTGCGCTCGGGCTCCACGTACGTCTCGCCCTGCGCGAACCTGCCGGTGGCGACCTGACCGAAGAGGGGAGCAGTGAAAAGGAGTGTGCAGAGAATTCTTTTCATGATGTTCTCCGATCAAAAGTCGGTGGCCAGCGAGTCGCCGATCCTGCGGTAGTCGTTGTGGCGGTTGTGGTGGTGATTGGCTTCCGTGGTGAACCACACGACGCCGACCGCCTGCGCGCTGTACTGCGCGACCATGCCGTCGTCCTCGCCCGGCAGTCCGGCGATGCCCGAGAGCGTCGCCAGTCCGTAGTCCTCCGAATGCGCGAAGTCGTTCCACAGTCCGTAGCCGGCGATGTTGTAGACCGTCTTCGGCAGCGCGGGACGGCCGCTCGTCCCCTTCAGGTAGTACTGGTTGTAGTAGCTCATCGAGGAGGTGGTGCAGTTGGTCGTGGAGTTGTTCTTCTGCCCGACCAGGTCGATCAGCCAGCCGGTGAGCCACGATCCCGACAGCGTGCCGGCGAGGTCCGCCGCCTCGGAGCCTTTGTTCGGCGGCGCGATCGAGTTCACCCAGCGGATGCGGTTGATGATCGGCTGATAGCGCGAGTCGTACGTCGGATTCGACATGATCCAGCGGATCACGATGCCGCCGAACGAATGCGTCTCCACCACGATGTCGTCGATGGCGTTCGCGTTCATCCAGTTGTAGATCTGCCCGGCGACCGTGTTGCCGGCGACCCACATGTACTGCGTCCCGTCGTAACTGCAGATGAGGTAGGGGATGGTGTAGCCCTTGGTGGTGGCGCGGATCATGTCGTCCGTCCAGTAGGCGCGGGCCACACTGGAGCTGGCGAGGGTGGTGCCCCCCTTGCCGTGGATGAAGACCACTCCGGTCTTCGCTTCGGCGGCGACTGCGGTGAGAAGGAGAACGAGAGCCAGGGCGGTTCGTTTCATCACTTCCATTCCTCCTGATGTGTGCCGGTCAGGAGTTCAATCGCGATGCCACACGTATTTTCAATGAGTTAGGTTGGCAATGGGTCTAATTCAGCGCCAGAAGTGGCACTGAATGAGGGTTCAATGTTGCTCCATGGGTCGCCGGGTGACCATGAGGTTAAGGCAGACGCTGCTTCAGTTTCAGGGTCTTGTCGACGATTTCGATGAAGTTCACGGTGTTGAGCGTGAGTCGATCGACGAAAACCGCCAGACCCCAGCCACCGACACGCTTCGACGAAGGGTACTTCAGCGCCGTGATCACGCCTGAATCGAAAGCCGCGCGACCAAGCTCCTGGGTCGGTGCAGGAGTCGCCAGTTGCCAGGACCCGGTCAATTCAGACGTGGTGGTGCCGGCGAGGGCCTGGGCAGTCGGGTCATGAAAATCGATGACATCGGTGAGCACGCCGTCGACTGCAAATGTCACGACCGGCTCTGTGGCGATCGTGGTGTTCGCAAGCGCGGCGTGGCTGAAGACGGAGCCCGTCTCCGTTTGCGCCGTGGCGAAGTCGGATGCGAGATAGAGCGTGGAGAACGAGCCGACAGGGGTGAAGCGTGCGCCGCTGAGAACACTCCCTCCGGGCCAGAGTGGCTGTGGGCGACTCCGGCGCGGACGTCCGGGTGGCGGACCTTGCAACAGTGCGTACTCGATGCATCGCGCCCATGGTCCATGAATCGTGACGCGTGGTGCCGCCGCGATCGCGACGAGCAGGTCGCTGTACACGAGCATCAGGTCAGATTTCCACTGAGAGCGCTATCGATCATTCGCCGGATGACGGTGATGTTTCCGCTCTCCGCAACGGCGCGAGGCGTCATGCCGTCGAGATCAGGATGCGGCGTGTTCATCCAGATGCGCACGCTCTGCGCGTCTCCGAGGACATGTTCGAGGACTTCGATGACTCGCTTGAAGTCGAAGAGCCGCGGCTGGAGCGATAGTGCGGCCGGAGTCTTGGCCACGGTCGAGTACTTCCGCTGTAGCGCGTTGGCGATGAACGTAAGCGGTTCGTTCAGATACCGGGCGACGCGCTCGGCGTCCACACGGCCGCTTACCGGATCGTGAAGCACTTTGAGAGGAGAAATCGGTCCTGCAGGTCTTCCGAAGACATGCGCCGTGGCCTGCAAACCTTTCGGACCGCTGCGGTGAGCGAGGTCGTTCAGCGCCTCGAGCATGTTCGCTGCTTTCTTCTTCGAGACGTCAGCAGCCTTGGCGACATGAGCAATGATTTCTGATTTGCTCAACTGAGTCGCTGCCATGGGGTTCTTCCTCTACCACTAGATTTATGCCAGAACTACACCAATTCTACACCGCTCACGGCACCCGATACACCACCGCGTTGATGTGCATCCCCGCCCCCACCGAGGCGAACAGCACGATGTCCTCCGACTCGATCGAATGCCCGTCCATCCGTCCCTTCAGGATCAGATCGAGCAGCGTCGGCACGGTGGCCACGCTGCTGTTGCCGAGGGTGGAGATGGTCATCGGCATGATGTCGGGAGGTGGCTGCATTCCTTCGAGGTCGTAGAGCGCGGCGAGGATGGCTTCGTCCATCTTGCCGTTCGCCTGATGGATGAGGATCTTGTCGACGTCGCGCAACGCGACGCCGGCGCGGTCGAGCGCCTGCTTCATCGCGCCGGCGACGTTGTTCAGCGCGTACTTGTAGAGCTTTCGCCCCTCCATCTTCAGGAAGAGCGCCTCGAGGAAAACGTCCTCGTTGTACGACTTCCCCATCCGCAGCATCGTCGCGTGCTCCAGCGTGTCGGAGCGGACGGCGTGCGCCAGGATGCCGTCGTTCGTCTCGCGCGCCTCGAGGATCGTCGCGCCGGCGCCGTCGGCGTAAATGAGGCTGTCGCGATCGTGCGGATCGGAGATGCGCGAGAGCGTGTCGGCGCCGATGATCATCGCCTTCCTGATGTCGCCCGCGCGGATCATCGAGTCGGCGATGATCACCCCCTGCAGCCAGCCCGGGCATCCGAAGATGACGTCGAAGGCCGCGGCGTACGGATTGCGGATCTTCAGCCTCGACTTCACCCGCGCGGCGAGCGCCGGCACGAGGTCGGAGCGCCGGTCGCCCGGACGCACGTCGCCGAAGTTGTGGGCGAAGATAATCAGATCGAGCGACTCGGGATCGATCTTCGACGATTCGAGCGCCGCCTGCGCCGCCGCGAGCCCGATGTCGGAGGTCGACGTCTCCACGTCGACGTAGCGCCGCTCGCGGATTCCGGTAATGGCCTCGAACTGCTCCAGGATCTCGGCGTTCGGCTTGTCGATCCTCCGGCCGTCAGGCCCCAGGAACTCGTGCTGCAGGAAGTGGTCGTTCGTAACGACCAGGTCGGGGATGTGGCTCCCCGTGGCGGCGATCACAGTTCGCATGTCCTCGATATCGTAAACTCAGAGCTATCAGAAAATCCCCCGTCGTAATCGACGTCCTGACGGTCCTCGGTATCGCAGCGTTGTATGTCGCCTTCGCGAAGCTCGGCCTCGCGCTGGCGATCAGTGCGCATCAGGTGACGGCCGTCTGGCCGCCGACCGGGTTCGCCATCGCCGCCGTTTTTCGCTTCGGGCGCAAGAGCGCCGCCGGCGTCTTCCTCGGCGCGCTGCTCGCCAATGCGACCGCGGATGAGCCGTTCGCGGTGGCGGCGGGAATCGCGATCGGCAACACCCTCGAAGCGATCCTCGCCGTCACGTTCCTTCGCCGATTCGATTTCGACGCCGGCCTGGCGCGCGTTCGCGATGTGCTTTTGTTTGTCGGCGCGATCGCGATCGCGCCGATCGTCGCGGCGAGCGTCGGCGTCGCCGCTCTCGGCGCCGGTGGCGTGCAGCCGATGAGCGCACTGCCCGGACTCTGGTGGCTCTGGTGGATGGGCGACGCGCTCGGCGGATTGATCGTCGCGCCGTTTCTGCTGGTGTGGACTGAAAAACGACATCGCACGATCGCGGTCATGGAAGGCGTCGCCGGCATCATTCTTCTGGCCGCGGTCTCCGCGGGCGCATTCGTCGTGCTTCGCCGCGTGCAGGCAACGGAGTACGTCGTCTTCCCGTTCGTGATCTGGGCCGCGTTGCGATTCGGTCCGGCCGGTACGGCAACCGTGGCCGTTGTCTCCAACGCCATCGCCATCTGGGGGACGCATCTCGGGCGTGGTCCATTCGCGGGCGCCGGTCCGGAACAGGGCCTCGTGCTGCTGCAGATTTTCATGGCCGTCGTGGTCACGACCGGCCTGCTTCTCGGCGCGGTGGCGGCGCAGTATCGACAGGCGCAGCAGCGGAAGGACGAGTTCCTGGCGATGCTCGGACACGAGCTTCGCAATCCGCTCGCGCCGATCGTGCACGCCGTCGAGCTCCTCGGCCGCCGCGATCCTGCGGTCGCGGAGCAGGCGCGCGAGATCATCCGACGGCAGGCGGCGCACCTGACACGGCTGGTCGACGATCTGCTCGACGTCTCGCGCATCACGCGCGGCGCGATCCAGCTCGAACGCCGGCCGGTGCAGCTCGAGGAGATCGTCGGCGCCGCCGCGGACACCTGGCGCCATCTCGCCGCGCAGAAGCATCAGCGGCTCTCGATCGAGATCGCCGATCGTGCACTTTGGGTCGACGTCGATCCGATGCGCTTCACGCAGGTCATCGCCAACCTGCTGCACAACGCCATCAAGTTCACGCCGCCCGAGGGTCGCATCTCGATCGCGGTGGAGAACGAACATGGAACGGCCGTCGTGCGCGTGCGCGACACCGGCGACGGCATGGACGGGGAGCTGCGCGATCAGGCGTTCGATCTCTTCGTGCAGGGACCGCCGTCGCTCGATCGCCCGCGCGGCGGATTGGGGCTCGGGCTCACGCTCGTGCGCCGTCTCGTCGAGCTGCACGGTGGAACGGTGGAAGCGACGAGTGACGGACCGGGGAACGGGAGCGAGTTCACGATCCGCGTGCCCGCCACCGAGAGGGGAGCGGACGTCCCGTCCGCTCCATCACCCGAGCCGGCGGAGATCGCCGCTCCCCTCGCCAGGCGCGTGCTCGTCGTCGAAGACCACGCCGACACGCGGCAGATGCTGATCCTGCTCATCGAGCGTGACGGCCACCAGGTGCGCGGCGCCGCCGACGGACCGCAAGCCATCGAGGAAGCGAAGAACTTCGAGCCCGACGTCGTGCTGCTCGACATCGGCCTGCCGGGACTCGATGGGTATGCCGTCGCGCGCGAGCTGCGCGCGCAGTCGCCGGAGATGCGGCTCATCGCGCTGACCGGCTATGGAGCGCTGGAGCAGGAAGCGCCGTTCGACGAGCACCTGCTCAAGCCGGTCGAGCCCTCGAAGCTGCGCGAACTTCTGATGTAAACCCAGCCTCATCCGTGGCTCCCGATTTGCAAACCGTTCCCACCGCGTAGCTGCAAATCCGCACAACAGGGAGCCTCACGCATGACCACTGGAATCGGCATCGACAAGGCGAGCGAGCTTTCGCCGAAAGATTTCGAACGTCTTCTCCTCCGCACCTTGACCTCCATGAAAAAGGGCGACTTCAAGGTGCGCATGCCGGTGGAGTTCACCGGCGTCCAGGGAAAAATTGCCGACACGCTGAACGACATTCTCGAGCTCAACGAGCGCTCGACAAATGAAGTCGAGAGGATCGCAAATGTCGTCGGCAAAGAGGGGAAGCTCAATCAGCGCGCGCAGGTGCCGAGCGCGGGCGGACAGTGGGGCGTGATCGCGGATTCGGTGAACAACCTGATCGGCGACCTGGTGCAGCCGACGAACGAGATCGCGCGGGTCATCGGCGCGGTGGCGCGCGGCGATCTCTCCCGCTCCATGGCCACGGAGTTCGACGGCCGGCCGCTGAAGGGCGAGTTCCTTCGCACGGCGAAGACGGTCAACACGATGGTCGACCAGCTCGGCTCGTTCGCCTCGGAAGTCACGCGCGTGGCGCGCGAGGTCGGCACCGAAGGAAAGCTCGGCGGCCAGGCCGACGTGAAGGGCGTCGCCGGCACGTGGAAGGACCTCACCGACTCCGTCAACTCGATGGCCGGCAACATCACCGCGCAGGTGCGCAACATCGCTGAAGTGACGACCGCGGTCGCCACCGGCGACCTCTCCCGCAAGATCACCGTCGAAGTGCGCGGCGAGATCCTCGAGCTCAAGAACACGATCAACACGATGGTCGATCAGCTCCGCTCGTTCGCCTCGGAAGTCACGCGCGTGGCGCGCGAAGTGGGCAGTGAAGGGAAACTCGGCGGGCAGGCCGACGTGCAGGGTGTCAGCGGCACGTGGCGCGATCTCACCGACTCCGTCAACTACATGGCGGCGAACCTGACCAACCAGGTGCGCAACATCGCCGGCGTCACCACCGCGGTCGCGAACGGCGACCTCTCCAAGCAGATCACCGTCGACGCACGCGGCGAGATCCTCGAGCTCAAAGAAACGATCAACACGATGGTCGACCAGCTGCGCTCGTTTGCCTCGGAGGTCACGCGCGTGGCGCGCGAGGTCGGCAGCGAAGGGAAGCTCGGCGGGCAGGCCGACGTGCAGGGCGTCAGCGGCACGTGGCGCGATCTCACCGACTCCGTCAATTACATGGCCGGCAACCTGACCAACCAGGTGCGCAACATCGCGGAGGTCACGACCGCGGTCGCGAACGGCGACCTGTCGAAGAAGATCACCGCCGAGGCGCAGGGCGAGATCCTCGAATTGAAAAACACCATCAACACGATGGTCGATCAGTTGCGGGCGTTCGCCTCGGAGGTCACGCGCGTGGCGCGCGAGGTCGGCACGGAAGGACAGCTCGGTGGCCAGGCGGAAGTGCCGGGAGTCGCCGGCACGTGGAAGGACCTGACCGATTCGGTCAACGCGATGGCCAGCAACCTCACGGCGCAGGTGCGCAACATCGCCGACGTGACGACCGCGGTCGCCATGGGCGATCTGTCGAAGAAAATCACCGTCGACGTGCGCGGCGAGATTCTGGAGCTGAAGAACACGATCAACACGATGGTCGATCAGCTCAACTCGTTCGCCGGCGAGGTCACGCGCGTGGCGCGCGAGGTCGGCACGGAAGGAAAACTCGGCGGGCAGGCCGAGGTCCGGGGAATCGCCGGGACGTGGAAGGACCTCACCGATTCGGTCAACTCGATGGCCGGCAACCTCACAGCCCAGGTGCGCAACATCGCCGACGTGACGACCGCGGTGGCCATGGGCGACCTGTCGAAGAAGATCACCGTCGATGTGAAGGGCGAGATCCTGGAGCTGAAGAACACGATCAACACAATGGTCGATCAGCTCAACTCGTTCGCGGCCGAGGTCACGCGCGTGGCGCGCGAGGTCGGTACCGAAGGGCAGCTCGGCGGACAGGCAGAGGTGCGCGGCGTCGCCGGCACCTGGAAGGACCTCACCGATTCGGTCAACGCGATGGCCGGCAATCTCACCTCGCAGGTGCGCAACATCGCCGAGGTCACGACAGCGGTGGCCATGGGCGACCTGTCGAAGAAGATCACGGTCGATGTGAAGGGCGAGATTCTGGAACTGAAGAACACGATCAACACGATGGTCGATCAGCTCCGCTCCTTCGCCTCGGAGGTCACGCGCGTGGCGCGCGAGGTCGGCAGCGAAGGGAAACTGGGAGGGCAGGCCGACGTGCAGGGAGTGGCCGGCACTTGGAAGGATCTGACCGATTCGGTCAACTCGATGGCCGGCAACCTGACCGATCAGGTGCGAAATATTGCACAAGTCACCACAGCGGTCGCGAACGGCGATCTTTCGAAGAAAATCACGGTCGACGTCAAGGGCGAGATCCTTGAGCTGAAGAACACGATCAACTCGATGGTCGATCAGCTTAACTCTTTCGCTTCAGAGGTTACGCGCGTGGCACGCGAGGTCGGCAGCGAAGGGAAACTGGGCGGCCAGGCCGAGGTGCGAGGGGTCGCCGGGACGTGGAAAGACCTCACCGATAACGTCAACATGATGGCGTCGAACCTGACGGCGCAAGTGCGAAATATTGCACAGGTGACCACGGCGGTCGCGAACGGCGACCTGTCGAAGAAGATCACGGTCGATGTGCGGGGCGAGATCCTCGAATTGAAGATCACCATCAACACGATGGTCGATCAGCTCAACTCGTTCGCCGCCGAGGTGACGCGCGTGGCGCGCGAGGTCGGCACGGAAGGGAAGCTCGGCGGGCAGGCTCAGGTGAAAGGCGTCGCCGGGACGTGGAAAGATTTGACCGATTCGGTCAATTCGATGGCCGCGAACCTCACGGGCCAGGTTCGCAACATCGCCGACGTCACCACCGCGGTCGCCATGGGCGATCTGTCGAAGAAGATCACGGTCGACGTGCGGGGCGAGATCCTGGAGTTGAAGAACACGATCAACACGATGGTCGATCAGCTCAACTCGTTCGCCTCGGAGGTCACGCGCGTGGCGCGCGAGGTCGGCACCGAGGGACGGCTCGGCGGTCAGGCGCAGGTGAAAGGTGTCGCCGGCACGTGGAAGGACCTCACCGACAACGTCAACCTGATGGCCGGCAACCTCACCGCGCAGGTGCGCAATATCGCGCAGGTCACGACCGCGGTGGCGAACGGCGATCTGTCGAAGAAGATCACCGTCGATGTGAAGGGCGAGATCCTCGAGCTGAAGAACACGATCAACACGATGGTCGATCAGCTCAACTCGTTCGCCGAGGAGGTCACGCGCGTGGCGCGCGAAGTCGGCACGGAAGGGAAGCTCGGCGGACAGGCGCAGGTGAAGGGCGTCGCCGGCACCTGGAAGGATCTCACCGACAACGTCAACATGATGGCGTCGAACCTGACCAACCAGGTGCGCGGCATCGCCAAAGTCGTCACCGCGATCGCCCGCGGCAACATGAAACAGAAGCTGACGGTCGAAGCGCGAGGCGAGATCGCGGAGCTCGGCGACACGATCAACGAGATGATCGACACGCTGGCGACGTTCGCCGATCAGGTCACCACGGTGGCGCGCGAGGTCGGCGTGGAAGGGAAGCTCGGCGGCCAGGCGAACGTGCCCGGCGCGTCGGGCACTTGGCGCGATCTGACCGACAACGTCAACCAGCTCGCCGCGAACCTCACCACGCAGGTGCGCGCCATCGCTGACGTCGCCACCGCGGTCACGAAGGGCGACCTGACGCGGAACATCACCGTGCAGGCCGAGGGCGAGCTCGCCGCGCTCAAGGGCAACATCAACGAGATGATCCGCAACCTGCGCGAGACGACGTCGCGCAACGCGGAGCAGGACTGGCTGAAGACGAACCTCGCCAAGTTCACGCGGATGATGCAGGGGCAGAAGAACCTCAACACCGTCTCGCAGATGATCCTCAGCGAGCTGGCGCCGGTGGTCGGCGCGAAGCACGGCGTCTTCTACATCAACGACACGTCGAACGAGACGCCGATGCTCCGCCTGGCGTCGACGTACGCGTTCCGCGAGCGAAAGAATCTCAACCGCGAGTTCCACTTCGGCGAAGGGATCGTGGGACAGGCGGCCGTGGAGAAGCAGCGCATCCTGCTGACGAACGCACCCGACGACTACATCCACATCAACTCCGGCCTCGGCGAGGCGAAGCCGCTGCAGATCATCGTCCTGCCGATCGTCTTCGAAGGCCAGGTGCTGGCGGTGATGGAGCTGGCGTCGTTCACGCCGTTCACCGAGACCTACCAGTCGCTGCTCGATCAGCTCACCGAATCGATCGGCGTGGTGCTGAACACGATTCAGGCGAACATGCGGACGGAGGAGCTGCTGGCGCAATCGCAGTCGCTCGCCGAGGAGCTGCAGGCGCAGCAGGAAGAGCTGACCGAGACGAACAAGCGGCTCGAGCAGCAGGCGAAATCGCTGCAGGCCTCCGAGGAATTGCTCAAGCAGCAGCAGGAAGAGCTGCAGCAGTCGAACGAGGAGCTGGAAGAAAAAGCGCGGCTCCTGCAGGCGCAGAACGCGGAGGTGGAGCGGAAGAACAGCGAGGTCGAGGAAGCGAAGCAGCAGCTGGAGGAGAAGGCGAGACAGCTCTCGCTGACCTCGAAGTACAAGAGCGAGTTCCTGGCGAACATGTCGCACGAGCTGCGCACGCCGCTCAACTCCCTGCTCATCCTGGCCAAGCTGCTGGCCGACAATCCCGACGGCAATCTCAACGACAAGCAGATCGATTTTGCCAAGACCATCCACGCCTCGGGCGTCGACCTGCTGACGCTCATCAACGACATCCTCGATCTGTCGAAGATCGAGTCGGGAATGATGTCGCTGAACCTGAGCGACCTCTCGTTCGACGAGCTGCGCGACCTGATGGAGCGCAACTTCCGGCAGGTGGCGCAGGACAAGAACCTGCAGTTCGACATCGACCTCACGCCGGGTCTGCCGAAGGCGCTGCACACCGATCCGATGCGGCTGCAGCAGATCCTGAAGAACCTCCTCGGCAACGCCTTCAAGTTCACGGAGACGGGAGGCGTGACGCTGAAGGTCGAGACGGTGGCGTCGGGCTGGACGCACGGCCACGAGACGCTCGATCGCGCGCCGTCGGTGATCGCGTTCAACGTCAGCGACACCGGGGTCGGTATCGCCGAGGAGAAGCAGAAGATCATCTTCGAGGCGTTCCAGCAGGCCGACGCATCGACGACGCGCAAATACGGCGGCACCGGCCTCGGCCTCTCCATCAGCCGCGAGATCGCGCGGCTCCTCGGCGGCGAGATCAGGGTGGAGAGCGAGCCGGGCATCGGCTCGACGTTCACGCTCTTCGTGCCCGCGAGCTACGTCGCGCCGCTGCGCAAAGAAGGTGTAGCACAGACACTCCTGTCTGTGCCCCCGCCGCCGGTTACCGAGCCACCAGAAGCACAGACAGGAGTGTCTGTGCCACACGAGGAGCTCGTCCCCGACGATCGCGACACGATCGAGAAGGGCGACCGCACCGTGCTGATCATCGAAGACGACGTCAACTTCGCGAAGATCATGCTGGAGATGGCGCACGACAAAGGCTTCAAGGGCCTCGTCGCCACGCGCGGCGAGAGCGGACTGAATCTGGCGAAGCGCTTCGCTCCCGACGCCATCACGCTCGACATCGCGCTCCCCGACATGGAGGGATGGACGGTGCTCGATCGTCTGAAGCACGAGAAGGTGACGCGGCACATCCCGGTGCACATCATCTCCGCCGACGAAGAGTCGAGCCGCGGCATGCGCCTCGGCGCGTTCGCGCACCTCGAGAAGCCGGTGACGAAGGACGCGCTCGACGACGCGTTCGCGAAGATCAAAGGCTTCGTCGAGCGTCCGAACAAGTCGCTGCTGGTGGTGGAGGACAACGAGTCGCAGCGCGGCGCGATCGTGGAGCTGATCGGCGAGGCGGACGTCGAGATCACGGCGGTCGGCTCGGGCCAGGAAGCGCTCGACGCGCTCCGCACCCGCCGCTTCGACTGCATGGTCCTCGACCTCGGGCTGCCCGACATGAGCGGCTTCGAGTTCATCGACCGGATGAAGAACGAGCTCGAGATCCACGACATCCCGATCGTCGTCTACACCGGCCGCGAGCTGACGCGGAAGGAGGAGTCGGAGCTGAAGCGGATCGCCGAGGCCATCATCGTGAAGGACGTCCGCTCGCCGGAGCGGCTGCTCGATGAGACCGCGCTCTTCCTGCATCGCGTCGAGGCCAACCTGCCGGCGAACAAGCGGCAGATCCTCGAGCAGCTGCACGAATCCGATCCGGTGCTGGCCGGCAAGACCGCGCTGGTCGTCGACGACGACATGCGCAACATCTACGCGCTGACGTCGCTGCTCGAGCGGCACAAGATGAAGGTGCGCTACGCCGAGTCGGGAGCGGAAGGCATCGAAGTCCTCGGCCGCACGCCCGGCATCGACGTCGTGCTGATGGACGTGATGATGCCGGAGATGGACGGCTACGAAGCGATGCGCCGCATCCGGGCCATGGACGAGTACAAGAACCTCCCGATCATCGCGCTCACGGCGAAGGCGATGAAGGGCGACCGCGAGAAGTGCATGGAGGCAGGGGCTTCGGATTACATAACGAAACCGATCGACGCGCAGCAGTTGGTGTCGTTACTTCGAGTGTGGCTGTATCGGTAGTTTCACCACCTCATCCGCAATCGCCGCCAGCTCCTCTTCGTCGTGCGTGACGTACAGCATCGGCACGTTGAAGTCGTCGCGCACGCGCTGGAGGAACTGCATCACCCGATCACGTAACGGCCAGTCGAGGCCGGAGAGCGGCTCGTCGAGCAGCAGGAGTCGCGGCGCGGTGAGCAGCGCGCGGGCGAGCGCGACGCGCTTCTGCTCGCCGCCCGAAAGCGCGGTCACGCCGCGGTCGAGCAGATGTTCGATCTCCAGCACCTCGACCACATGGTGCTCGTGATGACGTCCGCCGTAGCGGATGTTTCGCGCGACGGAGAGGTGCGGGAAGAGCGCGGTCTCCTGCGGGACGTAGCCGATGCGTCGCGCGCGAGCCGGCAGATCGGAGAGCACGACGTCGTCGAACGTGATCCGTCCGCTCTTGAGCGCACGCAGGCCGGCGATGGCGTCGAGCAGCGATGTTTTTCCCGCGCCGGAGGGGCCGAAGATGGCGGTCACGCGCGCGCCCATCGTCGCCGTCACCTGGAGGTCGAAGTGCGCGAGCGGCACGACGAGGTCGTCGATGACGAGCGTCATGCGCGCCTCCTCGTCGATTTTTCGCTGAGCAGGATGGCCACGAACGCGACGATCACGCCGGCGGCGACGAGATGCCATGCCGCGCTGTCGTGGCCGAGCTGCACGCGATCGTAGATGGCGACGGCGAGCGTGGTGGTGCGTCCCGGGATGTTGCCGGCGACGAGGATCGTGGCGCCGAACTCGCCGAGGGCGCGGGCGAAACCGAGGACCACGCCGCCGGCGATGCCGCGCAACGCGAGCGGCAGCGTGATGGTGAAGAAGACGCGCGGCTCGTGCGCGCCGAGCGTGCGCGCGATCTGCTCGTAGCGCGGATTCACGTTCTCGAACGCCACCCGCCCGGCGCGGACGATGAAGGGCGACGACATCACCATCATCGCGATCACCACCGCCCGCCAGGTGAAGACCACGCTGTGCGGGACGAGCTTCAGCAGGATGAGGCCCGTCGCCACCGGCGGCATGACGAGAGGCAGAGCGACGAGTGTTTCGATCACCGACTTGCCGCGCCACGTGCCGCGCGCGAGCAACAACGCGAGGGCGAGGGCGGGCGGGATCAGCAGCGCCGTCGCCAGCGCCGCCATGCGGACCGTGAACCAGATGATCGCCGCGTCGGTCACTTCAGCCTCGTTGAGGGGAGCGGACGTCTCGTCCGCTCGGCGTGAGCAACCAGAGCGGACGAGGCCGTCCGCTCCCCTCCGTGCGGTTCGCTCGCGTCGTTCACTTCACCAGAAATCCATAACGGCGAAAGATCGCACCCGCGTCGTGCGAGCGGAGGAAATCGAGAAAGCGTTGCGCGCCTGCGGCGTTCTCCGCGTCGCGCAATACGGCGGCGGGATAGACGATCGGCGGCCCGTCATTGATGACCTCGGCGACGCGGGCGCGCCGCGCGATCCGCGCGTCGGTCGCGTAGACGATCGCCGCGTCGGCGTTGCCGGCTTCGACCGCCGCCAGCGCGCCGCGCACGTTCTCCGTCGGGATCAGCTTCGGCGCGAGCACAGTCCAGAGTCCGCGCTGCTTCAGCCACTGCTTCGCATAGACGCCGGCCGGAACCGCCTCGGGGTTCGCGATCGCGATCCGCCGCGCCTTCAGCAGCGGCACGCCGACGACCACCAGCCGGTTCGACAGCAACGGGACGCGGAGCACCGTGGCGACGCGGTTCATCTGCACCTCGTCGGCGGAGATGAAGAGGTCGGCCGGCGCGCCGTTCACGATCTGCGTCGCCAGGATGCTCGACGCGCCGAAGTTGAGGACGATCGTCTCGCCTGTTTTTGCCTCGTACCGGTCGGCGATCTCGGTGACCGCGTCGGTGAGGCTCGCCGCCGCCGAAACGCGCACTTCCGCGGCCGAAATGGGGAGCGCCAGCAGAAGAATCAGGAGCAGACGTCGCACGGAGCCCTATTTTTGCACGGCGTTTGCGTATACCCGACTCAGCGATGTCTCAACAACCGGCGTTCAACCCCGCCGACGAGCAGGAAAAGCTCGATCTGGAAATGGTCGAGATCCATCTTCTGACCGAGGGAATCTATCGCCATTACGGCTTCGATTTCCGCGATTACTCACTGCCGTCGATGCGCCGGCGGATCTGGAAGCGCGTCTACGCCGAGGGCCTCGGCACCATCTCCGGATTGCTGGAAAAAGTGCTGCACGACGCCGCGTGCATGGAGCGGCTGCTGCTCGACCTCTCCATCAACACCACGGCGATGTTTCGCGATCCGACGTTCTACCTCGCGTTCCGCGACAAGGTCGTGCCGCTGCTGCGCACCTATCCGTTCGTCCGCATCTGGCACGCCGGCTGTTCGACGGGCGAAGAGGTCTATTCGATGGCCATCCTCCTGACCGAGGAAGGGCTGTACGACCGCTGCCGCATCTACGCCACCGACATCAACGAAGCGGTTTTGCAGCGGGCGAAAGACGGCATCTTCCCGGTGTCGTCGATGCAGGAGAACACGAGCAACTACATCGCCGCCGGCGGCAGCGGGACCTTCAGCCAGTACTACACGGCGCGCTACGACTACGCCATCTTCCGGCCGTCGCTGCGCGAGAACGTCGTCTTCGCCCAGCACAACCTGGTCACCGACTCGTCGTTCAATCACTTCAACGTCATCTTCTGCCGCAACGTGCTGATCTACTTCAACAACACGCTGCAGGAGCGGGTGCAATCGCTCTTCCTCAACAGCCTGGAGATGTTCGGCATCCTCGGGTTGGGCAAGAAGGAGTCGCTGCGATTCACGTCGGTCGTCGATTCCTACGAGGAGCTCGACGCCGAGGAGCGGCTGTACCGGAGGACGAAGTGACGCCGATCGAGATCATCGTCATCGGCTGCTCGCTCGGCGGCATGCGCGCTCTCTCCATCGTCCTCGGCGCGCTGCCGGCTGATTTCGGGCCCGCGATCGCCGTCGTGCAGCATCGGCACAAGGCGTCGAACGAAGGATTGCCGACGTTCCTGCGCACGCAGACGAAGCTGCCGGTGGTCGACGTCGACGACAAGCTGTACATCAGGCCGGGCCAGGTCTATCTCGCGCCGGCCGACTATCACCTGCTCGTCGAGCGCGGGACGTTCGATCTCTCCGTCGACGGGGCGGTGAGCTACTCGCGGCCGTCGGTCGACGTGCTCTTCGAATCGGCGGCCGACGCCTATCGCGGCGGCGTCGTCGGCATTGTGCTCACCGGCGCGAACGCGGACGGCGCGCGCGGCGCGGTTCGCATCAAACAGCAGGGCGGATTCGTGATCGTGCAGGAGCCGGCGACGGCCGAAGCGCCCGACATGCCGCAGGCGGCGATCGACGCCGTGAGGGTGGATCGAATCTTGCCTCTGGACCGTATCGGGCCGTTCCTGGTTGAGCTCTGGCGCCAGAACCAAACATGACCTCCGAAGAGATCGTCAACATATTGCTGGTCGATGACCAGCCGAACAATCTGCTCGCCCTGCAGTCGATTCTGGCCGAGGACGACAAGCGACTGGTCGTCGCGGACTCCGGGCTCAGCGCGCTGCGGCATCTGCTCGACCAGGAGTTCGCCGTCATCCTCCTCGACGTGCAGATGCCGGAGCTCGACGGTTTCGAGACGGCGAGCCTGATCCGCCGGCGCGACAAATCGCGCGGCACGCCGATCATCTTTCTCACGGCGCTGAGCCGCAGTGAGACGAACGTCTTCCGCGGATACGAGCTCGGCGCGGTCGACTACATCTTCAAGCCGATCCAGCCGGAGATCCTGCGATCGAAGGTCAACGTCTTCGTCGAGCTGTTCCGCAAGCGCGAGGCGTTGAAACGGCAGGCGCAGGAGCTGGAGCGGCTGTCGAGGCAGAACCAGCTGATCCTCAACGCCGTCGCCGAGGGAGTGTTCGGTGTCGATCTCGACGGGCGGACGACGTTCGTCAATCCGGCGGCGGCGCACATGATCGGACGGCGGATCGAAGAAATCCGCGGACACGACATCCACTCGCTCGTCCATCCGACGCTGCCCGGCGTCGTCACGTGCGAGATCGAGAAGTGCCGCTTCTACGCCGCGCTGCACGGGCTGGAGATGCTGGCCGAAGGGGAGGAGACGTTCTTCCGCGCCGACGGCAGCAGCTTTCCGGTGGAGTTCTGCGCGTCGGAGATCCGCGACGCGGGAGACCGGCGCTCGCTCGGATCGGTGCTGACGTTCCGCAACGTCACGGAACGGCGCTCCGCGGCGCTGGCGGCGGAAGCGGAGCGGCGCTATCGCGAGGCGGAGGCGGCAAACCGGGCGAAGGACCACTTCCTGGCCACGCTGTCGCACGAACTGCGCACGCCGATGACGTCGATCCTCGGCTGGGTGCAGTTCCTGCGCATCGGCGGCTACTCGGAAGAGGAGCTGGAGGAGGCGCTGCAGACGATCGAGACCAGCGCGCGGCTGCAGGCGCGGCTCATCGACGACATGCTCGACGTCTCGCGCATCGTCCTCGGCAAGTTCCAGGTCGACCTGCGGCCGATGCGGATCGCCGACATCGTCGAGGCCGCGCTCACCACGGCGCGTCCCACGGCGTCGGAGTGCGAGGTGAAACTGACGTCGCGGATCGAAGACGGCGACGCGTATGTCGCCGCGGACGCGAGCCGGATGCAGCAGGTGATCGGCAACATCCTCTCGAACGCCATCAAGTTTTCACCGAAGGGGCGCGAGGTCGAGCTGCGCGTCGGGCGCATCGATCACAAGCTGCGCATCTCGGTCACCGATCAGGGCGAAGGGATCGAGCCGGCGTTTCTGCCGTACGTGTTCGAGCGGCTGCGCCAGGGCAACGTCCACAGCCGCAGCGGCCTCGGCCTCGGCCTGGCCATCGCCCGCCACATCGTCGATCTCCATCACGGCGAGATCACCGCCGAAAGCGACGGCCCCGGCAAAGGAGCGCGCTTCACCGTGCTCCTTCCGCTGCTCGAGAGCCACGCCCTCGAGGAAGAGCCACGCCAGGCCGCGCACGCATGACGCGCGGCGCCGGCGGCCGCGAAGAGCGGCCGGCCGGCAGACGTGGGTGCAGCGAGGGCCTCAGGGATGCGGCGTGATCGGGTCGGCGAGCGTGATCGGATTGAGGAGCTTCTTAATGATCTTGATCACGCGCTGAATCGGATCGAAGCCGCGGCCGCCGTCGCGAGGCATGGCGGACATCGAGGTGGAGAGGCAGAGGGTCAGCGTCAGGCAGAGTGTGACAGCGAATTTCTTCGTCATATCGTTTTTCCTTTCGTGATGAATCGGCATCAGGGATGCGGTTGGATGGGATCGGCGATCGGGCCGTCGTCTTCTTCGTCGTCGGTGATCGAATGGAAGAGATGCTTGATGAACTTCACGACGCGCTGAATCGGATCGCGGCCGCCGTCGCGGGGCATGGCGGAGGCAGGCGCCGCGGCGGCGAGGGCGATGGTGAGCGCGGCTGCCAGGGCAATGTTTTTTCTGATCATGGTTTCTCCTTCTTGTGTCGGTTACGGATGAGGCAGGGCGGCGATGCGATGCTGCGACGGCGCGCCGATGATGCGGCGCATGTCGCGGAAAAGACGATGCACAGCCTGGCGATCGCGGTCGCTCAACCCGTGCAGGCCCTCGTGCTGCTGCGTCGCTCCGGTAGCAACGGAAACCGCGAGATTGTCGTGACGGTCCATTCCTGATCTCCTTTCATCTAATTGATTGAGGAACACAGCTGCGCCTTTTCGAGCGCAAATACAGCCTCGGCTAAAAAAAAATAATGAGTGGCAGAACTACAGCGGCTTGTTTCCGCTCTTAATCCCGACGAAGGGCGAACCGGTTCACGCCATCGGGCCGTAGGGAGGCGGCGCGAACAGCAGGCTCGGTTCCTTCGGCAGTTCACGGAGGAACTTCTGCACATGACGGACGAGCGTTCGGTTTGCCTGTCCGGCGGCGACGGCCTCGCGCAGGTATGCGAGCGCGGTGACGGCGGGCGAGTTCATGCCGGCGCGGGTGAATCGATCGAGGAGCGTCCGGCAGATCGCCGGCACCTGTTCGACGTCACCGGTTACGAGGAGAGCTTCCACGAGGTCGAGTGCGGCGAGCGCGGCATCGGCCTCCATCTCGAGTGATTCGAAGTCACGCCACGCTTCGCGGAGAAGCGGGATGGCGGTGGCCGCGCGCTTCGACAGCACGAGCGTGCGCGCGAGGATCCAGCGCGTGTGAGTGAGGTCGGTCTTGATGCCGAGCATCTCGTACTCAGTCGCCGCGCGGGAGAGGTATTCGATCGCTTCAGGGAATCTGCGCACCTGCTGAAACGCGCAGCCGATGTTCTGGGTCAGGATGACGCGCGCGTTCGGAGTGAGGTCGGGCGTCTTCTCCAGCTCGAGCCAGATCGGCAGCGCATCCTTCACCCGGCCGAGGTTATACAGCATGCCCGCCTCGTAAATGCGCGCGTCGAGATAGCGCTTGCGCTGACCGTAGCGGAGGAAGATCTCCGCCGCCTCGCGCGCCAGCACGACAGCCTCGCCGGCGCGGTCGATGTTCGGATAGGTGAATGCGCGGACGAGTTTCAAACGCGCCAATTCGTACTCGGGAAGCAGTGACTGCTTGAACAACTTCTCCGCCCGGTCGAGGACGCGCAGCGCATCGGGATAACGTCCGACGTAGGCGAGCGCGTACGCGTAGTCCCGCAGCGCCTGAGCCCGCACTCCGATCACGAAGTCCGAGGGATACTCCGCTACGTTCAGCTCGTTCGAGACCTCCACCGCCAGCTCGGCGATGCGGAGGGCGTTGGCGGGGGAGCCGGCGTCCATGGTCGGGCGGACGCGCTCGAGCAGCTGGCGGACGACGCCGGCGGTGCGCCACCCTTCGGCCTGGCGGAGACGGGTGCGCCACCAGGCGGTGGGGCCGGTGAGGGCGTCTTCGAGGAGGACCGCCGCGGCGGCGTCTTCACGCTCCACGCGGTCGCTGATCGACACGAGGTCCGGCATCCGCGTCTTCGGCGCGGGGTCGGGAGCCGTGTCCCAGACGGCTGGCTGCCCGAGGGCCGCCACGAACTGTCGGTGTTCGCCGATACTCGTGGCGCACTCCGGACAGCCTGCCAGGTGGGCCTCTATCTCCTCGCGCTGTTCTGAGGTGCCTTCCGCATATTCGAAAAGCGCGAACTCATCAAAGTGACTTGTTGTCGTCATGACACCCAAAAGGAACTACGGCAATCTAGCACGGGTGAAGAATACTGTCCATCCCCATAGAAGGAGTGACGGAAAAGAGCCAATCCCTACCCTAATGGGGAAGATTTTTTGGTGCGGGAACTCATGAGAGTCACGTTTTGACTCGGATGAGTTGCTAACGCCCTGCGGCACGCCGTCGCACCGTCCCGTCCGCCTTCACGAACAGCGGCGAGGCCTCGGCCGGCGCGAGCGCGGAGGCGTCGAGCGTCGTCTGATTGCCGTACATGTCGGTCGCCGTCACCCGCCCCGTCAGCGTGGAAGGGACGCCGCTCCAGAGCACGTAAACATCCGAGCCGTTGACCGTGAAGCGGTACTGCCCGGCCGCGATCTTCGTCGCCGACGTGAAGTCGCCGAGCTCCGCTTCGATGAGCTTGTTGACGTAGTACGGGAGGTAGACCTTGCCGTCGGGCGTGATGAACGACGCGGCGTCGGGAAAGAAGCGCTCCACGCCGCCGGCGAGTCCCGCCGCGTCGAAGCGGATGAACCACGCCCCCGCCTGGGCTTCGGTCATCCCGGCGAAATTGCCGGCGGTACCGATCTGCACGCCGTACTCCGTCACCCAGATCGGCTTCGTGTTGCCGAGGAGCTCGCGCGCGCGGCGGATCTGGAACTCGAAGTTGTCGATGTTGCCGAGCGACGGAGACTTGCCGTCGTTGTAGTGGATGGCGATCACATCGACGTACTGCGCGCCGCCGAGCGCGGCGAAGTCGCGCCAGAACGTCGTGCCGGGAAGCGTGTCGCTCTCGCGCCAGAGCGGAATGCCGGCGCCGCCGTTGAGCACCTTGCAGCCCGCGCACGACTGATGGATCAGCTCGTACGACGTCTTCATCAGCGTGACGAAGCCGGCGACGTCTTCGCGATAGAGCCCGCAGTGATTCCCTTCCGGCTCGTTGTGAATCTGCCAGTAGACCACCGGCTGCGTGAGACTGGGCATGTCGCTGATGCCGTCGCCGTCGTAGCGCTCGACGATGTCCTGCAGGAACAGCGAGTACTCGGCGAGATCCTTGAAGCGGTCCATCCGCCGATCGAAGGAAAGATAGGGATAGTCCTCGCCGAGGAGGCGGACGCATTGCTCGTCCGACGTCGGCGCGTAGCCGGCGGCGATCAGCTCCCATCCGGCGAACGGCATCACCGTGCCGACGTAACGGCCGCCGGCGTTCTGGACGGCGGTGATGATCGTGTCGGTCACGTCGTGGCGGAACGTGCCGCGCGACACTTCGATCATTCCCCACGGGAAGTTCTGCACGTCGCGAAACCACGGCAGATCGTCGGCCACGAGCTTCGTCAGATACGTCTCGCCGCGCATGGTGAGCTGCTGCTTCGCGCCGGCGAGTGCGACCGGGTCGTCGTAGAACGCGGCGACGCCTTTCGTGCGGATGATGTCGACGGCGGTCTGTCCGACGAACAGTGTGTTCAGGCTGCCGAGCGCTCCGACGTGCGCCTTTTCCGCCGCGACCGGCGGCAGCGCGCGCACCCAGGCGGCGGCCTTCGCGGCTTCCGCCGTGTCGGCCGCGCGGAGCGGCATCGACAGCACGAGGAGAAGTACCGCGGCGATTCGATTCATGGATCCCGAAGGAAATAATGGGTGATTACGTCGGCCGCGACCGTGATCTCGCGCACGAAAGCGCGCTTCGACATCGATTCGCCGCGCGCGAGGAGCGACCAGAAATGGCGGTCCATCATCCGGGCGAACGTCTGCACGTCGCGATACGACCGCGCGTTCGGCGCCTCGGCCATCATGCGGAACAGCCGCACGATCCGCTCCTCCGTCCAGGCCTCGATCTCGTTGCGCATCGCGGCCAGCTCGGGGTCGGTGAGCGTCGCCTCGTGCCATGCGCGGACGACGCCGAAGTACTCGAGGTCGGTGTCGAAGATGCGGAGGAGGAAGTCGCGCAGATCGCCCTGCGGCTTGAGGTCGACGTCGTTCAGGAGCTGCAGCAGCTCGTGCATCAGGACGACGAGCAGCTGCCGCTTCGAGCGGAAATAGCTGTAGAACGCTCCGGCCGCCGTGCCGGCCAGCGCGGTGATCTCCTCGATCGACGTCGCCTCGTAACCCTTCACGCCGAACAGCTGGCGCGCGGCGTCGAGCATCCGTTCGCGTTTCTGAACGCTGCGCGCCTGCTGCGGCTCGGGGAGGAGCTCTTCGTTGGCGAGCAGCGACGGCGCTCGCTTCATCGTTTCAGCCAGACGCCGGCGACCGCGCCGCCGCAGCAGATCAGCATCCAGCCGCCGAACAGTCCGGCCGCCGCCGGATCGACGTTCGGATAGACCGTGGCGAAGAACGGGCAGGCGAGGGCGTCGAGGATCAGCGTCGGCAGCATGAGCAGCGTCACCGCGGCGCGGCGATCGCCTGTGTCGCCCAGGAGCAATGGAGTGATAGAGGCCATGAGGATGAAGCTGAGTAGATAGAGGAGGAGAGCGCGATCGGGGCGAAGCAGATGCTGTCCCGCGAGTCGAATGGTCATCGTCCCCGCGAGCCAGACGATGATGCCGATGATGAACGCTCGCACAAACATGAATATGAATTCGGATTCACGTTTTGTCAATACGACGAGGTCGCAATGAGACGACTAATCCTGAAGAAGGCCAGACCAACCAACGCAGCCGCCCGTGGCGGCCCTGGGGAGGGTGGATTCGAACCACCGAATGTCGGCTCCAAAGACCGATGCCTTACCACTTGGCGACTCCCCATCAAAAGGCTGGCGCGATTTTCTACAAAAGCGCGGCGAACGCTATTCCTTCTCTTTCGCGATCGGACCGACCTTCGCGTTCACCGCCCGCAGGTAATCCGACGGCGCGACGATCAGCTGTGCGCCGCGAACGCCGGCGGAGATCGAGATTACATCGAAAAGCTCCATCGTTTCATCGGCGTACACCGGATAGACCTTCTTTGCCGCGAGAGCCGTCACGCCGCCGCGGATGTAGCCCGTCAGCGGCTGGACCTCTTTCAATGCGACCGTGTCGACCTTCTTGTCGCCTGAGAGCTGCGCCAGCGCCTTCAGGTCGAGCTGCTGATCGCCCGGAACCACGGCGAAGCAGACGCCGTGTTTGTCGCCGCGCGCCACCAGCGTCTTGAACACCTGCTCCGGTGGGAGTCCGACTTTCCTCGCCACGCTCTCCGCCGCCAGGTCATCCGGATCCACCTCGTACTCTCGCACCTCGTACGGGATGCCGAGCGAATCGAGCAGGCGCGCCGCGTTGGTCTTCATCGCGTTCGAAGTCTAAAGTAACGGCCATGAAACGACTCTCCGGAAGCGCCAAGAATCCCGCCGGCAAGGCCCGCCACGTCGGCGACGTCGATCCCGAAAAGATGATGAGCGTCACCGTCATCCTGCGGCCGAAAGCGAAACTGAAGCTCGGCGGCGCCGCGATCTCGCGGCAGGAATTCGCCACGAAATTCGGGGCCGATCCGGCGGATGTCGCGAAAGTCGAGGAGTACGCCGCGGTCAATCACCTCAGCGTGCACGAGGTCAACATCGCCGCGCGGACGCTCGTGCTGCGCGGGCGCACCTCCGACATGCAGAAAGCGTTCGGCGTCGAGTTGAAGCTCTACGCCACCGAGGACAACAAGCGCTTCCGCGGGCGCGAAGGGAACGTGTTCGTTCCCGACGAGCTGCACGGAATCATCCAGGCCGTCTTCGGTCTCGACGATCGTCCCGCCGCCAAGCCGCATCTGCGGAGACTCTCCGTCTCCGACATCCCGAAAAAAGATTCGGGGAAGCGCAAACCGCGTCCCATGCGCGTGCGCGACGTGGCCAGGCTGTACGGATTTCCGGCGAGGCTCGACGGCGCGGGGCAATGCATCGCCATGATCGAGCTCGGCGGCGGATTCAGGAAGCAGGACCTCGACGGATTCTTCAGGGAGCTCGGGGTCAAGCCGCCCGCCGTGAGCGCCGTCGGCGTGCATGGCGCGACCAACGATCCGGGGCACGACCAGCTCGCCGACGGCGAGGTGACGCTCGACATCGAGATCGCCGCGGCCGTCGCGCCGAAGGCGAAGTACGTCATCTACTTCGCGCCGAACACCAACGCCGGCTTTCTCGCCGCGCTGACCGCGGCCATCCACGACGACATCCGCAACCCCGACATCATCTCCGTCAGCTGGGGCGGCGCGGAGCTGACCTGGACCGACGCCTCGCGCAAGCAGGTCGACTACGCCTTGCAGGCCGCGGCGGCGATGGGCGTCACCGTGCTCGCCGCGGCGGGCGACGACGGGGCGTCCGACGGCGTCGACGACGGCAAGCCGCACGTCGACTTCCCGGCCTCCAGTCCGCATCTCCTCGCCTGCGGCGGCACGCGCGTCATCCGCGCCAGCGCGACGAAGATCGCGGCGGAGACGGTGTGGAACAACGGCCCGACCGGCAACGGCGCGGGCGGCGGCGGCATCAGCGACTTCTTCCCGAAGCCGGCGTATCAACGCTCGATCAGGGCGCCGCGGCGCGGTGTGCCCGACATCGCCGGCAACGCCGATCCGCACAGCGGCTATCGCATCTTCTTCGGCGGAAAAGACGTCGTCGCCGGCGGCACGAGCGCGGTGGCGCCGCTGTACGCCGCCTTCACCGCGCTGCTGAACCAGGCGCGCGAGCGTGCCCACCTCCCGCCGCTCGGCTTCATCAATCCGCTGCTCTACGCCGCGCGTGATCTCTGCCGCAACGTTGTGCGAAAGGACAACGACTACGCAGGCAACCTCGGCGTACACAAAGCGGGACCGGGCTGGAACGCGTGCGCCGGACTGGGAAGCGTGATCGGAAAGAAGTGGGCGGCGTTGTTCATCCGCGGAACAGCTGCCTCCGCCGATTGATCCGATCCACCGCCCCCCACGAATACTTGTACTCTTCCGCGCCGCGAAGGAAGTCGAACGTCGTCGCTCCTTCGCGCACCGCCTCTTCCACCGCGCGCGCGACGATGAGGCTGCCGATGCTGAGGCGGTCGAGCTCGGGATCGAATCCGCTGAGGTAGTAGTAGACCGTTCCCTGGTGAGCGAAGCCGTAGAAGACGGCGACGATCCGCTCGTTCATTCGCATCGCGTGCATGCGCAACGCGCCTGCGTCCAGCATGCGGCGCGCGGCGTCGCGATGGAACGATTGCACGACGTCGTCGGCGAGGACGCCGGGCAGACCGCGCTTCTGCCAGCGCGCGGCGTGCAGGGCGAAGAGCGCGCTGAGCAACTCGTCGAGCGATTCGCGCGTGGCTGATTCGTATGTCGCCTTCGCCGCGCGGCGGTAGTAGCGGAGCTTTTTCCGCGCGTGCGTCGACAGCAGGTTCGACAGCTCCTCTCCCGCGTTCCCGATCGGCAGCACGGGACACGGATCCATCTCCTCGGCGTTGTCGCTCCAGCCGTCGGGCAGCGCGGTGGTGAGAAGCGGCGAGGACGGCCGGAGCTGCTGCAGGTCCCAGAACTGGCAGTCGATCTCCAGCGCGCAGGCGAGGAGCGGCTCGACGTCGGCGCCGAGGAAATCGAGATAGTCGCTGATGCCCGTGCCGAGGAACATGCCGAGTGATTCGTCTTCATCGCGAAGGACGTAGAGCGGGGCGAGGGCGTCGGACGACAGCACCACCGCCAGCTCGCCGCCGTTCGAGAAGTGCGTCCACCACGGCAGGAGCCAGTGCGGCGATTGGAACGGAGTCGCGTTCGGCGCGCGGCGCCAGAGTGCGTCCCATGCGGGAGCGATCGATTCGAGGGATTCGAGAGTGGTGACGAGCTGCATGCGGCGCGCATTCTATTGCCACGCCGCTTCCTTCGTTTTGCCTCATTCCCGTCGGACACTCTGACCATGATTCTGCCGATGCTCCTCCTCGCCACGCTCGCGCAGCCTGCCGAGCCGCAGCGCGTCCTCTACGTCGGCGACATTCATTACGAATGGATCGACGTCCTCCTGCGTGTCGACACCGTCCAGGTCCTCGGCGCCTCGTACCGGCCGAAGGAGAAAACACTCCGTCTGCTCACCGGCACGGTGAGCAAGGGGCATGTCACGATTCATGAGTGGGCCACGCCGTGGGAGGAGACGGCGACGATCAACGCGCGGATCGTGTCGCCGGGATTGCGCGGAAGGTGGCGGAAGCGCGGCGCGGCGCACGGCGCGCTATTCGATTTCTGGAAAGAGGAGCGCGATTCGCCGCTGGTGAATGGCGGCGACCTTTCGTTCCCGGCCTTCGATCGATTGCACAACGAGATCCGCGCCGGACGGTGGGAAAGCGACGAAGCGAAGTTCGACGCGCGGCTGGCGTGTGTGCTCAATGAAGAAGGATGCCGATGGCTGGCGGCGTTGCCGGCGTTTGCGAAGGGGGAAGTTCCGGCACCCGCGGGACGCGCGCCGTGGGAGGGGCTGCTGCTCGAGAAAGAACGGGGCCTCATTCCCGCGGCCGCCGCCCATCACGATCTCTGCGATCGCTTCGTCCGGATGGCGTGCCTCTTCCTGCACGATCTCCTGCCGCGACTTTCGGCCGACGATCGCAAGCGCGAGGCGGCGATGCTGTGCGAACACCACGGCGTCGCGTGCGTCGAGGTGTGGGGGGCGACGGAGGTCTCGCTTTCCGAGGCCGCGGCGCGCGGGGACGCGGCGGCGGTGGAGACGCTGCTTGCGATGCACCCCGACGTGAACGCCGGATACCCGGTCGCCAGGCCGCTCTATGGCGCGGTCATGGCGCGATCGCTGCCGGTCGTGAAGTTGCTCATCGAGCATGGCGCCGACCCGAACGGCGAATCGTTCGGCGATCCGCTGCAGATGGCGGTCGTCAACAACTTCGACGAGATCGCCTCGTATCTCCTCGATCACGGCGCGAAACCGCGGGACGGCACGCTTTGGGAGGCGGAGTACCGAGGGAAGCACGACTTCATCCGCAAGGCGCTTGCGAAAGGCGCCGACCCGAACGACGACGTGCCGGCCGGATCGACGCTGACCCTTGCCGTCGATCGCCGCGATGTGCCGATGGTGCGCGAGCTGCTCGCGCATTGCGCCGACCCCAACCTGGAGACGAAGTTCTCCGAGGGCAGTCCGATCGATCACGCGCGCAGGCTCGGGGCGAAGAAGATCCTGGCCATGCTGCTGGCGCCGAGGAAAGGGTGTTGAGCGGTTGAGCGGTTGAGCGGTTGAGCGATTGAGCGATTAAGCAGAGGCGAAGCTCAACCGCTGAACAGCTAAACCGCTCAACAGCTCAAACACCCCTACAATGAATGGATGCGCAGACTCTGGACGCTGATCCTTCTTGCGTTCGCATTGCCTGCGATCGGGTCCGAGCCGTTCCGCGTCATCGCCAACGTCTTCTCCGTCGGCGCCTCCGACTCGACCGTCTTTCTGATCGCCACGCCGAAGGGGCTGGTGCTGCTCGACAGCGGCCGCGTCGGTGAGTACGACAAGATCCGGGCGAACATCCGCAAGCTCGGCTTCGACTACTACGACATCCGGATCATGCTGCTGTCGCACGCCCATCCCGATCACGCCGGCAATCTGGCGCGCGTCCGCCGTGAGACCGGCGCGCGGCTGATGGTCGCGGAAGCCGACGTGCCGCTGCTGCAGCACGCCGGCCACTTTCCCGCCGTCGCCGTCGATCAGAGCATCCGCGTCGGCGACCGCGTGGCGGTCGGCGGGATCATCTTCTCCGCGCACATCACGCCGGGCGAGTCGAAGGGATGCACGACCTGGACGACGCAGGTGCGGTGGGAGAAACGGCCGTACGACGTCGTCTTCGTCGGCTGCCGCCCCGACAACTACGACGAGCTGCGCACGCTGAAGCCGGACGTCTTCCTCGGCTCGCACGCCGCGTTCTTCGATCTCGAAGGGAAGTACGCGCGGCGCGACAAAAAACCGAACCCGTTCATCGATCCGGACGGGTATCGGAAGTTCGTCGAGCCGCGCCGTTAAGCGTTGGGCTGCGGTTGTTTCCCGATCGTGATCTTCGCCGCCACGCCGCACGTGTAGCGCAGGCGGTTCGTATCGTCGTAGTAGTTCTCGACGATGTCGCCTCCGGCCAGCGGGAAGGTCAGCGTGCCGAAGCCGTTGAGGCCGCAGGTCGGGTCGCCTTTGCCCACGGCGTAGTGCTCCGTCTCGGTCCACGTCACCTTCACGCCGTTCCCCTTGTCGCCGTTCTTCGACGGGACGTACGGGATGCCGCCGTGGCCGATGACGCGCGGCTTCACCATCTTGAACTGCCACTGCATCGGCTCGTAGACCGCCACCGCGTGCTCGTGTCCGAAGAACCAGTAGTCGGCCATGTTCCCGGCCTTGTTCGCCGCGGCGAAGATCTGGTTCATCATCCCGGTGTCCTGGGTCCCACCGTTCACGCTGATCGGGTTGTGATGGGTGAAGAGGACGACCTTGCGTCCCGCCGCTTTCGCTTTCGTCAGCTGCGCCGTGAACCAGTCGAGCTGCGGCTGCCCCAGCACTCCGTTCTGGTAGAGCTGGGCCTCGTGCGACTCGTACGCGGTGTCGAGCCCGATGATCTGCCACGTCTTGTTGTGCATCGAGAAGAAGCTCTTCCCCTTCTGCAGCGCGAACTCCGGGTCCTTCAGCGTCACGCCGAAGTAGCCGTGGCCGCCGCAGTACATCTCATGGTTGGAGTTGAGGGCGAATGACCCGATCTTGCCGGTGGGGAAGCGGCCGATGAACTTCTTCTTCACCTCCTCCGGCGTGCCGGAGTAGTAGACGTCGCCGATGTGCAGCGTCATGTCGGGATTGTGGCTGGCCATCCAGGTGGCGATCTGGTTCGACGAGTAGAGGCCCGTCCCCCAGTCGCCGGCGATGGCCATGCTCAGGTCGCGGTCGGGGAGTGTGATCTCCTGGTCGTCCGGACCGGCGGGCTGCGGGAACGGCACTTTGTCGCTGACCAGCATGTTCAGCGCGGAGAGGATCCAGCGCGGGTCGGTCTGATCGTATTTGTGCACGCCGATGATCGCGCCGCTCTGCGTGGTGACGCTCGGCATGTCCTTGGCCGCCGTCTCCGGGGCCGACTCGAGGACGCTGAGCAGGAGCGCGGCGTTCGGGTCGCTGACGTGAATGATGCCGTCGTGGATGTCTTCGTCCTTGATGTTCGCGATCGCCTTCCTCGCGTCGGCCAGGAGTTGCTCGATGCCCGGGTCGGCGCTGTGGCCGACGGCTTTCATGGCAAACGCCTGCTTCACCGGCTGGGACTTCGACTGCAGTTCGGACGTGGTGCGGTCGATCGCATCACGGATGCTGTCGCGGATATCGCGCATGGAGATCCTCCTGTTTAGTGGAGGAGTGATGGTAACGCGTAATTTCCCTACCCGGTGGGTTTTCCATTCCTTTTTTGGGTAGGGAAATGCACTCCGTGAGACACTCCTGAGCAAGAACCAATAACGGATTTTCCGGTCCAGAGGAGGCCCCTATGGGTGGTCGTCGACTTTCTTCAGCAATCGAAGAGATCAAGTCTCATTACGACGTGGTTGTGATCGGTTCAGGGTACGGGGCGGGCATCTCCGCCTCGCGCATGGCGCGCGCGGGACGCAAGGTCTGCATCCTGGAGCGCGGCAAGGAGCTGCAACCGGGCGAGTATCCGAACACCCCCCTGAAAGCCGATGCCGAGATGCAGATCCAGACCGAGGACTGCCAGATCGGATCGCGCACCGGGATGTTCGACCTGCACGCCTTCAAGGACATGTCGGTCTTCGTCGGATGCGGCCTCGGCGGTACGTCGCTGGTCAACGCCAACGTCGCGCTGCGCGCCGAGCCGCGCGTGTTCGATGACCCGCGCTGGCCGGCGGAGTTCATCAAGGACGCGAACACGCTCCTCCAGGATTGCTACAAGCACGCCGAGGAGATGCTCAAGCCGAACGCGTACCCCGAGGGATCGTCGCCGAACTATCCGTTCCTGAAGAAGACCAACGCCCTCCGCACGTCGGCGGAGAAGATGGGCTTCAAGGACAAGTTCCACCTCACGCCGATCAACGTCAACTTCGAGGACAAGACCGCCGGCAACCACGTCGGCGTGTCGCAGCCGCCGTGCAACAACTGCGGCGACTGCTGCAGCGGATGCAACGTCGGCGCGAAGAACACCACGCTGATGAACTACATCCCCGACGCCTGGAACCACGGCGCGGAGATCTACTGCCAGTGTCCGGTGCGCCACGTGAAGAAGACCGCCGACGGCAAGTGGGCGGTCTACTACCAGCCGCTGGCCACCGGACGCGAAGCGTTCGACGCGCCGCTGCAGTTCATCACCGCCGACATCGTCGTCCTCGGCGCCGGCACGCTCGGCTCGACCGAGCTCCTGCTGCGCTCGAAGGCGAACGGCCTGGCCGTCTCCGATCAGCTCGGGCAGCACTTCACCGGCAACGGCGACGTCCTCGGTTTCGCCTACAACTCCGACACCGAGATCGACGGCATCGGCTACGGCGTCAACCCGGCGCGGGAGATGCTGCCGGTCGGCCCCTGCATCACCGGCGTGATCGACCTGCGCGGCGAGCCGTTCAAGCTCGAGGACACGATGGTCATCGAGGAAGGCTCGATCCCCGGCGCCGTCGGCCCGCTCTGCCCGCCGACCTTCGCCACCTTCGACGACCTCCTCGGCGTCAAGCACACCTCCAATCCGATCGGCGCCGAGAAGCGGAAGATCGATTCGCTCATCTTCGGCCCGTATCACGGCGCGACGAAGAACATGCAGACGATGCTGATCATGTCGCAGGACGACGGGAAGGGAACGGTCGTCCTGGAGAACGACAAGGCCGTGGTGAAGTGGCCCGGCGTCGGCACCGAACCGAATTACATCCACGCCAACCAGAACATGGACCTGGCCTCCGCGGCCATCAACGCCGACTTCATCAAGAATCCGATGTGGGCGAAGGAAGTCGGCAACAACCTCATCACCGTGCATCCGCTCGGCGGCTGCGTGATGGGCGACGACGCGACGAAGGGCGTGGTCAATCACAAGGGCCAGGTTTTCGCCGGCACGAACGGCACCGACGTGCACAAAGGTCTGTACGTCTGCGACGGCTCGATCATCCCGCGGCCGCTGGGCGTCAATCCGCTGCTGACGATCTCCGCGGCGTCCGAGCGCAACGTCTACCTCATGGCGCAGGACTACGGCTGGACCATCGACTACACGCTGCCGTCGAAGGCGACGCGTCCGCATCCGACGTACGCGGTGGGCATCGAGTTCACGGAGACGATGAAGGGCTACTTCCTCCGCGGCGCCGACGATTTCCAGCGCGGCTACAGCGACGGCAAGTCGACCAGCTCCCCGTGCGAGTTCACGTTGACCGTGGTCGGCGAAGACGTCGACAAGCTGGTCTCCGACAAGAGCCATCCGGCGAAGATGGTCGGCACGGTGATCGCGCCGTCGCTGTCGTCGCAGCCGCTGGCGGTGAACAACGGCGAGTTCGGCCTCTTCGTCGATTACCCCGAGCAGGTGCAGACGAAGCACATGACCTACCGCATGCGGATGCAGTCGGTCGAAGGGCGGACGTATTTTTTCTACGGCTACAAGATCGTCAGCGAACAGAACCTGCTGAGGGTCTGGCACGACACGACGACGCTCTACGTCACGATCTACGACGGTGAGGACGACAAGGCGCCGGTGCTCGGCAAGGGCATCCTGAAGATCCAGCCGGTCGACTTCGCCAGGCAGATGACGACGATGCGCGTCCTCCACGCGCCCGATCAGAAGGCGAAGATCGAGGCGCTGACGAAGTTCGGCAACTTCTTCGCCGGCATCCTCTTCAAGGACTACGGCGGCCTGATGGCCTGCCCCGAGTTCGTCGATGCGAGCCAGCCCCCGCGCGAGCGGCGACCGCTGCGCGCCGGCACTCCGGAAACGCATTTCTTCGAGACCAGCGACAAGGTGCAGCTGCGCCTGACGCGCTACAAGGGCGGGGAGAAGGGGCCGGTGATCCTCTCCCACGGCCTCGGCGTGTCGAGCCTGATCTTCTCCATCGACACGATCGAGACGAACCTGCTCGAGTACCTCTACGCGCACGGCTACGACTGCTGGCTGCTCGATTACCGCGCCTCCATCGAGCTGCCGGTGTCGAAGACGCAGTTCAGCGGCGACGACATCGCCACGAAGGATTACCCCGCCGCCGTCGCCGCGGTGAAGAAGCTGACGGGGAAAGAGTCGGTGCAGATGGTCGTCCACTGCTTCGGCTCGTTCACGTTCTTCATGGCCATGGCCGCCGGCCTGCAGGGCGTCCGCTCCGCGGTCGCGTCGCAGGTCGCGCTGCACGTCGACGCCACCCTGTCGCAGAAGATCCGCTGCGGATTGCACACCCCGACGCTGCTCAAGCGTCTCGGCTTCGGCGGACTCGACGCCATCGCCACGACGGACGAAGGATTCTTCGAGAAGACGTACGACCAGCTGCTGAAGGCGAACGCCATCGTTCAGGCGCAGGGGCACTGCAACAGCGCCGTCTGCCATCGCATCACGTTCATGTACGCGCCGCTGTACGAGCACGTGACGCTGAACGATTCGACGCACACGGCGCTGGCGGAGATGTTCGGCGTCTCGAACATGAAGTCGTTCGAGCACCTGGCGCTGACGGTGCGCAAGGAGAAGGCGGTCGACTTCGAAGGGCACGACGTCTACCTCCCGCACGCCGACCGCATCAAGATCCCGATCAAGTTCATCTCCGGCGAGAACAACGAGTGCTACCTCCCGTCGAGCACGAAGAAGACGTACGACCTGCTGACGAAGGTCAACGGCCCGATGTACACACGCGACGTGATCAAAGGCTACGGCCACATCGACTGCATCTTCGGCAAGAACGCGGTCAACGATGTGTATCCGAAAATCCTCGAACATCTGGAGCAAACGGCCTGAAAACGAAGTGCTGAGGTGCTGAGTGCTGGGTGCTGGCCCAGCACTAAGCACTAAGCACGCAGCACTGAGCACTGGAGAGATCATGAAAATGTTCACGCGCATCTTCTGCTGGCTTCTCGGCATCGGTGCCGGGCTGCACTTTCTGTTCGGCATCGTCGCCATCTTCGCGCCCGATCAGCTGGCGCTGATCGTGGGGCTGGAGCGGATGGAGTTCTCCTACGTCTGGCTCGGCAACCTCGGGATGCTGATCGTCCCGCTGACGCTGATGTCATTGCCGGCGATGACCGATCCGGCGCGCTATCGCGTCTACGGCTGGCTGATCACCCTCGGCCGGCTGATTCAGGGCGTCTACTGGTACGGCGTCGCGCAGAACCAGGTGAACGCGATCTTCAAACCGTTCGCCACGCTCTGGCTGACGTTCGGCGTGGCGCAGGCGATCATCCTTCTCTTCTTCGCCGAGTCCGAGGTCCGCATCAGCGGCCACAACATCAAGGCCGTGATCGGGGAGTGGAAGGCGGCGCGCGCGGGACTCAACAAGCAGTTGCGCTGGTTCAGCTACGTCGCCTTCGCCGGCATGGCGTTCAATCTCGTCTGGGTGACGCAGGCGCTCTTCTTCCCCAACGCGCTGGCCACGCCGATCGGCACCGAGCCGCTGTTCCAGTCGACCGTCTGGCTCGGCATCACCGCGGTCGTCCTCTTCACCGTCACCTTCCTCTACCTGCCGTCGGCCGCCGCGCCGTCGCAGTACTTCACGTATGACTGGCTGATCGTCGCCTCGCGCCTCGTCGCCGCGGTCTTCTGGTTCAGCGTCTGGCGGCAGCCGTATCACGGCGGCTTCCTCGCCTACTTCCTCAGCGACCTGACGTTCGGCGTCGTGCTCTTCCTGCTGCTGCAGAAGGGGGCGCCGGCGAACGCGAAGATCGCGCCGGAGAACATCGACGCCTTCCTCTCGAACCTTTCGAACGAGCTCTCGATGCAGGGACGCCCGAAGTTCGCGCGCGGATTCGCCGCGGTGCTGGTGGCGCTCGGCCTCATCACCGGCGGCGTCTCCTGGTACTACTTCATCCGCGCCGTCCCCGACCTGCAGTACGGCGACGACGCCGATCATTACAAGTACGCCTCGGTCGGACTCTCCGGCGCCGCACGTGTGCCGTACTACCTCTTCGACGTCCTTCCCGACATGTTCCCCGAGCTGATGCCCGACCCGAAGAAGGGCTACGCCTCGTTCGGACTGCTGTACGAAAAGGGACACGCCACGCCGGTCGGCTTCGCCTATCGCGAGATCGGCTATCCGGCCGTCGAGCCGAATTGCGCGATGTGCCACACCGGCTCGGTGCGGCTCGCCGCGAACAGCGAGCCGATGATCGTCCCCGGCGCGCCGGCGCACGAGCTCGACCTCGAGGGCTTCCAGTGGTTCCTCTACAACTGCGCCTCGTCGCCGAAGTTCTCGGTGGCGAACGTCATGGCGGCGATCGAGAAGAAGCATCACCTCGGCGCGCTGGATGACTTCATGTATCGCAACGTGATCATCCCCGCCACGCAGTCGTCGATGCTCGATCAGCGGCAGAACTACCTCTGGCAGTTGCACGATCGTCCGTGGCAGGGCCGCGGCCGCACCGACACGTTCAACACGACGAAGCTCGCCGTGCTGAAGATGCCGGACGACGGAACGATCGGCACGACCGACCTCCCGCAGACCTGGAACCAGGCCGTGCGCCGCGACATGTGGCTGCACTGGGACGCGAACAACAACAAGATCGAGCAGCGCAACTACGCCGCGGCCATGGCCGTCGGCGCCACGCCGTACTCGGTGATCCCGGCTGCGTTCCAGCGGACCACCGACTTTCTCTGGTATCTCCGTCCGCCGAAGTTCCCGCTGCCGGTCGACGCGGCGAAGGCGGCGCACGGGAAGATGGTCTTCGATCAGAACTGCGCGACGTGTCACTCGTTCACCAGGCGCGTGCCGAACGCCACCGCCGGTCAGCACGGCAAAGGCGTCGGCGAGCCGTGCGATGACGCGAACCTCGGCACTGACCGCCATCGCTGGGCGTCGTTCGATCAGAAGCTCGTCGACGCGTTCCATCAGATCGCCGAGGCGCCGTTCCGGTTCCTGGCGTACACGAAGTGGGACAACTACGCGAACGTGCCGCTCGACGGCGTCTGGGCGCGCGCGCCGTACCTGCATCACGGCGCGGTGCCGACGCTGTGGGACCTGCTGCAAACGCCGGACAAGCGTCCGAAGACGTTCTATCGCGGCTACAACGTGCTCGATCCGGTGAAGGTCGGCTACGTGACCGAAGGCGCCGACGCGCAGAAGGAAGGATGGCTCTACAACACCGCCGAGGCCGGGAACGGCAACAGCGGCCACCTGTACGGCACCACTCTTCCCGACGCCGAGAAGTGGGCGTTGATCGAGTACCTCAAGACCGACGACGCCGACATCACCGGCCGCACGCCGGGAGACGACGCCAAGCTGCCCAAGCCGCCCCAGGCCGCGGCCGCCGCAACGCCCTATTGAGAAGTTCGCGGTTGGCAGTTGGCCGTTGGCAGTAGAACGGTCAACTGCCAACTGCTACTGCCAACGGTCAATGACCAACTGCCAACTGACCTGGAGGTAACGAGTGCGCGACTTCATCATCATCGGCAGCGGGTTCGGCGGCTCGGTCAGCGCGTGCCGCCTGGCGCAATCGGGCGCCAGCGTGCTCGTCCTCGAGCGCGGCCGGCGATGGGAAGCGACCGACTATCCGATCCGGCAGTCATGGCTCTTCGATCCCGACGCGCCGGAGAAATTCAACGGCTGGCTCGACTTCCGGCTCTTCGGCCAGATGAACGTCGTGCAGGGCGCGGGCATCGGCGGCGGTTCGCTCGTCTACGCGAACATCTCGATGGAAGCGCGCCCCGACGTCTTCGACAAAGGGTGGCCCGCGGAGCTGACGTACGCCGAGTTGAAGCCGTACTACGACCGCGTCGCGAAGTTCATGAACGTGCAGCGCGTGCCGGAGAACCAGGTGCCGGAGCGTTTCAAGTTGATGAAGGACGCGGCCGAGGCGAACGCGTACGGCGACCGCTTCATGCCGATGGAGCTCTGCGTCGAGTTCAATCCCGACTACGACATGAAGAACTGGGACATGAACGACGACGCGCAGGCCTACTCGGTCGTGCACAAGAACCAGCACGGCGTCGAGGTCGGCACCTGCGTCCATTGCGGCAACTGCGACATCGGCTGCAAGTACAAGGCGAAATCGACGCTGGACAAGAACTACATCCCGGTGGCGGAGAAAGCGGGCGCGGAGTTCCGGCCGCTGCACGTCGTGCGGCGCATCGAGTTGGACAACGGCAACTACGTCGTCCACTTCGATCGCATCGCCGGCGGAAAACTGATCGCGGGGAAGGAATCGGCGAAGAACGTCATCGTCGCCTGCGGCTCGCTCGGCTCGACCGAGATGCTGCTGCGCAACCGCGACGAGTACAAGACGCTGCGCAACGTGAGCGACTTCCTCGGACGCAACTGGACCTCGAACGGCGACTTCCTCACGCCGGCGATGTACACCGACCGCAAGCCGTATCCGCATCGCGGACCGACCATCACCTCGGCCATCGATTTCGGCGACGGCAAGTACCGCGGCCAGCGCTTCTGGGTGCAGGACGGCGGCTATCCCAACCTGCTGGTGAACTACCTCGAAGGCTTCGACCGGAAAGCGGCGAAGCTGATCGCCAAGGCGCTGGAGAACGTGTTCGACGACAACGTCATGCCGTGGTTCGCGCAGGGCGTCGACAAAGGGAACGGCCGCCTCTACCTCGGACGCAAGTGGTACTCGCCGTTCAAAAAACATCTGCAGATGGATTGGGACATGGCCGGCAACGCGCCGCTCTTCAACGCCATCTCCGACATGCACCACGCTCTCTCACAGGCCACCGGGGGGAAGGTCAAGCCGGAATTCGAGTTCCTCTGGAAGGAGCTGAAGACCGTCGTCACGCCGCATCCCCTCGGTGGCTGCAACATCGGCAACAGCGCGAATGACGGAGTGGTCAACCACTGCGGCCAGGTGTTCGGCCATCGCGGGCTTTACGTGCTCGACGGCGCGATCATCCCGGTGCCGATCGGCCGCAATCCGACGCGGACGATCGCGGCAATCGCGGAGCGGGCGACTGAGCACATACTGAAAGTGTGATCCTCGCCGCGCTCGTCATTCACGTCACCGTCGCGCTCTGCGACAACAAGCATCAGGGCATCGTGCCGGTCCCGGCGGCGATCGGCAACGGTCAGGATCCGCGCAACAATCTCTATTGGGGCGCCGACTACGGCGTGAAGTCGTGGATGCTGCGCCACGAGCACTGGACCGCGATCAAGGCGACAGGGGAGAAGCCGGCGCAGGTGCTCGAACGGCTGGTCCTGCGGCGGACGATCGGCGGCCGCGAGATCTACATCGTCGCCGACGCCTGGGACGGTGCGTACATCCGCAACGCGACCGACGATTTTCTGGAGAGCGCCGCCGGCATTCGCCGCGGCGTGGTGAAAACAGCCGACGGCACATTGCTGCCGATCGGCGCGGACGCCGACGTCATCGCCTACATCGGTCACGACGGACTGATGGAGTTCACGTCCGGCGCGCGACTGGATGGCGGCAGGGGACGCCGCCCGCGCTCGATCGTGCTGGCCTGCGCGAGCAAGCCGTATTTCGAGCCGCTGCTGCTGCGCGCCGGATCGAAGCCGCTCCTGTTGACGACCGGACTCATGGCGCCCGAGGCCTACACCCTCGGCGCGGCGATCGACGCATACGTGAAGAACGGAGATGTGCGCGAGGCCGCGGCCCAGGCGTATCACGCGCACCAGAGCTGCGGCATCAAGGGCGCGCGGAGGCTCTTCTACACGCCGTGAGAGGGGTGCGGACGTCTCGTCCGCACACTGCGCGCACATGAGCGGACGAGACGTCCGCTCCCCTCTCTTTTGAGACCGTGTAACATCGCATCGTCCATGCGGTTCCGCGTTCCCGTTCTCGCGTTGGCGCTCCTGCTCGCCACCTTCCTTTCCGCCCGTGAGCGGACGTTTCGCCTCATCACCTTCTACGACACGTCGCAGGCGGAGCGGGCGGGGACGCAGAACTTCGACGTGGTGCAGGACGACCGCGGGATCATCTACGTCGGCAATCTGGCCGGCGTGCTGGAGTACGACGGCGTCCGCTGGCGGGTGATCGAGCTGCCGCACGAGGCGCCGGCGCTGCGGCTGAAGATCATCGGCAACGGGCGCATCGCGGTCGGCTCGGCCTCGGAATTCGGTTACCTCGAGCGCGACGCGAGCGGCTCGATGCGGTACGTCTCGCTCATGCCGAAGCTGCCGTTCGCCGCGGACGAGCTCGAGCAGATCGTGCAGATCGATCACCGCGAGAACGCGACCCTCTTCTCGTTCAGCTCCGGGATTCTTCTTCGCTGGGACGGTCGCGCGCTGAGCCGCGTCGAGACGAGCGAGCCGCCGCGCACGACGTACGCCATCGGCAACTACACCGTCGTCACGACGCACGACCTCCGCACCGTCGCCGGCAATCGCCTCGTGCCGATCGCCGGCAGCGAGATCTTCGCCAAGCGCCGCGTGCGCAATCTCCTGCCGCGTGCCGACGGAAAACTGCTGACCGCGATCTCGCGCGAAGGGCTCTTCCTCTTCGACGGCAAGACGGCGCAGCCGTTCGCGCCGGCGGCCTCGGAGCGCGTGGTGCGCGACGGCCTGGCCGACTGGATCCCGCTCGCCGGAGGCCGGCTGGCGATGGTCACGCGCCGCGGCGGCATCGTCATCGTGCGTGACGACGGAACGACCGACGAGATCATCGACGCCACCAGCGGCCTGCCGGACAGCGACGTCAATCATGCCTTCCTCGACGCCGACGGCGCGCTCTGGCTGGCGATGGACAACGGCCTCACCCGCGTCGACGTCTCGTCGCCGCTCTCGCTCATCGACTCGCGCGGCGGCATGCGCGGCAGCGCGGAGTCGGTGCTGCGCTACAAAGGCGTGCTCTACGCCGGCACGACCAGCGGCCTCTATCGCATCAGCAGCGATCCGGAATCGAAGATCGCCGGGCAGATCGGCGCAGAGCAGCACATGACCGCCGGCTGGTCGCTCGTCGCGGTGGGCGACGAGATCCTCTGCGGCACGAACGACGCGGTATACGTGGTTCAGCAAAGAGGGGAGCGGACGCCTCGTCCGCTCGGTCTCCCTCGAGCGGACGAGACGTCCGCTCCCCTCAGGCTCGAATCCACCGAGTCCACCACCCCCTACGTCCTTCTCCAATCGCAGCGCGACCCGAATCTCGTCTATGCCGGCACCGATCGCGGCCTCCTGCTGCTGCGCCGCGGCGCGAACGGCTGGACCACCGACGGCCTGATCGAAGATACGCCGCCGATGATCCGGCAGATCGTCGAGGAGCGCGACGGCTCGCTCTGGCTCGGCACGTCGTTCAACGGCGTGACGCACGCGACGCTCGGCGGAAAGCCGCGCCTCCGCCATTACGGACGTGACGCCATCTACCCGTTCCACCTCGCCGGACGTCTGGTTTTCCTCCTCGGATCGAAGCAGGTCTGCACGCTCGATCAGCGCACCGGCCGTTTCACGCTCGACCCCGTGCTCGGATCGATCGGCGACGGCGACGAGATCAGCGCGATGGCGGAGGATGGCGAGGGGCGCATCTGGGTCTCGACGCGGACCACCGGCGTCGCCACGCGCGGCGCGGATGGCCGATACGTCTTCCAGCCGCGCACTCTGGCCGCGATCCCCGGCACCTCGGTCGACGTCATCTATCCCGAGGCGGACGGCGTGATCTGGTTCGGCAGCGAGCGCGGGCTGGTCCGCTTCGACTCGCGCTCGCAGCACTCCGCGGTCGTCGCGCCGCGGCAGCCGCTGATCCGCAACGTGACGATCGACGGCAAGGCGGTGGGCGCAGAGCGCGCCGTGCACTTCGGCCGCGGGCGTCTCCGCTTCGACGTCGCCGCCGCGACGTACGACGGCGGGACGATGTACCAGTACCGCCTCGATCCGATCGACGCGGCGTGGGGCGCCTGGACCGACGAGCCGTTCACCGAGTACACGAACCTGTGGGAAGGCGACTACCGCCTGCTGGTGCGGACGAAGAACATCCGCGGTACGACGAGCAACGCCGTGGCCATCCCGTTCCGCGTCCTGCCGCCGTGGTACCGCACGCCGTGGGCCTGGGCCATCTGGGCGCTGCTGGTGCTGGCCGGCATGAGCGCGTTCTCGCGGCTGCGCACGCGCGCCTTCCGCATGCGCGCCGAGGTGCTGGAGAAGCGCGTGGCGGAGCAGACGCACGAGCTGCGCGACGCGGTCGAGCAGCTGCGCGTCGCCAACGCGCGGCTCGAGGAGCTGTCGTTCGACGATCCGCTCACCGGCATCGCCAACCGCCGGCAGTTCGACGAGACGCTGCGCGCGGAGTGGAGCCGCGCCCGCCGCACGCGCACGCCGCTGGCGCTCGTCTTCATCGACATCGACTGGTTCAAGGCGCTCAACGACACGCACGGCCATCACGTCGGCGACGAATGCCTGAAGAGCGTGGCCCACTACCTCAGCGGCAGCGTGCAGCGGGCCAGCGACCTCGTGGCGCGCGTCGGCGGCGAGGAGTTCGCGCTCGTGCTCCCGAACACGCAGCTGCACATCGCCGCGCAATTCGCCGAGCGCCTGCGCAACGGCATCGAGGCGCTCGCCCTCCGCCACGACGCCGCCCCGAACGGCTTCCTCACCGCCAGCTTCGGCGTCGTCTCCGTCATCCCCGACGCCGAGGCCAACCCGGAGGACGCGGTGAAGGCGGCGGACCGGGCGCTCTACACGGCGAAGGCGCAGGGGCGGAATCGGGTGCAGACGGCGGCGTAGGAATGTTCGCGCCGCCTCCCGCGGTTCCGAAAATAACTATCGCCCCCATGGTTCGCCTCGGTAACCAGCAGCACCCTGCCTTCACCCCTGCCGGCGGATCACCCAGGAACTGACCAAGGAGACCTCCAGACGTGACGCACTCAAAGGTGTACTGGCCGACGTGTATCTTCGTGATGGTGCTGTTCGCCTCGATCGCCGGCGCTACGACGATCGTCATGCCGACCGACGAGCAGCTCATCTCCAAGGCGCCGCTCATCGTGGAAGGAACGGTCGTTCATTCGACGGCGGTCGATCGCGGGAACGCGATCTGGACGGAGACGACGCTCTCGGTGGCGAAGGTGATCAAGGGACAGTTGCCGGTTACCGGTGACCAGTTGGCCGGGCAACCGGCAACCGGCAACGGGCAACCAGAGATCACCATCCGCGAGATCGGCGGCACGCTCGACGGCCGCTTCACGAAGATCTTCGGCACGCCGGAGTATCGCGACGGCGAGCACGTGCTCCTCTTTCTCAATCCGACGCCGCGCGGTGATTACCAGACGGTCGATCTCTACGTCGGCAAGTTCGCCGAGGAGACGACGCTGGCGGGAGAGAGACTGTGGGCGCGGCATGACGACGCAGGCGACGTCACGCTGCTCGATCACGACTTCAATCCGCTCGCGCCGAGCCACATCCAGCGCGACGCCGTCAACTTCGAGCAATACATCATCGATCGCAGCGCCGGGCGCGTGGGCGTTCGCAATTACGAAGTCGTGAATCCCGTGGTGCAGCACGTAGGACAAGCTCTCAGCTTGTCCCGCGTCGCCCCCGACTTCACCATGATCTCCGAGCCGACGATCTATCGCTGGTTCGCCTTCCAGAACGGGCAGAGCGTGAAGTGGTACAGCAACGGAACGCAGCCCGGCTACACCGACGGCGGCGTGAGCGAAGTCAATACCGCGATCAGCGTCTGGAGCGGCTACTCGCAGGCGCTGATCCGCTACACCTACAACGGCACGACGAGCACGATGGGCGGACTCAACGCCCCCAACGGCGTGAACGAGATCCTCTTCAACGATCCGAAGGCGGAGATCTCCGGCTCCTGGAACCGCACCACCGGCGGCGTCGTCGGCCAGGGCGGCTTCAACGGCGTCGCCGGCAGCCAGACCTGGAACGCGCCGTTCACGGCCGACCTCACGCACACCCAGCGCGCGTACACCGCGTACAACATCACCGAAGGCAACCTGACGATCCAGGACAACGTCTCGGCGGCGAACGGCATCAGCAGCTCGACGCTCGCCGAGATCATCGCCCACGAGTTCGGCCACACCCTCGGATTCGGCCACAGCACCGACACGTCGGCGCTGATGTACGCGTCCGTCTCTCCCGGCGGTCCGTCGCTGCGCGCCGACGACCAGGTCGCGGCGCGCTGGCTCTATCCGAACGGCAGCGTCGCGCCGCCTCCGGCGCCGACCGTTCCGGCCGCGCCGTCGAATCTCACCGCGACCCCGAGCGGCTCGAACGTGATCCTGACCTGGAGCGACAACGCGACGAACGAGACCGCGCAGTCGATCTACCTGGCCGTCGGCAGCGGCGCGTTCTCGAAAGTCGCCGACGTCGCCGCGAGCCAGGAGAGCGCCACGCTCACCGGCTTCAGCGCGGGGACGTATCGTTTTTATGTCATCGCCTCGAACTCCGCCGGAAACTCGCCGGCGTCGAACACCGCGTCGGCGACCGTCGGCGCGCCGTCCGTGACGCTCGGCGCCGCGTTCACCTGGTCGCCTGCCTCGCCCACCACCGCGCAGTCCGTGACCTTCTTCAATCAATCGACCGGCTCGCCGACGTCGTGGCAGTGGAGCTTCGGCGACGGGTCGTTCTCGTCGCTGCAGACGCCGGTCAAGCAGTACAGCGTGGCCGGCAACTACACCGTCACGCTGACCGTGTCGCGCAGCGGCTCGGCCTCGTCGTCGACGACTCACGTCATCTCCGTCGCCAACGCCGCGCCGGCGACGCCGCCCGTCATCGCCGCCTTCGGCTTCTCGCCGCTTTCGGCTACGACCGGACAGGCCGTGACGTTCGTCGATCAGTCGACCGGCTCACCGACGTCGTGGCAGTGGATCTTCGGCGACGGCTTCACGTCGACGCAGCAGAGCCCGAGCCACGTCTACGCCGCGCCCGGCACCTACACCGTGACGCTCAATGTCGCCAACGCCGTCTCCACGGGCAGCGTCACGCACGCCGTGACCGTCGTCTCGGCGGCGGTGCCGTATCGCGCGCTCGTCTCGGTCATCACGCAGGCCACCGGCGTCGGCGGTTCTTCATGGCGCACGGAGCTGACGATCTTCAACGCCGGCAATGACGCGGTCACGCCGACGCTGATCTTCTTCCCCGGCGCCGGCGGCCAGGTGCAGACGCGTCCGATCTATCTCGCGCCGAAGCAGTCGGTGACGTACGCGAACGCGCTGCTCGAGCTCTTCGCGCTGCAGAACACGGCGGGCGCGCTCGGCATCGAAGCGGACGGCGTGCTCGCCTCGCCCGACCTCCGCGTCTCGAGCCGCACCTTCACCGACGGCCCGGGCGGCACGTACGGCCAGTCGGTCGGCGGCGTGATGTCGGATGACCTGCCGTCGCAGGTTTTCCTCACCGGCCTCGAGTCGGACGCGGCGTTCCGCACGAACGTCGGCTTCGTCAATCGCAACGTCGCGCCGGTGGCCATCCGCGTCGAGCTGTTCGACGGCAACGGTACGCGCGTCGGCGTCGCCGACACGACGCTGCCGGGCAACAACTTCCAGCAGATCCCGTTGACGACGCTCTTTCCGGCCATCGCCGGCGGACAGTACGCCGCGCTTTCGATGAGCGTCATCGCCGGCGTGCCGAACGTCGTCAGCACCTACGCCTCGGTGGTCGACAATCGCAGCCAGGATCCGGTCTACCTGCAGGGAACGCCGGCGCCTGCGGGCGGACGGCTGGTGATCCCCGCCGTCGGCCGCGTGCCGGGCGCGAACAACACGTTCTGGCGGAGCGACGTGACGTTCTACAACCCGAGCTCGTCGACGATGGCGCTCGCGCTGCGTTATCAGCCGGCCGGCTCCGACAACCGCTTCGTCAACGCGCTCACGCTGACGATCGGTCCGGGCAAGACGCTGGTGCTGGCCGATGTGCTGAACTGGCTCGGCATCGGTTCGGGCAGCGGCGCGCTCGACGTCCGCTGGAGCAGCCCGGCCGGTCCGGTCGTGGCGAGCCGCACCTACACGTCGACGTCGACCGGCGGCACGTTCGGACAGTCGATCGATCCGGTGACCGAGTTCGGCAACGACGCGTACGTTCCGGGACTGCGCAGCGATTTCACCTATCGCTCGAACGTCGGCTTCGTGAACGGCGGCGACACGACGATCGGCGTGACGACGCAGCTCCTCGGCACGAACGGCCAGGTCCTGGCGCAGGGCTTCGTCACCCTCGCGCCGCGCTCGCAATCACAGCTCACCCTCGCAACGATGTTCCCCGGCGTCAACGTGCAGCTCCTCGGCAGTGTGACGCTCAAGGCGCATTCCGACGGCTCGCCGAGCATTTTCGCGTACGGATCGATCATCGACAACACGTCGGGCGATCCGGTGTTTTTCGCGGGAAGGTAGTGGTGGTGGGTGGTTCTATCCTGCGTCTGCGCGCAGGATGAAAACGCATTACCCGATCGAATCGAGAATCTCGTCGATCGTCGCCCGCTTGCACGTGTACATCGGCGTGTCGCGCAGCGTGAACTTCGATGACTCCGTCTCGCGCAGCTCCTGCACGAGGTCGAGGAACTCGGCGGGCGAATCGGCTTCGAACGCCACGACGAAATCCTGATCGTCGAGGCCGAACGAGTAGGTCGTGTTGATCTTCACCCGCGGGTACTTGTGGCCGATGGCGATGTGCTCGTTCATGATCCGCTGGCGGTCGCCCATCGGCAGCAGGTACCAGTCGCGGGTCTTCACGAACGGATAGACGAAGAGATACGGCCGCTTGCCGGGGACGATGCGCAGGCGGCGTCCTTCCTGCCCTTCGTGCACATGCTCGTCGACGTACTGTGAATGCTTCGTCATCGCCAGGTACGACACCGGGACGTCGAGGTAGCGCCCGAGGCTCGAGCGATTGATCGCGGCGGCCATCTGCTGCAGCGGCTCGGTCTCGAAGCCGATGCGCCAGAGCATGAAGTCGAGTCCCGCCTTCAATCCGACCGTCGAATAGGGGAGGAGCATCAACGGGCCGGTGAAGCGCTTCACGATCTCCGCGAACTCGCGCTTCGCCTCCGCCTTCACCTCGTCGCTCTCCGACCGGAACGCGCGGTCGACGCGGAAGAACATGAAGTTGACGAACTGCCGCTGGAGGGCGGCTTCGGGTGCGGCGGCGGTCTTGGGCTCGGGGATCGTGGTAGTCATGGCTTCATTATAGATAGCAGATAGCGGATAGCAGATAGCAGGGCGAATGGGCTTCTGCTATCTGCTATCTGCTACCTGCTATCTTTGCGGCGATGAATCGCGCCCCGGCACCAACGAGCGTTTCGCCATCTGCTCGCTCATACCAGCAGCTGCTGACCAAGCTGCTGAGGCACGGCGCCTATCCGCAGCTGCGCAAGATCGTCGAGAAGACGCTGCCCGCCGATTTCGCGCCGGTCATTCCGCTGCTGCTCGAAGAAGACCGCAACCGCGTCCTCTCGCTGCTGATCGAGGCGGGGAAGGCGGCGCGCGCGCTGCTGGAGCTCGATGACCTCAACGCCACCCTCGAGCAGCTCGACGACGCGACGCTCTCGGCGATCTGCAGCTCGTCCGCTCCCGACGACGCCGCCGACCTGCTCGACGCGCTCGACGACGAGCGCCGCCAGGCCGTGCTCGCGCTCCTCGGGTCGGCGCAGGGGGCGAAGCTCGAATCGCTGCTGGAAGGCGAAGAAGAGACCGCCGGCTCGCTGATGAACACCGAGTTCCTCGCCCTCGACGAGGAGCTCACCGTCGCCGACGCCATCGAATCGATCCGCCACTATCCGCGGAAGGAATCGTTCTTCTACGTCTACTGCGTCGACGCCGAGGGACACCTCGTTGGGGTGTTGTCGCTGCGCAGCCTCATCCTCGCCGATCCCGCCGCGCACTTGAAGTCGCTCATGGTGCAGACCGTGGTCCGCACGCAGATCGATTCGACGCCGGAGGAAGTCGCGCAGCTCGTCTCGAAATACGACCTGTTGTCCGTGCCGGTCGTCGACCTGCAGAACCGGCTCGTCGGCGTCGTCACCGTCGACGACGTCATCGACGTCATCCAGGAGCAGGCGGAAGAAGATCTCCTCCACCTCGCCGGCGTCGACATCTCCGAGCGCGTCACCTCCACGGCGCGGGAGTCGTTCCGCCTCCGCTTCCCCTGGCTGGCGATCAACCTCGCCACGGCGTTCCTCGCCTCGTGGGTGGTCAGCTTCTTCCAGGGGACCATCGCGCAGTGGGCGGCGCTGGCGGTCTTCATGCCGATCGTCGCCGGCATGGGGGGCAACGCCGGCACGCAGACGCTGACCGTTTTCGTCCGCGGCCTGGCCCTCGGCGAGATCGACTGGCACTCCGGCTGGCAGCCGATATGGAAGGAAGTTCTGGTGGGGTTCGGGAACGGCGCGGCGAACGGAGTGTTGACCACGCTGGTCGTCGGGCTCTGGACGCACGACTGGATCCTGGCGGCGATTCTCTTCGTGGCAATGATCTTCAACCTGATCATCGCCGGCGCCGCGGGAGGCATCGTCCCGCTCGTCCTGGAGCGCTTCGGCTACGACCCTGCGATCGCGTCGTCGATCTTCGTCACGACGTTCACCGACGTGGGTGGTTTTTTCTCATTCCTGGGGCTGGCGACACTGGCGATTCACTTCTTCAAACACTGAATAACTGTGTTAAGAACGCGTGAACGCTAGGTAAATGGCCGCCTTTCGCGCGGGGTCGTTTTTCAAGACTGCATGTGGAAAGCGAAAAACGCGTTTGTCAAGTGCACAAAAAGCGCTGCAACGGATGAGTCAGATTTCACTGAAGTCTTGTGTTTTGTTGAATTTAACCCACTTCGCCCAAAACGATGTGCAAATCGGTGAAAAAGCCCTGATTTTTGCGGTTTTTTGCGTTTTTCACAGGGAAATCCGCAGCGTTTTCCACACTTTCTGTGTAAAGAAAACATCACCCTCGCGGATGAGGCGCGGCTCATCGCCGGTAAAGTCCACGATGGTCGAGGGTTCGCCGTTGCTGGGGCCGCCATCGAGGATGCCGTCGAGTTGATTTTGCAACTCCCGTGCGAGTTTTCCCGGGCTGTCGACGGCCGGTTCGCCGCTCCGATTCGCGCTCGTGGAAAGGAGCGGTCCGCTCCGCGCCACGAGCCCCCGGAGCCAGTCGAGCGCCGGCACGCGCACGGCGAGCGAGACCATTCCGCGGCTGGCGGGGATGGGATGGCTCAGCGGAAGGATGGCAGTCAGCGGAGCGGGCCACAGCTCCTGTAGGGCATTCCGGACCTCGGGGCGGATGTCGATCCCGATCTCCTCCAATTGGGCAAGGGAGGCACCGAGGACGACGAACGGCTTGGTGTCGGCCCGGCCCTTGATTTCGGCCACGCGCGCGACTGCGGCCTCATCCATGGCGAGGGCGTGCAGGCCGTAGATCGTGTCGGTGGGAAGGAGGACCACGCCGCCGGAGCGGAGGAGGTGCTCGATGTCGGCGAGTTGGGCCGGCGTGGGTGACGTGGTGAAAGTCCAGCGCTGCACAGATGCATTATCGGCGCGGGTGGTGGGTGGCCTCAAAGAGGGGAGCGGACGTCTCGTCCGCTCATGTTGGCGCAACGGAAGCCGGCGAACGGCGCCGGCCGTGCGGACGAGACGTCCGCACCCCTCGCACTGCTACCGCCGCGCCGCGACCAGCAGCTCCCGCGCGTGCGTGACCGCCGTCTGCGACACCGACTCCCCGCCGAGCATCCGCGCGAGCTCGCCGACGCGCGCGTCGTCGTCGTCCAGGCGCATGATCTGCGCGCGGGTGTGTCCCTTCGCCTCTTCCTTCCAGACCCGGAAATGGGTCGAGCCGAAGCTGGCGATCTGCGGCAGGTGGGTGACGCAGATGACCTGGTTCTTCGCCGACAGCTCCTGCAGCTTCCGGCCGACGACCTCCGCCACCCGCCCGCCGATGCCGGCGTCGATCTCGTCGAACACGAGCGTCGCCGCCGCCGCGCGCGACGACGCCTTGAACAAGGCCGCGGCGATGGCCAGCTGGATACGCGACAGCTCGCCGCCCGAGGCGATGCGCTGCATCGGTTTCGGCTCCTCGCCCCGGTTCGGCGCGATCAGGATGTCGATGCGATCGATGCCGTGCGCCGCCGGCTCGGCGCCGTCGACCACGATGCGAACCGTCGTCCGCTCCATCGCCAGGTCGTTCAGCTCGGACTGGATCGCGCTCTGGAACGCGTGCGACGCCTTCTTGCGCGACGCCGACAGTTTCTCCGCCGCCTTGCGATACGCCGCCTGCGCCGACTGTTCGAGCTGCTGCAGCTTCTCGACGTTGGCCTCGAAATCCGACAGCCGCTCGAACTCGTCCTGGATCCGCGAGAGGTGCTCCAGCACCCCCTCGATGCTGCCGCCGTACTTTTTCTTCAGCCGCTCGATCGTCACCAGGCGGTCTTCGACGTCTTCGAGCCGCGCCGGATCGTGGCGCACGGAGTCGCTCAGGTTGCCGAGCGTCCGCGCGACATCCTGCAGGCGGTAGATCACCTCCTGCAGCTCTTCGGCGATCTGCCGCAGCTCCGCCACCTCGCGCGAGAGCGGCTGCAGCAGATGCGCGGCGCGCCCGAGCTGCGCCAGCGCGGACGCTTCGTCGTCGTCGATCAGCGAGAAGGCGCCGGAGGTGACGTCGATCATCTCCCGCGCGTTGGCCAGGATGCTTTTCTCGGCGCGCAGCGACTCTTCCTCGGGCGGATCGAGCTTCGCCTGCGAGATCTCCTCGACCTGGTAGCGCAGCAGGTCTAGCCGCAGCGCCCGATCGCGCTGCGCGTCGGTGAGCGTCCGCAGCTCCTCCTCGGCCCGCTTCCATTCGCGATACGCCGTGCGCGCGGCGTCGACGAGCGTGTCGTGTCCCGCATATTCGTCGACCAGCTCGCGGAAGTTCTGCCCCGCCACGCGCTGATGCGACTCGTGCTGGCCGTGGATCTCGATCACCGCGTCCATCGCCGCGCCGAGCTCGCGCACCGCGAGAGGCGAGCCGTTCATCAGCACCCGTCCGCGGCCGCTCGTGGCGATCTCGCGCTTCACGATCAACTCGCCGCTCTCGTCGATGTCGACACCGATCTCCTGCAGGTCGATCGACTGCGGCAGATGGAACACCGCCTCGGCCGACATCTTCTCCGCGCCGGCGCGGATCATCTCCGTCGAGCCGCGCGCGCCGCGGAGGAACTCCAGCGAGTCGATCAGCAGCGACTTCCCCGCTCCGGTCTCGCCCGTCAGCACGTTGAGCCCGGCGCCCGGCTCGATGGCGAACTCCTCGACGATGGCGAGGTTCCGCACTTTCAGGTAGGTGATCATGCACTGTTAGTAGGCAGTTGGTAGTTGGCAGTTGGCAGAGTTCTCCGGTCGATTCTGCCAACGGTTCACTGTCAACTGCCAACGAACCAGTCTACCTCGGCAGCGCCTTTGCTTTGTATCTGCTGATGAGCACGAAAAAACTGGCCCTCGCGGCGCTGCTTGCCGTCGCGTTTGGCTGCAGCCGTGAGCAGGCACATCAGACGAAAGAGACGGTCAAGGAAAAGGTCCAGAACGTCTTCGAAGTGGCGGTCCCTGCGAAGGGAACCGACGACGCGACGAAGCGGGAGCAGGAACGATTCGACGAGCAGTGGAGACAGCTGCAGTCGTTCCGCGCGCAGCAGCAGGCGCAACTCGCCCAGCAACAGCAGCAGCAACAACAGCAGGCGGCGCAGGAGCAGCCGCTGCAGTTCGTCGCCCGGACAAAAAAGAGCAAGGAGACGTTCAAGGACCTCGACGCGAACGCCGTGAACGCGGCGCCGGTCATGGTGCCGATCACGGGCGACGTCGGCGGACCGTCGGTGTTGAAGGCGCAGGTGTTCCTCGATCGCCTGCATTTTTCCGTCGGCGCGCTGGACGGCCGCTGGGGAAGAAACTCGGCGATCACCACCTGGTGGTGGCAGCGCGCGCATGGACTGGAAGGAACGGGCGAAGTCGATGAAGCGACCTATCGTGCGCTGGCGCGGGCCGCGGGTTACGCGCCGGCGATCACGCAGTACATCGTGACGGCCGACGACATCGCCGGACCGTTCACGCACATCCCCGACGATCCGTATGAGAAGGCGAAGCTGTCATGCCTCTGCTATGAGTCGGTGCGTGAAAAGCTCGCCGAGCGCTTCCACTCCAGCGAGGACTTTCTGGAAGTGTTGAATCCGAACGTGAAGTTCTCCGAGCTCGCGGCGGGAGCGACCATCAACGTCCCGAACGTGCGGCCGCCGGTGACGGTCGATCAGCCCGACCTGTCGAAGATCGTGATCTCGCTGCGCGGCAACTCGTACAACGGTTTCGACGCGGCGGGGACGCTCGTCTTCCACGCGCCGACGACCGTCGGCTCGACGTACGACCCATCGCCGACCGACTCACTGCACGTCGTCGACATCATCCACGACCCGCATTTCCATTACGACCCGACGCTTTACTCCGAGGTGCCCGATTCCGAGCCCGACGCGCACATGAAGCCGGGCCCGAACTCACCGGTCGGCGTGGTCTGGATGGCGCTGAGCAAGGAGCACTACGGCATGCACGGCACGAACGACCCCGAGGCCATCGGCTACGCGTCGTCGCACGGCTGCGTGCGCCTCACGAACTGGGACGCCGCCGAGGTCTCGCATCGCATCGCGAAAGGAGTGCCGGTGACGTTCGTCGATACGAAGCACGGGGATTAGCGCCCCGCCACCCGTACGCGCGGCGTGTCCAGCAAACGCAGGAACGCCCGCATCACGCCGCCGTACAACGGCTCGGTCGCGACGCGGTCGTAGAGCATCATCAGCTGGCCGCCGCTGCCCGTGGCGAGGAGCGGCTTCGTGGACGAAGCGGCGAGGGGGATGGACGGCGAGATCGTGCCGAGTCGCGTGACGCGTGCGCCGAGGATGTCGGATCGCGGGAACCACGTCTCCTGCCAGGCGACGAAGTAGCTGCCGTGGTTCCAGGTCACCGATGGACTGGCGTGCACGAGCGTCGAAGGTTTGGTCGCAATCGGCGCGGAGAGTGTCCCGTCATTGGCGAAGAGGCGCGCCTCGATCCAGCCGTTACGCGAATAGACGACGAGCGACTCGAGGCCGCTGGAGGCGATCTCCGGCTGCTCCGAGCTGTTGCCGGAGGCGGAGATCTCGATGGGGAAGAAGTCGAGGAGCTGCAGTTGCGGCGTGACGCGCACGGCGTGAATTTCGCCGTAATTGCTCGGGATCGGCGCGCCGATGCTGGAGCGCGGGATGCGGTCCTGCCAGACCACGACGAACGCGCTGCCGTTCCACGCCGCGCGCGGATGGACCTCGGTGGCGAAGTTTGCGGCGTGTTGCGAGATCGTCAGCGGCAGCGAATCGAGCGGCTGGCCGTTGCGCAGGCGGAGGCCGAGGATCTTGCCGGACGTGCAATCGGACCAGGCCAGCAGCGTCACGTCGCCGTTCGACGCGACGTCGATGTCGTTCGCGCACGTTGCCGATGAGACCGTGTTGCCGGGGCCGTCGAGAAGGGTGCCGTTCTCCGCCAGCCGGTTCGTGATGATCGAATTCGCTTCGAGAAACGCGACGTCGTAGCTGCTGCCGTTCCAGGCCAGGCGTGGATTGATCGTGGAGATGTTGCCGTGCTTCACGCGCGTGACGGAGATCGGATCTCCGCTCGCGTCGACGCGCGCGACGTAGCTGTCCACGCGCGGGGTAGCCGGCTGTTCCTGCCACGCGATGGCGAAGCCGTTGCCGCCGGCCGCGATGGCGTACGCCTCCTGCGGCGTCGCGGTCAGGGCGATGATCGACGGCGGCGACGGCGTATAGGTGCGGGCGTCGACCGGCATCGAGACGATGTCGTTCTGCGACCAGACCAGCATGATGCTCGTGCCGTTCGCCGCCATGGCGAAGGCATTGGGGGTCTGATCGGAGGCGACGTAGACGGTCGCCCCCTGATCGATCGAGTGGCCGTCGCGGTCGAGCGCGCGAAGGGCGTACTGCGAAGCGTCGCCGTAGAGCATCACGTAGCGGTCGCCGGTCCAGGCGAGCAGCGGCGACGACCGCGGCTGCGCGATGCGCGTGCCGAGGGAGCCGTCGGCGTTGATGCGGCGAAAGAGCGTGTTCGTTCCATCGTTCAGCCGGCCGGCGAAGAGGTAGTCGTGGCCGTCGGAGTAGATCGCCGGCGCGTCGCCGATGAAGCCGGTGGAGTGGATGAGGATCGGCGTCGCGTCCGCGGGGAATCCGTTCGCGTCGAGGCGCACACCTTCGACGCCGTTGTTCGCGCCGTTGATGACGAACCATTCGACGAAGAAGCCGTCGCCGTTCGAGGCGATGCTGATTCCGAAGTGGTTCAGTGCCGGAGTAAACGGCAGGCGGATGTTGCCGGCGAGCGGCGCGCCGTCTTCGTCGAGCACCGCGACTTCGATCGAGCCGAACGGCAATCCGTCGTACCGCAGGTAGGCGACGACGGTTTTCGAGCCGTTCGTGGCGGCGTATTGCGTGCCGTAGACGACGGCGGCCGCCGATGCGATCACCTGCGCCGGCGCGACGACCCGGCCATCGCGATCCACCGCGGTCGCCGTGATGCGCGCCGTGGTGGCGTCGGCGATCAGGATGAGCCAGTTGCGGCCGTTCCAGACGACCTTCGGATGCGCGCCGCTGCCGAGGAAGATGCCGGTCGGATCGAGCGCGTGGCCGTCGGCGGCCAGTCGCGTGCCGTAGACGCCGTTCGCGTCGCGGCCGTCGCTCCAGGCGGCGAAGAACGTCTCGCCGTTCGAGGCGACCGAAGGCTCGCCCTGCGTGCCGGCGGCGGACATGTAGGAGGGCGGTGTGACCGGGATTTCGAGGAAGAGCGAGAGGAAGAGGGCGGCGATCACGATGGATGATACGGAGGCACAGACAGGAGTGTCTGTGCTACATGACGGCGTCGCGGAGCATGTCGGTGGAGATGCCGCTCGTCTTCACGTTGCCGATGACGGTCAGCGAGAGCGACTCGGGGTCGACGACGGTGTTGGCGACGCCGAGGATCTCGTCGAGGGTCACGGCGTCGATGGCGGCGATGATCTCGTCGGCGCTGAACTGCTTGCCGAAGTAGTACTCCTGGCGGGCGATACCGCTCATCCGGCTGATGGTCGACTCGAGCGAGAGCAGGATCGAGCCTTTGAGGTGGAGCTTCGCGTCGGCCAGCTCCTTCGCCGTCGCTCCCTCCTTCTTGAATTTCTTCATCTCTTCGAGCGTGATGTTCAGCACGCGGCGGAGGTTCTTCGGCGCGCAGGCGGCGTAGACGGCCTCGTATCCGCCGTGCAGGTAGCCGTTGTGGTACGAGGTGACGGCGTAGACCAGCCCCTCTTTTTCGCGGATGCGCTGGAAGAGTCGCGACGACATCCCGCCGCCGAGGATGGTGTTGAAGAGGGCGGCGGCATAACGCTCGTTGAACTGCTGCGGATAGCCGCGCGATCCGAGGCAGAGGTGCACCTGCTCCAGCTCGCGCTTCTCCTTGAAGATCACGTGCTGGTACGGCGTCGGCGCCGACCACTCGTTGCGCATCGGGTTGCGGGAGTCGACGGGGAAGGTCTTCTCCAGGAAGGGGACGATCTGCTCGGTCTTCACGTTGCCCGAGGCGCAGAAGATCAGGTTCGTCGGATGGAACGTCTCGCCGTAGTGCTCCTCGATCTGGCGGCGCTGCAGGCGGGCCACGGTCTCTTCGGTGCCGAGGATCGGGCGGCCGAGCGGATGGTCGGGCCAGAACGCGGTGACGAAGATCTCGTGCACCAGGTCGTCGGGCGTGTCCTCCACCATCTTGATCTCCTCGAGGATGACGCTCCGTTCCATCTCCAGGTCTTCATCGGTGAAGCGGGGAGAGGTGACGATGTCGGTGAGGAGTTCGAGCGCGGTGCCGACCTGTTCGTCGAGCACGTGCGCGTAGAACGAGGTGTACTCCTTGCCGGTGAAGGCGTCGACGTCGCCGCCGAGGATGTCGATCACCTGCGCGATCTCGGTGGTGGAGCGGTTCGCGGTGCCCTTGAAGACGAGGTGCTCGAGAAAGTGCGACGCCCCGCCATGCTCGATCGATTCGACCGCCGAGCCGCTGCGCAGGTAATACCCCAGCGCCACCGACCTGACGTACGGCAGAGTCTCGACGAGAACGGTGAGGCCGGAAGGGAGGACGATGCGATCGATCATGCGTATTGAGCTGTTGAGCGTTTGAGCCGTTGAGGAGCCGAGAGCTTAACAGCTAAACCGCTCAATCGCTCAACAGCTACCGCCACTGATTCATGATCGTCAGCCCCTGATCCCTCTGCGTGATCTCGGCTTTCAGATCGTTGATCGTGTAGAGCCAGTTCTCGTACTGGTCGGCGCCGTTGAGGGTGAGGTAGGACTCGCCGGTGATGTTGGGGCGGACGCCGACGAAGGGGCCTTTGTAATCTTTTGGCGAAACCGGTTTCTGGCCGGTGGCCGAAGTCCCGGTGGTGTCGGTGGCGGTCGTGCCGGTGCCGCCAGTGGCGCCTGACCCGCCTGTGGGCATCGAGAACTTGCTGCCGGCCCACTGCTGAGCGCCGGTCGGCGCGACCTGCGGCATACCCTGGGCGGCGACCTGCGGCGGGACGAGGATCCAGTCGACCTTGCCGGTCATCGGATCGATCCACTCCGATTTCGGGCCGCGAACGAGGCGGGGACTGCGCGCTTCCTTCAGCTGATCGAGGGTCACGGGCAGACCGCCGTGCGCGAGCTGCCAGGCGGTGATCGATCGCGCGTACTGCCTCATGATGAAGATCGTCTGCTTCTCGCGATCGCGCTTGATGGCGATCGACCATTGCCGCGGCACGGTGTAGGCGACGAAGATGGAGATGACCGTCATGATGACGATCAAGCCGGCGAGGGTGAAGCCGGATTGAGGGTTGCCGGTTCTACAACTGGTCGTACGGAACATTGTCCGACGTCTTCCCCCTGGCCTTGCTCTTCACATCGACGATGCCGGGCGCGGCTCCCTCGTTCCCATTCTTCTCGGCCTCGGTCGGCTCGGGAGCGGGTGAGTCTTCGGTGCCGGGCTGGTTCTGCACGGTCTCCCAGTCGACGGCCTTGGTGATCGGGTCGGCCGGGATCTTGCGGAGGTATTTCGGCACCAGCTCGTTCAGGTCGCCGGGAAACTTCTGCTTGTCGGCGTAGTAGTCGTCGATCGCCTTCCGCATCTCGTGCAGGTCGGCGCGCAACGCCGCTTCCTGCGCCTTCTTCTGCGCTCCGCGGACGTTGACCAGGGCGATGCCGGCGAGGATGCCGATGATCGTCACGACGACGAGCAGCTCGATGAGGGTGAAGCCGGACTGGTTCGCGGTGCGCCGTTGGCAGTGGGCAGGAGACGATTCCCGCGAACTGCGAACTGCGAACTGCGAACTGCGAACGTTCATCGTTTCCATCGGATTCACCATTCGTTGTAGTGGGTCTTGCCGTCGAGCGACATGGCGTGCGAGTTCGAGCGGACCTCGAACACGTTGCGACTCCCGCCGCTGCTGCCGACGGCATCCGGTTCGTCGGTGTCGGAGAGCGTGATCCAGTCGGCCTTGCCGGTCATCGGATCGATCAGGTCGCGCTCCCGCAGGAGCCGGATGCTCTTGCCGCTCGACAGCTCGATCGGCTTGGTCAGCTCTTCCAGATCTTTGGGATAGGCACCGACGGTGAGGTCGGGCGCGGCCTTGATGTTGTTCGGAGGGCCGGCGATGCGCAGATCGTGATAGCGATCGATGGCCTCGGTGATCTTGCGCAGCTTCTCCCGCAGCTCGATCTCCTTCTGCCGTCGGATGCCGAAGCTGGCCACCGGCAGGGCGATGGAGGCGAGGATGGCCACGATGCCGACGACCGTGATCAGTTCGGCGATCGTGAAACCGCTGTTGGAGGAGCGTCGCATGATTTCTACTCCACCGTGGCCCTTCCGCCGGAGATGGCCGATTCGACGGCCACGCCGCCGGCGTTGCGGAGGTTGGGGTTATCCAGCACCAGGATCGTGTCGCCGGAGAGGCCGCCGTGCACGCGGATGTTCGCCACCTCGCCGCCGGAGCGGAACGCCAGCGGCTTGCCGGTGCTGGAGAAGAGCGTGATCAATCCCTTCTCCCGATCGATCTTGGCGATGGGCGGCTGCTTCGGATCGACGAGCACGGCCGAGCCGAACGACACGTCTTCGACGTACAGCGCGTTCGGGTCGTAGTGCATCGTGATGTTGTCGGCCTGCAGCCCTTCGACGTCCATCCCGATCACGTTCCACACCTTCTGCTCGCCCGGCTTGATGCTGAGACTGGTCGGTTGCGGAGAGAGCCGCGGCGCGAGACGGAGCTGCGCCATGCTGGCGGTGGTCAGGGCCGGCTGCGACGTCTTCGGCGATTTTGCCGGGTCGAGGGCGCTCTCCGGAACGATCGGCGTCTCGTTCGGCGGCGGCGGAGGCGTCTGCGGCGGGTTCTTGAATATATCGGTGGGCGCCGTTCCCTGCACGCCTCTGCCCCTCGCGGGCGCCTGCGGCGCGCCGGCCTCGGGAATGATGTAGTTGCCCGGTTCGCCGTCCGACGAGAGCTGGCGTCCCTGCATGCCCGCTCCCGGCGGGTTGGCGGAGCTGAACGGATCGGTGCCGGCCTGCGACTCGATGCGCGGCGAGACGCCGCGGAACGTCAGGTTGTTCTGCGTCCCCACCCACATCGGCGCCATGTCGTCGTCGGTGATGTCGGGGATGCGGATGATGTGCGGCGTCATCGTCAGCACGAGGTCGGTCGAGGTGTGCTGCTTGTCTTCGTGCGACAGCAGGCGGCCGATGATCGGGATGTCGCCGAGGATCGGGAGCTTGGTGTTGGTGGTGTTCTCGTTGCGCTGAATGAGGCCGGCGAGGAAGTTGGTCTCGCCGTCCTTGAGGCGGATGGTCGACTCGATGGTGCGCGTGGCGATGATCGGCTGCGACGGCTGACCCTCGCCGGCGGAGACGTTGCCGCCGACGTTGGAGACTTCGACGGTCAGCTTGAGCGTGACCTCGCGGTTGTGATGCACGCGCGGCTCGATGGAGACCTTGATGCCGACGTCCTGGTACTGGAACGACGTCACCGGCGCGACGGCGCCGCCGCCCGATCCGGTGGTGATGGAGTTGAACGTCGAGACCGGCACCGGGATGCGCTGGCCGATGTGCAGCGTCGCTTTCTCACCCTCGGAGATGCGCAGCTCCGGATTGGCCAGGAGCTCCGAGTCGGTCGCCGACTTCATGAAGTCGTACGTCATCGACGGGACCGTGAAGTTCAACAGGCCGGGCGTGATGGCCAGGCCGCCTTCACGAAACGGGTTGCCGTCTTTGTCGACGCCGTCGGGTCCCTGCGCCGAGAGGGTGCGGAACTGATCGAGGGTGAGACTCCCCAGCG